>Ga0070733_10001600_pt1 | contig 16740 bp, 13 predicted proteins | sample Coa_R1_9_FD_66450 | JGI IMG/M metagenome (GOLD analysis project Ga0070733, IMG submission 66450) | Surface soil microbial communities from Centralia Pennsylvania, which are recovering from an underground coalmine fire - Coalmine... | ecosystem: Environmental > Terrestrial > Soil > Unclassified ... | reverse complement strand
TCAAGATTGAAGCTGGGATGGAACTCATCGAAACCTACTCCGGCAGCGGCGATCTGGATAAAGCCGGGGCAATCGTGAGCGTTTTGCGGAAGCTGTACCCGACGAATGAAGCAGTACTCTACAGCGCTTACCGGATCTATTCCGATCTTTCTGTCGAGTCCATGCTTAGTTTGTCCGCAGTAGATCCGAATTCCGCGCGCACGCATCAGGCGATAGCGCATGAACTTGCAAAGCGCGGGGATATCGCCGAAGCAATTGAAAACTATCGCGCGGCTCTCAAAATCGATCCACAGCTTCCAGGACTCCATTTTGAACTTGCCGAGATGCTCAGTACGTTGTCCACAACAGAGGGCCGGGACGAAGCTGAGAAAGAGTACAAAGCCGCTCTGGAAGTCAATCCCTCCGATGAACAGGCTGAATGTAGACTGGGCGAGATCGCTCTTCAGCGAGACGACGTGAAGGGTGCCAACGAGCATTACACTCGCGCTATCCAATTGCAGCCCGCAGACCCCGAAGCCAACATCGGCCTAGCGAAAGTTTTCATGACCATGGATCAGCCGCGAAAAGCTGAGGCACATCTGCTGCATGCCCTCCAAATAGACCCCACCAGCGCCCTGGCTCACTTCCGCCTGAGTACGGTGTATCGGCAAGCAGGGCGTATGTCAGACGCCAAGCGCGAACTAGAGGAATACCAAAAATACAAGGACCTAAAGGAGAGGCTTCGGACGATTTATCATGATCTGCGTCAGGAGCAAGGCGTGGGCGAAAACGACGAGAGTCATCCTAAATGACGATCGAGAAGGTGCCCGTCCAAGCCATTCATCGAGGGCGCAGAGAGAGCCAATCCGCAATTTGCCACGGCCATCACAACGTACGGATTCACACCCGCAGACTGCTCTTTGGGTGGCCTTGGGGACCCTATTGCTTTGTGTCTCATCGTCCTTCTCGTTTCCGCAAAGCCCGCAATCCAAGGGCGCTGAATCCGAAGACAAGTCAAATGCGGCCGCTCCCGCAGCTGCTCCGTTGCCTCAACTGGTCGACATCACCGATTCGACGGGCATCCGATTCGATCATCTCTCGAGCCCGAAGCAGAAATACATAGTGGAGTCGATGAGCGGAGGCGTGGCTCTCATTGATTATGATCGCGACGGATGGCCCGACATTTATGTTCACGAACGCCCAAAGTGTGGAGATGGCGCTTGCCGGGAAGAAGTCGCGAAGCGCACTCTACCACAATAATCACGATGGGACTTTCACCGATGGCGGGATTGATATTGTTGTGGAAAACCTGCAAGGCAGGCCTACGATTCTCCGGCCGGAAGGCGGTCCTCCCAATCACTGGATCAGTTTTGAACTAATCGACACGAAGAGCAACCGGCTTGCCTTGAACGCGCGACTCAGAGCGACCGCGGGTGATCTCCTGCAGACGAGTGAGGTGCTGAGCGGCGGCAGTTATCTATCACGGAGCGATCTCCGAGTACATTTTGGCCTCGGCCTACGGGAGCGCGTGGATAAAGTCGAAGTCTTCTGGCCCACAGGGAAAGTCCAAACTCTGACCAATTTGGTTGCCGACCATTTCTACACCGGGAAAGAAGGCGAAGCACCGGTGCCTACAGAACCAATTGGGTCGTTACTTCAACTGACGCGATACTGATCGCGCTTGGCAACGGACGTTCTCGCACGCGGTCATTTGGCTCGCCGGCATTGTTCTCGATCAGTCTGCTATGACAGGCGAACCCAGTCTTGTTGGCCCGCCGATGTCGTGGCTATAGACGTCGTGGCTATAGACGATCCGGGTTAAGTGGATATTGTCTTAAATCATCTGCCATGTCACTCTCCTGCTGGAACGGTATCACCAGGAAGGATACCAATGAGACGTCACGCGAGGCTCCCTGCGCCTGTTCTTGCCTTGTTGTTGTCGCTAGCCCTCATTCCGTCGAGCGGTGGGTCTCAGAGCCACACTCAGAAAACGTCCGGGACCGAAGCGCAAAGCGAGCCGCAGAGTAAGGAAAAGGTCGTCTACGTCTGTGCCTGCCTCAAGACGAAATCTTGCTTCTGCATGACTGAAGCTAAGATGGAGGGGCCGTGCGCCTGTGGAACCGCTGGCGGCCCGCCTATGAAGGCGGTGCCGGCAGATAGTGATTGGGCGAAACAGAATCGCGATGCGCTTGCGAAGTAACTTAGATCGAGAGTTGCGCCCGGTATGCTGTACGGGCGGAGGCAGGGCAATGTTGTAAACGTGTTTGCGAGACGAGGCACAATCTTGGCTAATGATCACACGGGCCTCGGTGCTGAGCACGAGACAAAAGGGGCATGCGATCTCTTGGCGGTGCATCCAACCTTCGAACAGACGCACTCTAGCCCGCATCCACCTCTCAACTATTGCGAAACTCCACATCTTAAGCGGATAGAATCTGAACATGTGATGCACAGTCTGCGGGCTTAAGATTCTTGTCGTGTCGATCTCCTTAGCTACCACTACTAGCGCTTTGGCAACCAGAGCGGTCCTGTCGATTAGCGACGTTGGCATTCGCATTCAGGTTCGTGAGCTGCGTGTGGACCTGCCAAGCCATTCTGCCGGTGATGGAGGCCGTGCTCCCGGCATCGCTTCTTTCGATTTGACCGTGCCGGGCGGTTCTCTCGCTCCGGATCTCGCTGCGAAGGGGCTTCCGCGTCTACGTGATAGGCATTCGCGAGCTCGTCTCGTTGCACAATCGAGGCTGTAACACTTTGCTGCTCCGACGGCTTCGAACAATGCGGAGTCATCGAGCACCGGGTCGGCGTCCGACCGTTTGAGTCCAGACTCGTGGGTTGCTACAGTTAGCAGCTTGCCCAAACCCAGAGGCGGTGAAACGAAACTTGCAGCGGAGGGAGTTCATGCATACGAGAAATCGTCGCGACTTTCTGAAACTGGCGGCATCGGTGAGCGTCGCCGCAGCTGTCGGTAAGGCTACATCACTGTACGCCGACTCCCAGGGCGTGCCGGGAGCGGTTCGCGCCTGGAGAACGACACCGTACGAGAAATTTCAGGCTATGCAATCACCACCCCAATGGGAACCGTGGACGGGAGTGTCTGCCCTTGGCATTCATCTTGAACCCGGGAGGCAGTACCAGGAAATGATTGGATTCGGAGGCGCCTTCACCGATGCCTCCTGCTATCTCCTTCATCAGATGGCCCCGGATGCCCGGCATGCGCTCTTGGCCGACCTTTATGGACCAACCGGACTACGCCTGTCCGTGGGGCGAACCTGCATGGGGGCGAGTGACTTTTCGACCAAGCTCTACAGCTACGACGATACCCCAGAGCCTGATCCTGAGTTGAAGCAGTTCAGCATTGAGCATGACCGTGGCTGGATTCTTCCCGCGCTGCGGGAGGCCCGGGAACTCAATCCGGATCTTTACCTGTTCTCGTCCGTTTGGAGTCCTCCCGGATGGATGAAAGCCGGTGGATCGATGTGGGGCGGGTCCATACGCGAGCGCTGGTTTCCCTCCCTTGCACAATATTTCATCAAGTTCCTCGAGGGGTATGCCGCGGCCGGAGTAAAGGTTCAGGCGGTCACCGTCAACAACGAAGTGGACACGGACCAGGACGGGCATTTTCCCGCCACGCTCTGGGGTCAGCAATATGAAATCGGCTTCGTAACCAAGCATTTGGGTCCCACTTTAGAACAAGCCTCGCTGGACACCAAAATATGGATTCTCGATCACAACTACAACCTTTGGGGCCGCGTCGTGGATGAACTGAGCGACCCGGCACTGTATAAGTACGTCGATGGTGTCGCCTGGCACTCCTACGCCGGAGCGCCGGATGCCATGACCCGCGTGCATGACATATTTCCAGACAAACACATGTACTTTACGGAGGGAGGACCTCCAGCCCACCTCTTCGAGCCGGCAGAACAAATGTCGTCGAATCGTCCCCCGTTCGGGACGGACTGGGCTCGATGGTCGAGTGCCTTCACCAACATGCTTCGCAATTGGGCCCGAATGATCTGCGTCTGGAACCTTCTCCTCGATGAAAACGGAAAGCCAGACATCACAAATCCAGCGCGTCCCGACAGGCCAGGAGGGCTCATCTCGATCAATTCCAAAACCCAGCAACTCTCATACAGCGGGAATTACTATGCCTTTCCTCATTACTCAAAGCTAATTCAAAAAGGGGCGCACATTTTCGCCTCTTCCGGCGATTTGCCCGGCATTGACCATGTCGCGGCCAGGAATACCGATGGCAGCAGTGTGCTGGTGGTTACCAACAGCGACCGTGGTGAACAGCAGGTGCAGTGTACGCTCGGAACTCGCGCGTTGAAGCTAGTGCTTCCTGCGGGTTCGATCACTTCGCTTACGTGGTCATAGAGGTTTGTCGGGTCATGAGGATGAGATCAATCGAAAGTCAGTGGGCCTTTAAAAGTGAAGCCTCCAACGCAACGATCGGGGTGAACAGCTGCGTAATTGACCGTATCCATCGGCTGAAGGGACTGACTGTCGAGGTTAGGGCCGGCACTGCAATTCGCAAGTACAAAGTCGTGAAGTCCGACGCTCCGGATGACCTAGTTTTCCAGGGAGTTCGATCCGGCGGTCCACTTCGCGACAACAACATACTCGTTCGGTTCATCAAGCCTGCAGCTCGGTCGATGGAGTTGCCCTGGGTGAATTGGAGAAGCCTGCGAACATCTCATGCGACCTGGCTGAAGATGGCCGGCGCCGACGTGAAGGACGCACAGGCACAAATGCGGCACTCACGTTCGAGCACCACCTTGGACATCTACCAGCAGTTCGTGTACCAGCAGTTCGTGCCCGAAAGCCAGCAGCGGGCAGTAGATCGACTCAGCCGTTTAGTGAATTGAATTGTGACCAATTGTGACCGGTGAATTGTGACCGAGTGTGACCAAGTGACCAACAGCGAGGCTTCTAAGTGATTGAGAACATGGTGGCCAGGGAGGGAGTTGAACCCCCGACGCCAGCCTTTTCAGGGCTGCGCTCTACCACCTGAGCTACCTGGCCACGTTTCGAACAAACAGTCACCGCAAGTTACGAGGACTGTTCGCTTCACCCTGATTGTGGCGGGATTAAGAACCGAACGAACCACTCCACGGGCGGAACGTGTGGAACGTTCTCGATTATAACAACCGCGTACCGGTTCCCTCAACGTTCATCACGCGTTTTTTCGTAGCAACCACCAGATTCCCCAACACTTTCTTGTTTTCAACGTTCGAGCAAGAGGTTCAGCCATGATGCTGCAGAATCTGATGTTGCAGAATCGACCAGCCATTTTCACGGTTGAATCGTTGCAGAGTTATGCGTGACAATCCGTGTAAATCCGTGGCTAAAGTTCATATTTCGCGAAACTCTGCACGAATTCGACCAGACTGCGCAGGGCGATACCGGATGGGCCCTTCGCGATCCATGGTTTCTGATCTTCCGTCCACGCGGTGCCCGCAATATCGAGATGGATCCATGGCGTGTCTTCGGCGAATTCCTTCAGGAACATGGCCGCCGTGATCGCGCCGCCCCAGCGTCCGCCAGAGTTGACTATATCGGCAATGCCCGAACGAATCTGCTCTTTGTATTCGTCGTCAAGCGGCATGCGCCACATTTTTTCGCCGGCTTTTGCGTTGGCGCTGTGGAAGCGGTTGTACATGTCGTCGTCGTTCGCGAAAATTCCCGCGTTGTTGTAGCCGAGGGCAACCACAACCGCGCCGGTCAGCGTGGCCGCGTCAACCAGATGCGTGCAGCCCAGTTGGCGCGCGTAATAAAGACCGTCGGCCAGCACCAGCCTGCCTTCGGCGTCGGTGTTAATGATCTCAATTGACTTGCCCGACATGGCGATCTGCACATCGCCAGGCTTCTGCGCTTTTCCCGACGGCATATTTTCGGTGGCGCACACGATGCCGATCACCTTCACCTTCGGCTTCAGCAACGCGATGGCGCGCATGGCGCCGATCATAGTAGCTCCGCCGGCCATGTCGTACTTCATTTTCTCCATGCCGTCGGCGGGTTTGATCGAGATGCCGCCGGTGTCGAAAGTAATTCCCTTCCCCACTAAACCCAGTACGGGCTTCTCGGGAGCGCCAGCGGGTTCATATCGCATCACAATCAGCGCAGGCGGCTCGTCGGAGCCCTGGGCCACGCTCCAGAACGCGCCCATCTTCAATTCTCTGATTTTGTCGGCGCCGTAGACTTCGCATTGCAAATTGACTTCTTCCGACATTCTTTTGGCGCGTTCGCCCAGAATGGTGGGCGTCATTCGGTTGGAAGGTTCGTTCACCAGATCGCGCGTAAAATTTTGCGATTCGCCAATGATCTGCGCTTCGTTGGCCGCTTTTTCGAGGGCGGACTTGTCGCCGCTGGCGACGATTGTGAGTTCGTCGATCTTCTGATCTTTCCTGTCGCTGCGGTAGTAGTCGGGATCGAAGTTGCCGACATGCGCACCTTCCACAATCGCGCGTACTGACTCTTCCGCGGGAAGGCCGGATGGCGCGACAAAGGCCATCTTCCGGATGCCGCGTGACTTGAGCGCGCGAACCGCCGTCCCTGCGACGCGGCGCAAGTCGTAGCTCGAGAACTTCTTCGCGCTCCCGCCCGAAACCAGCAGCAGACGCTTCGCCATCAAGGTGACGGGCCTATGCATAAGGTTGGTCTCGAAGGGCTTGCCGGCAACTTCGCCGCTGGCGAGCAGGTCGGCAGCAACCGACTGCACCGCGGGGTCGCCGGTGGCGACTTTGAGTTGCGGCTTCTTGTCTTCTTCTTTCGAGGATTCTTTCGCTGCGGGTTCTTTCGCAGCAGGTTCGGCGTGGTCGAGCACCACGGCGACCAGGGATTCGGTTTCAACTTCAGCGGGCGTGGAGAGAGAAATTATCGTCTTCATAGTCAGGTAGCAGTTGCCTCTTGAACCTTCCAGTATCGTCGGCGAGATGGGAGAAAGGCAAGCTAGGCGGGGTAAATGAAATTGACCCCATAGGACGCAGGGTGACACAGAGGTTAAGCCCCAATATCTTGCCCCTGTGCTCCTCTGTGTGCCCTGTGGTAAAAGACTTGCGCGCAATCAGAGCAACAGGACTGTGATCCCCCGATTATGCCGCCCCAGGTCTGGATCGCCCTTCAACTCGGAATTTGCCTGCATCAACCGCCAGGCTGCGTCATCTGATTTCGCCCAGTTCTCCCCAAAAATGCAGCCCCGAATCTGACCGGCCTCCGTCAGTTCGCGCAACCGCTTCTGCACCGCGATGCGGATGTCTCCGCCAGCGCCAGTCGATCCGTATCCGTGAATTATTTTGAGGAGCGAATGTTTTTGCTGCCGGGCACGCGCAATCTCCCGATCCAGCCGCTGCAGCGCCTCCTGTACCGAAGGCATATCGGATTTGAGGTCTGCGGTTTTGATGGCGCGCCCTACGCCTTGCGGCTCCTGCCGATTGCATCCCGCGCTTCCTTATCCGCCGTCCTGCGCCGCTCGGTCTCGCGCTTGTCCCAGAGCTGCTTGCCTTTGGCCAGGGCCAGTTCAACCTTCACTCTGCCGTTCTTGAAGTACATCCGGGTGGGAATCAGGGTCAGGCCCTTTTGCTGGGTCTTGCCGATCAGCTTGCGGATCTCTTCCCGGTGCATCAGCAACTTACGGGTACGCAGGGGCGCATGGTTGAAGATGTTGCCGTGCTCGTAGGGGCCGATGTGGGCGTTCAGCAGCCAAACTGCGTCATCCTTGACCAGACCATACGAATCCTTGAGGTTAGCCAGCCCTCCCCGGACCGATTTGACTTCGGTTCCCGTCAAGACCACTCCGGCCTCAAATTTTTCCAGCAAGAAGTAGTTATGTGAAGCGATCCTATTGACGGCGGCATCCCTCTGCCCGGCAGCAGTGGGGTCGCGGCGGGGAGATTTCTCCGGATTAGCCTTGGTCTGATGAGTGGATTGGCGCGCCATGGGGTTGGAAGATTTATCTTAACAGCAGCTCAGGCGTCAGGCCTCGGGGGGCAGGCAGCAGGCGTCCAGCCCTTCAGCGTCAGACGTAGTCCTCCCAGGAAGTTTGCGCCGGCCCGACGCCCGAAGCCTGGCGCCTGCGATCCGTCCTTTGGTCCTACGACCAAAGAGTATAACTCCCTTGTGCACAAGCACTTCGGGAGCCGGAAACGGCGATGCTATAATCGCCTGAACGAAGGCTTTTTGTTGCATCGAACAGAGTGCTCAGCGTAAAGCGCCTGGCGGCACGGGGGCTGCTTGTCCGGTGAAGACTGTAACCAGAGACCGAATAAGAAGGATCATCTCGTGAGGATCATCGAATGAGACGCCTGATGCGCCCGGCACTCTTGTTGTTGCTGGTCGCGGTTGTCACGCTCGCCAGCGTCGCCGCCGACAAGGCCAAGGATTTGTTCGCCAAAGGCCAGGACGCGGAGGCTCGCCAGAATCCCGAAGCGGCCTACGATTTTTTCAAGCAAGCCTACGACCTCAAGCCGAAGGATCTGCGCTATCGCACGGCATTCGAGCGCACTCGCTTCGAGGCTGCCTCGTCCATCGTTCACCGCGGACAGAAGCTGCGCGACGACGGCAAACTGGACGAGGCTCTGGCTTTGTTCCAGAAAGCGGCGACAATCGACCCTTCTTTGTTCATCGCCCGGCAGGAACTGAACCGCACGTTGAAGATGATCAGCGACCAGAAGAATCCTCCACCGCAGGCCGCCGGGCCGCCGAACGCCCTGGAGCGCCGCGTGCTCGATGCAGCCGGACCGGTCGAGATGGCGCCCATCTCCAACATCCCCATCACCGTCAAGATGCTCTCCACCAAATCCGACGTGGTGTACCGCACTGTCGGGCAACTGGCCGGAATCAACGTTTTGTTCGACCCCGATTACACCGCGCGCGTCATCAACGTCGACCTCAACGGAGTGACTCTCGAGGAAGCGCTGGAGATTACCGCCCTCGAGTCGAAAACCTTCTGGCGTCCAGTCACCCCGAACACGATTTTCGTAGCCCAGGATAATCCGGCAAAGCGCAAAGAATTGGAACAAAGCGTCCTCAAAACTTTTTATCTTTCGAACTTGTCCCAGCCCACCGAGCTGCAGGACGTGGTCAACGCGATTCGCGCCGTGTTGGATGTACAGCGCGTGCAGCAGTTGCTTTCGCAGAATGCACTGATCGTGCGCGGGACCCCAGACCAGATCGCGCTGGCCGAGAAGTTGGTGGAGGATCTCGATAAGGCCCGTCCGGAAGTCATCGTCGACATCGCCGTGATGCAGGTCAGCCGCGACAAATCGCGCACCCTGGGTTTGAGCCCGCCCACCAGCGCCAGCGTGCAGCTGCAAAGCAATACGAACCCGGTCTCCCCCAGCACCACTGTGGGCGCCACCGGCACGACTTCGAGCTCGACAAATTCGAATAGCGGACTGAGCTTGAACAACCTCGCCACCCTGAACGCCAACAATTTCCAGGTCACCATCCCCTCGGCCAACTTGTCGACGGTAATGGGCGACACCGATACCAAGCTGATCCAGAATCCGCAGATTCGTTCTCTGGATGGACAAAAGGCTTCGCTGAAAATCGGCGAACGCCTGCCCGTGGCCACCGGATCGTTTCAGCCCGGCATTGGCGGCGTAGGCATTAACCCGCTGGTGAATACCCAATTTCAGTACATCGACGTGGGCGTGAACATTGACGTCACGCCGCACGTGCATGCCGACCGCGAAGTCACGCTGAAGATCACGATGGAAATTTCTTCGCAGACCGGGACGGCCAGCATCGGCGGCATTACGCAGCCCATCATCGGGCAGAAAAAAGTGGACTTGGGCGAAATCCGCCTGCGCGACGGCGAGTCCAGTCTGATTGGCGGCATTCTGGACGATTCGCAGACCAAATCCCTGAGCGGCATCCCGGGGTTGGCCCAGATTCCGATCCTGAAATACCTTTTCGGTCAAGTGCAGACCGATCATTCCGAGGATGAGACCGTCTTCGCGATCACTCCACATGTGATCCGCGGCACCGATGTAACCGAGATCAACCAGCGCCAGATTGAGATAGGAACCGCGAATAACATTGCGCTTCGGCATGTGAGCCGAGTGGCGGCGGCACCCGCGACCCAAGGCGCCCAGCCGGGCGCGCAGCCCACGACTCCGCCGGGGGCAAATCAACCTCCAGCGACGCAACCCCCGGCTCCGAACGGTCCGGCTGCGAGCGGGACTCCCAGTTTCCTGTTCGATCCGCCGATCATTCAGGCAACCAAGGGCAACACGTTCGCCGTGAACCTGCAGATGTCGGGCGCGCAGAATGTGTATTCCGTTCCGGTGCAACTGAATTACAACCCGGCCATACTCACGCTGGTGAATGTGTCGAATGGCAGCTTCCTTTCGCAGGATGGCCAGGCGGTGGCTCTGATGCACCGCGAAGACGAGACCTTGGGGCAGTTGACGATTATGGCCAGCCGGCCACCCGGTGCTGGCGGCGTTTCCGGACAAGGCACGGTGGTCACCATGACTTTTCAGGCGAAAGGAGTCGGGCAAACTCCCCTGACCATTACGCGAGGCGGAGCGCAAGATCCCGGCTCACAGGCCATCACGGTCAACGGCGCGCAAGCCTCGGTGACCGTGCAGTAAGACTGAGGGAATAAAGCTTTGGGTGCCCCCATTTCTCACGTCCTTTGCGAGAAGTGAGGTCGTGAGAAGACGTTACGCAAATGAAGCCTACGAATGTCCATCCCGGATGGCGCGCGAAAACCGAGCGCGGCTTTACCCTGCTTGAGCTGATCGTGGCAGCGACCATCCTGTCGATTCTCACGCTGATGGCGGTGCCGCTGGCGCGCGTCACGATTCAGCGCGAGCGCGAGCGGCAACTCCACCAGGCGCTCTGGGAAATGCGCGACGCCATCGACCGCTATAAAGACGCGGCCGACAAGCAGTTGTTTCAGACCAAGCTCGACAGCCAGAACTACCCGCCCGATCTCGACACGCTGGTTAAGGGCGTGGAAATCTCGGGAGGCAAGAAGGTCCGCTTCCTGCGTTCCATTCCCACCGATCCCATGACCAAGAGCAAAGAGTGGGGCCTGCGTTCTATGCAAGACGATCCCGACTCCGATTCCTGGGGCGGACAGAGCGTATTCGACGTCTACTCCAAGTCAGAGGGCATCGGGCTCGACGGAACGAAATATAAGGACTGGTAAATTGCTCCGGCACGACTCGGTGGCGCAGATCGAAATGACAAACTCATCGGAGTTTTAACCCTGAGAGCCGATAGAACGGGATATGCTGCGCACTTTCCAAAACTCGATCTGGCAGGCGCGAACCCGCCGCCGAACCCGCGGCTTCACCATGCTCGAACTGATGATCGTTCTCAGCATCATGATGATTGTCATGTCTGTCGCGGTGCCGTCCTATCAGCATCACGTGGTTCAAGCGCGCGAAGCCGTCCTCAAATCAAACATCGACCAGCTCAACAAAGTAATCGAGGCATACAGGATGGATAAGAGGGAGTCGCCCCAGAGTCTCGACGATCTTGTAAGTGCGGGCTATTACCATCAACTGCCCGTCGATCCCATGACCAATAAGCCCGATTGGGCAACCGATCCGGAAGATTCCTCGAACGCACTCGATCCTCAACAACCGGGCATTTTACGGGTGCACTCCGCCTCGACCGGAACGGCACTCAATGGCGAAGCCTACAGCAGCTGGTGAACGGAAAGCGATCCGACCTGAGTCGCGCAAAGAGCAACAGAGTCCGGTTCGAATCGAAACACGCGAGCTTGCGAAAAAGCTTGCGAACAATAGATAAGTGACGACTACGAAGTGCTACCGTGATCGGGCCGCGTCGAACCGGAGCGGGTACTATTCCGGGAGCCAGCGCTTGGTGTCCGCGCCGGGCGCGAATCGTCGGCACATCTGGCGCCATCCTGAAGCGCGCCAGATGTGCGGATTCACCCTGCTCGAGTTGCTGATTGTCATGAGCATCATCGCAATTCTGCTCTCGATCGCGATTCCGACATACAGCCATTCGATTGTTGCGGCGCGCGAAAGAGCGCTGCGGTCGGATCTTGTGCTATTGCGCGATGCCATCTGGAAATTCACTTTCGACAAGCAAAAAGCTCCACAATCCCTCGACGATCTTAAAATGGCTAACTACATCGACAAGATTCCGGACGATCCCATGACCCACGAACCAAACTGGGAAGTGGTTCAGGAGGACATCCTGCTATCCGTGGATCAGCAGGACCCCGGCGTCACCGACGTGCACTCGGCCTCGAATGGCACCGCCAGCGACGGCACCGCGTACAGCAGTTGGTGAGGTCCGGGCGTCGTGAGTTGCATGCAACCAGCCTGGAACTAGAGGAGCCCACCTTTTCCTTCGCCCTTCCGCGGCTTCACTTCTTCGTTAATCCAGCTTCGGACACCTGCTCCCCTGATCTCAAGCACCCCCCACACAATCGCGCCCGCTATGCTAAGCAGACCTCCGGGGATCGATTCCGCCCGCCAAATTCTCAACCCGCAGTCGATAGCGATAAGCGCCATGGCTATGAAGAGTCCGTAGCGCCAGCGTTTCTTCGCTGTGCGAATGGATGCCACGGTAGGAGCCTCCTCAGGTTTGTATTATGAACCCGGAGGTCGGCAGCGTGACACAATAATTCCAGTCGTGAAGAACTCTTCCCGGCTGGTCCGGAACTACCTACCGGATTGAACAGTCCGCTTCCGGCGATTACCATCAACGTATGCCCGTAGAAACGGAAATCCAGGCACCCATAAACATCCGCGCGCCCCGCGGCAATTCCATTACCTGCAAAGGCTGGCAGCAGGAAGCCGCCATGCGCATGCTGATGAACAATCTCGACGAAGACGTCGCCGAGCGCCCCAAAGATCTGGTCGTCTACGGCGGAACGGGCCGCGCCGCGCGCAGCTGGGAGGCTTACCACGCCATCGTCGCGACTCTGAAGAATCTTGAGAACGACGAAACGCTGCTGGTGCAGTCGGGCAAGCCCGTGGGCGTTTTCAAGACGCACGATCACGCGCCCCGCGTGCTGATTGCAAACTCAAACCTGGTGGGTCACTGGTCGAACTGGGAGAAATTCAACGAACTCGAACGTGCCGGCCTCATGATGTACGGCCAGATGACCGCTGGTTCCTGGATCTACATCGGCTCGCAAGGAATCGTGCAGGGAACGTTCGAAACATTCTCCGCCGCGGGCGAAAAACATTTCGGCGGCGACCTGGCCGGCAAACTGATCGTCAGCGGCGGCATGGGCGGCATGGGCGGAGCGCAACCGCTGGCCGCGACCATGACCGGCGCGGCGTTTCTGGGCATTGACGTCGATCCGGAGCGGATCAAGAAGCGCCTGAAAACCGGTTATTGCGATTTCATGGTCACCACGCTCGATGAAGCGCTGCGCATTCTGAAAAATGCGATCCGCAAGAAAGAAAATGTTTCCGTCGGACTCGTTGGCAACTGCGCCGACGTGATTCCGGAATTGGCCGAGCGCGGCGTCGTCCCTGACATTCTGACCGATCAGACTTCGGCACACGACCCGCTCAACGGATATGTGCCGAACGGCATGACGCTGTCAGATGCTTTCGAGTTGCGGCAAAAAGCCCCGCAGGCTTATCAGGAAAAATCGCTCGACGCCATGGCGCGGCACGTGGAAGGCATGTTGCGTCTGCAGAAAATGGGATCGGTTACGTTCGACTACGGCAACAACATCCGCACCTTCGCCTTTCAGCGCGGCGTGAAAAACGCCTACGACTTTCCCGGGTTCGTGCCGGCATACATTCGTCCGCTGTTCTGTGAGGGCCGCGGACCGTTCCGCTGGGTCGCGCTATCGGGCGAGGCGTCCGACATTCATGTAACTGACGATCTGGTCCTGGAACTTTTTCCTGAGAACCGCATTCTGCGTGGTTGGATCGACTTGGCCCGCAAGCGCATCAAGTTTCAGGGACTTCCGGCACGCATCTGCTGGCTCGGGTACGGCGAGCGCGCGCAGTTCGGCCTGGCCATGAACGACATGGTGAAAAAAGGAAAGATCAAAGCGCCGATCGTAATCGGCCGCGACCATCTCGACTGCGGTTCGGTCGCGTCGCCCTTCCGCGAAACCGAAAGCATGAAAGACGGCTCCGACGCCGTAGCCGACTGGCCGTTGCTCAACGCGCTGCTCAACACGGCCGCAGGAGCCTCTTGGGTGTCGATCCACAACGGCGGCGGCGTAGGCATCGGCTACTCGCTGCACGCCGGCCAAGTCACCGTCGCCGACGGCACCGATGAAATGGCCAAACGTATCGAGCGCGTCCTGACCACCGATCCGGGCATGGGCGTGATCCGCCACGTAGACGCGGGTTACGACGAGGCGAAAAACTTCGCGGAAAAGACGGGAGTCAAGGTGCCGATGAAGTAGTAGATATTTGGTTGCTGGGAAACACCTACTTCAAGGAGTCATCCGCGAAACCTGAAGCATGATCGTGCGACGCCAGAGTAAAGCAACGAGGGCTTTCGCTGTGCGCTTAAACTGTGTGCTTAAACACGTCGTCCTCGCACTCAGGTTTTCGTTTTAGCGTAGACGTCGCGGTGCGCGCCGCAGTCTGCGCAGCCATTCGAGTTGCGCGGACCGCGGTTTCGCAGGTACGGTTCGGCCATTACTTCGTTCTTCCGCCCTCAACCTTCAGCGTCTCGGCAGCCGCGGCTTGCGCCGCCGCCAGCCGCGCCGTAAGCACGCGGAACGGAGAACATGACACGTAGTTCAATCCGGTGCGATAGCAGAACTCCACCGACGACGGTTCGCCGCCGTGCTCGCCGCAAATTCCTACTTTCAGCGTGGGCCGCGTCTTGCGCCCGCGCTCAGTTGCCATCTTGACCAGTTGCCCAACGCCTTCCTGATCGAGCGCCGCGAAAGGATCCTGCTTCAGAATTCCCTCCGCCAGGTACGTCGGAAGCACCTTGTTGACATCGTCGCGCGAGAAGCCAAACGTGGTCTGGGTCAGATCGTTCGTGCCGAATGAAAAGAATTCCGCCTCTTTGGCAATCTCGTCGGCAACCAGCGCCGCGCGCGGCAACTCGATCATCGTGCCCACCAGGTACTCGACTTTCGTTCCCTTTTCCTTGAATACTTCATCAGCCACGCGCCGCACGATGGCCGCCTGGTTCGCCATTTCTTTGACCGTGGCGACCAGCGGAATCATGACCTCGGGAAACACTTTGATTCCTTTCTTGGTGCAATCCACGGCCGCCTCGAAAATCGCCCGCGCCTGCATCTCAGTAATTTCCGGATACGTGATCCCCAGCCGGCATCCGCGATGCCCGAGCATGGGATTGAACTCGTGCAACTGTTCCACGCGAGCCAGGAGGGGAGGCAACGCTTTCTTTAGATCGCCCACACCCTTCACTCCGTAGTCTTTGTACTTCGCAACCAGTGCCTTCTTCTGCTTCGCGCTATACCGCGACAGCAGCGCGATGTCGACCATCAAGTCTTCGCGGCGCGGCAGGAACTCGTGCAGTGGTGGATCCAGCGTCCGAATCGTGACCGGCAAACCATCCATCGCCTTGAACACTCCGGCAAAGTCGGCACGCTGCATGGGCAGCAGTTTCTTGAGCGCAGTGCGCCGGTCTTTTTCGTTGTCGGCAAGAATCATGGTGCGCATGTGGGGAATTTTTTCCTCGCCGAAAAACATATGCTCGGTGCGGCAAAGTCCGATCCCTTCCGCCCCGAACGCCCGCGCTTGAATCGCATCGCGAGGAATGTCGGCGTTGGCGCGAACTTTCATCTTGCGAAATGGATCGGCCCACTGCATAAACTTCAGCAATTCAGGATCATCCGGTGAAGGATCGAGCGTGCCCAACTTGCCCTTGATCACGCGACCCGTCGTGCCATCCAGTGAAATCCAATCGCCTTCGTTGAAGGTCTGCCCTTTCACCTTCATCTGGCGAGTCTTTTCGTTCACTTCAATATCGCCAGCGCCCGCCACGCAGCACTTGCCCATCCCGCGCGTGACCACAGCGGCGTGACTGGTCATGCCGCCGCGCGAAGTGAGAATTCCCTTCGCCACTTCCATGCCATGAATATCTTCCGGTGTGGTTTCGGCCCGCACCAGAATCACGGGCTTCTTGGTCGTGTCGTGCCCCGCCATCTTCACCGCTTCATCCGCGGTAAACACAATCTGTCCGACCGCCGCTCCCGGAGAGGCCGGCAAGCCGGTCGCGAGCACTTCCACTTTCGTGCTCTTCTCGTCCAGTCGTGGAACCAAAAAGTCATACAACTGGTTGGCTTCGACGCGGAAGATCGCCTCCTCCTTCGTGATCAATCCCTCTTCCACCATCTGAATCGCAACCCGCACCGCAGCTAGTCCAGTGCGCTTGCCGTTCCGCGTCTGCAGCATGTAAAGCTTGCCGTCCTGAATGGTGAACTCAAAATCCTGCATGTCCTTGTAATGTTTTTCCAGCCGCGTAGTGATGTCGCGCAGTTGGTCATACACAGCGGGCATGATCTTGTGCAATTCGAGAATGTGCACCGGTGTGCGCACGCCCGAGACCACATCCTCGCCCTGAGCGTTCATCAGAAATTCGCCGTAAAACTCCTTCGTGCCCGTCGCGGGATTGCGCGTGAAACCCACGCCCGTGCCGCTGGTATCGCCAAGATTGCCGTACACCATGGCCTGCACATTGACCGCGGTGCCGAGCATGTCGTCGATGTTGTTAATGCGGCGATAGGTCTTGGCGCGATCGTTCTGCCAGGAGCGGAACACGGCATCGCGTGCCATCACCAGCTGTTCGTGCGGATCCTGCGGGAAGTCGCGC
>Ga0070733_10001599_pt1 | contig 16744 bp, 16 predicted proteins | sample Coa_R1_9_FD_66450 | JGI IMG/M metagenome (GOLD analysis project Ga0070733, IMG submission 66450) | Surface soil microbial communities from Centralia Pennsylvania, which are recovering from an underground coalmine fire - Coalmine... | ecosystem: Environmental > Terrestrial > Soil > Unclassified ... | reverse complement strand
AAGAGAAAAGAATTTATCATGTTCCGGCATCCGTATTCAGAACCGGCAAAAACCTGATAGCTGTCCGGGTAGAAGATACGGGTGGTGGAGGAGGCTTCTATGGAGATACTTCTGCAGTAATTCTGAAAACTGAAAATGGCATTCTTCCCCTGGGAGACAACTGGCATTTCCGCGTTGCAAAAATCGGGGGTAACCATGGTGACATTGGACCCAATGATTATCCAGGTCTGATATTTAATGCGATGATCAATCCATTAATTCCCTATGCTGTCCGGGGTGTTTTATGGTATCAGGGAGAGGCCAATACCTCACGTGCATATCAATACCGTACTGCGTTCCCTCTCATGATTACAGACTGGAGAAGACATTGGGGTCAGGGCAATTTCCCTTTTTATTTCGTGCAGCTGGCCAGTTTCAATGCAGAGAACGGGAATAGCGAAAAAGGGAGCAGCTGGGCGGAACTCCGCGAAGCCCAGACATACGCTTTGAACCTGGAGGCGACCGGTATGTCTGTAACGGATGATATCGGAGAACCGAATGATGTTCATCCAAAAAATAAAAAAGATGTCGGCCTGCGTCTGGCCGCCATTGCGTTGAATAATATTTACGGTAAGCCCATGGAATATAGCGGGCCAGTTTATGAGTCGATGAGTATACAGGGAAACAAAGCTGTGATAAGTTTTTCTCACACCGGGAGCGGGCTTATGGTGAGGGACAAATATGGATATGTCCGCGGATTTGAAATCGCCGGCTCAGACCATCGTTTTCATTATGCAAAAGCTTTCCTGGAGAATAATAAAGTAGTGGTGTATGCGAATGAAGTGACTTCGCCTGTGTCTGTCCGCTATGCCTGGGCCGATGACAACAGTGATGCCAATCTTTACAACTTCGAGGATTTTCCTGCAGTTCCTTTCCGTACCGACCAGTGGAAAGGTATCACGGAAGGGAAGGTGTATGAAATTGGGAAACCTTAACTCACAGTACTCTTTCAGAAATAACCCCGCTCTTTTTGCTTTTAAGAATTAGTTTCTTCGCGCCGTAATGCGTCGTTTCTTCTTTAATGAGATAGTGATCCTGATCGTAGTCAACGAGATTGCTGGCTTTCGTCAGGCCCGTCTGACCGCGCCATATGTCCAGATGTACCGGTTCCCAGAGTTTTGATTTGGCAGATTTGTAAGCCGCATCGAGCACTGAATTCACCACATACCCATCATAAAATGTTTCCTTTGGCTCAATTCCTTTTTCAATGGCATTGAACATATCTGTAAACATATGGTTGTAACCGAGGTCATTCATCTCATCCCCGACCGGAAACAACCAACCCGAATTGGACTCCGCTTTTTCTGCCAGATAATCACCACCCTTACCCGTCGTAAACATTTCAAATCCCGTTCTCAAAAAGTTATTGATCCAAATGGTTCCTTCTGTACCCATGACTTCATCGCGAAGATCAAGTCCTCCGCGAAATGTCCAGCTGACTTCGAACTGACCAATCGCCCCGTTTTCGTATTTCACGAGACCGATGGCATGATCCTCTGCCTCTATGGGCTTTACCTGCGTATCTGCCCAACACATTACTTCAACCGGCTTTATGTCTTTTCCAATGAATCCACGTGCTATTTCCACACAATGACATCCGAGGTCCAGTATGCAGCCACCACCAGCCTGCTCCAGATCCCAGAACCAGTCGCTGTGGGGACCCGGATGCGTCTCTCTCGACTTTGACCACAGAATCCTGCCCAGGGCACCGTTTTTTACACTTTCCAGGGCCTTCAAAAATTTCGGAGTGTATACCAGATCTTCCAGATAGCCATTGAAAATACCCGCTTTTTCTACCGCTTCCAGCATGCGTTTTGCCTCTACTGCATTTCTTCCCAGAGGTTTTGTTGTAATCACAGCCTTTTTATGTTTACAGCATAACATGACTGCAGCTTCATGCAGATTGTTTGGCAGCGAAATACAAACGACATCTACATCCGGATGTGCTATGGATTCTTCCATGGTGATTGTCCAGTGGGGGCAACCGTAGTCGGAGGCAAATTTTTTAGCAGATTCTTCCCGCCTGGAATAAATACTCACTATACGGTCACGGCTTCGCTGGCCGTGTAATGATTCGGCATAAAACCGTCCGATAAATCCGGACCCTAACATGGCAATTCTCATACTTTCAGTTTAAAGATTAAATAATTTAGGCGGAGACACGAAGACCGGAAGCCGATTTTTTTTCCCGGAAAAATAAAATAAAATAGATCAGCACCCCCATGGCGATATAAGCTGGTACAAACCAGATCCTCGTCCAGTTATGGCCTGCGGCGCCTGCATATCTGTCTACCACAAATCCGGAAAAATAAGTCCCGATAAACATACCCAGTCCGTACGTTGCAAAAGTAAACAGACCCTGCGCCGCATTCTTAATGGCAGCACCGGCTTTCTTTTCAGTATACATATATCCTGTTACAAAAAAGAAATCATAACATACGCCATGCAGAATGATGCCGGCATAGAGCATCCACAGGTTTGAATCTATATTTCCATATGCAAAACAAACATATCGTAAGATCCAGGCCACCATCCCCATGATCAACATTTTCTTCACTCCGATCCGGTTAAAAAGAAAGGGAATCGCAAGAATAAAAATAGCCTCCGAAAACTGGCCATAGATCATTTTGGATGCGGCTCCCTGCATACCTAATTCGTTCAGGAAGGCATTTGCAAATCCATAATAAAAGGAAAGGGGAATACATACCAGAATGGCTGCGATAAAAAATATCAGGTAAGCCCTGTTCTTAAATAAAACGAATGCGTCTGTTCCCAGGGCTTTAGCAGCGGTTGCGTCACCGGCATTTGCTTTCGGTGGAGTATTCGGTAAAGTAAAACTAAATAATCCCAGCAGGGCCGAAGCACCCGCAGCGAGATAAAAAGTATTAATGATCTGCCCTGTTTTTTCCCAATCCAGCATTCCAATCAGCTTGCCCGCAACGATCCATCCAAGGGTTCCAAAAACACGAATCCAGGGAAATTGTCTTCCGGGGTCGCTCATCTGATAAAAAGCGATGCTGTTCGATAAGGCGATCGTTGGCATATACAACAGGGAATAAACAAGGATGATCCAATAGAACGGACCATTCAACGTGACAGTTGAAGCAAGAAAAAGCAAAACGGCCCCGAGCAGGTGTAGCACACCCATGATGCGTTGTGCGGCAAAATAACGATCAGCAACAAGACCCACAATAAATGGAGAAATCATGGTGGCAATGGCCAGCGCACTATAGGCAGCTCCAATCTGAACGCCTGAGGAATGCAGATTGTTACCCATATATGTGCTCATGGTAACGTACCAGGATCCCCAGATAAAATATTCTACAAACATCATCAGGCAAAGCAATACGGAAGAATTTTTCTTCATGCAGACGATTTTTAGATGTGGGACCCTTTGAAGCGAAAAGTTACAAATGAAAAGACGCATTCTAAAAAATTCTTCAATTATCTTGCAGTCATGAGGGTGTTGTCCGATTCATATAGACACAAGGGACTTAGAAAACAATTAGTAGAAGGTATCCGAAGCAAGGGTATTACCGATGACCGGGTTCTTCGTGCCATTCTGGAAATACCCAGGCATTTTTTTATCGATTCTGCCTTTGATCAGATTGCTTATGAGGACAGGGCCTTCCCAATCGAAGAAGGGCAGACTATTTCGCAGCCTTATACCGTTGCTTACCAGACACAATTGCTGGATGTAAAACCGCATGAGAAAGTGCTTGAAGTGGGCACCGGCAGCGCTTATCAGGCAGTTGTTCTGGCGATCATGGGTATGCAGGTGTATACGATCGAAAGACAAAAGCAGTTATATGACCGGAATAAACAGTTTTCATATTTGCGTGGTTTTCCTGCCATCCGATATTTCTATGGAGACGGCTACCAGGGCCTGCCAACCTATGCACCGTTCGATAGAATAATTGTTACTGCCGCAGCTCCTGTGGTACCTGAGAAACTCCTCGAGCAATTAAAGCCGGGAGGGAAAATGGTGATCCCGGTCGGCGAAGGAAAAATTCAGCAAATGCTTCGCATCCATAAAGATGAAGATGGTGTGATACACGAAGAAATATTTGATAATTTTTCCTTTGTACCTATGCTGCAGGGAAAGAACATCTAAGCAGAACGCTCAACGCCCAACGCTTCTGCCAACTGTCAACTGTCAACTGTCAACTAAAAGAATGACTCCGGAGAGAGAACAAAGACTAAAAAATGTATTACACAAACGGCAGCCGGACCTTACGGTTGTACTGGAGAATGTATTTGATCCTCATAATATTTCTGCGGTTATGCGTACCTGTGATGCGGTAGGGATTCAGGATATGTATGTGCTAAATACAAAAATAAGCAGGCATAAAAAATGGGGCGCCAAAAGCAGTAGCAGTGCGGCCAAGTGGTTAACCATACATGAGTATTCAGATGCGTTTGCTTGCTTTACTGAACTCAGAAAAAAATTTCCGCTCATTCTTACAACACATTTGTCATCTACTGCTATTTCTTTATTTGAAATTGATTTCACAAACCCGATAGCCCTGATCTTTGGAAATGAACACGACGGGGTGAGTGAAGAAATCCGGCTGCTGGCGGATGGCAACTTCGTGATTCCACAGGTGGGGATGATTCGGTCACTGAACATTTCGGTTGCCTGCGCTGTCAGTCTCTATGAAGCCTTCCGTCAGAAACACGCAGCTTCACACTATAATAATATCAAATTGACCGAAACCGATGAACAGGCTCTTTGGAAAAACTGGAGTCTCAACATCTAAAGATCAGCCAGACATATTAATTAGCCATTTCCTTCAGGCTCTCTTCATCATGGATCTTTCTCAGATGCGCTTTTTCCTTTAGGGAATGTATACTTACATTCAGTTCAAAACCAATTAAAAGAATCATCGCATTAAAATATATAACCAGCATAAGTATCAGGATCGTACCGATAGAGCCATATACTTTATTATAAGTTCCGAAATTATTTACCCAGAAAGAAAACAGAAAAGTAAGCACGATCATCAGGATAGTTGCCAGTGTGGTACCGGGTGAAATCAAGCGCCATTTTTTCTGAATAGATGGCGCATGCCGGTAAATGAAAGCGATTGTAAAATAAAACAGCGGAATGATCACTACCCACCGAAGTGATTTGACAACACCTTTCATCGATCTCCGGTGCACGTTTAATGCTTTGAATATATATTTTAAAAGTTCGTCCTGGGTAACCAGGATCACGATGCATCCAATCAGCAATAAAATCATTACCAGGGTTAGCTGAATGGCAACCAGCCTGTTTTCAAAAAAATTCTTGGGTGCCTGCGGGGGAAGTGATTTATTAAATGATCGCATCAAACCAATCATTGCGTTCGAAGCATAATATAGGGCAATAAAAAGTCCGATCGATAATAATCCACCCCTTTGCTTATTTAAAAAGTCATTCAGAAAATTTGAAACCAGCGAAAATGTATTTTGATTAGGAGTAATTTCTTTCGTCAGTAGCAAAAGCTGATACGTGAGTTTCTTTGAAACAGGCAGATAGGGTATAAGGGTACACAGAAAGATCATTGCAGCCGGAATAGCCATTAAGAAGCTAAATGCGATGGACCGTGCCCGGTCGTTCAATCCGACTTTCTGCACCTGGCTCTTGAAAAAAACAATCACATCATATAAAGGAAGGCCCTGGAATCCCGGAAGGAAAATGCTTTTGCTTTTTAACGAAGCATATCGGTAAGGGTAAGAACTTTTGATAAATTTATCAAGGATGGTCATGGGTTTCCTTTTAACTGCTGACCAATCCGCATTTGTTCATCGAGAGACTTTTGATATTCTTTTGCAAATTTCAGATGCTCGGGAAAAGTTTCCGCGAAATTTGAATACCCCGAGAAATCCGGTTTCGCAACAAAATATAAATATTTGGTTTCAGGCGCATTCAGCACGGCATCCAGCGATTCCATGGAGGGCGTACAGATGGGACCTGGCGGTAATCCGGCATTCATATACGTATTATAAGGCGATTCTACCAGCAAATACTTTTCGTATACTCTTTTCAGATCGAACCGCCGCAGCGCAAATTTGACTGTCGGATCGGCTGACAGACGCATGCCTGTGCGGATTCTGTTAAGATATACACTGGCAATCTTCGGTTTATCTTCTTTGCGCGTTGTCTCTTCTTCCACAATGGAAGCCAGTATATAGGCTGTTGTACGATTCAGACCATGGGCGGATGCCTCCTGTAATCGTTCGGGCGTCCAATAGGCCTGCGCGGCCACTTCCATTTTTTTGAAGATCCTCGAAGGGGTTGTGTTCCAGAAATACGTATATGTATTGGGAAAAACCATGGTCATGAAAGTATTTGTATCAAGTCCGTAAAAACCCAGCGTATCCGGATTATTTATATAACGCATAAAGAGGAGGGAATCGCATTCAAACTTTCTACCGATCAGTCCGGCCAGATCTTCCCGTGTACGTAACTTGGTAATTACCAGATTAACCGGTACCTGCCTGCCATTTTTCAGCATTTTGAGAATATTCAGCAAACTGGTTCCTTTCCGTATTTCATATTTGCCGGCTTTCATATTAGCAGGATAAGAAACCCGGTTTGCCAGCCATTTAAACAAAGCGGGATGTTCAACCACTTCATCCCTTTTCAGCATGGAATCCAGTTCTTCATAATTCATACCGGTGTGAATATAGAGATCGTGACCGGTTGTTGTAAAAGCAGTTCCGGGCCCCATCACAAGGTAGGCTCCGATTATGATGACCAGTAATATAAGAGTAAGCAGCAGGAGAATTAGTTTCTTCACGTGTATTTGGATTATTTACCAAAATAAACAAAAAACCCCGTCACAGGAATGCGGGGTCTCAAAAATAGTATATGCGATTACTTTTGCTGGAGGGGTGTTCCGGGTATTGAAGTGGAAGTGGGAGCCGCCTTTACATCCCTCACTTTATTGGAAGCTGCTTTTGGTATAAATACAGTTGAAAATAAACAAAGGATAACAACGGCTGCAGCCAGGATCCAGGTACCCTTCTCCAGGACATCGGTTGTTTGCTTAACACCCATGAACTGATTACTGAATCCCGCAACATTTCCCGCAAGACCACCACCTTTCGGATTCTGTACCAGGATTATCAAACCCAGTAAACCACAGGCCAGCAACAGGATAATGACAAAAAATATCATGATAAAGAAGCTTTTAATTGTTCAATTCTGGACGCAAAATAAGCGCTTTTAGGGGGATAAATCAAACTTAATTTCTGGAACAGCGCAATGGCATTTTCATACATGCCCTGCTTGGCAAGCACTTCGGCCATAGATTCGGTGAGCACATCCCTTTCCTCAATGGAATGAGCGGCAAAATGGCGGATCTGCTCGTTTACTTTTTCATCTTCTTTTCCTGACGTATGCTGAAGCGGTAGCTTTTTCATCACTTTCAGCCAGGCAGTAAAGCTTTTTAATTGTTTACCAAACTGATCCGGAGGATTATCTTCCAAAGTCAGTTTGATACCCTGAGAAGCGAAATAATCTACCATGTGATATGGCGTAAAAACAATAGAGTCCGCATTTTTCGCATTGAATGCAGACAGTGATTGCTGATGTTCATCAAATCTTTCAGACAGCTCCTGCATTTGCCCGTTTGCCTCCGTTTCAGTATCGTTCGAATATTCATCTGGCTCTCCGGTATTATCCGGATCATTTTCAGAAAATTCATCAGATTTTTCATTATCCAAAACCTCAGCCTGCACAGGTTCCTCCCGGGGCCTGTCGTAAGCGTCATAATCATGCTCATCCGTTTGGTGCGGTGCATTTTCAGATTCCTGAATTTCTGAAATGTCTTCATTTTCTATAGTCCCTATGTTCTGTTCCGAAGTACTATCCGCCGTATTCATGGTATCCTCTACGACGGTCATCTGCTCTGTAGTTTCAGCAGGTAGAGTATTTATAGAATGTGATGAGGGAGCCGCTTCTTCCACAATTTTTTCTGACACAAAAGGAATTTGATCCAGAGTACGGTCAATTGCATCCAGATCATGATCATGATCCGTTTTCCTTACCACTATTTCCTCGAAAATGCCATATTCATTTACAACTTCTTCGAACCCTCCATTTTGATCGTCATCTTTTGTTATGTTTTTATCCGGATCCTGCCCTGCATCCGGAAATTTGAAATCCGGAATCGTTGCTGCGCTTTTTTCGTGTTCCGTCTCAGCGTCGGGCAATTTGAAGTTTTCATCCACCAGGTCAAGCGGCTGGAGATGATATTTCGCCATCAGCTCATCAAAAGATGTTACTGTTTGAGAACCCGGTTCTGCATATTGAAAAGTTTCTTCTGAAGCAGGATCCGAGTTCAGTTTTTCCTCCAGTATTTCTTCCATTTCTTCATCTAGTTCGTCCTTTTCCTTAACAGGCTGCTCAAAAGGAGTATAAGATTCAAACGTGTAATTACCTTCCTCCTGAATAATATTCAGTGTTTCTTCGGGTCCTCCTTCAAAAATAAATTGATCCTCATCCCGTACTTCCTTTACATGTGAAAAGCTTTCGACTGGTTGCAAGTGATTACCATCTTCCAGAAGACTCTGTAACCAGAATGGGTTATTGAAATACAAAGCAGTTCGCATGCTTTCGGTATTATAGCCCGGATCATCCTGTAATCTTAATTTTTTCGCCAGAAGAAAATGGCCCGCATTAAAAGATGGAAATTCCCTGATCACCTCATAAATTTCATCCAGTGAAACCAGAGCCAGGTCTTGCTTTCCAAAAATGGCATCTAACAGGGATGGCAGGCCGCTATTCATCTTAAATAATTACCAGTTTGAAAATAAACGATTAAACATATCATCGGTTAATTGCTGAAGGATCTGAGGCAGTAAACTTACTTGGGCATCTGTAAAACTCTGTGTCGCAGGAAAATCAAAATTCCTGGAAATATCAGTCTCAAAATCAGGCGTCCCCAATTTTTGTTCATTCAAACGGTTTTTCAAAGCCAGATGCACTGAAACAGTCAGCCGGTTAATGGATGCCGCCTGGTTTGATACACCAGCCGTTGAAATATCATAAGCTGAAACATAGGCCGACACATCATAGTCCGCATCTTCAGTCAGGATCTGGGTCAGTTTAGTCTGGCTGCTGATTTTTTGTTTTAATTTATCGGTTAGTTGGGGACTCAATTGCGGATCAACATAACGTGCCCGGTTTTCTATAAATCCGATATGAATGGATTTCACTTCGGGTGGTATCGACACATCTTTAAAAGAATATACACCGCAGGCATTGGCAAATAAGAAAATAGTCACCAGACAAATGCTTTGCCGTATATATCCTTTTAAAAAAAAACCTTTATTCACTGATATCATATTCTTTTAATTTTCTGTACAGTGTTCTTTCACTGATACCAAGATCCGAAGACGCATCTTTTCTTTTCCCTTTATGTTTCTTAAGCGCTTTAACTATAAGTTCCTTCTCTTTATCCATGATACTGAGCGATTCTTCAATTTCCTCGTGATGCTGGATCTCACTATTGCCATTCCCGTTATTATGAATCACCACAGGTTGGGATTGAAAAGCGGATGGTACGGCATTTCCGGCATAGTGTTCCTGCGGTTTAAGTTCTTTGATCTCACGGGAAAACACTTCCTGTGCATCAGCCGCCAGGGACGGGTTTTTTAATATTTCAAGGAACATTTTTTTGAGCTCCGTTACATCCTTCTTCATGTCGAAGAATAATTTATAAAGGATCTCTCTCTCATTCGAAAAATCATTTGGTGCCTGGGTATGTGCCGAAGGCATAACCATGGGCAGGCGGTTCACCGGATTTTCCGGAATGAATCTACGTAATTGTTGCGCACTAATCAGCTTGTCTTCCGACAAAACGGAAATCTGTTCAGCAATGTTCTTTAACTCCCGAACATTTCCCGGCCAGCTGTACTGGATTAACAGATTTTTTGCTTCTTCATCCAGTTGCACAGGGGTCGTCTTATAACGTTCGGCGAAATCAACAGCGAATTTTCTGAATAAAAGCGGAATGTCATCCTTGCGGTCGCGCAGGGAAGGTACGCGGATCGGCACAGTGCTTAACCGATAATATAAATCTTCCCGAAATTTTCCCCTGTCGGTTAACTGAAGCAGATCCTTGTTTGTGGCTGCAATCACACGAACATCCGTTTTTTGCACTTTGGATGAACCAACCCGGATAAATTCTCCGGCTTCGAGTACTCTCAATAACCTCGCCTGCGTACCCAATGGCAATTCTCCGATTTCATCCAGAAAAATAGTTCCTCCGTTCACGGTTTCAAAATATCCTTTACGTGAATCGACAGCGCCGGTAAAAGAGCCCTTTTCATGACCGAATAACTCTGAATCAATCGTTCCCTCCGGTATGGCGCCGCAGTTTACGGCGATAAAGGGATTATGTTTCCTCGCTGACAGGGAATGAATAATATGTGAAAAAGCTTCTTTACCAACGCCGCTTTCCCCATTTATCAGTACCGTCAGATCCGTATTCGCTACCTGAACCGCAACACTCAACGCAAAATTGAGCTCCGGTGCATTTCCAATGATGCCAAACCTGTTTTTTATTGCCTGAAGTTCCATGTTTTAAAATTTAAGGTTTCTTCCTTTACTCATACCGCCGAGCCAATCAGAGTACCTCCGGTGGATTGTACAATTTTCAACATCGCATAATCACCTTTTTGCAGCGTGAGCCCTTCCTTTGGAAAAACAACCACCTTATTTTGATCATTTCTGCCCATCCATTCGGATTGGCTTCTTTTCGAATCTCCCTCTATCAGTACTTTGGAAATCGTTCCAATATCCCTTCTATTGGACTCTTCTGAAATTTTTCTTTGAAGCCGGATGATTTCTTCCAGTCTTCTTTTCTTCTCTGCTTCCGGAATATCATCAGGATACCTTTTGGCAGCCAGGGTTCCCGGTCGTTCAGAGTAAAAATACATATAGCTGAAATCGAATCGGCTTTCCGTAATTAGTGAAAGTGTTTGCTGGTGATCATCTTCCGTTTCGCCACAAAATCCAGAAATGATATCGGAACTGATACCACAGTCAGGAATCAGTTCCCTGATCCGTCTAATTCTGGACAAATACCATTCTCTCGTATAAGTCCGGTTCATACGTTGGAGAACAGCTGTCGATCCGCTCTGCACAGGCAGGTGAATATAATTGCAGATATTTTCAAAGCGTGCAATCACATGCAATACTTCGTCAGTGATATCTTTCGGATGCGATGTGGAGAAACGGATACGTAACTGTGGGGATATCTTAGCCACATTTTCAAGCAACCCGGAAAATCCGACTGCAGTTTCTTCTTCCGATCCGGAGTGCCAGTGGTAACTGTCTACATTTTGTCCGAGCAGTGTTACTTCCCTGTACCCGTTTTCAAAAAGATCCCGACATTCCGCAATGATCGATTCCGGATTCCGGCTTCTTTCCCTGCCCCTTGTAAAGGGAACAACACAAAATGAACACATATTATTACATCCCCTCATGATGCTGACAAATGCGTTCACCCCATTACTATTCAATCGCAACGGAGAAATGTCAGCATATGTTTCCTCACGGCTCAGCAAAACATTAACTGCTTTTTGTCCGCCCTCAGCTTCCTCTATTAACAGGGGAAGGCTCCTGTAAGCATCCGGACCGACGACGAGATCAACCAGTTTTTCTTCTTCCAGAAACCTGGATTTCAGTCTTTCTGCCATACAACCCAATACTCCAATCAGCATGGAGGGATTGCTCCTTTTGAGCTGGCGGAAAATATGAAGTCTGTTGCGAATGGTTTGTTCCGCTTTTTCCCGGATGGAGCAGGTATTGATTAGAACAAGATCAGCTTCTGTATAGTTCCGCGTTGCACTATATCCTGCACCCTGTAGAATAGAAGCTACTACTTCGCTGTCCGCAAAATTCATGGCACAACCATAACTCTCAATATAAAATTTACCGATGGTGCCCGCTTCCAAAAGGGTATCCGTTGAAAAACTTTCACCCTGTCTTGCCTCATTATGTTCCTTACTGATTATTTCCATTAACAACCTTTGGGATAGCAAAATTAATCAAAACCGGGGAATAAATGACAGGATGACAGGTTATGCCTGTTCCCTGATCACGCGAAGTCCTTTATCAACTTTGATCATTTCCTGAAACATATCACGAAGACCATTGTTCAGGACTTCAGTTGGAACGAAGACATCGTCTTTGATGTGGGATAAAAAAAATGGTATTGGGAGAGACTCGGTCACCGGGACCATTTTTAAGGTTGTGAGTACCTGTTTAAACATTTGAGTTGCACGCGTGCCGCCAGCCAGACCGCCGTAACTGACAATGCCCACCGTTTTATAAGCCCATTCTTTAAATAAAAAGTCTATCGCATTTTTTAAGGGTGCTGTATAACCATAATTATATTCCGGTATCACAAAGACATATGCGTCTCCTTCTGAAATTTTACTGCTCCAGTCCTTCGTATGCTGCCTGGTATAGTTCTGAAACCGGGGATGGTGGGGTTCATCCAGAAATGGCAGATTGACCTCTTTCAGGTCAAGGTGTTCAACCTGAAAAATGGGATTGGATTGCAATGATTCAATGACCCATTTACTTATATAAATACCTTTTCTTTCCGGTCTTGTGCTGGCCGTAATAATCTTTAGATTTATCATTTATTATATCTGGAGCGGAAGACGGGGCTCGAACCCGCTACCTACAGCTTGGGAAGCTGTCGCTCTGCCAGGTGAGCTACTTCCGCATACGGTCTTTCAGCCAGCTTTCTTTCAGCGGCAACAACCACTTTTCCTCCAGTTCCTTTTTCGTTTGAACGGTATTGTTAAAATAAATGGTATCCCTTGAAATAAATTGATTTTCCTCTGCGAAATCTAATTGAGAGAGTGGTAATAACTGCACTTTCCCTTCGATCAGAAAAGCAAGTAACATCCGGTTGAACAGCTGAACATTGAATTTCTGTTCAATGGTTTTCATAAGGCGTACAGATGAATCTGTACTGCACCCACTCACGCCCGAGGCCGTTTCATCCGCCATCAAAATAATAAATTGTCCGTAAAACAAATTAGCAAATCCCTTTACGGGAACGCCATGTGAATGCCATGAACCGACAAACTCATGCAGCATTTCTTCTATCTGCAGTGCTTCAGAAATAGTGAAGAGGCGGCTGGACTGATATATCCATACCCGGGATGATGAATCCATTTCCTGCGGCAACATTTCCCGGTAGTCGAAAGTCATGCTACAAAATTAATTATTCCGCCGCTTAAATATGGATAATTTCTGCTTCCGAAACTTCGAGCTTGTTTCGCAATGCATCGATCTGCGCCTTCTTGCTTTCGATTTGCTTTTGAATTTTTTGCAGGAATGGTTTTATATTTCGTTGATCCGGTAAGAAAAGTTTTTGATTTTCCACTTCGATCCGGATAAGTTCCTGCCTGTTTTTATCAATCTGCACTTCAAGTTCTTTCAGATCAGCAATGGCTTTGAGATTGGCGAGGCGGATGATTGTATTGATATCATTTTTAATCAGCACATCACGTATACTATCCGCTGCAATGATAACAGGTTGCGCATCATAGGCAAGACTAACGGAAGGTACGTAGGGAGACCCGGGCAGTACTTGAACCGGAGCCCGACTCAGATCTGCAGCCGGCTGATTCGAATAGTCTCTTGAAATTTTATGGTCAGCATAAAAAGTCATATCCGGCGGGCTGGTTACTTCTTCTGAAACTGCCTCCGGTGAAGATTGTGTATCGGGATTTAATTCTATTTTAACATGATTTCGCCGGCCGACTATTTTGGGTGTCTGGATTTTCACACTCCCTGATATTTTCAATGCCACCGGTTCATAACGTGCCGGAGTAACTGTTTTGTGCTTTTGTATGACGACCTGTGTTTTTTGGGGCATCATAGGTCTGATAGTTATCAGGCCTAGAGCAGTCATTCCACTAAGGATGATCATGGGACTAAAACGTTTCTGCCTGATTTCGGGTTTCCCTAATACACGTCTTATCCTTTCCATCAGAAGCCAGGGCTTATTGCCATCAGCAGCCAGAGAAAATCCGGCAGTTGGCTGACGAAATTTTTCGAGAGAAAATAATGTCTCGGCGTAGAGGTTGGGCGTAAAACCCAGCTCCAGTACGCCGTCATCACAGGCAAGTTCCCTTTCCCTGGCAAGTTCCTTGTAAAAAAGGTGCGCGAAAGGATTAAAAAAGAAAATAGCCTTAAAGCAGGACATACAAATATTGGTCACGTAGTCATTTCGTCTGATATGATAGAGTTCGTGCACCAGGATGGCTTCAATCTGCCCGGGCGAAAGCTGTGAAATAAATGACACAGGCAGCAGAATAATGGGCTTGAAAAATTTACTTGTTTCTGCGGTTTCAGCCAGAGTACAAAAATATACACAAACTCTCCGGTGAATGCCCAGAATTTTAGCATACCGGTCAGCGAATGCCTGATATACGGGAGTCACTGATTTGCTGTTTTCATTTTTTAACCGCCTGATATACCGACCGGTATATTGCACCATACGGCTTGATAAAATGAGCAGGTAAAAAATACTTAACCAGTAAATCCCAAAATTGGCGGCAGGTGAAACAGCAATAAAACGAGGCAGAAAGCGCGCAGATGGTTCATTTATTAAATGAATAAAAGAGTAGACAAACCATTCTGTCCCGATAAAAACGAATAATAATATGAGATTATGTTTCCCGGCAGGTGAAATGCGCTTATCGCCGGACGTTACCATTTTATAACCCATCCACAGGACAGCCATTTGCCAGATACTATCCAGCAGACACCATCCCAGAACAGTCAGGACGTTTTGGTAGGCCGACATGCTTTATTGCTTTTTCAGGTTGTTGAGCAACTGTTGAATTTCCTCCAATTCCTCCGGAGAAGCTTTATGATTTCCGAGGGCATGAATAACCAGTTCGGTCGAAGATCCGCCAAACAGGTTAGTAATCATTTTTCCTAACAAATGTTTCTGGGTTTTTTCCCGGCTTACGACCGGATAATAAACATGTATTTTTACGGAATCATCTCTTCCCACCAGACCCTTTTCAAACATTATCTGCATCAGCTTGAGGGTGGTGGTATAACCAGCGTCCTTGGTTTTTGAAAGTTCTTCATGCACATCGCGCACACTGGCTTTATTTCTTTCCCAAAGTACCCGCAGAATCTCCAGTTCACTTTCTGTGGGTTTAATATATTTGGATGTTACCATAAGTTAAATTTGTATGTAAAGCAAAATACGATTTTATTCGTAATAGACGTCTTTTTTAACAATTTATTTAGTGAGCTGGCCGCATATTGGTAAAGAAAAATATGAATATCTAAACCTTCAATATGGCATCCCAACACCCCGCATCTTTTTATTCAGATAAATATAAAGTCGATCACAATAAAGAAATTAAATTAAAAGAATGGTTGACCGATGATGATGAAAAACCGGTAAACAAGGCGGAAGGGGAAGAGTTATTAAAGACGGATATTCTGAAGCTCTCTGAGATCCAGGAGAAATTGTATTCTTCCAACCGGTATAGTGTATTGATTGTGATTCAGGCTATGGATGCCGCTGGTAAGGATAGTGTTATAAAACATGTGATGAGCGGAATGAATCCGCAGGGTGTGGTTGTGACACCATTTAAAACTCCCACACATCAGGAACTTGAACACGATTTTTTATGGCGCCATTATGTAGCCCTGCCGGCCCGTGGGATGGTTGGCATTTTTAACCGGTCACATTATGAAAATGTGCTGGTGACGAGGGTGCACCCGGAATACATACTGAATGAAAACCTGCCAGGTATTGAATCTGTAAAGGATATTGATAAATCTTTCTGGGAAAAAAGATTTCGTCAGATCAATCATTTTGAAAGGATTCTGACAGACAATGGTACCGTTATACTCAAATTTTTTCTTCATGTTTCCAAGAAGGAGCAAAAGAAACGTTTCCTCGAACGAATAAACGATCCTTCAAAAAATTGGAAATTCTCTGCGGCTGATTTAAAAGAAAGGGATCTGTGGAAGGAATATAGAAAGGCATACGAGGATATGTTGGAAAATACTTCAAATCTTTTGGCTCCCTGGTTCATCGTTCCGGCAGACGACAAATGGTTTACAAGGCTGATCATCGCCAATATTATTGTCAATGAATTAAGCCGTCTGGATCTGAGTTATCCTCCACTCAGTGATCAGCAGAAAAAAGATCTGGAAAACTCAAAGAAGCTGCTTACCGGGGAAACAGATATTCCGGCCGACAACAATGAATGATTTTTACTTTGCCCTGCTGACCAGTTCCTTTTGAATTTTTTGAATTTTCAACGCCTTCACCTGTACATCGCGGGTTCCATAGATCTGCGCCAGGGTAGGGGCAATTACAAGAGAAACAATTGACATCAGCTTGATGAGAATATTCATGGACGGTCCCGATGTATCTTTAAATGGATCCCCAACGGTGTCTCCGGTTACTGACGCTTTATGTGGTTCAGATTTTTTGTAGAACATTTCCCCATTAATTTCCACACCTTTTTCAAAAGATTTTTTTGCATTATCCCAGGCACCCCCTGCATTATTTTGGAACATACCCATCAGGACTCCGCTGACGGTAGCACCTGCCAGAAATCCGCCAAGCGCTTCCGGGCCAAGCAAAAATCCCATGATCAGAGGTGAGAAGATAGCGATGGCGCCGGGCAACATCATCTTCTTGAGAGA
>Ga0070733_10001598_pt1 | contig 16749 bp, 13 predicted proteins | sample Coa_R1_9_FD_66450 | JGI IMG/M metagenome (GOLD analysis project Ga0070733, IMG submission 66450) | Surface soil microbial communities from Centralia Pennsylvania, which are recovering from an underground coalmine fire - Coalmine... | ecosystem: Environmental > Terrestrial > Soil > Unclassified ... | reverse complement strand
TGACCGCGTTGTGAGGACGAGTCTTTTCGTTTCGGAAATTGTCGGTTCGATCATACCCATGCTCTTCAGCCCTGTGCCATCTACGGGAATTTTCCAGCAGTACCTGCCCTATTTCAGGGAAAGGGGTTGGGACAGGAACCTGCACTGTCTCAATGGGAAGCTCTTCCCCTTTATCGGTCTAAATGAAGGCTCGATTTCCGACTACGTCGATCTACAGCGGCTCATGTTTATGCTGAATGCTCACTACCGAGGGAGGTCCTATCGCCTGTTCGGCGGAAGTCGTGTAAACAAGGCACTCCTCGAAAACGTGCGGAACGGATTTGAGACCTTCGTTTCTTCCTACAAGCAGACTGAGCCCCAATCCCCAGCATATTCAATGCCTGAGGGATCAAGACCTGACGTGGGTCACCAAGACCAAGCGGTTCTGACAGACGCTCTACCAATTCTTACGTAAATCGCGGTAGTGTCCCTACCCCAATCCTTAAAGCCCCCCCGCAGATCCGCGTACACCTGTCCCACGAGTCAGGTTTTCGTGTTTTCTGCGACCTGTACCAATTTTGTCCCCGAGGACAATTATTCTTGCGCCACCCTCCGTGTTAACGTGGGGCCGCCCAGTCAGAGGAAAGGAGCGTGGAGAATAATGAGTCCAGCGATCCGTCATCCTCATTCTCCGCGTCTCCGTGCCTCTGTGGCAAACGCTAGCCACTCGTTTGCCCTGAGGATCGCTTTCTGGACGAACGGGCCACTAATCACTCGTTTACCCGCCGCGGCGGGCCACTGCTTTTCTAATCGTCACCCGTGCCGATTAGAAACCACCCTAAATCCTTCCGTACCAACAACCGCACCTTCTCTAATCGTCACTCAATCGGCCCTCTTTTTGCGCGTCTGCGGCGGGCTATTCGTAGCGCAACGCGACCATGGGATCCACGCGCATCGCGCGCTCGAGAGGATCGCCGAGCGTTACGTACCCGTTTGCGGCTTGCCTCGACTTGCGTCTGATGCTAACTTCGCCGCCTTGCACGGGCCAATTTGGACAGATCCCCCGAAATGCGAGAGAGGTGACGCGTGACGACTGCAAAGCCCTGGAGTTCGACGGCGCCGCCGGGAGAGTTTCAGCCCTATGTTCCGGCGGAAGAAAACCTCGCGGAGTTCACGCTGCGTGCTGTCGTTCTCGGCTCGCTCTTCGGCTTGCTCTTCGGCGCGGTGACCGTGTACGTGGGGCTTCGCGCCGGGCTCACCGTCTCCGCTTCGATTCCCATCGCCGTGCTATCCATCAGCATCCTGCGGGCGTTCGGCCGCTCCACCATCCTCGAAAACAACATCGTGCAGACCACCGGCTCGGCCGGTGAATCTCTCGCCGCCGGAGTGATGTTCACGATTCCGGCGCTGATCTTTCTGGGCTTCGGCTCGGAGTTCACCTTCTGGCGGATCTTTCCGCTGGCTCTGCTGGGCGGATGGCTCGGCGTTCTCTTCATGATTCCGCTGCGCCGCCAGCTCGTCGTGAAGGAACATGGAAATCTGGCGTTTCCGGAAGGCACCGCTTGCGCCGACGTTCTTGTTGCCGGCGAGCGCGGCGGATCGTTCGCCAGCCGCGTCTTCTGGGGCCTCGGCATCGGCGGCGCCTACACCTTCCTGATGAAAACGGTTCTTGCTTGGACCGAACAGCCCGAAGCACGGCCCAAGTGGTTTCCCGGTGCATCCTTTCGCGCCGACATCACCACGGAATACCTCGGCGTGGGCTACATCATCGGTCCGAAAGTCTCCGGAATCCTGTTTGCCGGCGGCGTGGTTTCCTGGCTGCTGATGATGCCCGCCATCAAGTTTTTCGGCCAGCTCTCCGGCAGCACCGCGATTTATCCTTCCACGATTCCCATTCCCCTGATGACGCCCGACGACATGTGGCGCCAGTACATTCGTCCCATGGGCGCGGGCGCCGTCGCCGCCGCCGGATTGATTACCTTGCTGCGCACGCTCCCCACGATTATTTCCGCCCTCCGTTCCGGATTGAAGGATGTCCGGTCCCAGGGAGCCGCCGCGTCGGGGAAAAATCGTCTCGATCGCGACATGTCCATTCGCACGGTAATTCTTGGTTCGATAGCCATTGTCATCATGATGTTCTTGCTGCTCACGTTTCACCCCATTAAGGACGCGAACACAGCGTGGTATCAGAATTTGCTGGCCGGCGTGTTTGTCATCATTTTCGGATTTCTTTTCGTCACCGTGGCGGCGCGCATCAGCGGATTGTTGGGCAATTCCTCGAACCCCATCAGCGGCATGAGCATCGCCACGCTGATGGCTACCTGCGCAATTTTCTTCGTCGCCGGGTGGACCGCGCCGAACTACGCGGTCCTTGCTTTAACCATTGGCGGCGTCGTCTGCATTGCCGCGGCCATTGCCGGCGCTACTTCGCAGGATTTGAAGACCGGCTATCTTGTCGGTTCCACGCCCGTTCGCCAGCAGATGGGCTTGCTCATCGGCGTCACCATTTCCACCATCGCCATCGGCGCGACGCTGAACCTGATGAACACGGGACTGCAGAAATACATTCCCACGAAAATTCCGCTCGACGTGCAGGCATTGCCTACCGGCGTGAAAGTCGAGAGAGATTCGTTCAGCTATCAGGGAAAAACCTACGCGTTGATTAACTCGCTCGGCTCGAGCGTTGTGCCCGACGGTGAGTATCTCTACGACCCCGGCACGAAGGAAATTGAAATTCAATGGGCCCAGGGTATCGGCAGCGACAAAGCTCCCGCTCCGCAGGCGCGCCTGATGGCCACCGTCATCAACGGCATTTTGAATCAACGCCTGCCGTGGCGGCTTGTCTTGATGGGTGTGGCGCTCGTTGTTGCCGTGGAGATTCTTGGCGTGCGCTCTCTGGCGTTTGCCGTCGGCTCGTATCTCTCGATTGCAACCACGGCCACGATGTTTGCAGGGGGATTGGTGCGCTGGCTTGTCGAAACCAGTTCCAAGAAACAAGACGAAGGCGAAGCCAGCCCCGGAGCGCTTTATTCCAGCGGCCTCATCGCCGCCGGAGGAGTTTTCGGTCTGCTCGGAATCATCATCGCTCTTCTGCAAGACCCGGAAATTTCAAATCGCGTGCCGCATTGGGTTTCGTCGGTTTTCGGCCTGCCGTGGCGCCCCGATCTGTTCTCGTTTGGCCCGAAATTTCTCGGCCCGCTTGCCGCCAGCAACCTCTTCAGCCTTTTCATGTTCCTTGTTCTCGCGGCATCGCTCTTCTACTTCGCGCGCAAGAAGTTAGGCTAATTGCCAAAATGCAAATGCGCGCGCCTTTGACTGATCTGCGGCCAGGCCTTAGACTTGAGCAGAGCGGCTATGAGCCCCTTATCTCGTGGCTACGGTTATCGCTTCGACCTGAGCGGATACTTTCCCCGCGCAATCAAGACCATTTGCATCGCTTGCGTTTGCGTTTTCACTCTTCAGGAGTTATCTGCCCTGCTGTTTCACCGGGCGGGCGTCGAATTCTGGCTCCAGTGGTTCGGTCTCGTGCCGTATGCGGTGACTCACGGATTCCGGATCTGGCAACTCGTCACCTATATTTTTCTGCACGGCGGAATTCTGCATATCCTTTTCAATCTTTTGTATCTCGCGATGTTCGGCGCGGACCTGGAGCACACCTGGGGTTCAAAGCGCTTCTACACTTACTTCTTCATTTGCGGAATCGGCGCGGGCGTGATCGATCTGACGGTCAGAACGATTTTGGATCCGCACGGCCAGGGTTCCGCAATGGTATCGACGATCGGCGCTTCGGGCGCGATCTACGGGATTCTGCTCGCCGTCGCGGTGATCATGCCGCACCGTCAGGTGTGGTTGTTCCCCTTGCCGGTGACCATATCCATGCGGGTCTTTGTAATCGTCATGGGCGCCATCGAATTTTTCAGCACGATTGGCGCGACGGGCGACAACGTAAGCCACGTCTGCCATCTTGGCGGGATGCTGGTGGGCTACGTCTATCTTCGGCGCGGCTCGCACCTCTACATTTTCCGTAACTACTTCTCCGATTGGCAGCGCCGCAGGCTGCGCAAGAAATTCGAAGTGTATGTGCGCGACCATCGCGACAAGCCGCCCTCCAACCCCGACAATTGGGTCAATTAGAAAATAAAAGCTGGAAATGGGATAAGACGGTTGCGCGCGCTATCAGCCGATGCGCATCAGGCGCATCAGGTTGGTTGTTCCGCACGTGCCCAGAGGAGTCCCGGCGATGAGGCCCACGATGTCGCCGCGCCGCACCAGGTGTTCTTCTTTGAGCCGGCGTTCGGCGAGCCGCACCAGTGCATCAATGTCGTGGACGCGGGTAATGCTGCGAGGCAAGACGCCCCAGAGAAGGCTGAGACGCCGGCGCGTTTCCCGGTTCGGCGAGAAGGCGATGATGGGCGGGCGCGGGCGGTACTTCGAAACGACGCGCGCCGACGAGCCGCTTTCGGTGAATACCACGACGGCTTTCATGTGCAGTTCTTCGGCGGCGTGGCAGATCGCTTCCGCAATCGTTTCATTGATCTGCAACTCGGTGTAGCGCGTGGGACGAAGCGGGCTTGTGACGCTGGCTTCCGCTTCGCGGATGATGCGGTCCATCATCATCACCGATTCCAGCGGATAATTGCCGGCCGCCGTCTCGCCGGAAAGCATCAAGGCGTCGCTGCCGTCAAAAACGGCGTTGGCGACGTCAGACGCTTCGGCGCGGGTGGGCCGCGGATTCTTCTGCATGGAATCGAGCATCTGCGTGGCGGTGATCACCGGGACAAGCGCGTTGCGCGCGCGCAGAATGATCTGCTTCTGCACGACGGGCACTTTTTCGGGATTCATCTCGACGCCGAGATCGCCGCGCGCCACCATCACGCCGTCGGTCACGCCCAGGATTTCGTCGAGATTGTCGATGGCCTCGGGCTTTTCGAGTTTCGAAATCACCGGCGTATTTTTGCCGGAACCGGCGATCGCTGCTTTGCCCGCGTGCACGTCCGCGGCCGTGCGCACGAAGCTCAGCGCGACGTAGTCGGCGCCCAAGCGGAGCGCGACCTTGAGGTCTTCGCGGTCCTTGGGAGTCAGCGAGGGAATTTTCAGTTTCACTCCGGGCAGATTGATTCCCTGATGCTCGCCAAGGTCGCCGCCGTTTTCAACCTGGCAAACGACATCACGCCCGCGCGACGACAGAACGCGCAGCGCGATCTCGCCGTCCCGCAGAAGAATGCGGTCGCCCTTGCGAACCGATTCGGGCAGCGCGCGAAACGTGGTGCTGACGCCTTCGGCCGTGCCGATGATCTTTCTCGTCGTAATCGTGAAACGCTGGCCGAAATGGAGATGAACCGGCTGGCCGCGTTCGAGTGCGCCGGTGCGGATCTTCGGCCCCTGCAAATCGGCGAGGATGGCGACCGGCTTCTCGTGGCGGCTGGAGGCGCGGCGGACCGTCGCGACGTTCCGGGCGTGATCTTCCGGGGTTCCGTGGGAGAAATTCAGCCGCGCCACATCCATCCCCGCACTCACAAGGCGGTCAATGATTGCCGACGAGGAACTGCTGGGTCCGAGCGTGCAAACGATCTTGGCCCTTCGCTTGTTCATCCGATTCTTTCCGAATTATTTCGCAACCGCGAAATTATTCACGATGTCATAGAGGAAGACGATTCCCTTGCGGAAGGAATCGAGAGGAATCCGTTCGTCATCCGCGTGCATGCGCATGGCGTCCGACTCGTCGAGAGGAAAGGGATCCACGCCGTAGGCTTGAACGCTGCGGAGCCGCAGAGGCGCCGAATCCGTGGCGCCGGTGGACATCATGGGCACGAGAGTGGCGCCCGGGAAATCGCGGCCCACCACCAATCCAATCGTGTTGTAGAGATCGGAAGTGACGGAGGACGATGGCGTGGACTGGCCCGATCCTGTTTCTTCCTCGAAGCGGATCTGCGGATCGTTGACGAGCTGCTGAAGCTTGGCGAGGAGCGGGCTGAGCATGTTTCCGGGAAGCAAGCGGATATTGATGACGCCGCGCGCTTCCGACGGCACAACGTTGCGGCGAATGCCCGCCTGCAGCATGGTGGGCGCAATCGTATCGCGCAACATCGAATTCCACCGGGGATTCACATTCGAAATCCAGCGGGCCGCGTGCTCGGCGCGATCCGGTTCCTCCAGGGCGCGCATCCATTTGGCCGTCTCTTCATCCTGGACCTTGGCGATGCCTTCGAAATAGGCATGCGTGATGGAGTTGAATTGCAAGGGCGCTTCGTACGCGCCGATCTTGGCAATGGCCACGGCGAGGTGCTGGACGGCATTATCCTTTCGCGGAATCGAGGCGTGCCCCGAAGGACCTGTGGCAATCACATCCATGCTGACGGATACTTTTTCGCTTGCCTGCACACCGACGTACTGGACCTTGCCGTCTTTGAGAAAGACGGTGCCGCCTTCGTTGATGGCGTAGCCCGCGGCGATTTTGTCCCAATGTTTTTCCACGGCGACTTTCATGCCGTATTCGCCGCCGGCTTCCTCGTCACCTTCGGCAAGCAGGATGACATCGCGGTTCAATCGCGCGGAGGAGCGCTTCAGAGCAACCAGAACAGCCACGTTGGCAATGGTCATGCCTTTGTCGTCGATCGTGCCGCGGCCGTAGAGATAGCCGTCTTTCATGACCGCGCCAAAAGGGTCAACCGACCATTTGGCCTTGTCCACACCGACCACGTCGAGATGGCCCATAAGGAGCAGGGCCCGTGAAGGATCCGGCACCGCGCTCGAAGAAAGGCGGGCCACAAGAAAGCCGCGCCCAGGAGTCGTTTCGAAAATTTCCGGCGTGATTCCTTCGCGTTGGAGAATATCGGCCAGATACTTCGCGGCCACGAGTTCGTTGCCGGGAGGGTTGGTCGTGTTGATGCGAATAAGCCCTTGCAGCCAGAGGACCGCTTGGCTCTGAAGTTTCGGGAGGTCCAAGCCAGGGGGAGGCGGCAATTGGGGCGCCTGCGGCGCAGCTTGCGTTCGCGTTTGCGCCGCACACGAGAGCGTTCCCAACATCACGAGAAGAAGAATTCGAGCAAACGGGCGCGCCATCTTGATTGCCTCCGGCAGAATCTGAAAGATCATCAACGAGCGAAGAACATTGAATACTATCATGGCGGGTTGCGCGTCGCGGAAAGCCGCCGAGGGAGCGTTTTCTGAATTGCAATTGACCATCCAACCGGGCACGTGGCAGCATCCAAAGCACGAGAGGGAACCATGGAACGAAGGATGTGGATTCGGGCCGCGCTTCTGGGAACGCTGATTGCAGCGCTCGGAGTGCCTCCCAGCGCATTTACGGCGCTCGCGCACCAGCAACAACAAGGGCCGCAGACGCCTCCGCCGCCGGCGCAGCCGGTCCCTCCGCAGCCGCCCACCGGCCAGGGACAGCAGCAAACGCAACAACAGCAACAGCCGAAACCGCAGGTGGCGATTTCCGCCGAGTCGAATCTCGTCAATTTGGACGCGGTAGTGACGGACCAGGACGGCAACATCATTCAAGGGCTGAAAAAGATAAATTTCCGCGTTCTGGATGATGGCCAGCCGCAACAGCTCACGAATTTCGCGCCCTCCGAAGCTCCGATTACGATGGTCGTGCTAATGGAATTCAGCAGGATCGCGTACGGATATTTCGGATACAAAGGGAAAACCTGGGCCTACGGTTTCTTGAACCATCTGACGGATAAGGACTGGGTTGCGTTCAAAACGTTTGACCTGAAGACCACCCTCCATGTGGATTTCACTCACGATCGCAACGAATTGGGACAAGCGATCGCTTCTCTGTACTTTCCGGATTTCAGTGAAGCCAACTTGTTCGACGCGCTGCTGGAAACGCTGGACCAACTCCGTGACGTGCAAGGGAAAAAATCCATCCTGCTCCTGGCCACCGGCTACGACACATTCAGCAAGCATACGCTCGATCAGACGTACAAGCGCTTGAAGGAAACGGACATACCAATTTTCTGCGTGGGGATGGGGGAAGATATTGATCTGCGCACGTTCAACGGAGGAGGCGTCGGTTACCTCCAGGCGAAAAACCAGCTCACGCAGTTCGGCGAGATGACGGGGGGCTTCGCGTGGTTTCCGCGATTCCAGGGCGAGATGCCCAGTATTTTCAATTCCGTGGGCGCGTTCCTTCGCAGCCAGTACACAATGGGGTTCTCACCAAACACATCGCAGGACGGGAAGTATCACAAGCTGAAAGTGGAAGTCGTGGATGATCAGGGCAATCCCCTCATGATTGCGAATAAGAAAGGCAAGCTGAAGGGTGTCACGGTGTATGCCCGGCGCGGTTATACGCCGCCAAAGGGGCCGGTTGGGGATTAGAAATTAGAGATTCGAAGTTAGAGGTTTGAGGTTAGGTCGCGGCTGAAGCCGCGACCTACAAAGTTCCGTCCTTGCGTTCCACGTCGCTTCACGACACCTGCCTCAAAATTCCTCAGTAGCCTCGCGCGAGATCGACGCGGTTCAGGAGTTCGCGGCCGTCGAACCAGCGCTCGAGATTTTCCATCAGCAAGTCCGTTTGGCGGGTCCATAGATGCTCGCTCACCGCGCTCATGTGCGGCGTGATGAAAGCGTTTTCGAGCTTCCATAGAGGGCTTTCGGGCGGCAAGGGCTCCTGCGATGCCACATCGAGGGCGGCTCCGGCGATGGCGTGGCGTTCAAGAGCTGCGATCAACGCGGGCTCGTCCACGAGTGCACCGCGCGCCACATTCACAAAATAGGCGGAGGGCTTCATTCGCGCGAGTTCGCGCGCACCGATCATTTTCCGCGTTTCAGGAGTTTCCGGCGCGGCGAGGACGACGAAATCGGCTTCCGAAAGCGCATCCGGGAGCTGCGCCGGCACGTAAAATTTCTCGGCGAGGCCGGGATCGCCGCGGCCGGAGCGCGTTACGGCGCGGATGCGCATTCCGAACGGGCCGGCAATTCTTGCCACCTCGCGGCCGATTGCGCCGAAACCGATAAACAGCAATACCTGCCCGCGAAGTTCGCGCGGCCGCGCGGCGCCGCGGAGGGCATCCCACAAATCCTGTTGCGCCCAGCGCGACTGCTGCTGGTAGCGCACGCAATCGGGAAACCGGTGCGCGAGCGCGATGAGCGTGCCGAGAATGTGCTCGGCCATCGGAATACGATGAACGCCGCTGGCATTGGTAAGTTCGATGCCGCTTGCGCGCAACTCCGGATACATTAACTGCCCTATCCCCGCTGCCGTGGAATGAATCCATTTGAGCTTTCGCGCCCATGCGAATTGCTCGGGGCGCAGCGAGAATCCGACAAAGATGTCCGTGCCGGGGAGCTCGTCCTCGAGGCGATCGTATTCCGGCAGATGCACGACGCGCATTTCCGGCCAGTGGCGGCGAATGCGCTCGGGCATTTCAGGCGGCGGATTCCACAACGAAAAGGGGTGGCGCACGCAGATGAGAAGCTTTGTTTCCGCCGGGAGAGTACGCGTCATGAATTCTTTCGGCGGAGCCAAACGCCGGTGATGGTGGCGACGATCATCAATCCGAGCAGGATTGCCGCCGCGCGAAGCGACCAGAGCGCCCAGGTGGCAACGAAAAGAAGCGCGAGCCAGAGGGCGTTGAGCGGGCGCTCGAAGCCCATGGTTTCTCGCGGCTTCTGATTTTCAGTTGGCTCTGGTGCCATCGTCTCTGTTTGCTCCGTTGTCTCGCTCTCTTAATAGAATTGAGAGGTAAGTCTGCAGCTGAGATCCTTCGGGCATCCTGACCGGATGCCCTCAGGATGACAGCGTCAAGTTATTTGGCGATTCTAACTGGGAGGAAAACGAGCGAGAGGTCCTCCCACTTTGGATTTGCCTTTTCAATCAGCTTGATTTTCTTTGAGCGCAGCCATCCCTTGATCTCCTTCTCACGCGCGATGGCTTCCCGCACATCGGCGAATGGCTGGTAATAGGCCAGTTGCGTGACGTTGTATCTTCGCGAGAATCCTGAAACCTCTTCTCCTTGTGCTCAATGATTCTTCGCAGAATATTATTCGTCACTCCTATATAGAGAGTCCTGTTCCGGCTCGAGAGGATGTAGACCCAATATGTTCTTGTTCCCAAGTTTGCTCCGCCCTCTTGCTCTCTCGCAAGAGAGATAAGTCTGCAGCTGAGATCCTTCGGGCATCCTGGTCGGATGCCCTCAGGATGACAGCGCAGTCCCAATCAATGTGTTGCTTTCGAAGGATGCCCTTCAAGCCGTGGCCCAAGTTTCAGGATTCAGCGCTTGCTATTTATCGATTGCTGCGCTCTGTTGCTCTCGCACCTATTTAAAGGTGTCATTCTGAGCCCATCCGACGAGGATGGGCGAAGAATCTCAGCCGATCTTCAGAGAGGACCTGGTCCGTCGAGTCTCCGTGGCAAAACTTTGTCATTTATGCGGAACGCGCAAATCGCGGCCGGTCATTTCCGCAGGCTCGCCGACACCGAGAATGCCCAGCATCGTTGGCGCGATGTCGCGCAGCGAGCCGTCCGAGCGCAGCTGCAGGCGGGCATCGCCGCTCGCGAGAATGAACGGAACCGGATTCGTAGTGTGATAGGTATGCGGGCCGCCCGTCTTCGGGTCGATCATCATTTCGGCGTTGCCATGATCGGCGGTGATGATCCAGGCGCCACCGCGCGGACGCAGGGATTGAAAAACGCGGCCGAGACATTCATCCACCGTTTCGACGGCCTTGATTGCCGCTTCGATTTTTCCGGAATGGCCGACCATGTCCGCGTTCGCAAAATTCATGATGATGGCGTCAAAGCTGCCTTTCTCGATCGCTTTTACAACCGCATCGGCAACGCCGGCGGCGGACATTTCCGGCTTCAAATCATAGGTGGGGACCTTAGGCGACGGGACGAGAATGCGTTCCTCTCCCGGAAAGGGTTTTTCCACCCCGCCATTGAAAAAATAAGTTACGTGCGCGTATTTTTCCGTCTCCGCGACGCGCAGGTTCTTGAACTCGAGCTCGGCAAAAACGTTGGCGAGAATATGCTCGAGTTTTTCAGGACCGAGCAGATGGCGGAGCCACGGCCACGTCTTTTCGTATTGCGTCATGGCGACGAACGTGAGATTTGCGGGCCGCGAAGGATCGGCGAACTTATCGAAGCCGGGCTGGGCGAGGGCGAGCGTCATTTGGCGGGCGCGGTCGGCGCGGAAATTGAAGAAGACGACGGCGTCGTCGCTGCGAATCAGGCCGCGAGGCGCGGCAGGCTTGCCCGGCTGAGCTTCCGTGGTGATCACGATGGGAAGAACGAACTCATCGGTGACGCCCTTTTCGTAGCTCGCGCGGATCGCGGCGATGGGGTCGCTCGATTTCGCTTCGGCGTCGCCATGAACCATCGCGCGATAGGCCTTCTCGATGCGCTCCCAGCGATTGTCGCGATCCATCGCGTAGTAACGGCCGACAACCGTGGCGATTTGTCCGACGCCGAATTCGCGCATCTTTTGTTCGAGCTGGCGCAGGAAGCCGATGCCGCTGTTGGGAGGCGTGTCGCGGCCGTCCATGAAGCAGTGAACGAAAACGCGCGAGACTTTATTCTCGCGCGCCATTTGCAGCAACGCGAAGAGATGATTGATATGCGAATGCACGCCGCCATCGCTGACGAGCCCGATGAGATGAAGCTGCCGTTCGCGCCCGCGGGCCATTGCTTCGAGCAGCAGAGGCTGGCGCTCGAATTCGCCGCTGGCGATGAGAGCGTCCACGCGGGTGATGTCCATGTGCACGATCCGGCCCGCGCCCATGTTCAGGTGGCCGACTTCGCTGTTGCCCATCTGCCCTTCGGGCAGGCCGACCGCAGGGCCCGAAGTTCGAATCAGCGTGTTGGGAAAGTCGTTCAGCAGGCGGTCGTAATTTGGCTTGCGCGCGAGATGAATCGCGTTGCCTTTCGATGCGGGAGAATAGCCCCAGCCGTCGAGAATGGTGAGGACGATGGGCTTGGGGCGTTGAGGCGCGGCCATGGTGCGTCAGGATACACGGAATGGGCCGGAGATTGGAATCGGCCAGTTGCTTACCCGAAAGGACGTGATACGTCTAAGCGAATCAGCGCGGGCGATGGGTGTGTGATTTCGTCAGGATCCCGGTTTTCAATTTCGAGTAAGGAGCGTCCCGATGCAAAAGCTTCGATTTGGTTTTCTTCTCGCGATGGTTCTGATGGCTGCGACCATCAGTCAGGCGCAGTCGTTTGTGATGGATTTGCCGCGGCAGAGCCAGCATGCGGTGGTGATGCAGCGGATTGGTTTGACGGATATTACGATCAATTATCATCGTCCGCTCGTGAACGGGCGCGAAGTGTGGGGGAAGCTCGTGCCCTACGGGGAAGTGTGGCGCTCGGGCGCCAATGAAAACACGACGATCGCGTTCAGCGATGCCGTGTCGATTGAAGGCAAGCCGCTCGAGCGGGGAACGTACGGGTTACACATGATTCCCGGCAAGGATGAGTGGACCGTAATTTTCTCGAAGGCGGCGAATTCGTGGGGCAGCTTCAGCTACAAGCAGGACGAGGATGCACTGCGCGTCACCGTGAAGCCCCAGGCGGCGGAATTTCACGAAGCGCTGACGTACGATTTCGATCAGCCGAAAGAAGACTCCGCCGTGGTGACAATGCGGTGGGAAAAGGTGGCCGTCCCATTCAAAGTGCAGATCAATTTGAGCGAAACCGTGGCGGCGAATTTCCAGAAGCAGTTTCGCGGATTGCGGCAGTACACATGGGAAAGCTGGAACGACGCGGCGGACTATCTCGTCACGCACAAGCAGAATCTGGACACAGCGTTGGGATACACGGGCAAATCCATCGGGATCGAAGAGCGCTACGAGAGCTTGATGACGAAGTCGCAAGTGCTCGATGCGCTGGGGCGGAAGGACGAGGCCGCGAAGTTCCGCGCTCTGGCGCTGGAGAAGGCCGGCGCACCGCAGTTGTATTCATATGGGCGCCAGCTTCAGGGTGAAGGGAAGCAGGGCGAGGCATTTGCGATCTACCGAACGGCTGCCAAGAAGTTTCCCGACCACTGGCTTTCACACGCCGGCATGGCTCGCGTGTACAGCGGGCAGGGCGACTTTGGCAACGCTGTGAAGGAAGCGAATCTTGCGCTCGCCGGCGCTCCCGATGACGGCTCGAAGCAGTTCGTGCAGGCGCAGATCAAGCGTCTGGAGGCGAAGGAAGACATCAATAAACCCGGGACTTAGCGGAGCGGAGCGGCGCGGCGGTTGATGGCGTGGTAGCGGATGATGGGCGCGACTGACGGGTGCGCTCGTCAGCTTCTTACCGCGCGGATGAAATCGGCGAACATGCCATAAGCTGTGGCGATCACTCCGGCCTTGTGCTCAATGATGGAAAGTCCGAACACGTCCATATCGAAGCGCAGCGCGGACGTGGTGCCCTCGAGCTGAGCGAGCGGGTCGGTGATCGGCAATTGTTCAGGCTTCACGCTGGCGCGGACGCCGCCGGAGGTCCGCTCGGCGCGGCAGATCAATTTGTAGCGCATTCCCGCGGCGCGCGCCGCGCGAACCTGCTCGGGCGCCACCGCGCGAATTCCGGTGCGCTCCACCTGATCGAGCGTGATCGGCACGCCCATCAGGACAATCGCGAGCGCTGCGACTTTTACAGCGGGGTCCCAGCCGTCGAGATCGTCCGCCGGGTTCGTTTCCGCCACGCCGATTTCCTGCGCTTTCTTGACGGCTTCGTCGAGGCTCAGCCCTTTTTCCATTTCGGTGAGAACGACATTCGTGGTGGAGTTCAGAATGCCGCGGAAGCCGCGCAGCTCGACGGCGGGAAGCGAATACGGAAACATCGAAAAAATCGGCGTGCCGTCCATCACCGTGGATTCGAAAAGAAACTTGCGGCCTTTGGCTTGCGCGAGCTCGTACAGCTCGCGATACGCGTAGACGATCGGGCCTTTGTTCGCGCTGACGGCGTGCGCGCCGGATTCCAGCGCGGCTTTGATGTAATCAATGGCGGGCTGGCCGGTGCGGCGGTCGAGCGAGGACGCCTCGAAGAAGACGGTGGGATCGGCGGTCCCAAGCCATTGGTGCACGTTTTGCGACACTTTCCACGCGGGCGTTTGCGGGAATTGATGATTGAGCAGCGCGACCGGATCGAGCCCGTTAGCATCGGCGATCCAGCCGATGCGTCGCGAGGCGATACCCGTGAGTTTCCATGCGATATCGTACTTGTCGCGAAGAATCGCCTCCTTCGCCATAAGAAGCCGAACGAACTCCTTCCCGACATTGCCGAAGCCGATTAGCGCGAGATTATGTGTGCGAATACGTTGCTCCTGCGTTCAGTGGCGCGCGAGCGCGCTGCGGCCGGGAAATTTGGCGGCGGCGCCCAGCCCCTCTTCGATGCGAAGGAGTTGGTTGTATTTAGCGATGCGGTCGGTGCGCGAGGCGGAACCGGTCTTGATCTGGCCCGAGCCCATGGCGACGACAAAATCGGCGATGAAGGCATCCTCGGTTTCGCCGGAGCGGTGCGAGACAATCGAGGCGTAACCCGCCTTGCGCGCCATTTCCACGGCCGCCACCGTTTCAGAAACGCTGCCGATCTGATTCAATTTGATCAGGATGGCGTTGCCGATTTTTTCGGAGATGCCGCGCGCGAAGATTTTCGGATTGGTGACGAAGATGTCGTCACCAACCAGCTGGATCTTCTTACCATTGGGGTTGCCAGCGGCGCTCGCCGCACCGGCACCGCCGATATCGCGCGTCAGGATCTTCCAGCCGTCCCAATCATCTTCGGCCATGCCGTCTTCGAGCGAGACAATCGGGTATTGGCGCACCCAGCTCTCCCAGAATGCGACCATCTGCTCGGATGTTCGCGCGGATTTGTCCGATTTCTTGAAAACGTATTTCTTGGCGGCGCGATCGTAGAATTCGCTCGACGCGGGATCGAGCGCGATCGCAATCTGCTCGCCGGGCTTGTAACCTGCCGCCGTGATGGCTTCGAGAACGCGCTCGAGCGCTTCCTCGTTCGATTTAAGATTCGGCGCGAAGCCGCCTTCATCGCCGACGGCCGTGGAATAGCCGTTTTTCTTCAGCACCGCTTTCAAATTGTGAAACACTTCGACGCCCCAGCGCAGCGCTTCGCGAAAACTAGGCGCGCCGAGCGGCATCACCATGAATTCCTGCACGTCCACGGAATTGTCCGCGTGCGCGCCGCCATTCACGATGTTCATCATGGGAACCGGCAGAGTGCAAGCGGACCTATCGCTGGAATAGCGCGCGAGATATTTATAGAGCGGCAAGCCCAATTGCGCGGCGACCGCGCGCGCGGCAGCCATGGAAACCGCAAGAATCGCGTTGGCGCCGAACTTCGATTTGTTCGGCGTGCCGTCTGCCTGGATCATGGCCTGATCGAGCGCGACCTGATCCTCGGCGTCCATGCCCGCGACAACTTTGGTAATTTGTCCGTTGATGTGTCCGACTGCCTTCAGGACACCCTTGCCGAGGTATCGCGACTTATCAGCGTCACGCAGCTCGATCGCTTCGTGCTCGCCGGTGGAAGCGCCGGAAGGGACGGCAGCGCGACCGACGGCGCCGCCTTCGAGGTGAACGTCCGCCTCGACCGTCGGATTGCCGCGCGAATCGAGTATTTCGCGGCCGTTTACGCGAACGATTTTTGTGGACATTTCGATTCCCCCGCGCTGTTGGCAGCTCCATTTAGAGCGTGCAGCATCCTATGCCTTTGCGCGTGGCCTGTTCAAGTGCTGCAAGAGTTTTCGGCCTCGGGCACGCATCGCGCGCGTGCCAATGGAGGTGAGCTCTTCGAGCAAGGGGAGAATTTGCGCACGCAGGGATGCATCCTGGCTTGCAAAATCGGCGAGGGCCTGCATGGCAAACGTTTTCACGATGCTGCTGCGATCGCGGAGGTAATCGAACACGATATCCATGGCGACGGCGCGTTCCCGGGGCGTGAGTTTCAAGCGCGGAATCATCAGCGCAAGGTGCCAACGGACTTCCTGTTGATCGCTCTCGCCGGCGACCGACAGGAGTCTTGTCTTGAACGGCTGAAGAAGTTCGGGGCGTTGCGCCGTTATTTTCTCGAGGGCATCGGCGGCGCGCATGCGCAGGACCGGGTCATCGCCGGCCAGACCCTCAAAAACATGGCGAAAAAGCGCCGGGCGAGCGACCACCTCCGCGACAACTTCATTTGACCGTCCGATTGAGCGGCGGTCGCCGCCTGAAAGTTTTTTCAGTATGGGATGCATCGAACTGCTCCGGCTCTTCGAGCATGGTTTCTCGGGCCGTGACGCTCACGATCTTCGTGGATGTGTTACTCCTTCCGCGACAGAAGAAGATAGAAGCTGGCGTCCACGGAAAACTTATCTTCCCTCCAGGCCTCGCGAAAGCGCGATTCGAGATCGAGCCAATACTGTGGCTCTGTGTCCCCGAGGGCGCGTCCGTAGGCGCTGCCGTAGGACGTAGATCGGCAAAACCCAGCAAATTCATGCGGCGCCATCGGGAGAACGAACGGGATCGTGGTGTCTTCCACGAGCGTCAAGGAAGACGTGGCGCGCACGATGCTCTGCGGGAATTCTTTCCGGCGTAAGCGCTCGTCGCGGAACTGGTCCCAATGCTCGCGGAACTCCTGGCGGATGATCGCGTGAATTGGGCCCGGTGTTCTGGGGAAATCCGAGCCGTAGACTGCCAGAATGCCGCCGCGCCGAAGCCAAAGGGCAACATTGGCCATCACGCGTTCGATGTCCATCCAATGCAGTGCCGTTGCGATGTTGACCAGGTCAACCGAGCCGGGAACCTGCCGGCATTCTTCCGCGGTTGACA
>Ga0070733_10001594_pt1 | contig 16784 bp, 14 predicted proteins | sample Coa_R1_9_FD_66450 | JGI IMG/M metagenome (GOLD analysis project Ga0070733, IMG submission 66450) | Surface soil microbial communities from Centralia Pennsylvania, which are recovering from an underground coalmine fire - Coalmine... | ecosystem: Environmental > Terrestrial > Soil > Unclassified ... | reverse complement strand
TCGGCTACATGCTGAATTTCTTCAGCTGGCTGCCGGCGGAGAAACTGGTTGGCACTTCGGGCCGCGCTATCGATCACATTGGGTTCGAAGTGAGAAACCTGTCGGATTTTTTGCACAGGCTCGACGCCAAGGGGATCAAGCTCCGGGAGCCTTATCGAAAGGCGCCGGAGATGGGTAATATCGGTGTCGCTTCGCTTACCGATCCCTGGGGCACTTCGATTGAGCTTACGGAAGGGCTTCGGTCGGTGCGGTAAGCCTGCTTCACAAGCGTCGACAATAATGTCGACGCGGCCCGCACGAGTGCGCACGCCACGGGCGGTACGGTTGAGAGAGGAATTGCCGCGTTATGCCGCAAAATGATTCTTTCCACTATGAGGTTGAGAAGTCGGAAGATCCGCACACGGGCACATTGACTACGATCACATGTCATGGTCGGCTGGTGGCGGGGAACTCGGGTGAGATCTCCGATCTGGTGAAGCCTATGCTTCCGCTGGGTGGGCGCGTCGTGATCGACCTTGGCGATTTGAATTACCTCGACAGCTCGGGCCTGGGCGCGCTGGTGGGCCTGAAGGTGTCCGCGATTAAGCAGGGCTTCGGCACCGTGGAGTTCGTGAAAATGACGCCGCGCGTGCTGGAACTGCTGCGCATCACTAATTTGATGCAGCTTTTTTCGTCCTAACACGACTGAAGTCGCGTGTACCTTATATCAGTCGGCCGATTGCCGCCGCTACTTCCCTGGGTTTTTCGTAGGGGACCACATGGCCAGCCTGCGGGATCATGGTGATCGCCGCGCCGGAGATGCCGCGCTGAAATTCCTGCGCGTAGGCAGGCGAAATCAGTTTGTCGGAATCGCCCCAAATGAGTTGCGTTTTGGCCTTGATCCGGTAAAGGCGCGTGGAGAGGCCGCGCTCAGGAATGGGGAACAGGATTTTGCCCGCCATGCCGAGTTGCCTCGCGTTCTGTACGAGGAACGCCTGCAGGAACGCGGGGTCGTCCATGTTGACACCCGCGCTCATGGCCTTGGCGCCCGCTTCGGCGTCATAAAACAGCACGGGAGGCAGTTCGTACGGCAGCATGGCGAAAAAGTCGGGTATGGGGTGTTGATCCATCCAGAGCCCGGCGGGTGCAATAAGGGCGAGACGCGAGACCTCATTGGGCGCGATCGCAGCCATTTCCGCGGCGATCATACCGCCCATCGAAGAGCCCACGAGGATGGGATCTTTCAGTCCGAGCGCGCCGACCACGTCCCAGGTGTGCAGGGTGAAGTCGAGCATGTCGCGGAGTTCGGCGCACTCGTCGCTGTCGCCGTAACCGGGAACCAGGGGCGCGTAGACATGAAATTTTCCGGCGAGGGTTTCGAGGAAGTTTTTGTCCATGTCGAGGCCGCCGGCACCGTGCAGGAAGAGCAGGGGCTGACCGGTGCCGCCCTCGTAATAACGCACGGGCGCGTGCTTTGTCTGAATCGTTTTAAGTTCCATGATTTCGTTCCTACCGCTGCGTGCCTGCCAGTTCCATCGGAAGACTCGCCGGTTCGGCGCGCTGGAGCAGTGGTTTGCACCAGAAGCGGCCGTCATCCGCGTATTCGGGGAAAAGATGCTGCAGTTTGGGAATCACTTTTTCGCCGAACAGTCGCGTGGAGTGCATGCACTTATCCTTGGGCATGTCGCCCATTTGCATGAGACAGAAGACGTTGCCGACGCGGAGGTTCTTGATCAGTTCCTCCATGCGCTGGCGCACGGTTTCAGGGCTGCCCGCGATGACGCGGCCGCTGTCGACCAGTTCTCCCCAGGGAACTTCTTCGAAGATTTTGGTGGGTGCGTACTGGTTGAGAATTCCCTTCTGAATGGTTTTGATGGTGCGGTAGCCGGGCGCGTCTGCGAAGCCGGGGAATACGTGCAGGCAGCGGTTGTAAAAGTAATGGGCGTGTTTGGCGTAGAGCCGCTCCGCTTCGGCGTCGGAATCGGCGACGCAGACGAACTGCGCGAAGCCGGCGCGATAGGGGGAAGTGTCGGGTGCGTTGCGTTCGGCCACGCGGTTCCAATAGCCATCCATCAGGGCCTTGCCGCGAACGTAGCCGCCGAAGCTCAGGTAGGAATAGGAGTACGTGTTGTCGATGCAGAAATCGAACGTCTCAAGCGATCCGCCGCCCGGAATGTGGATGGGCGGGTTGGGTTTCTGGATGGGGCGCGGCCACAAGTTGACGTAGCGCAGCTTGGTGTAACGGCCGTTGAAGGCAAAAGGCTCGGGCTCGTGCCAGGCGCGCATGATCAGCTCGTGGGCTTCGGCGTATTTTTCGCGGGTCAGGCCTGGGATGGTGCCGTAGCAGTAGTTAGTGTCCATGGAAGTGCCGACGGGGAAGCCGGCCACCAGTCGGCCGCCCGAAATGCAGTCGAGCATGGCGAATTCCTCGGCCACGCGTATGGGTGGATTGTAGAGTGCGATGGAGTTGCCCAGGACGACCAGCGCGCAATTGTCGGTGCGGCGGGCGAGCGATGCGGCAATCAGGTTGGGGGACGGCATCAGCCCGTAGGCATTCTGATGATGCTCATTGACGCCTATGCCGTCGAAGCCGACCTGGGCGGCATATTCGAGCAGATCGAGATGGTCGTTGTAGACGACGTTAGCGCGGGCGGGATCGAAGAGGCGCGAGGGGATATCGACCCAGACGGAGTGGTTGGTTTCGCGAAAATCGTCGGGCAGGCCGGGCCACGGCATCAGGTTGAACCAGGTGAATTTCATTGTTTTTGTTCCCCGGTTGGATAGTATATCCGGCGGCCAGGCGGTTCACGGCTGATGCCGCGCGAGTCCCAGTCCTTCGAGGCTGTTATTCAACAACCGGCAGTCGTAATGTATTCCCTGGTCGAGAAGGCTCATTACACGGATCGCAAATCGGTAACCCGATTTGAATTTTGCACCCCTTGCAAGAACGGCGATCGAACCCGCTATGCTGACTCCCACAGCACGCGAATCCAGGTCGCTTTCCAGACCTCTTCGGCGGCCGGCAGTTCGGTGCCCGCCACCGTGACCTCATCGTGGACTTCGCGCGAGACCATCACCTCGCCGTAGAATTTCGTGCAGTTATTCGAAATGTCGGGCTGGTGCGAGTGTGATGAGGGAGAGGAGTCCGCGAGGACAATCACGAACTCCGGAGCTCAAGCGTCAATCGATCTTCTTCCAGATCGGAGACGCTGTAGTGCAACGGCGCTTCGCGCTGCCCCCCAAAAACCATGAACGCCCCGATCGGCATACTGCACAACTCCGCCGCCCTTGCCAAAGAAACTTTGTTCTCGCGATAAAGTTCGAGGGCCAGCAGCTTCGCGGATTCCCTGGATGCGTCGGAAGGATTCACACCAGCCGCTTCGAGCAACTGAGCCGGCAGTGTGATTCTTACGCCGTTCATGCCCTTTCAGCTTACATCCGTTCAGGCTTTCAGCAGTCCCTGCACGTACGCGGGCTTCAGCGGCAGCCGCCGGGCAATCTTCCCGGTTGCGTCGAAGAGCGCCGCGGCTATCGCGGGTGCGGCGATCGCATTTGCCGCTTCCGATCCGCCGCCGTACGCGCCCACCTCCGGCTTGTGGAGGAGCACCACTTTGATCTCCGGAATATCGGCCATCTTGAGGATCGGGTATGTGCGCCAATCGCTGGCCGTGATCCCGCTCTCGTCGAACGTGGCCTCTTCCAGCAGCGTGTGGCTGATGCCCATAACCGTCCCGCCTTCCACCTGGCGCTTCAACTGCATCGGGTTGACGACAATGCCGGGATCGACCGCGATGGTCGCTTTTTCCACCTTCATCGCGCCTGTGCCGGGAGTGACGGCGACTTCGCACACGCACGCCCAATATGTTCCCGAGCGGAACATCAGCGAAACTCCGCGGCCTCGCACCGGTGCGTCGCCGATCGACACTGCTTTGGTACGTGGGGATGGACGTGTATCCCAACCGGACGCATCGCGAACGGCCTTGAGCACGCCGATCGCGCGCTCTTCCGTGGCATGGTCGATGCGGAACTGGATGGCGTCGACGCCGGCCAGCGCCGCTGCTTCGCTAACCGCCAGTTCGCGCGGGTAATTCTGCTGGTATTGTCCCGGCGTCCGCATGCTGTGATCGCGCATGCCGATCGCCAGCGGCGATGCCTTCTGGCCGAGCTGAAATGTTCCGTGGCCGCGCTCCATCAGCGTTGCCACGCCGTCATAAATCCAGGGATCGGAAATATCGTTGACGGTCGAGCCGACGAAGACGCCTTTCTCGCTGGGGGCCGGCATGGTGGGCAGACCGGCAAGTATCGCCCCCACAGGCCGGTCGTCCTGCATCGCGGGCATGTAGTGGTCGATCTGGTACGCGATCATCTTTCCCTTCGCGTCCAAACCGATCTCGACGTCAGAGTAAGCGGCGGGGGACTGCGTGGACCACTGGAAATCCTCGGGCCGCATCCATTGGACGCGCACTGGCTTGCCGACGGCCTTCGAAAGAATGACCGCTTCGTCTTCCGCGCCTGCGTTCCCGCCGTTCGATCTGCCGTAGTGGCCGGCGCCGGAGAACGTGCGCACGACGACGTTATCCGTTGAGGTCCCCAACATCTGCGCGATTTCCCCGCGCAGCGCCTGGGGGTTCTGGTTGTGCGTGTATATATGCACGGTTCCGTCCGGGCGGGCATCGGCCACGGCCAGGGTCGGCCCGATTGGCGCGTGCTTCATGAACGGAAACTCGTACGAAGCCGAGAGCTTCTTTGTGGCCTTGGCCAGCACGGGCGCGATGTCGCCGCGCGACTTATCGCTCTTCGTAACCTTGGTCGTTTTCCAATCGGCGCTTTTTCTCAGCCAGGAGTGCAGGTTGGTGTTGCCGGGCAGACCTTTCCAGTCGGACCACTTCGTGTCGCCAGCCACTTGCTGCGAGGCCTTGATGGCTTCCCACTCGGTGGGCGCGACCACTCCGACGAGGCTGCCTTTCACAACGACTTGTGAGTTGGGGAAACGGGTCTTGTCCAATTTACCGACCGAGACGAGCGTTGAACCCAGCGTCTTGGGATGCACCATGCGCGCGTGCAGCATGCCGGGCAGCCTGACATCGGTGGCCCATTGCTCGCGAGCGGTGACCTTGGATACGACGACGCTGTTCCGGAAAGACTTGCCGATGACGGTGTATTCGCCGACCGGCTTCATGGGCGGATTGCCGGTGACGGTCAACCCCATAATGCTGGTGACGTCGCCCATCACGGGGATGGTGAGTTTCAGCTGCTGCCCTTTTACGAGATCCCCGTAGGACATGGTCTTGCCGCCACCGGAAACGACGCCATCCTTTGCGGAGAGTTTGGTCTTCGGGACTCCGAGCCGTTGCGACGCCAGATCCAGCAGGGCCTGATAGGTGTAAGCCGCCGCTTTGCGGATGTTGGGCGTGCCGCGGCCGAGAAAATCGAAGGCGCCGCTGCCATCCGGCGTGCGATCGGTGTCGCCCATCACTACCGTGGTGATGGCCTCGAACTTTGCGTTCAGTTCTTCGGCCACGATCTGCCTGTACGCGGTGAACGTGGTGCTTTGGCCGAAATCGCTCTTGCCCGTGCGAATCAGGATTGTGTTGTCGGGATGAATCTCGATCCACGAACCGGGGAGCGTGGCGTCGAGCGAGTTTTTGGAGACCGCGGCCGTGGCGGATTTGTTACCGATCAGGCCGAAGCCGACAAGCAGGGCACCGCCGGATTTCACGAGCTGGCGGCGCGTCAGAGTAGCACCATAAACTTTCGTCGACATCGCTTTGGTGGACATCGCTTACCTCCCCTTCCCCGTAACCGTGGCAGCGCGCTGCACGGCTTCGATAATGGCGGTGTAGCTTCCGCAGCGGCATAGATGCGCGGAGGGGCCTGACGTGGTGAAAGCCTCTTTGATCTCCGCGATGGTCGGCGAAGCCACGCGCTCCAGCAGTTCGGTGGCCTTGATCATCATGCCGTTCTGGCAGAAACCGCACAAAGGCGTTTGCTCTTCGATCCACGCCTCCTGCACGGGGTGAAGCGTCTTGCCGGCATCGGCCTTTGATAAGCCCTTCTGCTGCGCCCATCTTTGGGGGAGCCCTTCGAGCGTAGTCACTTCCTTGCCCGCCGCGCTTGAGACCGGCGTGATGCACGAGCGGATTTCCCTGCCGTCGAGCAGCACCGAACAAGCCCCGCATTGGGCAAGCCCACAGCCGAACTGTGGGCCGGAAAGTTCGAGATCGTTGCGCAGAACGTAGAGCAGTGGAGTGTCGTTGGGCGCCTGAATTTCGCGCCTGACTCCATTAACGGTGACGGTGACCATATAAACTCCTTGCGGAACTCAGGTTCACATTATATCGCCCGAATGCCGCGAAACTGTCAGTCAGCAGCCTGGGGTGCGCGACAGCCTGCAGCTGGGCACCGTTCGAGGTTCGCGGACATGCGGCGACGCCGCGTCTTCGCCTCGAGCGTGAAAAACGCGGCTTTCGCCACATGTCCATGAGGTCCATAACGGAATCCATTCGTGATTGCGGGCCACACCCGCAGCCCGTGATGGTTTTTCCGCTGGCGATTGAATTGCTTTTACGGGGGCTATGCCGGAAAGAGTGTTTTATCTCTGGCAAGTGCGATCTTTCACAGTCCGGTTAGCGCTGGATTTCGTTGAGGCGCTTCGCCAACAACTCGATGACCATGGCCTCAATCCAGCCGAAGAAAATGGCGGCCTGCTCCTCGGCCGCGTCATCGATAACGATACGGTCGAAGTCACCGGCTTTGAGTTTATCCGCAGTGAACACCGCCGCGGCGGCTCATACGACTTGGGCGGCGGCGAGCGATGCAGGCTCGACCGGCACGTCAAAGGTTTCAACCAGCGCCGCAGTCCGAAGCCCGTTGGATACTTCCGCAGACATCTCCGGCCCGGTTTGTTTCTCGACCAGAGCGATTTCGCAGTGATGAGCGAATCGTTTTCAAATATCCCGGGGATTGCATTGGCGATTCGCGCAGACCGGCCGGGCCCGCCGAACGCGGGAATATTTTTCTGGGAAGACGGCGATATCGATCGGACCAGCACGGAATTGATGTTCCCTTTCGACGCCGCGACGCTTCGCGTCCAGGGACCGATCGAATCCGAGCCGGTTGACCATGAGATCGTGGTGTCCCCCATCATCAGCAAGGCGTGGGCGGGCGCTTCGAAGCTGAAAATTCACGCGGATTCACTCGTATGGGGAGTGGCAGCGATATTGGCCCTTGCCGTGGCTTACCAATTCGGCCGCGCTCCGGCCGGAGCGCAACGAATCGACCCCGCTGCCGTTAATTCCGGCCCTCCGGCCGCCCGGAGTCCGGTGCAGCCGGAAGTGCAGGACGGCTCGAATGCACCTCCAGAGGTGTCACAGGAGGTGTCACCTGAAGTTCCGGGGATCGGTATCGAAGGGCCGTACGAGCCGAGCCCTTTTGCTCCCGAGGTCCGGTCCTCTTCCCGTCTTTCAGAACCTAAACCCGAAACTCCGCCGATACAGCCGGCTACGAGCGTTCCAGTGCCTCTCAAGAGCCCGGAGCCTGCTCCGGTAGCTGTCGCGCCCGCGTTGCCCACTGAGCCCATTGCGCCAGTTGCGCCCGATCCGCCTTCTGGACCTGCCCGGGTCGCGGCGTCCCCCTTGGCACCGGCGCTTGTACCCGCTCCCGCGCCTGTTGAAACTGTTGTCTCCGCCAGAGGCAGCGTCACCGTGGACGTCAGACTGGAGCCCAAGGAACCCTCGGAGTTAAAATCATCGGAGTTAAAACGAATTGCCGGTCACGTGCCGTTACTGGGACATCTGCATCCCTTTCGAAACGAAGCCGGCAAGGATTTCGTATCGGCCCGCCCTGCCGCATCCTTGAAGCCGCGGGTACCGGACAACATTACCCGGAGCCTGTCAGGCGAGATCTCCGTCGACGTTCTGGTAACCATCGACGATCGTGGACTGGTAAAAAATACCGAGATAACAAAGGGGGCGGAAACCAGGTTAGCGATTCTCGCCGCGGATACGGTGCGTTCGGTACCCTGGGAGCCCGCGCGCGCCGGAGACCGTAACGTGCCAATGAACATGGTGGTGCATTACCATTTCAATCCCGCGGAATGACACGCGTTTCTCAATTCCCGAGCCAGCGAACTGCCTTCGGGTAAACCCGCTTCGCGTTGTCGCAGAAGACGCGCGCTTTGCCGGCCGCACTCAATGACGAATCGTCCACGTAGAGGCGCGTATTATCCACGTGATCGCCGGTGTCCGGATTGACGACACCGGGGAAAGCGCCGTCGCATTCGGAACCGAACAGGATGCTATCGAGCGGCACGGCTTCGAACAGCATCTTCATATTAAGGTCGTTGTAGACGCAGGTATCGACGAAAACATTGCCCGCGTCGAGGATTGCATCGGGGCTGGCCCAATCGAAATACTTGGCAATGGCGCGCCAACGGCCGATCTGGCAGGGCAGGGCGCCGCCGCCATGCGGCACGATGAAGCGCAGGTGGGGGAAATCTTTGAAGAGCTCCTTCGCCATCATGAGCTGCACGAAGCCGGTGATATCGGCCACGAGATACTGCACGGCCGTGTGGGGAAAATTCAGATTGATGGATTCGCTGCCGTGGATGACCAGCGGAACGTCGAGCGCCTGGGCGGCTTCGAAAATGGGATAGTTCTGGGTTCCGGTGAAGGGCGGGTTGGTCCAGCGGCCGCCGGTGCCGTCAGGGTCGAGGTTGAAGGCGACGAAACCTTCGCCCGCCCAACGTTCCATCTGTTTCGCGATGAGTTCCGCCGGGCAGGATCTGTGCTGGCCGAGCATACCCACCGGCGCGAAACGCCCGGGATTCAGCCGGCAGGCGCGCAATACGAGACTGTTGTTCAGGTCCGCCCAGATGCCGTTTTGCTCCACGGTGCCGGCGTGGGTGGCCATGGCTTTGGCACGCGGTGAAGCGAACCCCATGTCGATCTTGCGCTTGTCCATCAGGCCGCGGACGGCCTCGATGTTCTTCAATACGTCGGAGTCGCCGATTTCGGGCAGAGTTTCAGGGTTGCGGCCGGCGAGTTGCGCATCGCGGAAGCCTTCCACCTCCGGATGACGGGCAAGGCGGACAAAATGCTGGTGCGAATCGATGATCATTTGTGCGGATCGGTTTCGAAGCTAAGGATACCAATGAAGTCCGCACGAGGAGCGTCTCTCCGCTGTCCCGTCAAAACGCGGCTGCTATCTAATCGCGGCGGTCCGAACCTCCCGCGCCTCTTGTTTTCGGGCGGCCGTTGTTTGGCGGGTGGGCCGCTTCTTCGTCGATCACACTGTCCGCCAGTTCGGTCAGCCTTTCATCGGCCTCTTTTTCCTCGAACAGTGTTTCCGACAGCAGGCGGGCTCCTCTGTCGTCGCCGAGAATCTCCGCGTGTGCCCGTGCCGATCCGTAGCTGGAGATTCCATAGTGCTGCACCTTCTGCGCGGCCGCGATCAGACCGGCGTCGCGAACGGCTGGGTCGCCGCTTGCGCTCGCGATTTCACTCCCTTCCCTGATCAACGCGTTCATGGCGTGGGATTTTTTCCCGGTGGCTTTTTCGCCGAGAACCGCAAAGATGCGCTCCAGCCGTTTCATTTGAATGCCGGTCTGTTCCAGGTGTTCCTCGAACGCACTCCGGAGGTCGGCCGATGAGGCTGCATCGGCCATCTCGGGCAACGCGTCCATGAGCTGCTTCTCCGCGTCGTAGAGATCGCGAATTTCATCGAGAAACAGCTCTTCCATGGTTGTCACTCTTGCCATTCCCCGCCTCCTGCCTTACTGTTTCACCGGCTCGTTACGCGAGATGGTTACTTTCGGGGTGGAGAGATAGCCTACAACCTGGTTCTTCCCGACCTGGTTGACGACGATCTCATATGGCTGGTGGGCTTTCGACGTATAGAACTGAACCGGTTCATTGATGCTCCGGTCCTTTTTTTCCACGCGTTTGTCGTCCGCCATCACATCGAGTGTGAAACGATTGTGGCCTGTGTCGGTCTTGCGCAGCGTCAGCTCGACATCCCCGACCTTCTGCATCTTGCCGTTTTTCGGCAGCGTAAATTCGTAGATATTGCGATCGCCCATGTCGCGCAGCTCCTGAATTCCCTTCGAGTTGGTGGCGAGCAGGCCGCTCATGACACCCAAATCACCGCGCGTGCGCTGCAGATCGGAGCGGGTTTCGTCAAGCGCGCTTTTCGTCGAAGCCACGTCGGTCTTGACTGATCCCACGTCAGTCGTAATCCCGTCGATTTTGGTCGAAGCATCGGCGGTCGAATCCTTCACCTTACCCAATTCGGCGCTCAGTTGCTCGGCCTGTTCGGCGGCCTTCTTCGACAGTTGAGAAGCCACGATGTCGGCATGCCGCGTCGCCGCACTGGACGCTTTTGCGAGGCTTGCGCTGGCGTCTTCCTCGGCCTGCGAAAGATCCTGGCGCAGCGAGTTCAACGCACCCTGCAGCTCGGTGTCGGTATCGGCAAGTTTGGCGCGAAGCGTTGCATTGTCCTGCTGCACAGCAACGAATTGGCGCTTGAGATCCTGATCCTGGCTGCCGAGGTAAGCCGCGTAGCCCCCGACCGCGAGCACCAGGATACCCAGAACGATCAACCAACTGGTGTGTGTGTTCGGGGAAGAAAAACGATTATCGTGTTCGGTCATGACGAAAAAGCCTCCGGGGTCGTTCTAAGGCACGAAACCTGCCATTCGTGAAAGTACGTGTTTTTTCAAGGCCGTGAGCAGAGGCCCCAGTCCCGGTCAGAACAAATTGCCGGAACAATTTGTCGGTATAACCCGCGGCGGCCATTCCGTGCGGTCGCGTACGAAGTATCAGGATTCTGGTCCTGGCACAGTTCTAACGCCCTGCGAATGGCAGTCGGTTTGCAGCAGACCTTATGTCGAACATAAGAGACTTTCTCTTCTGATTCACGGGCGCGACCGGCGCCGCATCAAGCCATAGAAACGGCTCGCGTCACATGCGCCATCGGTGTGAGCGATTCCGGCTGAGGATCGATGAAACCTCCACGAAAGTCGCTGACTGCCGCCGGAGTTTTTGGGGTTCTTATCGCTGCCGCTGCGATTGGCTTGCGGGTGGGCGGGTCGGTTCTGACGAAGCGATTCGAGCCCGACATTCGGATGGAGGCGGTTTCCTGGCTCGAGAAGCGTTTCGACAGTCAGGTCGGACTGGCGAGCCTGCATGTCCGCATCCCGCCCACCTCGCCGATCAGATTGTTGTTTGCGCGCGGCCGGAGAGGAACGCTGGTTCGGGTAGACGGATCGGGTCTGGTCGTCCGCCGAAAAAGTGGACCGGACAAACCTCCGCTGCTGACGATCAGGAAATTCAGCTTTGAAGTCGATGCACAAGCCATATTCGACTCCCCCAGGATCGTCAAACATGTAGTTCTGGACGGTATGACTATCGCCATTCCACCAAAAGGCACTAACAGTTCTTCACGGGCCGTGAGTCGGAATGCCGCTGACATCGCTGTCAAAGAAGTCGACATCGGAGAAATCGTTGCCAGGAATTCGGTGCTTGAAATCATGCCGAAGGTGGAGGGGAAGGCGCCTCTGACGTTCGACATTGCCTGGCTGCGTCTTGACTCGGCGGATAAAGACTCAACTATGAAATACGATGCCGTGCTCACAAATCCCAAGCCTGCCGGGCTGGTTCACAGCAAGGGGCATTTCGGCCCATGGTCCAGCCGGGAGCCGGGCGATACGCCGCTCGACGGCATCTACTCGTTCGACCATGCCGACCTGAGTACGTTTCCATCGATTGCCGGCACCCTGCATTCCACGGGAGACTTTGCAGGCACTCTCTCCGCCATTACTGCAACCGGCAAAGCGTCCGTTCCGAACTTCCGTCTGAAGGGCACAGGCCATCCGGTCCCGCTCTCGGCGAGTTTTGAGGTTCTGGTCGACGGCGGCAACGGCAATACGATTCTCAAGCCGGTGCGCGCGACATTGGGAACCACGCAGTTCGCCACCAGCGGCGGAATCATCAGGAAGAATGGCGATCTGCAGCGGGCGATTGCGCTCGATGTCACCATGCCGGACGGAGATCTGCGCGATGTGTTACGGCTTGCCATGAAAGAGTCCCCGCTGATGGAAGGCAGACTCGCCCTCAGCAGCAAGATACTGGTTCCTCCTCTCACCAGCAAGGTGAAGGAAAAGCTGGTGCTGGATGGTCAATTCGCCGTCTGGAGCGGGCGATTCCTGCGATCGGGGATACAGAGCAAGATCGATACTCTGAGCCGCCGCGGCCAAGGTCACCCCAATAATCAGGAGATTACCCAGGTATTCTCCGGGATGACAGGCAACTTCAGGATGGAGAACCAGACCGTTACATTTCGCTCGCTCACATTCTCCACGCCTGGCAGTGTCATCCAGCTTGCCGGGCAATACGATCTGGCCCACGACACCATGGATTTTCGCGGTTCCCTGGGTCTCGACGCCAAAGTCTCGCAGACTATGACGGGTTGGAAGCGATGGGCGCTCAAACCCGTGGATCCCTTCTTTGCGAAGAACGGCGTGGGGACCTTCCTGCGAATCAGAATAGACGGCAGTTCAAAGTCGCCCAACTTCGGTCTGGATCACAGCAAGCGGGAGAGCGCTGAACAAGGAGAGCCCTGACGAACAGGATGCTGGTGGTCGCGGGTGGCGCGTTCGAATGTCGCGAATGATCGCAGTCTCAGGGAGCCTGCTGGTTCTGCTGGTGGTGCTGCATGATGCTTTCGAGGTCATGCTGTTGCCGCGGCGAGTGAAGAGCAGACTCCGCGTCGTTCGCTTGTTCTTCCGTTTTACCTGGTTTGTCTGGTCTAAAGTCGCCCGCCGCGTTGGATCCGAAGAAAAGCGGCACACTTTCCTCAGCTTGTATGGCCCGCTCTCGATGGTCTGGCTGTTGGTGGTTTGGGGGGCCGGCCTCGTTACGGGATTCGGAACCTTATATTGGGCGCTCGATCCGAGCCAGCCACTTCGGCCGTCCTGGCCAACTCAACTCTATTTCAGCGGCGTCACGTTCTTTACCGTGGGCTATGGCGACGTCGTCCCCCATAGTGGCCTGGAAAGGCTTTTGGTGGTATTGGAAGCGGGCACAGGGCTTGGATTTATTGCGATAGTGATCGGCTATCTGCCGGTCCTCTACCAGTTGTTTGCCCGGCGCGAGGCAAAAGTGATCCTGCTGGATGCGGCGGCGGGATCCCCGCCTTCCGCCATGACGCTGCTGGTTCGCCATGCCGAGGGTCAGGGCCTGCGGGAATTGGAAGATCTGCTTCAGGAGTGGCAACAGTGGTGCGCCGAACTGATCGAGAGCCAGCTCTCGTACCCGATGCTGGCTTATTATCGGTCGCAGCACGACAATCAATCCTGGCTGGCGGCGCTCGCCACAATCATGGATTCCTGCGCCGTTTTGATGGTCGGCCTGAAGGGCGTTCGCACGTTCCGGGCGCGGCTGACATTTTCAACAGCGCGGCAGGCGGTCGTTGAAATGGGACGCGTTTTCCAAGTGGGAGTTCTTCCGCCGGATCGGGACAGGCTCGCTTCCGAAGACTATGAAAGGCTGTGCTCGGGCCTTGCGGAAGCGGGGCTCGTATTCGCCGATGAAGACGACGCAGAGCAAAAACTCGCCGCATTCCGAAATACGTACGAGCCTTTCATGAATGGGCTCGCACACTACCTGGTGCTTTCTCTGCCGGACTGGCTTCCCACCGGCAGCCCATTGGATAATTGGCAAAACAATCCCCGGGGTAAGACCGCAAAGCAGCTGATCGAATCGGTACCCGCGAAACCCGGCTAGCGCAGGCGATATCCGCGCCTATGCATCGGATGCGCCCGGGCGGCTTCGGAATTTTCCGATCCGCGCGCCTGTGGACCAATCGATTTAGAACGAGAAATGCAATGAAGCTCGGTCCCGCCGTGAAACAAATTTTCCCCCTTCCTCACTATTTTGATGCAACGGAGGAGCCGGTATGGCTGAAGCTTTCTTGTTGTCGGAACGAACCTCCAGGGCTGGACTGCAAATGCGGGCGGCTCTGGTTCTGTTGATGCTTTTTCCAGCGGCGGCATATTCAGAAAGCCTCCTGGCAACCAACCAATGGTACGAGTTCTCCTTTACGTCGGCGGGTGTTGAAGCGCTCGGCTGTTATCCAGTCGATATGAGCCCCGATGCGCTGAACTGTATAGCCAGTTCCGCCGGCAATTCGGTTTTTGCGCCAACTCCTTCCTGGGACTTTGCGCTCGATTCACCTGCGATCCTTACGGTCACAGATGCCTTCCTTCACGGCGATTCCTTCGATGTCTACAATGATGACGAATTACTCTTTTCCACGCCAAATGTGGCGGCGGATGGAAACGGGTGCGGAAGTAATCCGGTAATGTGCCTGGACGACATGGCGTCCAGCCATGCCAGCTTTACCCTTGATCCGGGCGATTACTCCATTACTATTTTCCCCGACGCCATCGGAGATGCCGGCGCGGCCTACTTCGAGGTGGTGACACCAGAACCCGACCTGTGGCCGGTCTTGCTGCTATGTGGATTTGTGCTGTGCGCGCCGGCTGTTCGCAAGAGGCTCCGGCGCAGTGAAGAGGAGCTATGAAGATGCGCGCCATCTTACTCTTCTTTGCTCTGGGTGCGTCGCTGCTGTATTCTCAGACGCAGGCGCCCGACGCTTCACCCGATGGACCATTTGTGCCGAATTTCGGCGGTTATTCCGCCGGAGCGGCAGAGATCGATAACGAAGTCCTCCCAGGATGTGGGTTCACAGTCAGCGATGCAACCTGGGCGGCGAAAGTCGCCACGCTCACAATCGGCGCGCATGGGCTGGTGGTGGGCCAGAAGGTGGAGGTGCGGGAGATCATTCCGGCAGGCTACAACGTGACGGCGATGCTGACGGCAGTTACCGCTACGACCATCAGCTTTGCGCTTGCGGCGAACCCCGGCGCATACGTCTCCGGCGGACGCGTTGCAATCGCGGAGTACGATTGCAAAGTTCAGGTAACCGGTGAATTCTACGTCCCCAATCCGCTGAACGGCCTGCGCCCTCTGGTCGTCTTCCTCCACGGCAACCACGGTACCTGTGGGCACGCTTATAAACCGCCAGTCGATGGAGGCACGGATCCGCCGGGCCTGCCGGGCGCTCCCAGGATTGACCAGGGCATCGAGTTCACCGGATCAGGCATGTGCAACAATGCCGCGAACCCGATTGTGGTACCCAACTACCGTGGGTACGATTATCTCGCGAATAAACTGGCAAGCTGGGGCTATATCGTTATTTCGATCGATGCCAACCGCGGGATCGGCGGTATCAATGCGCCCTTAGGGGTAGCCGACGATGGCGAGCTGATCCGGGCACGCGGCGCCCTGGTCCTGAAAACCCTGGCCCAGCTGAGTTTCTGGAACACCAACGGAGACGTACCGGGCTCGGCAGGCGCCTTGTTACAGGGCCACATAGATTTCGGCAACGTTGGCCTGATGGGGCATTCCCGGGGCGGAGACGGGACGAGGGCGGCTCTCAGTCTGTTCACAGGTGCAACGCCCACCCCGATGAACGACACCGAATTTTGGCCGACCAATCCATGGCCTGGGCGAATTACCGGTCTTAACATCAAAGCGATCTTTGAGATTGGGCCCACCGACTTCGACCGCCGATTCAACGCGACGGGTGTAACCTGGAATGTTCTTCTGCCTATGTGCGATGGCGACGTCTTTGCTTTGGAGGGCGTCCGCCCCTTCGATCGCGCGATCATGTCACTCGAAGCTACGCCGCTGCAAAAATCGACCTATACCGTTTGGGGCGCCAATCACAATTTCTTCAACACACAGTGGCAGGTAACCGATCCGTTCCCGACGGCCGGCGGGGGTGCCCCTTCGATCTGCGAGGGCGCCGGCAACGAAAGAATCTATCCTGTTTCGCCGGGCTCTCCCGATCAGTTACTCGTGGGCACTTCCAGCCTTGTTGCCTTCATGCGGGGCAACGTCGGAGCGGGCGCCAATATAGCCTTCAACCTGAATTTCAATCCGCCATTCGGAATCCCGGCGAAGGTCGACGGAACAGACTATCCGACGCGCGTCGACCGCGGCTACTCTCCGCCGGGAAAGATCACCGTGTTTGACGATTTCACGGTGAAAGCCTTTAACAGCACAAACCCGGCGGTTCCGCACGTGGAGTCCAACGTCGCGGCCAACTACGGAACCGTGCCGGATCACGATCCCGTCCTGTCAAACGCCCTCAACGTGAGTTGGCCTCTGATGGGGATGGCCGGGGACGCCAAAACTTACTTCGAGACGGATTGGACACCCAATAACAAGCCGGGTAAGGATATTCGAGCTTATAAGACACTCGACATTCGGGTTTCCCGTGAGCGGAGCGCCGTCAACCCCGCGGGCCCCAGCGATTTCTCCATAGTTCTGGTCGGCGCCAACGGCGTGACGACGCGGTCCGTGAAGCTGAGCACCTACATCGATCCCAACTTTGCAGGACTTGCGGGTAACGAATCGGACCTGACGGGACCCGTGGGCACCTCCATTGAGCTTCACCCGATTCTGCAAACAGTGCGCATCCCGCTCACCGGATTCGGTAACTTCGCGTTTATCGGGCCACAAGTACAAGGGGTGCGACTGATCTTCGATCAGACTCCCACCGGCGCAATCTATGTCACGAATATCCGGCTGTCGACCCAGATCGGCGGGGGCGCAGCCAACTATCCACCGATTCCCCCACCGATTCCCGAACCCTCTGTTTCGTCGAGGCCGCTGGTGCAGGCGCAGACGACCGCCGCTGTGCCCGTAGCGCATCCGGCGAGCATCGTTTCGATCACTCAG
>Ga0070733_10001592_pt1 | contig 16793 bp, 15 predicted proteins | sample Coa_R1_9_FD_66450 | JGI IMG/M metagenome (GOLD analysis project Ga0070733, IMG submission 66450) | Surface soil microbial communities from Centralia Pennsylvania, which are recovering from an underground coalmine fire - Coalmine... | ecosystem: Environmental > Terrestrial > Soil > Unclassified ... | reverse complement strand
TTTCTATTTCCTCGAAATGAACACGCGCTTGCAGGTGGAACACCCCGTTACCGAGCTGGTAACCGGAATCGATTTGGTCGAATGGCAGCTCCGCATCGCCGCGGGCGAACGCCTGACGCTGTCCCAGGAGGACGTGAAATGGACCGGGTCTGCCATCGAGTGCCGCATTTACGCTGAGGATCCCGAGAACCAATTCCTGCCCTCGCCCGGCAAGATCACCCATCTGCGCGAGCCTTCGGGTCCCGGCCTGCGGCTCGATTCCGGTGTCTACCAGGGATTCACGGTGCCGTTCGATTATGATCCTTTGCTGGCGAAGCTTGCCGCCTGGGGGCCGAGCCGCGAACGGGCGATCGGGCGCATGGACCGGGCTCTCGCGGAGTACTCGATTGCTGGAATTCGAACCAATACTGCGTTCTTCCGCGAGGTTCTGGCGGATGCGGAGTTTCGCGAGGGGCGGCTGTCCACGAGCTTCCTCGAAGGATTCTTCGCACGCAGAGTACGGCGCGAGATCGATATCGAGGCGGAAGCAGCTTTGGAAGTAGAAGCGGCTGCCGTGCTCGGCGCCGCGGCCTCGTTGCCCCGCCCTCGGGCTGTGCAGACAGAGGCAGGGTCAGGATGGCTCGCCGCCGCCCGCGAGGGGATGTTGCGGTGAAGCTCGAGACGTCGGTCCAGGGGATTGCGGGGTCGATCTCCATCGACGGCGCGAAGTTTTCCTACCGGCGCCAAGACGGCCGCGTCGTCGAAGGCGAGTTCTCGATCGCGGGTCTCGGTTCAGGCGCTTGGTCGGTGTTGATCGGAGGCCGAGCCTATCGAGTCGAACCTGGAGGGCCAGCGGGGCTCATCGTCAATGGCACTCCGCTCTCGGTCGAGCTTTTCGACCGCCGCGCCAGCCGCCAACGCCAAGGCTCTGCCGCCAGCCAGGGCCGCATGAACATCTCCTCGCCGATGCCGGGAAAGGTCGTGCGCGTGCTGGTCTCCGCAGGCGACGCGGTCGAGGCGGGGCAAGGCCTGCTTGTGGTTGAGGCCATGAAGATGCAAAATGAAATGAAATCCCCCAAGACCGGCCACGTGGTTGAGGTTTGCACCCAGCCCGATTCGGCCGTGGCCGCCGGAGAAGTGTTGATGGTGGTGGAATGACCGAAACAACAACCTGTCCGATTTGCGACGGCACTGGGTGGAAGATCGTGGAGCGGGCGGGCCTCTCCGGGGCGGAGCGGTGCGCGTGTTACGCGGGCGCGCGCAGCCGCGCGCTCAGAGAAGCCGCCGGCATCCCTCCCAACTACGAGCACGCAACGCTGGACAATTTCGAGATCCCCCAAGACAACCCTATTGCCCGTGCCGCGCTGGGCGCTGCGCTCATGCAGGTGAAGAGTTTCGTACGCGAGTTTCCCGCAGCCAGCCACCCGGGGCTGCTTCTGGTGGGAGACACCGGAACGGGCAAGACTCATCTGGCTGTGGCCGCGCTCAAAATCCTGCTTGAAAAGGGCCACGAAGGAATCTTCTACGATTATCAGAATCTGCTCAACCGGATTCGCTCCGGCTGGGACCCGAACGCAGGCGCGTCTGACCGGGAAGCTTACGGCAATGCGCTGGATACCGAGGTGCTGCTACTCGATGATCTAGGCTCGCAAAGCACCAAGGATTGGATCGAAGACACGGTGACTTCGATTATTACTCACCGTTGCAACAACCAGAAGCCCTTGATCGCCACCACGAATCTACCCGACAAAGACACCCCTGGTGACGCTCGGCGCAAGCTCGGTGAGGCGATCGGCCGGCGCGCCCATTCCCGTCTGCACGAGATGTGCCGGATCGTGGAGATCTCGGTGGAGGATCATCGCTTCAAGCGCGCCCGGTAGGCTCAGGCCAAAACCTCGGCCATCATCATCCAGATGATGACGCCCAGGCTGGCGGTGTTGAGAAACGCCACGAACTTGGCGAAGCTTCCGCCCATAAACTCGAAGCGCAGGACCAAAGCCAGGATCAGGCCGGTGTAAAGCAGATATGGATTCACCCCGCGATCGGACATATTGTTGAACATGACCAGCACGAAGTAAAACAGCAACGGGAGGTTGGAGTCGTAACGCTTGCGCATCAAAATGATCGCTGCCGCCAGCGCGAGACTGATCACCAGCACTTCCGTGACGTTGAGGGAGGTCGGGTTGAACTCCATGCCCGTCTATCGGCTTTTCGTGTGCGATTCCACAGGGCCCGGAATTAGAACACGAACGCCGGCCGGCCATCGGGACGAAGTCCTGGAGCCAGCTCTGGGTCTTGTTTGTCACCGGGGTGATTACCTGTTTAGGAAACGGTGTAAGGTAATCGTGTACGTCCAGGCGGAGCATCACGTGGGGGGCGAGCTTGAGTTTCACGCCTCCGCCGGCGCTCGCCATCGGGACCAGATCCTGAGCCTGGGTGAGCAGCGCGATGTTGCTCAGCGGTTGATAGAGCACCTGGGTTCCGGTTCCGTCAAAAATCTTAATGCCCGCGCCGAAAGCCACGAAGGGCTGGACGCGGGACTCACCCCCGATAAAATGCCACAGGAAATCGTAGTGAATATCCTGGGCGTGCGCCGCGAAGGTGGGCTGCGTCGAGCCCTGGCTCAGTTGTAAGTTCCCCATCTGGTAGTCATAGCGCAATTCCCCGCCCCACTTGCTGTGGGTGCTGTAGCTTCCCAACCACACGCTGCCCACCAGACCGGTTTGGATCTTGGCCGAAGCGGTTCCAGCCGGTGAGGAGATGTCCACCGAGCTGGAGAACCCGCCTCCCACGCTGCCGCCGACCTCCCATTTCTGTCCCCACGCTGCCGGCAATACGGCTGCGCACACTGCGAGAATTCGAGCCAGTTTCATTTCGATCCCTCTTTTCTAAAAGGAACTCGCCTAACCCCGCAAGCGGTCAATGCGCCGCCGGGCGCGAAACAGTTCCTGCTATTTCTGGCGGTGCGCCCCGCACCCATTGCGCTTACGGCCTGTCCGCAAGCGTCCCGGTCCTTACCTGACTTGCTCCATTTACTGAACGACGCGCAAGTTGTTGACGGTTTGCGTGCTGCCGTTCTGCGATACGACAAGCGGAACGCTCAGGCCTTGTGGAGCGTTGGACGGCACGATCGCATTGATCTGGTAGACGCCTACTTCACCCGGCGCTAATCCGGCGAATTCCACGCTCAAACTGACGCCGCCCAGGGTCACGTCTGGCGGCGTGATTGTCATCGCCAACGGATCTTGCGGACTGGGGCTTCCGTTCGGCACGACCGGCGACACCGCGCCCATGCCCGTCAGATAAATCACGAGCATGTCACCCAAGTGGACCGGATTGGAACTGGTCACCAGCAGATTGGTGGCCTCGCGAATCACAGTTGGTAAGTCCGTCAGCGGACCCGCGGATCCGCTCTGGAACACCGCCGGAGCGGTGGGCGGAACCACCATGTTGAAGTTGGTGCTGACACCGGCGGGCGTGTGCACAACCATTACCACATCGCCAATCGCCTGGAACGGCATCTGCGCGTTGACCTGCGTCGGAGAAACAAAAATCAGCGGGATAGGCTGGCCGTTCACGGTCAGGCAACTGTTGGCCAAAGCCGTCGGCAAGGGAATCGTGCTGGTGGCCAGATTGGTGGGGCTGAGCGAACTTCCGAACACCGAGATCAAGCCTCCCGGAGCGGCGGGCGACATGAAGTCCGCCCCGCTGACCACCGCGTTAATCTGCGGCGGCGGAAGCGACGCCGCGTAGCCCGGCGGCAGCATCACAAGCCCCGAAGTGGTCAGACTGACCAACTCGCTGCCATCCACGAGCATGATCAAGGATCGTGAGAATGTGTTCGGCGGCTGCGTAAGGGTAACCGTGTTGGTGGTGCAGGTTGAGGAGGAGTTGGTGGTTCCGCCCGTCGTGCCGGTGGAAGTAGTGCAAGAGGTAGTGGTCACTACCAGACCGGTTTGACACGTCTCGCTCTGAGTACTGCCAGTGGCGGTAGTGGTTGTGGTGGTATTACAGACCTGTCCCGTCGTCGCGGTGGGGGGCACGCCGGCCAGCAACGGCGCTTCCACCATCGCAGTGGGCTTTACGGCGCCTCCGTTGGCGAGAGTCACGTTTTGCACAATACCCGGGCTGAAGGTATTCGGCGCGGCCGTCAGGTATCCAGTCTGTCCGACGAAAATAAAACCGGAAGGCTGGTCCGACTCTGTTACGAGGGTGCCCGCCGGAGCCAGGGACGAGTTCAACAGATAGGACCCTACCACATACTGGCCGAACGCGGAAGCGGCATAGGGACCCACCAAGGACGTGAAATCCTGCCGCGACGAGGTGAAGGAGTTGACGTTGGCGTCGTACAGCATTACGTTCCCGTCGGTGGAGGCCACCAAGATCGTGGCCCCATTGGGGGACGACGCCAGTACCGTGTTATTCGAAGACAACTGGTTCTTGTACACGCCCAGTGTGGCCAATTCTGGGGCCGTATTCAAAATCAAGTCGACCGAAGCTATGAAAGGAGGGCCGCCGGTACCGTTGCGCATCACAGCCAGGTTCATGCCATTGGACATTGCCACCGACTGCACGTAGCCGCTGCCGGTATCGATAGAGGGAAGCGGCTGCAAGGCGTTCAAGTCGAATACGCTCATGATGTGCGCCCGGTCACAACCAACCACAAGCTTGTTTCCATCAAACGTTTCGGCCATCGACATCGGATAGGTGCAGGTACGCAGCGTCGCGATCTGCGTATTGTTGGTTCCGTTGAAGACCAGCACCTGGTTGGTATCCTGGCGCAAAACATAATATTGCACGCGCGTGTTATCCGCCAACAGGTCCACCAGATTTCCCGGAATATTTACGATGCTGCCACGCTGGCTCGGCTGCGGCGCGTTCACCAGCACGGTGACCGAGAGGCCACTGGGTGCGTCGACTGCCAGCCCGGAGCTGATGAGCAAGGTCACGTTTGTGGTTCCGTTCTGAGCCAGGAACGCATTCGGATTCACGCTAACGGTGATGACCGCCGGGGTCACGCCCGAGGCGGGAGAAACCGTTACGCCGGGGTTGGAGGAAGAGATTTGGAAGTCGGTGTGGTTGCCGCCCGGATCGCTGAGGGTAAACGTCTGCTTGGTGGAGCTGGTGGTGCAGAAGTTATCCAAGAATAGAACGTTTTGGGAGCTGGCCCTCAGGCGGGGAAACTTATTGAGAGATCCTACAGGGAGCACCGTCACGCCGCTGCTCGATAGCGCATAGATCACGCTGCTGTCGCTCTTAATCACCGCCTTACCGGCTAGATTCTCGGGAATGGAGAGGGTGTCCAGAAGCGTCAGGTTATCGGCACTCAACACTTGCAGGAGCGGAGTGAGATTCTGCCCGTTGGCGGTTACGCCCGATCCCAACGCCACCTGCGAGTAGATCACGTTGTTGGCCGAATCTACCGCGTGCCCGCCCAGGTTGAAGATACCGGCCGGGGGGTTCCCCGGAGTGCCGTATTCGGCCGTGTCTTGCAGTGCCTGGTTGAATCTGACCCAGCCCATCACGGCGAAGCTGCCGTCGCTGGCGACGCTGACCGCGGCCGGCCCCATCGGCGGAGAGGAAACATATTGTGCGTAGTGGGGCGTGTGATGGATTACGTCGTAGTAAAACTCCAAGCTTTGCCCGCCGCTGGTGCCCAATCCGTAGATCGCTGTATAATCGGCCGAAACGGCCAAGCTGGCGCCCGTGATATTGGGCGGAAAATTCACGGCCGGAACCGGAATGGCCTGACCCGCCGCGGACTGAATCGAAATGATCGTGTTGGTGGTTCCGAGCGAGGGACTAAAGACCATGAACTCGCCAGTGGTTACCACCAGCGCGTTGCCGTCAACGCCGAAGGCCACGCCCAGAGGCGCGTCGCCTAGCGCGAAATTCTGCTGCGCGTAATGGTTGGTCAGATCGATGAGAGTAAGACCGTTCTGGGGGGTGGCGGGCGGAGTGTTGTTGCCGTACCGCGCCACCAGCAGCCAATGCCCGTCCTGAGAGATCGACAGCGAGCTCGGCTGCGCCGGCACGTTGATCGAGGTCTGAATCTGATTATTCGCGAGCGACATCACGTCGATCCGGTTGGCGGTGAGATCAGCGATGTAGAGAACGCCGCGCGCCTCATCGAGCGCGAGATCCGCTCCCTCTCCCCCGATGGGGACAACCGTCCCAAAGACGCCAGCCAGTGCAGACCCGGCCATCAACACCGTGCCCGTCATTGCCCATAACCATGACTTCCGAAGCATACTTGACTCCATCTCCACTTGTTAGATAGAACTCGTGCAAAACGGCTTGCGCCTCGAAACCGTTTTTGTCACGTCTCGGACGCGCGCGCCCAGACCCCATGCGCGTGTGAGGGGCATGCCGGACCGCTCCCGCGGCGGCCGGCCGCGCCTTCTCTTCCGAGTACTGCCTGCAACCCTCGCCACCTGTGGTTGCGACTTGCCCTCCGCTTAGGCGGCGAGTGTGCCAGAGAAGCGCGCAGACTGCCGCGGCGCCTCTCCGGCCCGCACCACCTTATTCATCCGCGCTCTTTTTGCGGCGCAGGTAGATAATCCCCAAAAACACGACCGCCAGCGCGGCACAAACGTAACGAACAGTTGAAGTATCCATGGTCCTTTCTCCTTTCCTGACAAGAGTAAATTCGGCTTCACTAGCACTAACCTTTAGGGAGGTACTAAATGTTATTCATCATCGGTATCAGCTCGCGAACAATCTTCATGGCTACCGGTCCCACCGTGACCACAAACAGCGACGGCAGGATGCAGAAGAAGATCGGGAAGATCAGTTTCACGCCGAGCTTGGCGGCCTTCTCCTCGGCCACCTGGCGCGCCTGAATGCGCATGAAATCGGCGTGGGCGCGCAGACTCTGCGACACTCCCGTGCCGAAGCGGTCGGCTTGAATGAGCACCGCCACCAGCTTTTTCAAATCGTCCACCCCGGTTCGCTCAGCCAGGTTACGCAGTGCCTCGACGCGCCGCTTGCCAGCCTTCAGCTCCAGGTTCACGAAACCGAACTCCTCGCTGATCTCCGGGTGCGCGTGGTCCAATTCCTTGGACACCTGGAGGATCGCTTGATCGAGGCCCAAGCCGCTCTCGACGCAGACCACCAGCAGATCCAGCGCGTTGGGCAGTCCGCGGGCGATCTCCTTCTGGCGCTTTGCCGCCATCCTGCGCACGTATTCGTTGGGTCCGAAGAAGCCCACCGCGCCGGCCGCCAGAATCGCCGCGAACTTGTTGCCGGTGTCAGAGGAGGCGCCCGCAATTGCCACCGCGGTCACCAGCGGGAACGCCACGCCCAGCACCAATTTGGCGCCATACAGCAGCTTCAGTGCGCTGGGATTGCGGATCCCGGCGCGGATCAGCCGCCGCTGCATGACGGTGACGTCCTTGGGCGACTGCGGAATCATGTTGCCGAGCTTCTTGATCAGATCGTGCATCGCCAGGCTGGGATGCGAAGGCTGCTGCTCGGTCGACTGCGAGCCTCCGGCCACGCGTTCCATGGCCTCCTTGGGGCGCACATACACTTTCATGCCCACTCCCGCGAGGCCCATCGCCAGCACCACGAAGATCAATACTGTCAAAAGAAAGGGCATGTTCTTATACCTCGATGTTGACGATCTTCTTCATCACGCCGTAGCCGATCAGCTGGAGCGCAATTGCGCTGCCGAGCATGAGCTGGCCGACGTCGTCGGTAAAGAAAAACTTCACGTAATCCGGATTGGTGTAAAACATCAGCACGGCCACCGCGATGGGGATGCAGCTCAAAGCCGTGGCGGTCATCTTTCCGTGCGCGCTGACGGCGCGGATGCGGCCGCGCAACTTGAAGCGTTCGCGGATGACGTACGCCAGCTTGTCCAGAATTTCAGCCAGGTTGCCGCCCGTGCGCTTCTGCAACAACACCGCCGACACAAAGAAGTGCACGTCGATGGACGGCACCCGCTTGCCCAGTTTCTGCAGCGCCACCTCAATCGGCAGGCCCAGGTTGTGTTCCTCGAAGGTGCGCCGGAACTCGCCCGCCACCGGCTCCTGGAACTCGCGGTGAATCATTTCGAGCGACACCGAGAATGCGTGTCCTGCGCGCATGGAACGGCCGATGAATTCCAGCGTTTCCGGGAACAACTCTTCGAAGCGCCGCAGCCGGGAGCGGCGTTTCATCGCCACATACAACAGCGGCCCGCAGCCGGCCACCCCTCCGACCACCAGATCCAGAGCCTGGGGAATGGGCAGCATCATCCAGGCCACGGCCACACCGATCAGGAAGGCGACCAGGCACAGATGCACCAACCGCGCGGGCGCCCAGCGCAGGCCCGCCTGCTCCAGATACTCCATGATCTTGGGACCGAGCTTGTACTTGTCCACCAGCATCTGGGCCACGCGGCTGGGAGCCTTCCCCTGCGTTTGAATGATGGATTGTACTCCGCCCAGGCCGGCTTTCGCCTTCTTAGCCTTGCTGGTTCCCACCAGCCGGTCCTTGATTTTCTGGACGTCGCTCGATTTGGCGTACTTGGACACCAGTATCCAGGCGGTGATCGCGATCGCCCAGATCACCACCATCACCAGTATGAATCCCATTTAGACCTCCACCATCCTCATCGCTCCCCCGGCCTTGATCACTTGCACGGCCTTGATCAAACTTCCATGACCTCGTCGAACAGGTCGGGACGCAGACGGATGCCTGCGCTGAGCAGCTTTTCGTAGAATTTCGGCCGGATGCCGGTGGCCGCGAAACGCCCCACTACTTTGCCATCCGGATCGAGTCCACGCTTTTCGAACACGAACAGATCCTGCAGGGTTACCACGTCGCCTTCCATTCCGGTCACCTCCGTGAGGCTGACCACGCGGCGCGTGCCGTCGCTCATGCGCGAGGCCTGCACCAGCAACTGCACGGCGCTGGCGATCTGCTGGCGGATGGAGGTCAACTGCATGTTCGCATTGGCCAGAGACACCATCACCTCCAGACGGCTGACCGCATCGCGCGGCGAGTTAGCGTGGACCGTGGTCAGCGACCCGTCGTGGCCCGTGTTCATGGCTTGCAGCATGTCCAGCGCTTCCTCGCCGCGGACTTCACCGACCACGATGCGGTCCGGCCGCATACGCAAGCTATTGACCAGCAACTCGCGCTGGCGAACCGCGCCGGAGCCTTCCAGATTCGCCGGGCGGGTTTCCAGACGCACGACGTGCGGCTGCTTGAGCTGCAATTCGGCCGCGTCTTCGATGGTGACAATGCGTTCCTTGGGATTGATAAACGCCGACAACGCGTTCAACAGAGTGGTTTTACCGGAGCCGGTTCCGCCCGCGATGATGATGTTCATGCGCGCCTTCACCGCTGCCTCCAGCAGCTCCATCATGCCCGGCGTAATGGACCTTTTGTCCACCAGGTCCGGCGGCATCAGCTTGTCGGTCGAAAAACGGCGAATGGAGAGAATCGGGCCATCCACGGCCAGCGGCGAAATGATGGCGTTTACGCGCGAACCGTCGCTCAGGCGCGCGTCCACCATGGGCGTCGATTCATCGATGCGCCGGCCCACTTGGCTCACGATCTTGTCGATGATCCGCAACAGGTGCTGATCGTCGCGGAAGTTCACGTTGGTGAGTTCCAGCAGCCCGCGCCGCTCCACGTAGACCTGGCGGTGGGTATTCACCAGAATGTCGGAGATGGTGGCGTCCTGGAGCAGTGGCTCCAGCGGCCCCAGCCCAAAGACCTCGTCCAGAACCTCGTCGGAGATCTGTTGCTTCTCGAGCGAGCTCAACAGCGTGGGCTCGGCGTCGATCAGCGAGATGACGGCCTGGCGGACCTCGGCGCGCACGCGCTGGTTGTCGATGGTGGCCAGCGCTTCCAGGTTGATTTTGTCCACCAGCTTGCGGTGGAGCGTGAACTTGAGCTCCTGGTATTCCGGCTTTAAACTAGCCTTCGTCCGAGTGGAGTTCTTAAGCAGCCTCTGTTCCCAAGAGACCTGCTGGTTGGTTTTATTGGAATTTTCAAGAGATGAGAACATAGTTGCTTAGTCCGGCGTTATGCCGATTGGAAAGCGGGCTTGAGACCGCTGACCCCTGCTCCCCCATTTTTTCCGCCGACGCTGCCGCACAGCCGCGCGGCCAGGCTTTCGATGGCCTTTCCCAAATCGCCCTCGGCACCGAGAGGCTGACCCAGCGTAACCACGCGATGCAGCGAGAAATAGTCGTTGGGCAGGCTGGCATGCACCTTGCAGCCGAACAGGCCTTCAATGTGCTCCGACCCCATGCTGTCGCGGCGGCTCACACGGTTCACCACAACGTGAAAGCGGTCCCGGGGAAAGCCCAGATTTTCCACCATCGTCAGCGCTTTGCGAGTCAGGTGCAGGCTGGGCAACTCAGCCGTGGATATCAGGAACGCACGCTCGCATTCCGAGATCGCCATCAGGCTGATCTGGCTAAACACGGTGGGCAAATCCACCACCACCCAGTCGTAGAGATGGCGCGCCTGCTTGAGCAGCATGCGCATCCGGGCGGGATCGACCGCGTCGGCGTAGGGCGCGGCTGGAGCTGGCAGAACGTCCACGCCGCCATAGTTGACAGTGAGAGAATTCCACAGCGCGGGATCCAGATGCTCGGCGTGTTGCAGCGCATCCACCAGGGAATAATTGTGGCTGAGCTTGAGATAGAAACCGATGGTCCCGCCGGTGAGGTCGCAGTCGGCGAGCAGAACCCGCTGACCCGTGATCCGCTCCAGGGAAAAGGCCGTCTGCGTGGCGATGGTGGAAGCCCCGGAGCCGGGCTTGGTGCTGGCGAAAGCGATCGTGTGGCCCTCTTCGGCTGCGGCTGCGGGCTCGGGCAAAACCAAGCGGCGCAGGCGGGCGAGCGCCTCGCGCTGCGTCGCGACTTCGAAAGGGGAATACAGAAACTCGCTTGCACCGGCCCGCAGGGTCTGCAGGATCACCTGGGAGTCGTTGTGCGTGTGCAAGCCTACGACGTGGACTTGCGGGGTTAGCCCCGCGATCCAGCGGATCAGCTCCACCGCCGCTGCCAGGTCCGTCGCCAGATCCAGGAGAATGACATCGGGCTTAAGTTGCCGCGTGCGGATGTCCAGCGTCTGATGCGGTGGATAGCTCTTCAGGTCGGCCAGAATCTGAAAAGCTCGCGTCTGCGGAAGCGTATCCAGGAACTGCTGTGCCAGCTCACGGTTCGGCGCGATCAACAGGGCCGTGATCTCCGCATCGTTTTGGGGCCGGGATCTCATTCACTTTTTCTTGGCGACCGGCTTGGCGGCCGGCGGAACATCTTTGGGGTCCAGTTTCTTCAGGAAATCCTTGGGCATGTACAGATCGGGCGCGGGATCATTGGGACCTAAGGGCATGGTGATCTCGGGCGTCACGATCATGATCAATTCCTGGCGCTGTACGGAGTCATCCTTGGACTTGAACAGGGTGCCCAGAATGGGAATGCTGCTGATCCAGGGAACTTTCGAAAGGATGCTCGACTCCTGGTTGTTGAGAAGGCCGGCGACCACGAAACTCTGCCCGCCTCCCAGCTCCACGGTCGATTCGGCCGTGCGCGAGGACAGCGCGGGAATGGAGAATCCGTTCAGAGACACGGAGTGAGCCAAATCCAGCGCTGTGACTTCCTGTCTCAAATGGATGGAGATGTTGCCCATCGGTGTGATGTTCGGCGTGAAGATCAGCTTGATGCCGTAGTCCTTGAACTGCACGGTGATGGCGCCGGAAGTCGCGCCGCCTTGCACGATCGGTACTGGAAACTGGCCGCCGACGAGGAAATTTGCTTCCTTGCCATTGGTTGTCACCAGGTTGGGCTCGGCCAGAATCTGCAGGATGGTCTCGTTCTGGAGAGCCTTGATAAAGGCGCCCAGGTTCAGCTTGGGATCCAGTGCGAACAAGTTCAAGGCTTGCGTGATGTTGAAGGTGCCACCATTACCGGAGCTGGTGGTCTGGCAGCCTCCGCTGGTGCAGGTGGTTAGGGTACCTGAAGAAGTGGGTGGAATCGCGACTTGGCCGGTAAAGTTATTGTTGGTGAATTGCCCGGTGCCGGATCCGATCGCATTGCCGCCGGGACCGGCCAGCAGGTTCACTCCATACTGCAGTTCCTTGGAGCGGTCCAGCTCGGCGAACTTCACGCGCAACAGGATCTGCTTTTCAGCCGGCGGAGGCGGCAGAGTCAGGTTGTTCATCAGCGTCTTGGCGAAGGACGCGGCAAGGGCGCCGGCCTTGTCGATCACGTCTTTGCTGGACACCGATCCGCTCAGCGTCACGGTATCCCGCGAGCTATACGCCGTGATGGCCTCGCTTGGGAAGGACTGCTTGAGAAGCTGGCGCAGCGGGTCCAGGTTCATCTCGACGTTGACGTTGTAGAGGGTCCGCTGGCCGGCCCGATTCCAGATGATGAGCGTGGCGTTGCCGACGCCCTTGCTGGTCACCAGGATCTCGCGGGTGGTGCTCAAGGTATAGTCCACCACGTCAGGATTGCTGGTATAAACTTGGCGCACGTCGGAGGGATACTCGATCACTATGCTCTTGTTGACGGTCAGGCGCAGATCCTCGGCGTTCTGCGCCGGAAGATTGACGCCCAGCAGGGCCCAGACGGCGCCGCACAGCGCGCCGCGTTTCATTATCATCAGATGACTGTTCCGGATCATTGTGCTATTTCCTTCATTGCCGGCCACTAGTTGCTGCGGCTCGGAAGAGTCTCGACCGTTCTGGTGGTTCCGCGAATCACCACCACCTGGTCGGGAGGCGGCGGAGGAGCGGGCGGTGGTGGTGGCGCAGCCACCGGAATGGGGGGCGGCGGCGCCTGCGCAACCACAGGAATGGGTTTCGGTTTCGGCGCAGCGGCTGGAGCGGGGGCGGCTTGCCGGCGGCCGCCAAACAACTCGTCGACGTAGCGGCCGGGGGTCTTCTCCGTGGCCGTATCGCTCGAATTCCGAAGTACTAATTGAATGCGGCCGTCAATATTGGCCAGGGTCAGAGTCTCGGCCTGCTCGGGCGTCGCCAGCAGCGTCACCGTGGGAGCCTGAATGGCTTGGCCGCGAGCGTCCGGTTGCAGCGTTGTGCCTGCCAGCAGCACCAGCATGTCCTGTAAAACCGTGCTCGTGATATCGCCGTCGCCTCCCGGGGGACGGCCCGTCACGAGCACGTCCACGTGCATTCCCGGAAGAACGAAACCTGCGACTCCGGCGACGTCGTTGACGCGTACCGTCACTGCCCGCATGCCCACCGGAATCGTCGGCGCCAGCCCCAAGCCCGCGCCCTTGGCCGCAAGACGGCCGTCCAGGATCGGTTCCTCCAGCAAAATGTTGGAAATGATGGGACGGTCCAGCACCTCTTCCACCTTGGAATAGCCTCCCTTGGGAAAGGCCTCGGCCGGAACCTTGGCGATTTTTACGTCGGCTGGCTTAACCACCGCACCCACGCTCAGAGGCCGGGTGGTCACCACGATGTCCCGGTAATCGGTTACTTCCTGCTTGCGAGTGCTGCCGGCGCGTGACGTCATTTGATAGAACACGCTGGAAACCACCAACGCGAACACCAGGCTCACTCCCAATACCGTGAGAAATCTGCGATCCATAACTTGTTCTCCTCTACTAACCCGCTACTCTTCGCACCGCTATCGTCTCGTCTCTCAGCCTTTGGGCACCAGCGAAAGCCAGACCCCCAGCGCGATGGCTGGCGCGTACGGAATCGAATCGCTGGAGGCTCGCGCGGGCGCTCCCGCATCGGCGCCCCTGCGGAGCGCACGGAATCCGAGCACCCCTAGCGCCAGCAACCCTCCGATTCCCGCGGTCCAGAGCGCCGCTTCGAGCAGCCGTTCCGCGCCCAAAAGCGCGCCGAATCCGGCCATGAGCTTGATGTCGCCTCCGCCCATTCCACCCAGTAAATAAAAAATTAAAAAGACTCCGAAGCCCGCCGCCGCGCCGCCTAGGGCGTGCAACCAGCCCCACCAACCGTGCTGGCTGACCTGCCAGCCCACGCCTCCCGCCAGTGCCGCCGCGGGAATCCAGTTGGCAATCTGACGCCGCGCCAGATCATCCACCGCTGCCGCTACTCCCACCAGAATTGCGATCCACACCTGTGCGTTCATCGTGTTTGCCGAAAGGTGCCGGATTGTTCCGGCCCCTCCCCAACCTGCTTTTCGATCGCCGCCTTCACGGCCGTACTCGGAACCAGCGGCTCCGCCGCTTTCTTGCGCTTCTTGAAAGTCGGCGTGCCGAGCATCAAGGGCGCCAAAAATCCTGCCTGCAACGCGAACTCCGCCAGCGCCTTTCCCGACGGCAGACGCCAACTCATCGGGTCCATCCACTCCATGGGGATCTGGGGAATCCGCATGGGTGACTTACGCCGGCCCGCGCTCCCTCCGCGCTGGCTCGCGTTGTGGGACTTCATCTCTTCCTGTGCTCCCAGATATAACTTCGTCCGTGTCGGTGGTTTTCATTAGCCCCGCAGGGCTCAACACCTGTGTGCCTTAGAACCTTGGTTCCGGTCCGGAATTGCCTGTGGGTGGTACTGAGGCCGGGGTGCGGACTAAGAGAATCCTCTTACCGTCGTCTGCGCTCACGCTCCACTCCGGTTGGGTCTGGAGCAGTTGCACTATTGCCAATTCCTTAGGAAGAAGCACCAGATTAAAGTCGTATTTGTGGAGCAGTTCCCGCCAGTCTGGTTCTCCATGGATCAAACGGAGGTACTGATTCCCCGTCTCAGGACCGTAGAAGTCGCTACGGCCGTCGACGAAAACCTTCTGTTTCGGATTAATGTAGATCAGATAGTCGCCCCATTGGTCGGTAGTAAGGACCCGAGAAGACAGGATCTCGGCGGCGTGAGCCTGCACGATCCGGGTGGGAAACGTCGTTTCCGAAAAATCCTGGGGCCAGGGGATCGGGGCGCCGGTCAACGCCAACCCCGCCACTACGGCAAACGGCCAAATGCTGGTGCGGCGGAACCACGGCGCCGAATCGGCCGCCATCTGGTTGAAGATGGCCGGCAGCGACTTCTTTGCCGCACCGTGGGTCCAGGTTTTCCACCAACCGCCCAGCTCATAAGCCACCACCGGACCCACCACCGTCACATAAATCGGAACGTGGCGGGCGCTGCCCAGGGCCATGTGCGCAAAAAATACGATCCACAGGGCTTCGACGATGCGCTTGCGGCGCAGCAGTGCGCCTGCTGTAATCAGCCCAACCATCAGCAGTACCTCGAACTGCATCATGTTTTCGTCGCGGAAGATGGGCGACATGAATTCCTGGATCACGCTCTTGATCCAGTCCGACCGCAGGTAGGCGGCCATATGTTCGTGCAAATGGTACCCGTAGGGATTTATGAGCGAGGCGGCCGCGCAAGCCCCCGCCAGCGCCGCGTAGCGCCCCGCACTGCGCCACCACAAACCGCCCCAGGCTTCCTTGGCGCTCCAGGCTTCAAGGGCGGTACCCACCGCACAGAGTCCCAGCAGCGCGATCAACGCCAGGAACCCTCCGTGCAGATTGGTCCACACAATCGTAAGAGGAACCAGCAGCCAGATGCGGCTATTCTGATTTTCCCGGTCGGATTCCACCACCCACACCGCAACCGAAAGAAACAACAGGGTGAAGATGTGCGGGCGCGCCAGAAAGTGAATCGACGCCGAGCCCACCGCCAGTAACGCCACGGCAAGGGCTACAAAGAGATGCACGCCTCGCCACATCATGCGCCGGATCAGCGTCAGGGCGAACGCCGCGATCGTCACGCCCGTGGTCAGAACCACACCTTTCAGCCCGGCGATGCGTTGCAGCCATCCGAAGACGACGTCCGATCCCCATTCCCACGCGAACCAGGGGGCGCCGGGCTTGGAAAACGAATACAGATCCTGATGCGGGACGGCGTGATGATCGAGAATGTATTGGCCGGTGCGTATGTGCCATCCCGCATCCGCATCGTACAGCAGGCCCTGCCATCCCGCCGCGCCCGAACTCATGAATAACCACACCAGGATGGCCAGAAAAAAGAGGTCGGAAAGGGATGGGATTAGGACTCGCGCCCAGCGGGCGGTGAGGATCGATTCGAGGCTGCGCGCGGGCGCACGCAGGGCGGGCAATGCTTGCGGCGGAGTCATCCCTACCCCGTACTTCGCCCGATTAGCCCCGCTACTTTAGGTTCAGGATAGGATTTCCAGCCGCATCGTTATCTAAACAGGGAGCGAGGCATCGCCTCACACCACCGACCCAAGGGTGAACGCGTGTGATATTCTGCTTGTTGAGTCTGATCCTTGTTGGGTCCGATCAACGTGGAGAAGGAGAATCCAGATGAAGAACGTGATCCTGAATGTGGCTCTCGTAGGATTGATTGGTTTGCCGGTCGTGGCTTCGCTCAAAGTCGCCGAAACCGCGCCCGATTTTTCGGCTCGCGCCTCGCTAGCAGGTAAGGAGTTCAAATTCTCCTTGCAGGATGCCCTCAAGAAGGGTCCAGCGGTCGTGTATTTTTATCCGTCGGCCTACACTCAGGGTTGCGACCTGGAAGCGCATACGTTTGCAACGGAGAAGGACAAGTTTGACGCGGCCGGCGCGACCATCATTGGTGTGTCGGCGGATAGTATCGAGAGACTCAACCAATTCTCGGCCGATCCGGACTACTGCGCTGGAAAGTTCCCGGTGGCCTCCGATGCGGATGGTACGATCGCCAAGTCGTACAATCTGACAGCAAGCGCCGGGCGGGCTGGGATGAAAGATGTGAAGGGCGCGGCGATCGACCACGCCTTTATCGAGCGCTTTACATACGTGATCGGCAAGGATCACAAGATCATCGCGACGTTCCCGGCGTCGGCGGACGACAAAGTGTCGCCGGATCAGCATGT
>Ga0070733_10001588_pt1 | contig 16809 bp, 18 predicted proteins | sample Coa_R1_9_FD_66450 | JGI IMG/M metagenome (GOLD analysis project Ga0070733, IMG submission 66450) | Surface soil microbial communities from Centralia Pennsylvania, which are recovering from an underground coalmine fire - Coalmine... | ecosystem: Environmental > Terrestrial > Soil > Unclassified ... | reverse complement strand
CAGTTGCGCTCCGTGACTCATCGCGCGATCGAGCAGAAACGAGGTCGCAGCCGGAGGATCGAGAACGATATCCTCGGGGACCAGCAATCCGCCCACGAATCCTGCCCGAACCAAATTCGGCTCCAACTGCTGGAGGCGTTGCGGGCTCAATATTTCGGCCGGGACGTCGCGGTCTGAGTAGAAGGCATGTTTGCGATGAACTTCCGCCATTTCCTCTTCGTCTTCCGCAATCCAGATGGTGCCGCGCTGCTCGTACTCGACGGATGCAGGGAGATCGGGCTGCAACTGTTGCCAAAGCTGCTGCGAGTATCGCGTGAGGGCGAACTGAGCCGCCGAATTGTCCATGACGACGATGTGTCCCATGGCAGCGCCGGTTGCGCGCGCAGCGATCGAATCTTTTTCAAGCACAACCACACGCAGCCCCTCGCGAGCCAGCGCGTCGGCGCAAGCGCAGCCGACGATGCCGGCGCCAACGATCGCGACGTCGCAAGTGGTACGGGTCATGCTCGCATGCCCATGCAGAGAGGATCTTCGGGATCGAGGATGAGAGTGGAGTCGGAGTTCACGAAGGCGCGTCCGGTAATGCTGGGGAAGATGTCGCCGTCGCGGACTTCGATGCGGCCTTCAAAGATACTGCCCGTGATGCTTTCCTGGCGCCAGACTTCGCCTGGCTTGAGTTTCCCGTCGGCGTAAAGACAGGCCAGCTTCGCGCTGGTCCCGGTGCCGCAGGGCGAGCGATCGTAGGCCTTGCCGGGACAAAGAACAAAGTTCCGGCTGTCAGCGTTCGAAGAGCGCGGCGGGCCGAAAAGTTCGACGTGGTCAATCTCTTTTCCATCAGACCCGGTAATTCCGTCCTCGTTCAAGGCCCGGCGGATGGCCCAGGTGAAATCGGTGAGCCGATCAATGTTTTCCGGGCCGGTGTTTTCGAGGCTCAAATCTCGCTCGTGCTCCTGAACCAGAAAAAACCAGTTTCCGCCCCAGGCAACATCGCCCCGCACAGTGCCGTATCCGGGGACACCAACTGAGATCCGTGCGGCGCTGCGAAAGCTGCGCACGTTGTTGACGGTGACCTCGCCGCCCGAGTGGAGTGTTGCGGTGACAATTCCAACGGGAGTTTCGATCCGGTGCTCCCCGGGGGCAATGCTTCCGAGATAAGCCAAAGTCGCGATGAGGCCGATGGTGCCGTGGCCGCACATGCCGAGATAGCCGACATTATTGAAGAAGATGATTCCGGCGGCGCAGTCCGGATCGACGGGCGCACACAGAAGGCCGCCCACCACGACATCCGAACCTCTGGGCTCATTCACGACCGCCGAACGGAAGTCGTCATGCTGGTCGCGGAATCGGCTCAGTCTCTCCGAAAGCGGCCCGGAGCCCAGATCGGGGCCACCTGCTATCACGATCCGCGTGGGCTCTCCCCCGGTGTGCGAATCAATGACGCGAACTTTTTTTAATATTTTTGGCATTCGGTAAATCAGTGGCGCTGGCGAATATGCTGCATTTTATGGAGCGAACGATCGTATCGTCAAAAACCGTGGCCCGCAGGGCGTTGATATACTCTGGCAGCGATGGTCCCAATTCAAGATTGGTCTGATTCACTTCCTGCAAGAAGAGGACTCTGATGAGAGCCCTGGCAGTGATCCCGGCGCGGTTGGCCTCAACCCGATTGCCACGAAAGATGTTGCGCGAGATCGGAGGCAGGCCGCTGATCGGCGTGGTGTATGAAGCCGTGCGCTCTTCTCCCCTTTTGGCGGACGTAATCGTGGCCACGGACTCGGACGAGATTCTCGAGGTGTGCCGGCGGCACGGCTGGAAAGCCGAGATGACGTCGCCGAAGCATCGCAGCGGCACTGAACGCGTGCATGAAATCTCTGACCGAGTCGCGGCCGAGGTGTATATCAACGTGCAAGGCGACGAACCCATGGTGCGCGCCGAACAAATCGCGGCGTTGCTGAAAGTGATGGAGAATCCTGAAGCGCAGGTGGGCACGGTGATGACTTCCGCCGCGGAACTGGATATTGCGAATCCGAATGCGGTCAAGGTTGTGGTGGACAAGAACGGACGAGCGCTTTATTTTTCGCGGGCGACAATTCCCTACGATCGTGATCGAAGCGGGCCGCGCTATTTCAAGCACCTGGGGCTGTATGCCTACCGCAAGCCGGCCCTGGACCGTTTCGTCACTCTGCCGGAGTCGTCGCTCGAAAAGAGCGAGCGTCTGGAGCAGTTGCGCTTTCTGCAAGATGGTATCGCGATCTATGTGGGTGACACCGAATATGACAGCGTCGGCGTGGATACCGAGGAAGATTTGCAGCGGGTCATTTCGCTTTTAGCCAGGGGCTAGAATCGCGCCCGATCAGCCCGAAACTTTCTGCCATTCATGGGCCGCTGCCAGGCGGCGCGAAATCGAGGGGTGGGAATGGAAGAACCACTCAACCCATCTGGAAGGCGTGCGCTCGGCGAGATTCTGATCGGCCAGCTTGTTCATCGAAGAAATAAAAGGGGCAATGCTGCTGATGGATTCGAACGCGTAGCGGTCCGCCTGGCGCTCGTTATAGCGCGAGTAGGCGTTCAGGGCCGGCATCAGGAGGAACGACAGGACCACTGAGACGAGGGCAAGCAGGGGAAGGTTCGCGAAGTCGTGCAGACCGTCAAGGTTGAACAGGTGACGGTCCACCGCGAAGTGCAGGGTCCAGTTGGCGGCGAAAAATCCGATGAAAGTGATGCCCGCCTGCACGAAGATGCTTTTCAGGATGTGGCGGTGGACCTGATGTCCGAGCTCGTGGGCCAGGACGGCCTCGATTTCGTCGGGCGTGTAGTTGTCGAGCAGCGTGTCGGAAAGAATAATGCGGCGCGTTGCCCCGAGGCCGGTGAGAGCGGCATTGGCCTTCTTGCTCTTTTCCGATAGCTTCCAGCGGTAAATCCCGCGGACACGGGTTCCGGCGCGTTCACTGAGTACGACCAGACGCCGCCGCAGTTCCTCGTCTTCGAGGGGTTCGAACTTATAGAAAATCGGAAACAGGACCACGGGAGCGAGCTGGGCGAGGACAACGAACAGAACCATAAACAGTGCCCAGGCGAGTAGCCACCAGTTTTGCGGCCACTGGCGGATCGTGAAGTAAAGAAGTTCCACGAGGATTCCGCCGAGAATCAGGCCCAGCAGAAACCCTTTAATTTCATCCCAGGCCCACGAACGGAACCTCTGATTCGACAGCTTGAACTTGCGCTCCAGGCGAAATCCGTAATACTCGGGGCCCAGGCTAAGAATCTTGCTGAGCCCGAGCAGCAGAAACAGATACATGAAAACCGACAGGGAGTAGTTCTTCATCCCGAGGCGATAGGAAAGATCGCGGAGCCACCCGGACCAGCCGGTCGCCAGCAGAACGACAAGAAACACTACGCCGATGATGGAGTCGGAGATTCCGAGCCAGCGGCGGACGCGGTTGTAGCGCCGGGCTTCGGGAGAATCCACTACCGCCGGATTGGGGTCGGAGCCCATTCGAGTAATTCAATTAGATGCACAAGCTCGCGCTGCCGTCTGATCGGGCACTTCTCAGCGAATCATCCGCCGTTTCTTACAAACGACTCGCCCACCTGCAACAGCTCTGAAACCAGTTCCGGGGATGATGCCTCCGTGTAAAGGCGGAGCAGCGGCTCAGTCCCCGAAGCCCGGAAAAGCACCCACGCCTCCGCGCCATTTCCGTTGCTCGGAGCGTCGAGAAAAAACTTGACGCCGTCCAGATGCTCTTTCTTCAGCACGTGGTAGCGGCCGATAGTCTGCGTGCTGTCGGCGCGGGCGCGGGTAATGGCATTCTGCTTCATCTCTTCCGGAATGTGAAGGTCGCTGCGCCCGTAGTAATGCGGCCCATATTCGCGCTGAAGATCGGCGACCAGCTGACCGAGAGGCTTGCCTTCTTCGGCCATCACGTTGGCCAGCAGCAGGCAGTTGAGCACGCCGTCGCGCTCGGGAAGGAAGCGCGAATATCCGATGCCTCCGGATTCCTCGCCGCCGATCAGAATCTCGTGATCCATCATCAGATCGGCGACGTACTTGAAGCCAATCGAGGTCTCGTGGAGCTTGCGACCGTAGCGAGCGGCGATGCGATCGAGCATGCGGGTCGTGTTGAAGGCGCGTACGACGTCGCCCGGCCATTTTTTGCGCTCCAGCAGCCAGCGCAAAATCACGGAGAAAATTTTGTGCGAATCCACGAAGCTGCCGTCTTCGGCGACGGCCCCGACTCGATCGGCGTCGCCATCGGTCGCCAGCCCGGCGTCGCATTTCTCACGAACGACGGTTTCCTGCAGCATGCGGGTGTGCGGTTGAATGGGTTCGGGATTGATTCCCGGAAACAGCGGGTTCAATTCCTGCCGGATGGCCACGCAGGGGATGCTGCGTTCGGCGAAGATCCCGCTCAAGACGCCGCGGCCGGAACCAAACATGGCGTCCACGGCGAACTTGAACTTCGTTTTGGCGATCAGATCCATGTCCACGAAACCGCAAACCGCACCGATGTAATCTTTCTTCAGGTCAACTTCTTCGATGACGGCCTTATCGGCTTTCGGGGCGGCATCGGCCGAGAGTTCTTCCTCAATCCGCTTCATGATCGCCGGCGTGGCCGATCCGCCGAAGTTGCCCTTGAACTTCACGCCATTCCAGTTCCAGGGATTGTGGCTGGAAGTCACCATGACCCCGCCGGCCGCACCACGCCGCTTGACCGTGAAGGACACAGCCGGAGTGGGAGTGTAGTCGTTGGCGAGGAAAACCGGGATTCCAGCCGCCGCGATCACTTCGGCAACGATGCGGGCGGCGGCGGGCGAGGCAAAGCGGGTGTCATATCCCACGACGATGCCGTTCCGCGGCTGCTCATATTTCAGCACATAGGAGGCGATTGCTCCCGCAACCCGGCGCACATTGTCGAAGGTGAAATCGTCGGCGATCAGGCCTCGCCATCCATCGGTGCCGAACTTGATTGCGTGGGCCATAAGTCGAGGATCAGGTTTCCGGCAGCGGGGAGAACCTCGGTCGACCGCTGCCCGACTCAATTGTTACGTCAGCTTGTGCAGCTTTTTCTCGTCCAGATACTTTACGACTTTTCCGACATCCTGTGCGTGCTGGCGAGTGGTAATCAGCAGCGCGTCGGGGGTTTCGACGACCACGATATCAGTGATCCCGACCGCGGCCACGAATTTTCCCGGGGCGTGGACGTAGTTGCCCTGCGCGTTCAGCTCAAACGTGGAATCGGCCGAGAACACGTTGGCCTTCGGATGCGCGCTTCTGGAGGCGTGATGCTCGTGCAGAGCGGTCCAGGAGCCGAGATCATTCCAGCCAAAATCCGCCGGCAGACAGAAAATATTGCCCGCGTGCTCGCCCTTCGCTGAACGCGGCTCGAGCACGGCATAGTCCACGCTGATGTTTTCGACTTTTGGGTACAGCTTCCTGAAGGTGAAGGCGAAGCGGCGCGTGCCAAACGAGGCTGCGATTTCTTCGAGCACGATCGCGGTCTTGGGAAGATGCTCGCGCAAGGCGTCAGTCAGTGTGCGCGCGCTCCAAAGGAAAATGCCACTGTTCCAGAAATAGTTGCCGGCGGCGAGAAATTGTTCCGCTTTTTGCGCGTCGGGTTTCTCCGTGAACCGGCGGACACGCGAAGCGCCGTGCTGGTGCGCGCCACCCACTTCGATATACCCGTAGCCTGTCTCCGGGCGGGTAGGCCGGATACCGAGGACGACGATGTTGGGGCCGCTGGCGGCAATCTGGATCCCACGCTGCAGAGTTTCGCGATAGCGCTTTTCATCGGCGATGACGTGGTCGGAGGGGAACATGCCAATCACGGCGTCAGGATCGTCGCGAAGCAGCAGAAATGCAGCCAGGCCGATGGCGGGCGCTGTGTTGCGGCCGACGGGTTCGGCCAGAATCTGGGATTTCGGCACCGCGGCAACCTGCCGCGCTATGGCGGGCCGGAGGTCCTGATTGGTAATAATCCAGAATCGCCTGGCCGCGGAGAGCGGGAGCAGCCGGGAGACGGTCTGCTGAATCATGGTCCGCTTGCCGTCGAGGGCGAGCAGTTGCTTGGCGCGTCTCCTGCGGCTCAGGGGCCAGAAGCGGGTGCCGCGTCCTCCGGCGAGAATGACTGGGTAGAAGTGGTTATTTTTTTTCACGATGAAATCTGATTCAAGAAGTTCACATTCTGGTTTCGGGCTCGGGAAGCACCCGGCCCGGGACAAATGCCCTGAGAAATTCCAGGGACCACTGCGGGCGCACACTGTACGAGCCCAGGCTTGCCGGGATCACAACCGCGTCGCCCTTGGCTATGGTGACGGGCTCCGAGCCGCGGGCCTCGATGACTCCGCAGCCCTCGAGAGCGACAAGAATCTGAACCGAATCCTTGCCCGATTCGTCAGCTGTTTTCAGATCGAGAGTGGCTTTGGTCTCGAATATGTCCACGACAAAATAGGGCGCTGCCACCAAGGGCACGCGCCGATTGCCGCCATCGATTTCGATAGGAGCGGGACGAACCACTTTTCCGGACCCAACGTTTTCTTTTACGGCCGCGATGCCATCCTTCAGATGCAATTCGCGCGGGCGCCCGTAATCATAAAGGCGGTAGGTGGTGTCGGACTGCTGCTGGGTCTCGACGATAATTGAGCCCGGACCCAGGGTATGCACCGTACCTCCGGCAACATAGATCATGTCGCCCGCGTAAACGTTGATCCAGTTGAGCAGCTCCTCGGCCCGGTTCTGATGGATGGCCTCCTCGAGCTGTCGCGCGCTGGCGCCGGGCTTCATGCCTAAAGCAATTTGCGATCCGGGCCTGGAGTGCGCCACGTACCAGCATTCGGTTTTTCCCCAGGGTTGCCCAACGCGCAAAGCCTGGGCATCGTCGGGATGGACCTGGACGGAAAGTTTTTCGTGGGGAAAAAGAAACTTGAGCAGGAGTGGAAAGCGCTTCGGATCGCGAGCGGCTTCGCCGACCAGTGCGCGCTGATATTCCTGGCTCAGATCGGCCAGTGTCTTGCCTGCGAGCTGGCCACTGGCGACCTTGGAGTCGTCTCCGCTGAGCCAGGCCTCGCCAATCTTCTCTCCGAATTTGTGGTTGGGATAAATTGGCGAGAGGTCGAGCGTCCCCCAGGGGCGAGGATCGAAGGCGGGAAGCATGCGTAATGGATACAGACCGGCCATTTTTCGGTAAGGGAGTGCAATCTTAAATGAGATACGGCTGCGGCAACCGCCAACCTCGGCGGAGACGCGACTGCCTCAGAGCGCGGCGAAGAATTTCCGCATGCGCTCCAGGCCGCGATCCAGTTCCGCCTTCGAAGTAGCATAGGAAACGCGGATGTGCTCGGTGGTCCCGAATCCTTCCCCAGGAACGGTTGCGACGTGGACCTCGCGCAGAAGCCGCCCGGCGATGTCGGAGGCCGATTTCACACCGCTGCGTCCGACGAAGGATGAAATATTCGGATAAGCATAGAACGCTCCCTGCGGCAATGTGCAGCTCACGCCCGGGATGGAGCGCAAACCCTCTACCACGTGATCTCTCAGCTGGATGTATTCCCTGCGCATCTCCTCGACGCAATCCTGCGAGCCCTTCAGAGCAGCCACGGCCGCCTTCTGCACGATTGACGTCGGGTTGGACGTGGACTGGCTTTGCAGCTTTGCCATGGCTGCGGTTACGGCCTGCGGAGAGAGCGCGTAACCTGCCCGCCAGCCGGTCATGGCGTAAGTTTTCGAGAGTGAGCCGACCACAACCATGCGCTCCTTGTATTCGCGCAGCGAGCCCACCGAAAAATTTCGCCCGGTGTAGTTCAGATACACATAGCATTCGTCGGACAGCACCCAGATGCCGCGCTGATGCGCGAGGCGCACGACCTCGGTCATGTCTTCGGGTCTCATGACCGCGCCCGAGGGGTTGGAGGGAGAATTCAGAATGATGAGCTTGGTGCGCGGCGTGATCCGGCTGGCCACCATGTCGGCAGTGATGCGGAAACCCTGTCCTTCGTCGGCTTGGAGAAACACGCAGTTGCCGCCGGCGTAGCGCACGATGTCTTTGAACGAAACCCAGTAAGGAACGGGCAGAATGACTTCATCGCCGTGGTCCACCAGAACCTGGATGGCGTTGAAGAGCGCATGCTTGCCGCCGGTAGAGGCGATGACTTCTTCGCGGCGATAGTCGGAGTCGAAATCGATGGCATGGCGGTGCACGATGGCATCCCGCAAATCTACCGTGCCGGCCACGGCCGTGTACTTGGTGAAATTGCCGTGAATGGCGCCGATGGCCGCATCCTTGATGTGTTTCGGCGTGGCGAAGTGCGGCTCGCCGGCGCCGAAGTCCACGACGTCAATGCCCTGGGAGCGGAGTTTTTCGGCTTCCGCTACCACCGCCATGGTGGCGGAGGGCTCGATCCGGTTGATGCGTTCGGTGAGTTTCACTGCTTCCATGGCTGCCGGGCTCATGCTTTTCTTTTCCTTTTCTTGGGGACCTCGATCAATCGGGCATCCTGTAGTTTGAAAGCCGGATCCAGCTTTTCCTTCAATTTCTGTTCCACCACCTCGGGGACCAATCCTTTGACAGGACCGCCGGCCTGGGCGACTTCACGAACCAGCCGGGAACTGACATAAGAATACTTGTCGGCGGGCATCATGAAGACCGTTTCCAGGGTGGGCTCCAGCTTGCGGTTCATCAGGGCCATCTGCAGTTCGTATTCATAGTCGCTGATGGCGCGGATGCCGCGCAGCACGCACATGGCTCCAATGGATTTTGCGTATTCGACCATGAGCCCGTCGAAGGTATCAATGCGGACGTTGCTCAACTCGGAGGTGAGTTCACGGAGCATTTCAAAGCGCTCCGCCGTACTGAACATGGGAGTCTTTTCCGAATTGCGCAGAATCGCCACCACCAATTCCTCGAAAATCTTGCTGCCCCGCTGAATCAGATCGAGGTGGCCGTTGGTGGGTGGATCAAACGATCCGGGATAGATGGCTATGCCCTTGTTCATTTTTCACACGCAAACCGCGCCCGCAGTGACAATCCACGATTCTATGCGGGCAGGATCGGGGATGGCAATCGGGTTTCGGGCATTCGAGCGGCCAAAATGTTATGCGCGATTGCACTAGAATGAGCCCGGTGAAGGATGCCATGACCTTCCAGCTGAGCGAGATCGAATCCCGTATTCTGGGTTCACTGATCGAAAAAGACATTACGACTCCGGAGTATTACCCGCTTTCGTTGAACGCCCTGGTGAATGCCTGCAATCAGAAAAACAACCGGGAGCCGGTCATGAATCTTGGAGAGGACGCCGTGCGCCAGGGATTGCAGGAACTCCAGGAAAAAGGGCTGGCCGGTCAGGCAGGCGGGGCGGACAGCCGGGTCACGAAGTTTGAGCACCGGCTGCAGGAGGTTTTCAACTTCGACCGCCGCGAGATCGCCGTGCTGTGCGTGCTCTTGCTTAGGGGCCAGCAGACGCCCGGAGAGCTGCGCACGCGGACGGACCGCATGTATCACTTTGAGGCTCTTGAGGATGTAGTCGCAACCCTGGATCGGCTGGCCCGGCGCGAGCCGCCGCTGGTTAGAGTACTGCCGCGCCAGCCGGGGACGAAGGAGTCGCGCTACACGCAGCTTCTCTCCCAGACTGGAGGCGAGCGCCCACCGTCTCTGGGCGCCGATCCCTTGCCCGCCGTTTACGACGCAGACCGGCTAGCCAGACTGGAAGAAGAAGTGGCGCGTCTGCGACAGGAAATCGCCGATTTTCGTGAACAATTAGCCGCGCACAAGGTCAGCGGATGAACTTGCTGGGTGACGCGCGCTGCCCCAGAGGGAACCAAAAAGCTCGGTCGCTCGTACAATCAAGTGAGGACATCACGAGGTCCGATCTATGTTCAGCTTTTTGCTCTGGTGCCTGCTGTTTGTGATGTGCTGGCCGCTGGCGTTGCTGGCTCTGGTTCTTTATCCCTTCATCTGGCCGCTGCTGCTTCCTTTCCGGATTGTCGGGGTTGCGGTCCGCGGCGTTCTGGAAGTGGTTTACCTGGCGATCACGCTGCCGCTGCGGCTGCTTTCAGCGCCTTTCCGGATCTAGCGGGACTGCCCGTGATTTGAGTTGGTGCTACACTTTTCCCATGTCTGACGGACGTTCGCGCACCTGGCTCTGGGTCTTGATTGGAGGAGGAGCCTTCTTCCTCTTTGTGCTGGCCGTGTTCGCGCTGGTGTATCTCACGCTGCATGCAGGCGGGACTGACGCGACTGCCAGCATCACCAGCTTTGGCGACCGCATCGGAGTCGTGGACCTGGACGGAGTCATTCTTTCGCCCCAGCCGGTAGTGAGCGAACTCAAGAAATTCGGCGACGATTCGTCGATCAAGGCGATTATCCTGCACGTGAACTCTCCCGGCGGGGGCGTGGCGGCGTCGGAAGAGATTTACCGCGAGGTCAAGCGCATCAAGGAAGAGAAAAAGAAGAAGGTTGTGGTCTCCATTGAGACGGTCGGCGCCAGCGGCGCTTACTACGTGGCCTCGGCTTCGGACAAGATTTACGCCGACTCAGGCAGCGTGGTGGGTTCGATCGGCGTGATCGCGCAGTGGGTCAACTACGGCGATCTGCTGAAGTGGGCCAAGCTCAAGGACGTGGTAATCAAGACGGGAGAGTTCAAGGATACGGGCAATCCGTCGCGCGATCTGACTCCGAACGAGCAGGCCTACATGCAGGCGTTGATTGACAATATGTTCGGCCAGTTCATCAAGGCGGTGGCCGACGGACGCGGGCTGAAGTACGACGATGTGAAGTCCATCGCGAACGGAAAAGTCTGGACCGGCGAGCAGGCTATGTCGCTGAAGCTGATTGATAACGTCGGCGATTTCGAGACAGCGGTGGCCGATACGGCGAAATCGGTGGGGATCCACGGCGAACCGACACTGGTGCGCCCAGAAAAGGATCGAAAGACCCTGATGGACCTGCTCCTCGGAGATGTCTCCAAGTATCTGCCGACTCGCGAGAAGATGATGGAGCAGGAAGTTGGCTTCTACTATCTCTGGAAGTAGGCTTCGCAAGTAGCACGTCGCAAGCATCCCCCGAGCCCTGGAAAGCGCCCCCTTTGCTGGGGCGACTCCCGCACCGAGCCGGTAACTTGCATCCAACCCCTGAAATTTGAGAAGGTTAAGGAGGCCAAACCCGTTGGGCGGCAGCGCCCGCACAACGGAAGAAGTGTTCTGTCTCAACTTGATCTTAAACTTGCGCTAAACCGCAGAGGGAATCATGACCAAAGCCGATCTGATTGACGAAGTCTCGCGTTTGGCGGAACTTACGCGGAAAGACAGCGAAGTCATCGTAGAAACGATCTTCGACAGCGTGGTGCGGTCGCTGCGCGCCGGCGACAAGATCGAAATTCGCGGCTTTGGCAGTTTCCGAACTCGCCAGCGCAAGCCGCGAGTGGGCAGAAATCCGAAAACCGGAGAACGGGTTGAGGTTCCCGCGAAAAAGATTCCGTTCTTCAAGCCCAGCAAGGAACTGAAGGATCTGGTGAACATCAGCAGTCCGGCGGCAACTCCAGCGGCTCCAACCACTTCTGCCCCGCCCACTGCGTAAGCTCGCGCCCGAACCCGAACCCAGCGCCACCCCTGGGCGCCGGAACTCACCCCATCCGGATGTGGTTCTGCCCGATCGATTCCAGAATTGTCAGCAAGTGGGTGACTCCCAATAATTGCCGCACCGACTTGCCGGTGTTGACCAATCCCAGCGCAGCGCCCGCCGATTTTGCCGAGACGTAGAGCCGAACCAGGGTGCCGATCCCGGTGCTATCGAGATGGGTGACGTCGGCGAAGTCGAGCACGATGGTCCTGGTTTGCGGGATCACGCTTCTGATCTCGGTGTAGAAGCGCTCCGTGGTTCCGGCAACCAGCCTGCCGGCGCAGCGGACCAAGGCGACATCGCCGTTTTGTTCGATGGTGAAGGTAAAGGTTCTGGAAGCGGGATGATCGTTCACGGATTCTCCCGAAAGTGGGCGCAAGGAGCGCCGGGGGATTGTCACACATCGGCGGGAATAAGGGAACTGCGTTAGCGGAAGCTCGCCATCCGGGCGAACTCACTCTCGAATGCCGGCGACGCCCATCAGTCGGCCGGTCTTGCCGTTTTCACCGCGGTAGGAAAAAAGCAAATCCGGATTGCATTGCGTGCAGAAAGGCGAGGCTTCGATGTTCTTCTTCGCGACGCCTGCGGCGAGGAGTTGCCGGCGGTTGGCTTCGACCAGGTCGAGGAAGATTTTCGGCGGCAGTTCACCGTGGCCGGGGGCGCGGGCGGTCAGGAACAGCAGAGGATACTTTTCGCGAACCGGATCGGACTCCTTCACTTCGTGAAACAGGCTGGAAGCGTAGGCGAATTGCGATTCGAATTTGGTGCGGACTTCTTCTCCGACTTCGTAACAGCAGCCATGAATGCCGGGGCCGATCGCGGCTTTGAGGTCGCGGGGCCGGCTGCCGAAGCAGCGGTGCATTTCTCCCACACCTTTCTCGACAATGCGGCTGAGCGTGCCGCGCCACCCGGCGTGAAAAACGCCGACGGCGCGGTGTTTGGGATCCACAAGAATGATCGGCAGGCAGTCCGCGCTTTGAATCGCGAGCAGCAGGCCGGGAGTTGCGGTGATCAGGCCGTCGCCGGCGAGAGGCTCTGCGGGAACGGAATCTATGCAATGGATCCGGTCGGAATGAATCTGGCGGAGGGTGATCAGGGGCCAAGGCGCTGGCGAACCATGTGGGGACAGCCGCCCTCGGCGGTCCGGTCGAGCAGAGCTCGACAACAATTGTTTCAGGAACGCGACCCGGTTGCGCTCGACGACGGCGCGGGAATCGTCTTTGGTGAAGCCGAGGTTGAGATCGTTTCTGCCGTAGGCGCGGGAGAATCCTCCGGCGCGCGTGGAAAAACCGTGCACGAGCCAGGGCAGCGCGGACAGAGTTTTCGCCTGAAGAATGGTTAGTTTTTTCTTAAGGGGAGCGCGAGTCGGCACAAGTTCATACTACAAGGAACCGGGTGTGTGAGACTGCCCGGGGTTTGCCCGGTGCGGGTCGGCTTCGCTATAGTTTTAACCATGTTTGAGAATTTCAAGGCAACCGATAAATGGACCAGGAAGCCGGCCCATTGCGTCTATCAGGCGCAGATCGTGGCGATCGCAACGCGGCACGCCGACGCGGTGGATTATAAGTTTCTGGTGGACGGACGGACCGTCTGGATCGCGCTGCCGCATCCCGCGTGGGTGGAATATAAAAAGCGCACCGGCAAAATGATCACGGATTCGCTTGGCGTGGAGATTGCCGGGCATTATCTGAAAACGGCGCTGGAATCCGGCGAAGGCGTGGGGCGCGAGATGTATTCGCTGACCGTGGAAGAGACGCTGGCGCATCTGAACGCGGTGGTGGCGGAGATGCAGGCGGAGGCGGTGTAAGCATTGCGTTCCCGGGGCTGAAGCCCGGTCTATGTTCAACGCCCTATCGGCACGGCTGAAGCCGTGCCCTTCCCGATCGTGCCGATGCGGCCAGGTTAAAGGGTCGCTCGGACTAAATCACCACCGCCTCTTTGTACTCTCCGAAAACCCTGCGCATGGCATCGGAAATTTCTCCCACGGTAGCGCTCGCTTCTACTGCCGTTAGAATTCTCGGCATGACGTTGGCGCCCGAACGCGCCGCATCCTCTACTCCGCTTAGAGCGGCTTTCCACGGGACCGGATCGCGTTTGGCCCTCAGGGCGCGGACGCGCTCGATCTGCCTGGACTCGAGCGCGGGATCGATGCGCTGGATCGGGATGGGCTTTTCTTCTTCCACCTCGAAGCGGTTCACACCAACGACAATCGCTTGTTGGCTGTCCACCTGCCGCTGATATTCATACGCCGCGTTCTGAATTTCCTGCTGCACGTAGCCGCGCTCGATGGCTTTGAGCATTCCTCCGAAGACTTCGATCTTGCCGAGATATTCGGCGGCGCGTTTTTCGATTTCGTTGGTCAGCGACTCGACGTAATACGAGCCAGCCAGCGGATCGATGGTCTGCGGAGTTCCCGATTCGTACGCGATTACCTGCTGGGTGCGCAGGGCGATGCGTGCCGCTTGTTCGGTGGGCAGGGCAAGGGCTTCGTCGTAGGAATTGGTATGCAGGGATTGCGTTCCCCCGAGCACTGCGGCCAGCGCCTGAATCGCGGTCCGAACGATATTGTTTTCCGGTTGCTGCGCGGTGAGGGTTGAGCCGGCGGTCTGGGTGTGGAAGCGCAGCATCCAGGAACGTGGATTCCTGGCCTTGAAGTGTTCGCGCATGATGCGGGCCCACATGCGGCGGGCGGCGCGGAATTTTGCTACTTCTTCCAGAAAATTGCTGTGCGCGTTGAAGAAGAAAGAAAGGCGTGGGCCAAATTTGTCTACGTCGAGTCCGGCCTTGATGGCGGCTTCCACGTAGGCCATGCCGTTGCCCAGGGTGAACGCGACCTCCTGCACGGCGGTTGAGCCGGCTTCGCGCATGTGGTAGCCGGAGATCGAAATCGTGTTCCACTCGGGCACGTTTTCGTTGGCCCAGGCGAACATGTCGGTGATGATGCGCATGGCCTGCTGTGGCGGATAAATATAGGTTCCGCGCGCGATGTATTCCTTGAGCACGTCGTTTTGTACCGTGCCCGAAAGTTTGCGGATATCGCCGCCCTGGCGCTGCGCCACAGCGACGTATAAGGCGAGGAGAATCGACGCCGTCGCATTGATGGTCATCGAAGTGGAAATCTTCGTCAGTTCGATGCCGTCGAACAGGCGCTGCATGTCCTCGATGGAGTCGATCGCAACGCCGACTTTGCCGACTTCGCCCGCGGCGAGCGGATGATCGGAGTCCATGCCGATTTGCGTGGGCAGATCGAATGCGACCGACAATCCTGTTGTGCCATTGGCCAGCAGATATTTGTAGCGTTTGTTGGATTCTTCGGCATCGCCCATGCCGGCGTACTGGCGCATGGTCCAGAGGCGGCCACGGTACATGGTGGCCTGTACGCCGCGCGTGAACGGATATTCGCCGGGATAGCCGACCTCAGTTTCGTAGTCGGAGCCTTTGAGATCGGCGGGCGTGTAGAGGGGATTTATCGGAATGTGAGACGAAGTTTCGATTTCAGTTTCAAGATCAGGGCGGGATTGCAGTTTTTCTGACATCGGAGATGCTCCCGGAAAAAGAACCTGCGCGGAAATTATGGACGCTGGCTCTTTCTCCGCACTTTCAGAAATGAACTGAGTCCGAACCAGCCGAAGGCGACAGTGAAGCACACGCCGATCGCCAGGCGCCCGGTGTTGGTATGTCCGCTTTGATATTTCAGGTATTCCCGCACCAGGGCGAAGGCACCGAAAGCGGCGATGGCCAAAAAGACCGTCCCCGTGACTTCGAGCCAGAGCAGATGAGCGACGTGCGCAAATGAGCTGATGGTGGCGCGAACAGCCTGAGTGGCCGCTCGCAGCGTGCGATTGCGCCCCGCCTGTTCTCCGGCGACGCGGGCGGCCACGCCCAACTTGCGGAAGGTTGAAACCCGGCTCACCACCCTCGATTCTAACAGTCGGCATCCCGGGAATTGCCGGACAAATAGGCTCCCACGCCGGCAAGCGGCCGGCGGCCGTAGCAGGCTGACGAACCGGAATCCCTGTGGATTGAACACAATACGCCCATCGGCGGGAAGACAGCCGGAGCCGTGGAATAGCTCAACCTCGGACGCGTTCGCGCGCGGGCGGCGATCGTGATAATTTGGTTTTGACAGGGGGCTCTGTGGACCAGCAACTCAAACAACTCATGAAGGAGCTCGGCGACGCCATCAATGAATCGCTTTCCGACTCGGAGCAGATTTCCGAGGTCGTGGCCCGGATCAAGGAAGGCGGCTACGACATTTTTCTGGTGCTCGAAGCCACCATTGGCGTGAGCAAACAGGGCGAGAAGCCGTCGGATAAAACCTCACTGGTCACGACTCTGTCCACCAATCCCGAATTCAAGATCAGCGACCAGGACCTGAAGTTTCTCAAGTCGCTGCGCATCAAGATTGAGGAGGAAAACCCGGGGAAGGAAAAGTAACGACCTCACTTCCCGCGCGCAGCTCTAGTCCAGGACCTGATCCAGCAACTGCCCCACCGCGCGATCCGCCTCGATAATTGACGACCGATGATCGGCCACGCCGGAAAGATCGGTGTTGGCGAAAGCGATTCGGCCAAACGGAGCCGAACGGAGCACGTCTCCGGGGGCGGGCTGCCCATCCTTGCCGAAGAAGAATCCAGGCGCCGGACTCAGATAGGCGTGCCCCCACCGGTTCAGAATGATTCCGGCGATGTCGCGCCCGGCGTCAAAGCCCGAGCGCGCGAACATTTCGCTGAACTGCTGGCGAATCTGGCGCTCGTACTCCCGGAACGGCGTGGCAAACAGTTCGGCTCGCCCAGAGTGTCCCTGCTGTTCGGTGGACTGGCCGGGATAGGAATATAGAACCTTCAGCGTGATTACGATCGGCGAGTCGGGCGAAATGGTCGGCGAGTCCGCGCCGCAGAGCGCCAGCTTGCGCACCTGGAGATAATTCCCCAAGCCTTCAAACCATTGGCAACCGGCGATTTCCATTTTGTAGAGGAATCGCCAGTTGCGAACCGCGATGTTCGCCATCATGCAGGGTGCGCGGTAAAACTGGCGGTAGGCGGCGCGGCAATCGGCGGGCAAGTCGCGGACGATATGCTTTGTCGTCCAACTGCCACCGGCCATCACCACGGAGCGCGCGCGCACGCGATAGGGCTTTCCCGCGCGGGTGTAGACGATGGTGACGACGCTGGATTTTGCCGGATCGCCTTCGTGCTTC
>Ga0070733_10001587_pt1 | contig 16812 bp, 16 predicted proteins | sample Coa_R1_9_FD_66450 | JGI IMG/M metagenome (GOLD analysis project Ga0070733, IMG submission 66450) | Surface soil microbial communities from Centralia Pennsylvania, which are recovering from an underground coalmine fire - Coalmine... | ecosystem: Environmental > Terrestrial > Soil > Unclassified ... | reverse complement strand
TTCGCAAGCTGAAGGTACCCAGGCGCGTTGCCGTCACCCAAGCTCAGAATGCGAGCGCCGAAGACCTTTTCGTAGTAGCGAGCCGATCGCTCGATGTCGGCGACGGTGAGAAAATGCGCGATGCTGATCCCCTCTCTCGGGGGCATCTCATAGCTCTTTTGCTCGATTTGTACGCTGCTCATTTGACGACTCCATTCCAATATCGTACATCCGGTACGCCAACCCAGGGGCAGCCCGGCATGGATGGCGCGCAACGCTAAGACAGCCCCCTGGGAACGGTCCGCTCTTACCGATCGGCACCGGGTACGTCCCGCGCTTTTTCTGACTCGCGTGTTGTCCACTACCTGACATTGGCTAGCGGATCAACGGACTTTCCCAGACTCGAAAGAGTAGCGCTTTGAGCTGCGCGAAGTCTTTGGGCCGAGCCGCTTCATATCCGGATGGCTGAGATCATGCTCCGTCACGGCCTCAGGCCGGCCCCACAGCGAGCTTAGGTGGATCTGCTACTCCTCAGAGGTTTGTGAACGCTCTCTTACTTTGACTTCATTGTCGGGCAACTCGGAGACTGCGTCCCGGACGGCGCAAGGGAGGGCACGCCCCTGCCAACCCGCACGATTGCTGGCGATAATCCCCATCGCACAAGCAAAACGCCAGGGAGTTCGCCTTCCGAGGCCGGGCCGCTCCGGGCGGATCACGCCACTCGGAGAATGGGGGAGTTCGGTCGCTTCGAAAGATCGCTCCTGTGAAACGCCGTTCACGGCAGCTCTGCTTCAGAGGGACGGCCGACAGGTTCAGATGAGGCGCCGCGACGCTTACTTGCCGGCGTTGAAGCGCTTCTCGGCTTCGTGCCAGTTGACGACGCTCCACCAGGCGCCGATGTAGTCGGGACGGCGGTTCTGATACTTCAGGTAGTAAGCGTGCTCCCACACGTCCAGACCGATCACGGGGAATTTGCCTTCCATGATGGGGCAATCCTGATTGGGAGTGGAAATAATCTCAACGCCGGAAGCGGTCTTGATGAGCCAGGCCCAGCCCGAGCCGAAACGCGTGGCCGCCGCGGCGGCGAACTTTTCCTTGAAAGTATCGTAGCTGCTGAACGCGCCATGGATGGCGCTGGAAAGATGCCCCACCGGCGCGCCGCCGGCGTGCGGTCCCATAATCTGCCAGAACATGGAATGGTTCCAGTGGCCGCCCCCGTTGTTGCGAACCGCCGTGCGGATGGCCTCCGGCACGATCGCGCAATTGTGCGCCAGCAATTCCTCCAAGGTCTTCGAAGCCAGCTCGGGCGCGGATTCCAGCGCCTTGTTGAGATTGGTCACGTAGGCGTTATGATGCTTGCCGTGATGAATCTCCATGGTCATCTTGTCGATATGCGGCTCCAATGCATCGGGAGCGTAGGGCAATGCGGGAAGCGTAAATGGCATCGTGGATTCTCCTCTTCGATTGTATGATGCTACGGCTAAGATACGGCGGCGCGCTGATATGTGTCAGCCAGGCGGAACATTTCCGTCTCATTGAAGTGCCGCGTGAAAATCTGCAATCCGACGGGCAGGCCTTCTCTGGTTGTTCCGCAAGGAACGCTCATGCAGGGGATGCCGGCCAGGTCGCCGGTGATCGTATAGATATCGGACAGGTACATGGCGACGGGATCGTCCACCATCTGGCCGAGTTTAAAAGCCGGAAAGGGCGAGACGGGGCCGACGATCGCATCCACCTGTTCAAACGCCTGGGCGTAATCGCGGGCGACCAGCGCGCGAACCTTCTGCGCCTTGAGATAGTAGGCGTCGTAATATCCGGCGCTGAGGACGTAGGTGCCCAGCATGATGCGGCGCTTACATTCGGGTCCGAAGCCTTCGTCGCGCGTCACGCGGTACATCTCCGTGAGCGTCGCCGATGACGACGCCCGCGCGGTGTAGCGAACTCCGTCATAGCGCGCGAGGTTGGAGCTGGCCTCGGCGGTCGCGATCACGTAATAGCAGGCGACGGCGTACTGCGTGTGCGGCAGTTCGATCTCGCGCATCTCGCAGCCGAGCTTCTTAAGTACGTCCACGGCGCGCAGGATCAGGTCGCCGGTTTCGGTGGCGAGCCCTTCGAAGAACTGCCTGGGCAAGCCGATTATCTTGCCTCGCACATCGCCGTCGAGCGCTGCAGTGTAATCGGGAACAGTCGCGGAGGCCGAGGTGGAATCCATCTCGTCGCGGCCGGCGATCACCTGAAGCAGCCGGGCGGAATCGCGCACGGTCCGCGCAAAAGGTCCGATGTGATCGAGCGAGCTGGCGAAGGCCGTCAGTCCGTAGCGCGACACACGGCCGTAGGTGGGAGTTACGCCGACGACGCCGCAAAACGACGCCGGCTGGCGGATAGAGCCTCCCGTGTCGGAGCCGAGCGAGAGAGTGGCCGTGCCCTGCGCCACTACCGCCGCGGAGCCGCCGCTGGATCCGCCGGGCACTCGGTCGAGAGCCGCGGGGTTGCGGACTGGGCCGAACGCGGAGTTTTCGTTGGACGAGCCCATGGCGAATTCGTCGCAATTGGTCTTGCCGAGAAGCACGCCGCCCGCCTGTTCGAGACGGATGACAGCCGTGGCGTCGTAGGGCGGAACGTAGCTGGCCAGGAGGCGCGAGCCGCAGGTGGTGCGCAGGCCGCGCGTCACGATGACGTCCTTGACGCCGATCGGCACTCCCGCAAGAGGACCGGGGTCGATGCCGGCCGCGATCTTTTCGTCAACGGCCTTGGCGGCTGCAAGCGCCCGCTCCGGAGCGAACGTCAGATACGCGTTGGTCTTGGGATTTTCGGCCTCGGCGAAGGCGAGCGCTTCGCGTGTAAACTCCTCCGCGCTGAATTTCCTGGCGAGGAGCCCGGAGCGAATGGAGTCGATGGTGTGACCGTCGAGGGGACCAGACATAGACTAACGCTCGATCACCTTGGGCACTTTGAAGTAGCCGGAGCCGGCGAGCGGCGCGTTGGCTAGGGCATCATGATTGCCCAGGGAAGGGCGCTCGCGGTCTTCGCGCAGGGTCGCAGTTTCATCCTCAGTGAAGGCGAGCACCTGCGCCATCGGTTCCACGCCAGTGGTGTCCAGTTCGTTGAGCTTGTCCACGTGAGTCAGGATGCCGCTCAAATCCAGCGCCATGCGCGCGACCTCATCGTCGGTCAGCGCCAGATTGGCGAGCTCGGCGACGCGGCGGATTTCCTGTTCGCTGATGCTCATGCGGCCCCCTGGGAACGGCGGTACAACATCGCCAGCACCGGGTCCTGAATGCCATCAGGATGAATGGGCGCGGGTCGCGCGGACGCAGCCGGTTGAGGCGGACGTCGCGCGGGAGTGGGCCGGAAGTCGATTTCGGTCACCAGTCCTTCTCCCAACTCGCGCTTGAGATTGCGGAGGAGAAAATGCCGCAGCGGCGCGAGCTGTTTCTGCCACACCGCGTCTCCCACCTCGACCAAGAGCGTGCCTCGCACCAAAGCGGTGGCCTTGGTGTACTTCGCAACTTTTTTCCCCGCCGCCACCGGCCAAGCGGCGCGGGCGCGAGTTTCGGCGTCAGCCAACTGGGGCGGGAGATTCATTTTTCCGACGAGCCGTCCGGCGCGTTCCATGTGGGTCCTATGCTGCGGGGGAGTTTCGATTGTAGCATGCATCCAGGAGCAGCACTTCATAAAGGATGTAGCATGACGTAATGGATCTGGTCCTCGCCTCGCAATCGCCGCGGCGGAATGAACTGCTTCGCGTCGCCGGCTTCACGTTCCGTGTACGGTCGCGTCCCGTGGAAGAGGTGCGCGGCGACGGGGAAGCGCCTCGGGAATATGCGTTGCGGCTGGCTCGAACTAAAGCGGAAGCGGCTTGGGAAGACGGCGATGAAGTAGTGCTGGGCGCGGATACGATCGTTGTCTTGGGGGATGTCGTGCTTGAAAAGCCGACGGATGTCGCGGACGCCCGTCGCATGCTCGAAGCGCTTTCCGGCCGCTCGCACACGGTGATCACGGGAATCTGCCTGCGCCACCGGCGCGGGGCGATCCTCGATTGCGAATCGACGGAGGTGCATTTCGCGGCGCTGGAACGGGCCGAAATCGACGCATATGTGGCCAGCGGCGAGCCGATGGACAAAGCCGGCGCGTACGGGATTCAGGGGCTGGCCTCGAAGTTCATCGACCGCATCGAGGGTTGTTACTTCAACGTAATGGGGCTGCCGCTGGCGCGCGTTTACCGGCATTGGAAATCTTTGGATTTTGGGGCATAATGGACCAACATTATGACGCGATTCCAACTGATCACTTTATTGCTTTTCGTGCGGCTCGGATTTGGATTTCAGGGCAATGAAAACTCAAAGCAGCCGGCTACTATCAACCCGGTGCCGACCTACAGGCCGGAGCCCAAATACTCGGAGGAGGGCAGAAGCGCGCGTATCCAGGGAATCGTGATGTTGCAACTGGTCGTGGATGAGCAGGGCAGGCCCACGCAGATCAGCGTGCTCAGCCCGCTTGGGTATGGACTGGATGAAGCCGCGATCGAGGCCGTGACGCACTGGCGGTTTCAGCCGGGGACCAGGGACGGAAAGCCGGTGAAGGTTCAAGCGCAGGTGGAAACCACGTTTCGCTTCCAGAACGCGCCCTTTGACCCAAAAGTCGAGAAACAGCGAACGGCTTATAACGTAGCGCTCCACGCGGTGCAGGACGGAAAGCAGACCAAGGCCACGATAGACTCGCTGCGCAACCTGGCTTCGCAAAAATACCCGCCCGGAATGTATATGTATGGAAAGATCCTCGAAGAGGGCCGCGGTGTGACCGCGGACCCGGATCAAGGCTTTCATCTGATCCAGGAGGCTGCCGACAAGAAGTACGGGCCCGCGATTTACGAAGTCGCAGAGGCGCGACTCCAAGGGAAACACCTCGACAAGGACCCGGCCAAGGGGATGGATCTGATGCGGAGCGCGGCCAAGCTCGGGAGCCGCGCGGCGCAGATATATCTTGGACAGTCCTATGAGAAGGGAGACGGGATGCCGGTGGACCTCGATAAATCGCGCCAATATTTCCGGTTGTGCGCGTCGGCGGGCGATGCGGCGTGCCAGTTCCGCCTGGGAAAATCGCTGCTGGAGAATGCCGATCATCTCGACCGCGACTATGTGCAAGCCATTGCCTGGCTGCAACTGGCATCGGAGCACGGCATCGAAGACGCGGAAAAAAGATTGCAGCAGGAAGACGCGCGTCTTACGCCGGCCCAGGTCGCGGGCGCGAAGCAACTCATGACCCACCTGGTTCATCCGCAGTAGCATAATGGACTCATGACGCGGCCGCTGTGCGGGCTTATCAGCGTGGCGCTTCTCGGCTACGGTTTCCCGGGCGATGACACCGCGGAAATCTATCGGCCCGGGCCGGGCGTATCCGCGCCCAAGGTGATTCGCAAAGTCGATCCGCGCTACACGCAGCAGGCTTGGCGTGCACTGGTGCAGGGCACGGTTGTGCTGGAGGTGGTCGTCGACGAGCGCGGCTCGCCCGGACGCATTTCAACCATCAGTCCTATCGGCTTCGGGTTGGACGATCGCGCTCAGGAGGCGGTCTCGCAATGGGTGTTCAAGCCGGGGAGGAAGGACGGCAAAGCCGTCAAAACCATCACCACCGTCACCGTCGATTTCCGGCTGTTTCATCGCGTCTTCGATCCCGCCGCTGAGGAACGCCGGACCTCCTACAACCTGGTGGTGGAAGAGATTCAAACTCATCGCCGCTCGGAGAAGACGCTGGCGACGATTCAGAATCTGGCGCAGCAGAAATATCCTCCGGCAATGTACCTGTACGCCAAGATGCTGGAAGCCGGCGACGGGTTCCCGCGCGATCCGGAGCACGCTCTGCGCCTGATTGTGGAAGCGGCGGAAAAGAATTTCGCGGCCGCCATGTACGAAGAGGGACGCATGCTGCTGGAAGGCCGGCGGTTGCCTCAGGACCCGGACAAAGGGCTGGAGCTGGTGCGCAACGCGGCGGTGCTGCACAGCCGTCCCGCGCAGTTCTACCTGGGCGCGGCGTATGAGCGCGGCGATGGGCTCCCGCAGAGTCCGGAGCAGGCTCGGCAGTATTATCGCCTGTGCGCTTTGCAGGGCGAGACGATCTGCCAGGTACGGCTGGCACGGATGCTGCTCGACAAACCGGAGCGGGAGGAGCGCGACTATTTGCAGGCCATCGCGTGGCTGGAACTGGCCAACGAAAAAGGCGATCCGCTGGCGCGCGTGCTGCTGGAGCCGGAGCGCGCCCGGCTCACCGAGTCGCAGATCGACTGGGTGGACAAGCTCAAGGCGCAGTTCGTGGCGGCGCGTTAGTTCCCGCGGCGGGTTCCGTTGCGCTCTCTGGGGCTCTTTCCGATTCGGGAGGCCGCACCGCAACGATGCGGACCCGCGCAATCCGGTTGCGGTCCATTTCCTGCACGATGAACGTGCGCGGACCGTAGGTGACCGCGTCGCCACGGGCCGGGATGTAACCCAATCGGAATAGCAGAAAACCGGCCAGCGTTTCGAATCCCGCGTCGCCCGGCAGCTCCACGCCGTACTCAGAGGCGAGCTCGCGGATGGTGGTGCTGCCATCCACTTCGATCACCGGATCTCCGGCGGAGGGCATGCGGCGGCGCTCGTCGTGTTCGTCGCCGATGGGCCCGAAGACCTGCTCCAGCACGTCTTCCATCGTCACCAGTCCGGTGAAAGTGCCGAACTCATCCACCACCAGGGCCATGTGCGCGTGGCTGGCGCGGAATTCGTCGACAAGCTGATTCAGAGGCTTGGTTTCGGGCACCACCACCGGGTCACGGAGGTAGCGGCGGAGCCGGAACGCGGGCGGGGGCACGCGGTGATCGCCGGCCACTTTTCGCTCCTGCCAGGCCTGCATCAGATCCTTATAGTGAATGGTGCCGATGACGTGTTCCGGCTCGCCTTCATACACCGGCAGGCGCGAGTATTGGTGCTCCAGAAGAAGGCGCAGGATGGTGTCCAGGCTCACGTCCGCGGACACCGAAACCACATCCACGCGCGGCGTCATGATCTCGCGCGCGCTGACGTTCTTGAGGTCCAGCAACTTGTGGATGGCGATTTCCTCGAAGCCCTCCAAATGCCCTTCCTTGCGGCTGGATTCCAGGATGAACTTCAACTCTTCGGTGGAGTGGCCGCCGCCGGAATGGCCGCCCGCGCCGAGAGCGCGCGAAAGCCCGCGGGAGGAACGCTCCACCACAAAGACGAACGGCTCGAAAAGGCGGTAGAACAGCAGCAGAGGAGGCGCCACCAACAGGGCCAGGCGGTCGGCTTTCTCGATAGCGAGGTTCTTCGGCACCACTTCGCCCACTACGACGTGGAAGAAGCTCATGGCCAGAAACCCGAGGGCGAAGCTGACGCCGTGAAAGTAGATCTCGGTATGCGTGTTGATCAGAGGGCCGAACAGCGAGAGAAACACTTGATAAAGAGTCTCCTCGCCGGCCCAGCCCAGGCCCAGGCTGGCGAGGGTCACGCCGACCTGAGTCAGGCTCAAGAGACGCTCGGGATTGGCCAGCAGTTCCAGCGCGGCGCGGGCGGGAGCGCGGCCCTGGCTGGCGAGTTCCTTCAGCCGCGAGCGGCGCACCGAAATCAGCGCCACCTCGGCGGAGGCGAAGAACGCGTTCAGGGCCACGATCGCGGCAAGAAGCAGAAATCGAACGGACATGTTTCAAAATCAGCCCGGCTCTCCCGGCGCCCGGGCCTTCGCTACAATGCGAGGGAGTGCTCTTCCACACCCCGCTGCTGCGCGCAGTCAATCTGAGCATAGCGGTTTTCCTGGTTGCCGTTCTCGCCGTTGTGTACTGGTTCGGCTGGCGAAGCCTGCCGCAGACCTCCGGCGCGATCGACGCGCCCATCGGCGGACGGGCCAGCATCACCCGCGACCCGCGGGGCGTGCCGCACATCACCGCGGCGTCCTGGGAGGACGCGATTTCGCTCGAGGGCTACGCCATGGCGCAGGACCGCATGTGGCAGATGGACGCAATGCGGCGTCTGGCCGCGGGAGAGCTCGCGGAAGTGGTGGGAAAGAGCGCGCTGGAATCCGACCAGGAGGCGCACCGGTGGCGCATGCAGCGCATTGCCGAGGCCCAGGAGCGCCGGCTCACTCCCGCCAGCCGCGCGGTCCTTGCGGCCTTTGCACGCGGAGTCAATTCGTACCTCGAGAGCCATCGCGGCCGTCTGGCGCCCGAATTTGCGTTGCTGCGTTACGATCCCCGTCCATGGCGTGTGCGCGATTCGCTGCTGGCGATCCTGCAAATGTATCGCACGCTGGCCTCCAGCTGGCGCGAGGATATAAACAAGTCCCAAATGCTGGCGGCGGGCGATGCGGCCAAGGTGAATTATCTGTACCCGCCCCGCACCGGCAGTGAAGTGCAGCCCGGATCCAACGCGTGGGTGATTTCCGGCGCGCGCTCCGCCACCGGCAAACCGATCCTGGCCAACGATCCGCATCTGGAATGGACCGTGCCCGCGGCATGGTATCTGGCGCACCTGCGCGCTCCCGATCTGGATGTCACGGGCGCGACGCTGCCGGGCATTCCGGGAGTGATCACCGGCCACAACCGCCGCATTGCCTGGGGCGTCACCAACCTCGGCTTCGACGTCCAGGATCTGTACCGCGAGCAGATCAATCTCGAAAACGGGCGCTACCTGTTTCAAGGCCGCATCGAGCAGGCGCGCCTGGAACGCGACGTCATCGCGGTCAAGGGCCAGGCTCCCGTGGAATTCACGCTGTGGGTGACGCGTCACGGACCCGTGTTCCTGAACGACGGCGCCTCGAACACCAGCGGCGCGCATTATTCGATGCGCTGGGCTGCGGCGGGCGATGAGCCGGTGCAATTCCCCCTGCTGGATATCGACCGCGCCAGCAACTGGGATGAGTTTAACGCGGCGCTCAAAGGCTTTGCGGGGCCGGCCCAGAACTTCGTGTACGCGGACGTGGACGGAAACATCGGGTATCGCGCCGCCGGATGGCTTCCCGTGCGCGACAAGAACTGCCCCGGCGATGTGCCCGCCGACGGCGCCTCGGGCGAATGTGAATGGCGCGGCGTCATTCCTTTTGACGATCTGCCGCATGTCTACAATCCGCCCTCCGGGATGATCGTTACGGCGAACCAGAATCCGTTCCCGCCGGATTATGCGTGGCCCGTGGGCGGGCGCTTCGCCTCCAACTATCGCGCGAAACAGATTGCCGCGCGGTTGGGGTCGCGCGAGAAATGGCAACCGGCGGACATGCTGGCGGTGCAGAAAGACGTGTACTCCGCGCTTTCGCATTTCCTCGCGGGCCAGATGACAGCGGCGTTCGACAAAAAATCGGCGGCGAAGGCGGATACGGGAGGCGCGCAGGTCCGCGCCGCGATTGACCTCCTGCGCCCCTGGAACGGGCAGATGGAGAAAGGAACGGCCGCGCCCATGGTGGCCTTGATGGCCTACGACAAAATCCGCGACGCTGTGGCGGAGCGAGCTTCGCCGGGCCATTCCGCAAACTACGAAACCACCTACCTCGCGCCCGAGATCGTCGAGCGTCTGCTGCGCGAGCGTCCGCCGGACTGGTTCTCCGACTACGACGCGCTGCTGTTGAAATCGTTGAAGGCGGCAATCGCGGACGGCGAGAAACTGCAGGGCTCCAAAATTTCGCGCTGGGATTACGGCCAATACAACGAACTCAAGGTGGAGAACCCGGTCTTCGGGCAACTGCCGATGATCGGCAAGTATTTCAACATCGGGCCGGTGCCCATGAGCGGCTCGCCGACAACCGTTAAACAAACCACGAAGCGTCTGGGCCCGTCCATGCGCATGATCGTGGACCTTTCGAATCTGGACCACTCTCTGATCAACGTCACGACGGGCGAATCCGGCCACGAGTTGTCGCGCCACTACATGGACCAGTGGGACTCCTACTACGCCGGCCAAAGCTTCCCGATGGAGTTCGATAAAGTGGAGGCCTCGGGAGTTTTGACGGTTCTGCCTCAGTAAGGCGGGCGGCAAATTGGGTTCGTTATTGAGCGCTCCCCCGCGACATTGGTCACCGCAACTCATTCAGTACAAATAGGCTCCGGCTTGGATTCGTCGTCAGGATTGGCTTCGTTTTGAAAATGGTCATCCCAGGTTGCGGTGGCGAACTCAGGGGGAGGATCGTTCGGAGCGCTGATCGAGCCTAAGCCGGCATCGGGGATTTCGCGCAGCTTGAGGAGCGTGGCCAAGGCACGATTGTATTGGCGGTCGTAGGTGGCTTCAATGCGATGTTCGAGCGCGAGGACGCGGGAGTTTTCGGCCAAGCTGCGAAAGGCGAGAGCTGCGCGGACGGAGCTGGTCCGGCGGAAGGGTCCTGACGAGCCATCTCCAATTCAAAACCGACGGCTTGAATTCCCCAAAGGCGCAACAGACGCCAGCGGGCGGCCGTCATGGTCTGGACCAAGGAGATTTCGAGAGCGTTGCGAGGTTGAAAGTGGAGCATGAGAGCGGCGGCGAGGTCGTTGAAGCGGCGCGTGGATTCGTCCTTGAGAAGGACAGTGCGGGACGCGAGGTCATGACGGGCCGCGTTTTGTGAGGAGATTCGCTTCCCTTCCGGTGTGGCGGGTCCGGTGGATTTTGCGGCGTTGGCGCGATTGGCTGTTATCTGACGTTCTGTTGTCATTTCTGATCTAGCGTAGATGGCGCTCCTGCGGCTGTGGCGGGGGTGGGAGCGGGAAATGACTCAGGGGAAAGGGATTGTTTTTTGGGTGAGAGCGGTGACGGGGATGGCGGTTGGAGTTAGCGGCGTCGTCCGGCGGGGGAGACACTGGTTTTCCCCCAGAGGGAGATGAGAAAAGAGTTGGCGACGAAGTGGAACCTGTCAAAGCCCTTTCCCGGACCGACGAGGCGCGCGAGCTGATCGACAGCATTGCGATCGCCAGAAACACGGGCCCGCGACGGCAGCGCGGAAACGGACGAACCGGCGCTCATCGGGTTGCGCGATCGCGCGCTCATCGGCGTGATGGTCTACACCTTCGCGCGGATCAACGCCGTGCTCCAGATGAAAGTGCGTGACTATTTCGTGCAGGGACGCCGCGGCTGGGTCCGCCTGCACGAAAAAGGTGGCAAGGAGCATGAAGTTCCTTGCCACCACAGTCTGGAGCAGTACCTTGATGAATCCATCGCCGCCGCCGGCATCGCGGGAGAGCCGGACGCGCCTTTATTCCAGACGGCGGCTGGCAAGACCGGCGAGCTGACCAGCAACGCCATGTGGCAGCAGGACGCCTATCGCATGATCCAGCGACGAACGCGCGGCACTGGCATCAAGACCAGGATCGGGAACCATACCTTCCGGGCGACCGAGATCACCGCGCACCTGAAGAACAAGGGCAGGCTTGAAGCCGCGCAGCACATCGCCAACCACGAGAGCCCCCGGACCACGAAGCTCTACGACCGAAGGCAGGATGAGATTTCGCTCGATGAGGTCGAGAAGATTTTGATATGAACCGCTTCAAACAACCTGGCATGTAATCATGTAATGCCAGAAGCAATGATTAAAGCATGATTACACGCTTACATGCCAACGTGCGGGCTTGCCTGCCCTTCCCTGCCCTGTCTTAAACCAGCTCGATTGTGACGCGGCGGCCTACCATGGCAGCCGCCCGTTGCAGGCTGCCGAGCGTAATGTCGTTTTTCGGATCGAGGATACGGTCAACCTGGGTGCGGCTCGTCTTCAGCAGTGTTGCCAGCTTGTTCTTGGAGATTTTCTGTTTCTTCATGGCCTCGGCGAGCTGCCACGCGACGACCTCTTTGACCGCCTGCGCTTGCGCCTCTTCGAAGATGCCCTCCTTCTTGAGGAAGTCATCAATGCTGGAACCCATATGCTTCTTGCTCATCGCTCCAACTCCTTCTGGCGCTTTCGCGCCGTCGCCAAATCCTCATCCGGCGTGGCTCGCGTTTTCTTGATGAACCCGGGCAACGCCAGCAGGTGCTCGCGGTAAAGGCAGAGCAACACACGCGCCGTCCGTTTCGTCGGAAGGTCCGTGCGGACCTCCCACAATCCGTTTCCCATCGGGCGGCACAACGGCATCCCCACCGTCCAACGCCATTGTGCCCGCAGCAGGTCCCTCCCTATCGCCTGACGCTCCGTTTCATCCAGCCCTTTTAGCCACTCCCTCACCGGCTCGCTACCGCCGGTGTGCGGTAGAAAATCAGCGGGATTTTTTGCGACGTGGGTCGTCTGGCGCCATGCACCTTATCTGGTACAATGTACCATAAAAAGTTCCTCCTGCAAGCATCCGGGGGAAATCGACTCTCATTTGGTTATTCGACCCAGACTGCGGCATAGCGTCCGCTTACGGCGAGAGAGTGCGAATAGCCGCTTAGATCGTGCACTAAGCCGATGGTTGCGCCCGCCGGGCCGAGGCCAATTTTGTCTGAATAGCGTTGAGCCCCAATCGAAACACCGAACAGGTGTACACTGCGCAATTGCTCCCTGCCTCCGTCTAAATGGGCGAGGAATTTAGCCGCCCCTCCGGGGAATTGGTCCATGATCTCGTTTGGTTAATGATACTCCTGAACGAGGATTCATCGGCAGCGGTTGGGTGGAGGCCTCTACCGCGCCATCGCGGAGAGCACACAGCGGAGTTCTATTGAGGAGGCAGCCTTCTCAGATAGGCCTCAAAGAGGCGGACGGACTCGGCCTGAGAGCGTCGAATCTCAGCCATCTCTTCTTTGCTCTTCTCAGCCAGCGTGATCAGGTTCGCAATTCGCTCATCGTGGGAAGCCAAATGCTCTTTTCGCTTTTCGTCGAGGAGGATCAGGTTTTCGATCTGATCGTCATGCGCGACCACGCTCGACGCCAGGGCATCCACAATCCCGGTGAGCCGGTCTAGCTGCTCTTGAATTTCCATTTCCTTCTTTTCCCTGCCCCTAATCGACTTAGTCTTCGACGATACCCGCCTGCTGTGATTATATCAATTGCCTCGCCGATGACTTCTCATGTCGCGACCTCGCTCGAGAGGACCACCGCATGGAACGTGTCAGAGGATTTCCATACGAGTCAGACACTCACAATTCGTCTTGCGCAGGAACAGGCGGAGTGGCTACAACGCAGAGGGAAAGAGACGGGGCGGCCCCAGGGCCGGATCGTCCGGGATCAAGATTGAGCAGGCTCGCGAGGCCGCGCCGCGTCCCTTTATGAAGCTGGCGGAATTAGCCTCGCGGTACCGGGATCGAAACCAGGACTTTGCCGACCTTTGCTTGATCCGCATGAGCGAATTGCATCCGCGTCATCCGGTGATCACGGTAAACGCGGGGGACTTTCGCGGCTACATACGGGATCGGAGGGAGAGGGACTTGGCTCGACGCTGATGCGCAAGGAAGCAAGCAAAAGCGAGCCTACTCGGATTGGATGCTGGCGGCGAGGGCGGCGGGGACGGGCTCGGCTGTGCCGCGCAAGTCCTGGAGCAGCTCAAAGCAACCGTCGGGATGCAATAGGTAACGCCGGCCACGCCAGACGATAGTCCTTCCGAAAAAGCCGCCTACCCAGAATGCGAAGGCGGCGAAATCCTCCAGAGGCAGGAGCGCCCAGTTGGGCCGGACGCCGAGCACTCGGGTCGAAACCAGGTGGGCGGATGCCGCCCGCATCAGTAGCGTCACAACCAGCGCCGGCCACCAAGCCGGGTTCACGGCGCATACCGCCAAAGCCCACGGCAGAGGCATGGTGAACGCCTGCCCCAGGTAACCCAGCGGGCGGGACCGCCTGGTGCTGCGGGCCCATCTCAACCGGTGCGCGACACTGTTGCGAAGATCCGAGGCTCCGATGTGGTGCTCCACGACGTAGGAGGAAAGGATCACGCCCTGGCCCGCCTCGGCCACCAGTTTCCCAAGGACGAAATCCTCGGCCAGATAATTCTTCATGCGCGCGAAGCCTCCGATGGATTCGATTGCGCTACGCCGCGCGACGATGGTGGGCCCGACGGCAAAATGCATTCCCTCGATCATCCGCGCGACCAGAACCCCTGCTAGGAAGTCGACGTTCATCCCGGTCGCCTCCAGCCGCGACCAAGGGCTCGCGCCCGCGACCGCGCGGTAAGGGCAGGTGGCCACGCCCAGCTTGCGATCCTGGAATTCGGCGGCGGCGGCGCGCAACAGGCTGGGGGTTACGCGGATGTCGCTGTCGCTCATCACCACCAAGTCGTGAGCGGCTTCGGCAAGCATGCACTCCAGACTATAGACTTTGGCGTTGGGATAGGGCGGCTCGCCGGTGACGATCAGGCGGCTGGGCACGCTGGGATACTCGCTGCGCAGCTTCTCCACCACGGCCACGGCAGGGTCGTCCAAGCGCCGGACCGCAAAAAGAATTTCGAAATTCGTGTAATCCTGTTCGAAAAAAGTACGTAGGTTGGAGTCGAGACCCAGATCCAAACCGGATAAAGGCTTGAGAATGCTGACCGGCTCCCCGATTGTGATCAGCGCCGGCGGGCGCACGCGAAGGTACGACCGCGCGGCCACAATCGCCAGAGCGCAGTACGCCAGCGCGATGGCGAGCAGAATCACCGCTGGTGCCAGGACCAATGTCACGATACCTGTAGGATAGCAGCGCGGGGGCGGATAAGCCATCCGGCATAGACCGCTCCCGGACAAACACTGCGGAAGACCCGCAAACGCGTCGGGGAATCGCCGCTTGTTCTTGCTACCCTGAGAGCTAAATGTCCATCTTCGAAGTCATCCTGCTCGGCATCGTGCAGGGCCTCACGGAATTTTTGCCCGTCAGCAGCACGGCGCATCTGGTGGTGATCCCGCGGCTCTTCGGATGGCCCGATCCAGGTCTGGCTTACGACATTGCGCTGCATGTGGGAACGCTGGCCGCGGTGCTTATCTATTTTTTCCGCGACTGGGTCCACATCCTGATGAACGGTTTCGGGCTGGGGACCGCGTCCGGCGGAGATCCGGAGTTGCGCCGCAACCGGATGCTGCTGTGGCTGCTGGTGGCGGGAACGATTCCGGCCGGTATCGCGGGTCTGGCGCTGCAGAAGGCGGCCGACTCCACGCTCCGCACGCTGCCGGTGATCGGAACCAGCGCCATCGTGATCGGATTGTTCATGTGGTGGGCGGACCGCGCCGGGCGAGGGCAGAAAACGCTGGGGCACGTATCCTGGACGGATTCCATGGCGATCGGGTTTGCGCAGATTCTGGCCGTGATTCCCGGTGTCTCCCGCAGTGGCATCACCATCTCCGCAGGATTGCTCCGCAATCTTGACCGGTCCACTGCCGCGCGTTTCTCGTTTCTGCTCTCGACGCCGATCATCCTGGGCGCCGCGGCCAAGGACGCCTGGGACCTGTTGAAGCACAAAGAGGCCGTGCCGCCGGAGATGCAGACGGCTTTTCTGCTGGGAATCGCCGTCAGCGGCGTCACCGGCTGCCTGACCATCGCCTTCTTCCTGAAGTTCCTGCGCACCCGCTCGCTGGCCTTCTTTGTGGGCTACCGCATAATTTTTGGCATAATGGTTATTGCTCTGGCCTTCTTCCGCTAGCTGCGGAGGATGAAATACTTAGGACCTACTCGCCACGCGAGGCTCAATCAAGCCGTCGCGGTTGTGCTATTGTGCGCCGGGATGTTCGTCTTCTTCGGCCTGGCGTCGTACCATGCCTTCGACCCGTCTTTGAACACGGCGTCGGCCCCCGTCCAGCCGGTGAACCTGACCGGCCTGGTGGGCGCGTACTTCGCGGACTTCTTTCTCCAGACGCTGGGGATCGGCGCGTATGCGATTCCCCTTTTCATCCTGATGCTGGGCTGGATGTGGGTTCGCTCAGCCGAAATCGAATCTTCCGGGATCAAGCTTGCAGGCGCGTTTCTGCTGATGGCCTCCACCTGTTGCGCGCTCGGATTGATTCCGAACTGGCGGCCCATCGCCGGGATCATACCCGCGGGCGGCCTAATCGGATCGGTGCTGGCGGAGGCCCTGGTAGGCTCGCTGAACCTCACCGGCACGATTCTCGCGACCGCCGCGTGCTGGATCGTTTCCCTGTATCTGGTCTCTAAATTCGAAATGGCGCACGTGCTGGTTTGGTTCCGGCGGCCCTGGCAGTGGATCATGGGAGCCGTTACGCGGTTTCACGCCTGGCGCGAGGAACAAGCGCGCCGGGCCCGATTGCGCGCCCAGGCTCGCGCTTTGCGCAAGGCCCTGAATGCGGAAAGGAAGGCGGCGGCGGAGCAGTCTTCCTCGGCCGAGTCTTCCTCTGGCCAGCATTCCTCTTCACACCCGCCGATTGTGGATCCGCTCGCGAAACCGGATCGAGGAAAGCAACCGCGCCAGATCCCACTGCCCGCGGAACTCGACGATATTCCAATCCGCGTTCTCGAGTTCGCACCCGCCGCCGAGGAGGTGTTTGACGGCAATCCCGCTGCCGCCGCTGCCGCGGCGCTGCCAACCACGCGCAAGCGTGAAGCGTCCCGGCGCGAGCGCTCTCAATTCCAGCTGCCGCCCACGACGATCCTTCAGGAAGCCGCCGGCCGCAGCGCCTACGATACGCAGGAACTCAAGGAAACCGCCGCGCTCATCAAGAGTAAATTCGAAGAGTTCAACGTGACCGGCTCCGTGACGCAGATCAATCCAGGCCCCGTGGTTACAACTTTCGAATACAAGCCCGAGGCCGGCGTGAAATATTCACGCATCACCACCCTGACGGAGGATCTGTGCCTCGGCCTTCAGGCCGAATCGATCCTCATCGAACGGATTCCGGGCAAGCCCACGGTCGGCATCGAGGTGCCCAATTCCAAGCGCGAGGTGATTAGCCTGCGCCAGATTCTGGAATCCGAGGAATTTCGCAACTCGGCGTCTCCGCTCACGATCTC
>Ga0070733_10001586_pt1 | contig 16815 bp, 16 predicted proteins | sample Coa_R1_9_FD_66450 | JGI IMG/M metagenome (GOLD analysis project Ga0070733, IMG submission 66450) | Surface soil microbial communities from Centralia Pennsylvania, which are recovering from an underground coalmine fire - Coalmine... | ecosystem: Environmental > Terrestrial > Soil > Unclassified ... | reverse complement strand
CCGCCGACGGGCTTGCCCAGGGTCTGTTCGCGGGAAGTGAAGTCGAGCATGTCGTCGATCAACTGGAACGCCATGCCGAGGTTCCAGGCGAATTCGCCCAATTTCTCTTCGGCCGCCGTTTCGGCGCCCGCCGACACCGCGCCGAGCTTGGCGCAGGCGGAGAAAAGGCATGCGGTCTTGCGGTCGGCAACTTCCATGCAGTCCGCTTCGGTGATGTCGATGCGGCCGATACGGTCGAGTTGAATCAGCTCGCCTTCGACCATCATCTGGGTGAGGCTGATGAGCAGATCGAGGATATGGAAGTTGCGCTCGCGCAGGGCGGCCTGGAAGGCCTGCATATAGAGCCAGTCGCCCGCCAGCACGCAGGTGTGATTGCCCCATTGGACATTGGCCGAGGGGCGGCCGCGCCGGGTCTGCGCGACGTCGATTACGTCGTCGTGGACAAGGGTCGCGGCGTGAATCATTTCGACCACCGCGCCCAATTGGATCGCGGTGTTGCCTCCGCCACCGGAAAATCGCGCGGACAGCAGGAGAAGGGCGGGCCGCAGGCGCTTGCCGCCGCTCTGCTGGAGATAACGGCCGATGGTGGTAACGGTTTCAACGGAGGCAAGCGATTCGACGTTGATCGCTTTCTCCACGCGTTCGAGGTCCTCGCGCACAAGATCGAAAATCTCGCGCGCCGAGAGAGCCTGTCCTACCCGTTCAGTTTCCATCGGAATCATTCAGTGTAACGGGTCGCTTTTCGCGTCGCAAACACAGCCGCTCGAAGTTGGCGGTGGTGAGGGCGGCGATGGCGTCCGGGGTGGTGCCGCGAACCTCGGCGAGCTTGCGGGCGGTTTCGATCATCATGGCCGGTTCGTTGCGTTTTCCGCGGTGTGGGATGGGGGCGAGATAGGGCGCGTCGGTTTCGATGAGGAGACGTTCGGGTGGTGTAATGCGGGCGGATTCGCGGACATTTTCGGCTGTCTTGAATGTCAGGACGCCGCCATAGCTGAGGTGAAAACCCATGTCGAGAGCCTGTTGTGCCTGGGGTGGGTCGCCGGTGAAACAGTGCATAACGCCAGGTCCGGACCAGTGTTCGCGCAGGATCGACACGGTGTCGTCCCAAGCTTCGCGCGTGTGGATGGTGATTGGGAGATTCACGGCACGAGCGAGTTTCAGTTGCTCGACGAATACTTCGCGCTGGATTTCGCGCGGTGAGAAATCGTAGTGGTAGTCGAGGCCGATTTCGCCGAAGGCGACGACCTTGGGGTGGATCGCGAGCGCGCGGAGATCGGCATACGTTTGTTGGGTGACTTTGAAGGCGTCGTGCGGATGGACACCGAGGGAGGCGTAGACCTGCGGGTATCTGTCGGCGAGACGTACGGCGCGGTCGATTTCAGGCGGGCCATTGCCGGTTCCGATCGTCAGGATTCGGGTGACGCCGGCTGCGGCGGCGCGGTCGAGAACAGCGTCGAGATCTTCGGCGAAACGCCTGTCATCCAGATGACAATGGGAATCTGTGAGCACAGATCATTTCAGACGTGCGCCAATGGGCACGTCTTCCAGGAAGCCCGCCAGGATTGGTTTGCCGCCTTCGAGAGACGCCGCCACGATCATCCCGTTCGATTCAATCCCGCGCAGTTTGCGCGGATTCAGATTGGCGACGATCACGACTTTGCGGCCGACCAGCGTCTCGGGTTCATAAGCGGCGGCGATACCGGCGACGATGGTGCGTGGTTCGGGTTCGCCGATGTCGACTTTCAGGTGGAGAAGCTTATCCGCGCCTTTGACGCGTTCGGCGGAGAGCACCTGGCCGACGCGGAGATCGACTTTGCCGAAGTCTTCGATATCGATCTTCGGCGATGGCGGCTCGACAGGAGCATTTACGGCGGTAATCGGCTTGCCTAACAGGTTTGCCTGGCGCGCGGTTTCTTCTTCTTCGAGCGCGCGCATGCGGTCGATGGCGCTTTTCGCTTCGATGCGGGGGAAGACGGGGGCGATCATGCCGATCTTCTGTCCGGGCGCTAACTGGCCCCACGCGAGTTTCGCGATTTCCAAGTCTTCAAGCGCTTGGGGCATGCCGATCTGCGCCCAGATGTTCGCCGTCGATTCAGGCAGCACCGGATGCAGCAATGCCACCGCGATCCGCAGCGTCTCGGCGGATGCGTAAAGGGCGTCGTCGAGTTGGGCCTGAGCGCCCGGTTCCGTCGATTTCGCCAACTTCCACGGAGATTGCTCGACGATGAATTTATCTACGCCCGAGAGCATCGACCAGATGGCTTCAAGACCGCGGGAGAACTCGAAGGCGTCGAAGGCCCGTGTTGCGGCATCGATAGCCGTGCGTGCGGTTTCGGCAAGTTGCTGAGCTCCCGAGGGACTCGGGATCACACCGTCGCGATACTGCTTGATCATCGTGAGCGTGCGGCTGGCGAGATTGCCCAAACCATTGGCGAGTTCCGCGTTATAGCGGCCCACCAACGCGTCGAAGCTGAAGCTGCCGTCCTGACCGAATACGACTTCGCGGAACAGGAAATAGCGCAGGGCTTCGAGCCCCATCACCTGGCGGATCGGTTCGGCGCGCACAATATTGCCGCGCGACTTGCTCATCTTGTCGTTCTCGAAGAGCAGCCAGCCGTGGGCAAAGATGCGTTTAGGGAGCGGCACGTCGCCAGCCATCAGGAAGGCGGGCCAGAAGACGGCATGGAAGCGCAGAATTTCCTTGCCGATGAGATGCAGATCGGCAGGCCACAAGCCCTGTTTGTTTGTCGCGCCGTCAACAGCCGTGATGTATCCGATCAGGGCGTCGAACCACACATACGCCACGTGCTTGTCGTCGAGCGGAACGCCCCATTTGAGAGATGTGCGGGAGATCGAAAGGTCCTGCAATCCGCCGCGCACGAAGCTGATGACTTCGTTGCGGCGCGATTCGGGAGCGACGAAATCGGGATTGTCTTCGTAGTGCTTGAGGAGCCTGTCCGCGAAAGCCGACAGCTTGAAGAAGTAGTTTTCCTCGGTAACCGTTTCGGTGGGCCGTCCGCAATCGGGGCAATTGTCTCCGGGCTTCGCATCGTTGACGTAGAGCTCATCAAATACGCAATACTGTCCGGTATAAGTGCCTGTGTAGACGTAGCCGTTGTCCCGGCAGCGCGCGAACAGCCACCGCACGGTCTCGTAGTGGCGCGGGTCAGTGGTGCGAATGAAATGGTCGTACCGGATGCCGAGCGTATCCCACTGGGCGCGAAATTCGTTCGAGATCAGAGTGGTGAACTCTTCGGGCGATTTGCCAGCGGCCTGGGCGGATCGCTCCACTTTCTGGCCGTGCTCGTCAGTGCCGGTAGTAAGGTCGACCTTGTACCCCTGCATATGCTTGAAGCGCTTGATGGTGTCGGCCGCGAGCGTGGTGTAGGTATGGCCGATGTGCGGCGCGGCGTTCACGTAGTAAAGCGGCGTGGTCAGGTAATGTTTCGCCAAGTCGGATTTCATTCCTTTTGTTTTAAGTATCCGTGAACAGCTTCGGCGAGGATTTGCTTCAAGGGAATGCCCTCCGCGGAAGCGATCCGTCGCACGTCTTCATACTCGGGCGCGAATCCATGGTCGCCCACTTTTATGCGCACAACGCCATGCGGCGTCTGGACCTGTACCCACTCCCTCGACTGCACACGGCGTTCCGCCGTATGGAAACGGACGCCGAGCGTCGTGGTCTCACGGAAAAGAATGGCGGCGAGTTCCTCACGCTTCTCATTTTCCGCGATGACCTGAATCAGCACGCCGGGGCGGCCCTTTTTCATCTGCACCGGGATGATCAGGGCATCGAGCGCTCCGGCTTCGAGCAGTAATTCCACGGCGTAGGCGATGAGTTGGGGCGAGGCGTCGTCGATATTAGCCTCCATCACGGTAACGGTGGTGGCTTCGATTGCGACTGAAGTTTCTCCGATCATGACACGAACCACGTTGGCATGTTCGGTGAAATCGTGGTCGCCGGCGCCGTACCCGATCGCGTGGACGCGCATGGGCGGCATCGAGCCGAAGGTTGTAGCGAGCGCGGCCACTACAGCGGCGCCGGTGGGCGTCGTCAATTCGACTGCCGGGCCGCGTGAATAGATTGGTTTGCCCTGAAGCAGTTTCGCCGTGGCCGGCGCGGGAACGGGGAGAATGCCATGCTCCGTCTTTACCGTGCCGCTGCCCATATTGATCGGCGAACAATGGATGCATTCGATCGCGAGAAGATCGAACGCAAGGCAAATGCCGACGATGTCGCAGATTGAATCGACTGCGCCCACTTCGTGGAAATGGATTTTTTCGATGTCGACTCCGTGCACCGCCGCTTCCGCTTCGCCGAGGATGCGAAACACCCGCTCGGCTCTCGCCTTCGCGGAACCGGGAATGTCGGCGGCGTGGATGAGCTTCAGAATTCCGCTGAGGTGGCGGTGCTTCGAGGGCTGGTTCACGCCCACGCGGAATTTGGTGGCGCTGACGCCGCGGCGATACACGCGAGCCCACTCGATGGTTGCTCCGAGGGCGAAGGAGTCGAGGGCGCGCGAAATCGCAGCTCTGTCGGCGCCGGCGTCCGCGAAAGCGCCCAGCAGCATGTCTCCGGCAAGCCCGGAAAACGCATCGATGTAACAGATCGTCACGAATACTCCAGTTTAGTGGACATGCCGCGATAGCCGCGTTGGTACTGTACGAGGCGAATACGCAGGCTGTCGCCGCGTGTCCCGATGTATACTCGTCAAGGCTTAATTCAGTTCAGTAAGAGGAGAGTTTCCAGTAATGAGTGACGTACTCAGCGGAGCGGAGTTTAAGAAAGAATTGCGCGCGGGCAAGCCGAAGATCGGCTTGTTCGTGAACTCGCACAGTCCGACGGTGGCGGAGCAGTTGGCGCACAGCGGTTACGATTGGCTGCTGGTCGATTCGCAGCACGGGCCGATGGGATTTGAAACGCTTTCGGGAATGTTAGCCGGTATCGCGAGCGGTGGAGCGAAATCGCTGGTCCGCGTATCGGGATATCAGGATCGCGCTGGAATTCAGCAATCGCTCGATACGGGCGCCGACGGCGTTCTGGTGCCCTACATCAACACCGCCGAAGAGGCGCGGCAGGCAATCAGTTGCATGCTCTATCCGACGGCCGGCACGCGTTCGGTTTATTTTCCGCAGCGCTCCATGAACAAAAAAGGGCTGCTGGGATACGCGGGGGCATGGAATGAGAACGCCATCGTGGCGCTGCAGGTCGAGACGGCCGACTGCATCAGGAACATCGACGAGATCGCCGCGGTGCCCGGGCTCGATCTGCTGTTCCTCGGACAGAACGACCTCTGCATGTCGATGGGCTTGTTCGAAAAATACAAGTTTCCGGAGATGTATTTCTCGCCCGAACTGACCGCCGCGACGGACAAGCTGCGCGCGGCGGCGAAGAGGAACAACGTGATTCTCGGGCTGTTTCTTTTCGGGACCGCGCGGGTAGGCGAATTTCTTGAGAAGGGATTTCCGCTCATCAGTCTGGGGAACGATCTGCATCATGTGCTCACGCAGGCGACGGCTTACGTGAAGGATGTAGAAGCGGCTTCGAAGGAAAAAGGCACGCCCTGGACGCGCCGTCCAACGGCCTTGATGTAGTAGTAACCTGGAGGAATGAAGCGGGTACTCGCCGTCTGCGGTTCGCGTTGGAAGCCGGATTACTCCCTGCCGTATGAAAAGGCGCTGTGCGATGCAGGCATCGAGCCGGTCCTGATTCGCCCCGGCGGGGAGAGGCCATCCGACGTTGCCGGGCTCGTGCTGATGGGCGGGTCCGACGTGAACCCCACTCTCTACGGCGAAACACGCGTCACGGAAACCGACAATCCCGACGATGCGCGCGACGACCTGGAGTACGCGCTCATTGGGGATTTCCTGCGCCGGGATCTTCCTTTGCTCGCCATCTGCCGCGGGATTCAGATCCTGAATGTGCAGCACGGCGGCACTCTGGTGCAGCATCTCGATACGACGGCGCGGCATCGCGTAAAGACACCGGAGAATCCCGGTTTGGCGGCCCACCGGGTGGAGATTGTGCCGGGCACGAAGCTCGCGGCCATCGCCGGAGGATCGCTCACCTGGGACGTCAATTCGCGGCATCATCAGGCGATAGGGCGATTGGGCGAGTCTCTGCGAGTGTCCGCCCGCGACCCCGAAGACGGCACCATCGAAGCGGTGGAACGGCCGGATAAGCGGTTCGTCCTTGGTGTGCAGTGGCATCCGGAAAACCAGAGCGCTACAGATGAGCGCCAGGCGAAGTTGTTCCAGGCATTCGCGGCAGTTCTTTAGCGTACGCTGGACCGATGCACTGATAATGAGGCCGAAAGTTCCGGGAACTCGTCGAAAGTGCCAGCGCCGGCCGCGTCAACGGAAACACCAGCCCTTGTTCTACGGCAGTTCATCCGCCTCCGGGGCACGCTCGCCGAGGGCGTCGGCGTACAGAGACCTGGCTTCGGCGGTTTCACGCTCGAAGCCTGCCACTAACTTCTTCGCACGGCTCGTGCCGCCCATGGATCCGCGATCGCTGCTGCTCTACGCTGGGGATACAAAGATTCCGGGTTGGCTCCGCTCGCTGGCGGACAAAGTCGCGGCATCCCTGGGGGCAGCCTCGCGGCAATAAAGCCGATTGAGCCGGTTAGTCCACGCCTCCCGGGAATGCTAATGCGTGGGGCAGGTCTTCCCCGTATCGCCGCGGATCAGCGACGAAGCATCACAGCTCAGTGTCCCGATCTTATTGCCCGTAAAATCGCCCCGCGAGCCAAACGAGAGAACCACGTCGGCCGGATTGGTCTGGATCGTCGAATTCAGCAGCGTCATGCTGGACCCGTCGTCCACACCGATCCCCAGCATCTGATTGTCATGCGCCAGAATCTGCGCCTGATCGAACATATGCAGCTGCGAGTTGTTCAGCAGGTTCACTCCGTCTCCGGCGTTGTTGTAGAGCTGCAGACTGGTGAACCCCGGATTTCCCGAGAACTGCGGATTGTTGAACAGGTTCACCATCGACAGTTCCTCGGCGTGCACCCCGTCCCGCCCGTTATTAAAGGAACTCGCCTGCGAACCCGCATCCAGATCCATGCCGGAGCGCGATGCGATATCGAAGCCGTCGAGACCATTGCCGGACGTCACAATGCTCCCGCCGAAGCTGAACAGATGCGACCCCGAAACCACCGTCAGCCCGACCGTTGCGTTGTTCAGCGTATCCACCGTTGCGCCCGGGTTGCTCAGAAACCAGCTCGAAGTGATGGACACCTGAATGCCGAGCGCGTTCTGATTCGCGCTCACCGTCCCCGCGTTCACCGTCGCGCTGGACGTCGTGCCCAGGTTGATCCCGAAAACGGCGTTATTCCGCGCGGTGAAATTTCCGTTGAAGATCACCGAGGAAGTATTCTCAACATCCACCCCGTCCATCCCGTTATTCAGGCTGGTGGCATCCGCGATGTACAGAGAGGAGCTTCCCTCCACGAGAATGCCGGTCACGGCATTATTCTGCGCTGTGATGTTCTGCGCTGTAATACTGGCTCCGCCCGTGGCGTGCATCCCGTTTAGTCCATTCTGAATGGTGAAGTTCTGCAGCACCACGCGCTTCGCTCCGGAGATGGTCAGTGTGTCGCTGGAAGGCGCGGGCGATGAGATGACCGCCGTACCCTTGCCGCTCAGCGTAACTCCGGTGGTGGAAATGAGCACGTTCTGATTGCACACGCCGGTAAACGTAAGTGAGTCTCCCGGAGACAGATTCTCCACGACGGCGTTGAGATTCTGCCCTTTGCTGCAGTCCACCGATTTCTTATCCGCGAGGAGCGGAAGTGAAAATCCGGCGAGAAATAGTACCAGAGTTAGAATACCGCGCTTTTTCATACAACCTCCGGCAGGTATTATGGACCAGATTTGTATTTATTCGAATCACAATTCCGTTAACGACGTGCGAATCGGTACACAGGGAGCGCGCCGTATTTCCTGGTGAATATCATTCATGCGTGAGCCGGTTTGACCAGAGCCCGGCTTCAGGTGTCCAAACCAGACCGGCAGACTGAAATCTGCCCCAGCAGCAGCCCGCTGGTATCATGGTCGCTTCCCATGAGTCAGAAGACCCCTATCACAGTCGCACACGGCGACGGCATCGGCCCTGAAATTATGTCGGCCTCGCTCGATATCATCCAGGAGGCCGGTGCGCAGCTCGAAATTGAAACCATCGAGATCGGCGAGAAGGTTTATCTGCGCGGCAATACCGCTGGTATCGATCCGAGTTCCTGGGAATCGCTGCGCCGAACGAAGGTTTTTTATAAAGCGCCGATCACCACCCCTCAGGGCGGAGGCTTCAAGAGCCTGAATGTCACCGCGCGCAAGCGGCTGGGTCTCTATGCGAACATCCGGCCGTGCGTGGCTTACGCGCCTTATGTCGACACCAAACACCCGGGTATGGACGTCCACATTGTGCGTGAGAACGAAGAGGATCTCTACGCGGGAATCGAATACCAGTTGTCGAACGACGTAATGGAGTGCCTCAAGCTCATCACGCGTCCAGGTACGGAGAAAATCGTGCGCTTCGCCTTCGAATACGCGAAGCAGAATGGCCGCAAAAAGGTCACCTGCTTCACGAAGGACAACATCATGAAGATGACCGACGGTCTCTTCCACAAGATTTACGACGAGATCGGCGCGGAATATCCGGCTATCGAAAAAGAACACTGGATTGTCGACATCGGCGCGGCGAAACTGGCCGATACGCCAACCGCCTTCGACGTCATCGTGATGCCGAATTTGTACGGCGATGTGTTGAGTGACGTGGCGGCGCAGATCGCGGGTTCGGTCGGGCTGGCGGGGTCGGCCAACGTTGGCATCACGGCATCGATGTTCGAGGCGATTCACGGTTCGGCGCCGCGGCGGGCGGGGCAGAATCTGGCCAATCCTTCGGGCCTGCTGCTCGGCGGCGTGATGATGCTGGTGCACATCGGCCAGTGGGAAGCGGCGGAGCGGGTACACAATGCTTGGCTGCGCACACTCGAAGACGGCGTTCACACCTACGACATTTACGAAGAAAGCGTGAGCAAGCAGAAGGTGGGGACGAAAGAGTTCGCCGCGGCGGTAGTGGCGCGCATGGGGAAGAAGCCGGAGAAGCTGAAGGCCGTATCCTACGCGGGCGCGGCTTCACAGCGGAAAGAGTGGGCGCCGAACCCGGCGCGCAGGTTCGAAAAAATCGAGATTGTCGGGGTCGATCTTTACATGGGGTCGAATGGCCGGAATCCGAAAGACTTCGGCGATGCTCTCAGCAGGATTACGGTGGACGGCGTTCAGCTGCGGATGGTGGACAATCGCGGCACGATCGTGTGGCCGGGCGGGATGGCGGAAACGTTCGTCACCGACAGCTTCCGGTGCCGCTTCCAGCCGTTGGAGAACAGCACCAGCCAGGCTGTGACGCACGCGCAGATTTCGGCGCTCTACCAGAAGGTAACGGCCGCCGGATACGATATCGTCAAGACGGAAACGTTGCGGACCTTCGATGGCCAGCAGGGATTCACACTCGCGCAAGGCCAGTAAGCCCGCCGGCTCTGTCACTTCCCCGGTGGTGTCCATTATCATGGGCAGCAAGTCGGATTGGGAGACGATGCAGGCCGCAAGCGAGATGCTGACGGAGTTCGGCGTCGCGCATGAATGCCGCGTGGTATCGGCGCATCGCACCCCGGAATTGATGGCCGAACTTGCGGCGGGCGCGGAAGGCCGCGGCATCGAAGTGATTATCGCGGGCGCGGGCGGGGCGGCGCATCTGCCGGGAATGACGGCGGCGCATACAACGCTACCGGTGCTCGGAGTGCCAGTGGAAAGCCGCTCGCTGAAGGGACTCGATTCCCTACTCTCGATTGTGCAGATGCCCGCGGGCGTGCCGGTCGCGACGCTGGCGATCGGAACGGCTGGCGCCAAAAATGCGGCGCTGCTGGCGGTGGCGATTCTCGCGAACAAGCGCCGTCCGCTGCGGGAGAAGCTGAAGGCCTGGCGCGAGGGTCTGAAGCGTAAGGTACTCGAAGAGTCCTTGTCTTGAAAACCGTCCTTCCGGGTTCGACTATCGGTGTGCTCGGCAGCGGGCAGCTGGGACGTATGTTCGCCATTTCGGCTCGCCGCATGGGATACCGGGTCCACACGTATTCGCCGGATCGCGATTCCCCCACGGGCCAGATCGCAGATGTTGAAATCGACGCTCCGTACGGGGATCTCGATCGTGTCCGGCAGTTCGCTTCAGCGGTCGATGTAGTGACGTTTGAATTCGAAAATGTGCCCGCGCCGACCGCGGAAGCGGCTGCCGCGTGCACGCTGGTCCGGCCCGCCGGGGAGGTTCTTCACACCACGCAGCATCGTTTGCGCGAAAAAACTTTTCTGGGCAGGCACGGTTTCCCCGTCACGCGCTTCGAGCGCATTGCCGAAGCAGGCGATCTGTGCCGCGTGGTGCCTGAGTTTGGGCCGGCGATTCTCAAGACGGCCGGGTTCGGGTACGACGGCAAGGGTCAGTATCGAGTGCGGACTTTGGCGGAAGCGGAAGCGGCGTGGGATGCGATGGAGCGTCAGGAAGCGGTGCTCGAAGCGGTTGTCGATTTCGAGGCGGAGTTATCGGTCGTCGGGGTACGGGGCGCGGATGGGCAGTCGATGTTCTACGCGCCCTCCTGCAACCATCATGTCGCCGGAATTCTGGATATCTCGTTCGCGCCCATGCCGTTCGAGCCGCAGGTGGGCAAGGACGCGATAGCGATTACGCGCGGGATTCTGGAACAGCTCAACATGACGGGCGTGTTGTGCGTGGAATTTTTCCTGACGCGCAACCATTCGCTGCTGGTGAACGAACTGGCGCCGCGCCCGCATAATTCCGGACACCTGACAATCGACGCCTGCGTGACGAGCCAGTTCGAGCAGCAGTTAAGGTCGGTTTGCGGATTGCCGCTGGGGAGCACGGAAATGCCGCGACCGGCGGCGATGGCGAATCTGCTGGGCGATATCTGGACAAGCGGCGAGCCGCGCTGGGAAGAAGCTCTGGCGCTGCCGGAAGTAAAGCTGCACCTTTACGGGAAGTCGGAGCCTCGGCCTGGACGCAAGATGGGGCATTTGACCGCTACGGCGGCTGGCGCGCGGGCGGCGGAACATCTGGTACGCGAGGCACGATCGCGTTTGGCGCCCTGAGGAAATTTGGTGGCAACGGCTTCAAAACGCGGCGGAGCGAAGCGCGATCTCTGGATTCTTCTGATCGGCGTATTCAAGCTCGTCAAAGGGATCAGCCTTTTGATCGTCGGTCTCGGTCTGTTGAAGTTGTTGCACAGAGACGTCGCGGCGGTCACCCAGCACTGGATCGAGGTCTTGCGGGTCGACCCGGAGAATCGTTTCATCCACCGGGGGCTGGTGCGGATCTTCAATGTTACGCCGAAACAGTTGAAGGAGCTGAGCGCCGGTACGTTCGTATATGCGGCCATTTTCCTGACCGAAGGCACCGGGCTACTGGCGCGGAAACACTGGGCGGAGTACATGACTCTGATCAGCACGGGCCTGTTTATTCCGCTCGAGGCCTATGAGATTCATCGGCACTTCACATGGCTGAAGGTCGCCGTGACGCTGGTGAATTTGCTGATCGTGTGGTATCTCGCCGCGCGGATCAAGCGGAGATGACTGGGCAATCAGGAGTCGGAAGATCCGCCGTCGCCGCCGCCGCTGAAATCGTCGCCGGTCGAATCGTCGCTACTGAAATTGTCGCCGGAATTGTCGCGCTCGTCGTCAATGTCGGGACTGATGTTCTGGTCCTGATCGGCAGCCTGGGCGAAGCGGGAATCTCCGCCGTCGCCGCGGACATCTCCCCGATCGTCGCCATAGTAGTTGTTCACGATGGTTTCCCCGCCGCCCCCTGAGAGAAATCCGCCGCCACCGCCGCCGAAAAAGCCACCCCGGTTTCCGAACATTGAAGAGATGGCGTCGAACGCGATGTCGCCCGCGATCACACCGGCTGCGGTGGTGGCGACATTGTGCAGGAAGCCCGAGAATCCACCGCCCGATTGCGGAGGCTGGGGCGGCGCAGCGTAACTGGAACCCTGGTAGCCACCTTGATATGACCCACCCTGAGCCCCGGGCAAAAATCCGCCCTGTTGCGGCGCGTTGGAGTAACCTTGCTGCTGTCGCTGCAGCTCGTCGATCTGCGCCTTCGCGTGATCCAGCGCCATCTGCTGCAGCAGCACCGTCTGCGTCAATATGTAGAGGGCGTCGGGCCGCGTGCCGATGGTGTGCAGGATCAGGTCGTACGCATCGCGGTCAATCTGCGGCGCCGGCGCGTTTTTGATCCGTTCGCCCAGGTCTGAAATCAGTTGCCGTTCCTGTTCGGTCATTTTTGTTCCTACCTACATGGTACGAGGAGGGGAAGCTGTCCGTTCCGTCCGGTCGCTTATAGTGGTTTTGATCCATGAAGACAGCTTTTCTTTTTCCGGGGCAGGGCTCACAATTCGCGGGCATGGGGAAGTCCCTGGCGGAGAATTTTGAAGCCGCCCAGGAATGCTTCGAACAGGCCGACGCCGCCCTCGGCTTTTCGCTCTCCAGGATGTGTTTTGAGGGTCCCGAAGAAGACCTGAAACGCACCGAATTTCAACAGCCCGCTTTGCTTGCCGTATCGATGGCGGCCTTCGCGGTCCTGAAGGTCGAAGCGGGAGAACCCGACTTCGTCGCGGGCCACAGTTTGGGCGAGTATTCGGCACTGGTGGCGGCGGGGTCGGTCGCATTCGGGGAGGCGCTGCGGCTGGTGAACAAGCGCGGCCGCTACATGCAGGAAGCAGTGCCGGCCGGAGTGGGTGCGATGGCGGCGCTGCTCCGCTTGCCGGAAGAAAAGCTGGATGCAGTGCTGGCGGAAGCCGCGCAGGGCGAGGTGGTAACTCCGGCCGGATTCAATTCACCGGATCAGATTGTTATCTCGGGAAATCGCGGCGCCGTGGAACGCGCCATGGAATTGGCGAAGGCCGCGGGCGCGAAACGTACGGTGTTGCTGCCGGTCAGCGCGCCGTTCCATTGCCCGCTGATGAAGCCGGCGCAGGAACGCCTGCTGCCCGATCTGAAAGCGATTCATTTTGCCGACCTGCGCATTCCGCTGATCAATAACTGGCAGGCGCGCGAGATCAGGACGTGCGACGAAGCGCGCGAGGGGCTATACCAGCAGGTGCCGAATCCGGTGCGCTGGACGGAGACCATACGTTATCTGGCGGCCAATGGTGTCGAGCGGTGGTTCGAGGTGGGTGCCGGTGCGGTGCTGTCGGGGCTGGTGAGAACCATCGTCGCGGGCGCGAAATGTACGACATTCGGCGAAGCCCGGGACGTCGAAAAACTGTCACTTTCGTAATTTCTTCGCCTGGCGTCTACAGGAATCCCGGCATTCGCCGATGGTTACTCCGTAAGGAGTCCAAATGGAGTCAGACTTTTTGGTTGTGGACGGTTCGGCTGCAATCCGGAAGATTCTTCAGCGTGTTCTGCGGCAAACGGGAATGCCCATCGGTATCGTTTATGAAGCAGGCAACGGCAAGGAGGCGCTTAAGCTGTTGGAAACTACCAGCGTGGACCTTATTCTCTCAGAGATCAACATGCCCGAGATGGATGGGCTCCAACTACTAGCCTCGTTAAAGGCTTCCACACAGTGGCGGCATATTCCCGTGATTATGATCACGACGGAAGGCAGCGCAATCAAGGTTGCGGACGCGGGTAGGCTGGGCGCGGCCGGTTATGTCCGGAAGCCGTTTTCGGTCGAGCAAATTAAAGAGAAGCTGACCGGTATCTTCGAGCCGATGCCTCCGGCATCAATGCTGCGTTGACACCGAATTTTTCCCGGAGACGCCAAGCATTGGGATACTAATAGCGAAAGTGAAGCTTCTTTGGGTACGGGTGCTCGGTTATTGCCTCATAGCCGCCGGATTGGTGGAAACGTTCGGCATGAACCTGTTCACTCTGGGGCAGATTGCGCGCGCGCGAACCAGCGTGCCGGCGCAGGATGAATGGGCGCTGGTTCACGATCTGGCGCAAATCGACGCCGGCAAGGCGCTATGGCCGATCCTCTGGGCGCCGTATTGGGGGGAAAGGCAAGTCGTGACGCGCCTGTTGTGGATGGCCAATGCCCGATTCCATTCGCTGGCCTCGCTCACGTGGCTGACTATGCTGTTCCAGTTTGCGCACATCGGCATTCTGATCGGGGTGGCATGGATACTGCTGGGACGCCGCCGCGGGCCACAAGGTTCGCTTGTTTCCTTCGCCATTGCCTGCATGGTTATTTTGAACCTGCTGTTGTCCCCATTTCAGATGTGGAACTTTGTGTGGAGCACGCAGGCTATGTTCGTACTCAGCTTTCTGGTGGGCACGATCTCCTTTCTCTGCCTGGCGCTGGCCGAGGGCCGGCACCGGGCGCTTCTGACCGTGCTTGCCGTAACTTTCGCGGCACTTGGTTCTCTTACGATGCCGAACGGGCTGCTGGTGTGGCCGGTTCTGGTTCTGCAGGCTCTCTATCTGAAGCGGGGCCAGCGCGTGACAGCGGTGCTGGCTCTGATCGGAACGGTTGCCGTCGCCTACTATCTCCGGCACTACACGGTACCGTTTATGAGGATGGGGGTTGGCGGGATGCTGCGCCATCCGCTCCAGGCGATCCTGCTGGTGGGGGTGGTTGCCGCGGGGCCCGTTGCTTTCATCTCGAACGCCGCGGCGGCGGCTTGCGGTGTTCTGGCTTTCGTCGTGACCGGATATGTCGCCTTCCGTGCATTGCGGCTCGAAGTACCGGAGCGGCCGCGGTTATCGGCGCTGGCATCGGCGCTGGTGGCGAACATCATATTCCTCGTACTGAGTTCAGCCAGCATCGTCGCCGGGCGGCTCGACCCGCGGTTTCTGGGCCCGGATCCGATCTACTCTGTTCCCGTCCGCTATCCCACGATGGTCGGCGTGCTCTGGGTATCGATCGCGCTGCTGGCGCTGTATACCTGCCGGCGCCAACAGGTGCGCCCCGTGCTGCTCGGATGCTACGCGGTTCCATTGCTCTACTTCATGTTCACCAGCGTCCGGACGCAGTACGTCATGGCCGAGGATTGGTCGGATTACTTTCGCGCGGCCGATGGGCTTGGCGTCGCATTTTTGTTGGATGCGCCCGACGAAGAACTGCTCGCGCACCTCTGGCCGGTGCGAGGCGAACGCGCCGAGCGCGTGGCTTTCCTGCGTCGGAAAGGCCTGGCGATGTTCCACGAGCCGCGCGCGGTATGGATGGGTAAGACCGTTTCCGAGCTGTTCCCGCGGACTGAATCCGGCAAGTGTTCCGGTGCCATAGAGAAAGCGAAGGATCTCGGAGGATTCGCGCGCGTGCAGGGCTGGGCGTGGGATTCCCGCAGCGGAAGCGCGCCGGACTACATCCTGCTGACGGATGCCGCTGACCGGATAATCGGCCATGGCCGCGGCGGTTTGCGACATGGTTACATTCCCGGCCTGCTTATTGAGCCAGGAGGCGTGCCGGCGTCCCATGCGAGCCTGGGTCACAGCGAATGGCTTGGATATATCCGGAAGGACGGCAGCCTGGCGCCGGAACAAATCGGTCTGTTTGGGGTGTTTGCAAAACAGCGCTCCGTCTGTGCGATCAGTTCGCCGTGGTGATAAGCCGCGGGTACCTCATTGCTGCTGCTGTTGTTGCTCTTCAATGTCCGGGCGGGGCGGGGGAGCGGCCGAGGTTTCCTGCAGCAGTTCTGCGCCTTCATCGTCCAGAGCCGGCCTGACGAGCACATCCACCGAAAGGCTTTGGCCCGCGTGGCCTTTGTAGACACCGCGCACCGGCGGCACATCGCCGTAATCGCGCCCGCGGGCGACCAGAATGTGCTGCTCGTCGACGAAATATCCTACCGTCGGGTCGAGTCCGATCCAGCCGACATCCGGGATGTTGGCCTGCACCCATGCGTGCGACGCCTGGCCGCCGATGACGTTTTCCATGGTTGATCGTGCGTCGGTCGATCGCGCTTCGTCGGCGGGAAGACGCGATTGGCGCGGAACCAGATAGCCGGAAACGTAGCGCGCCGGTATCCCTCTTTGCCGCAGCAGGGCAATCAGCAGGTGAGAAAAATCCTGGCAGACGCCGGCGCGCGTCACCAGACAGTCCGCTATCGACGAATGCACGTGCGTAGCGCCGGGCTTGTACTTGAACTGTTCGTTCACCAGCGTTGCCGCGGTTTCGGCGAAGCCGCGCACCGTGCCGTCGCAGCGCGCTTCCACCGCATTCATGAGTTCGCGCAGAGCTGGTAACACGGGGCAATACTGGCTGGGCGCAAGCCAGTCGTAATATTCATCCCTAAGCTCGTTCAGCCGCTGATCCAGTTCGTGGAGGGGCACCGGTTGAGTGACGTAGGACGGCGTGGGATGCACGAGGACGATGGCCTCGGATTCGACGCGTAACTCCCTGTGTTCCGGCAAAATGTGGAACTGGTGCACCCAATTGTTGAAGTAATCGAGATGCGCGGCCGGCTTGGAGTAGGGCGTGGTCGTCAGCCGGAACGACAGGCAGCTTTGCGTTTCGTCATGACGCGGACGCAGCCGCAACTCGTTATAGCTTTCCGAGACCGGGCCATCATAGGAAAACAGCGTTACGTGCGCCAGCTTGTATCGGTTTAATGCCATGCTTATGCCACCACCGCGTAATGGAAATACGCACGCGTGATCTGGTCGCCGATGCTGCGGCAGGTATGCTGCAGTTCGGTCAGGAAGTTGTGCAGGCCGCCGTCGAAAATCTCTTCGATGCTGTCGTACGCGAGGCGCTCGTGAATCTTTCCCGTGAGGCGCTCGGCTTCATTCGCATAGGATCCGGGC
>Ga0070733_10001582_pt1 | contig 16836 bp, 8 predicted proteins | sample Coa_R1_9_FD_66450 | JGI IMG/M metagenome (GOLD analysis project Ga0070733, IMG submission 66450) | Surface soil microbial communities from Centralia Pennsylvania, which are recovering from an underground coalmine fire - Coalmine... | ecosystem: Environmental > Terrestrial > Soil > Unclassified ... | reverse complement strand
ACTTTGTGCCGCACGAATTCGTCGGGGAAGCGCAGCGGACCGTTTTCAATTCCGGTGCGCGTCAGTACGATGCAGTTTTCCCGGGACGCGCCGCGAATCAGTCCCATGTTGCGCATGGCCTGCTCGTCCTCGCGCGAGCCGAACGTGCGCGCCGCTGCGATGTGCCGCAGATAACTTCCGTTGGTCAGTTCAACCTGAAACGTTTCTTTGCCGATGAGCGGATGGGGGAAATTGATGGAGTAGGAAACGGAGTAGGTGTCTCCGGGATATACCGCGATGAATTTGTTTCCCTCCCGCACTTCCAGTTCGCGGCGAATCTTCAAATACTTGCGCGGTCGCCGCTGCTTGCGAATGCCCGCCTTCCGAATCATCTCGACAAACGGGCGCGCGCTGCCGTCGAGGATGGGCAATTCCAGGTTGTCGAGCTCGACGATCGCGTTATCGATGCCGAGTCCAATGAAGGCAGAAAGCACGTGCTCGGTGGTGGAGATAAGCACGCCTTTTTTCATCAGGCTGGTGGCATAGCTAACGCGGGCCACGTTGAGGCTGATGGCCTCGATTTCGAACCCGTCAAGATCGGTGCGACGGAAGACAATCCCCGTGCCGGATTTCGCAGGAAGAATGCGCATCAACACAGGTGCGCCACTGTGCAGGCCGACGCCGCTGCACTCTACCGCGGAGCGAATTGTTTGCTCGTGCGTCAGATAAAGATGGGTCAGATTAGGAAATCGTTATGTTGGGTGAACGCAGTAGATTACCGCTCGGCCCAGAAAACTGTCTGTGGCAAATTAACCACAGTCCGTGGTGGGAGAGAGGTCCTTAGCTCGGTTTCCCGAGTGCACGGAATACGCATCAACTTGTTTAATATCAGCCAGTTACACTTCATCGATAAGGAGTGTTTGACTCATGCAGAGTAACCCCGGAGTGCAACTAGTGACGGAAGATCGCGACTTCAGTGTTTTTTTTGCTGCTTTCCCGGCTGTTTGTTCGGGTCATAGCCGGAATTGGGGTCGAACATGGCCTCATCCAGACTCTGATTGAAGGTCGCGGAGAAGATAAAGCGCTCGCTGGCCATGTCCTCGTTGAAGAAGCGGGTGACGTTGTAGGGCGTCATCACGCCCTGGACAAGGCGGTAGTTCTCGTAGACTTCCTCTTCGAGATTCAATTGGCGGTCAACGGGATCGCGCCATTTGAACGACTTTTTCACCGGAAGGTGCGTGTCGATATCGAAGTCGAGGACGACGGCTTCGTCCTTCGAATTGATCAGTGTCACCTGCAGGGCCGGATGCTGCGCCGCGTTGGCATTGCCGTCATACAGCAGCGCGACGCTGGGATCGTTGACCCAGGTACGAAGAATGGTGTCGAGTGAAAAGCGCCGCCGGCGCAGGTAATCGTCGAGATCTTTTGGCTCCATGGGATGCGGGCCCTTGTAGGTGATTTCCCATCCTTTGTTGCCGATGTACAGCTCCGCAATGTCGCGCTCCTTGGTGACCTCCACGCGTTCCTTGTCGGGGAACTCGGAAAAACTCCAGAACTCGGTGCCATTGCCGGAGGGGCGGCCGTGGTGAAAACCGAAGCCGCGCCCCTGCAGTTCCCGGTTGCGGATGTTGAGATAGGCCGGTCCACCGAGGGCCTGAATGGCTTGATCGATCAGGGCTTTGGCCTGGCGGGCATTCCGTTCGTCGACCGGAATCGATGCGGCAGCCTGGGTTGAAGGTGCGGACGACGCCGGCGACGAAGCCGCAGGCGCTTGCGGTGCGGCATTCTGCGGCTGATTACTCTGTGGCCAGTCATTCCGCGGCCGGTCGTCCGCGTGAGACGCAGCCGCGCACACCATAACCAGAATGGGTAGAAACCGTTTCATTCCAAGTAAGGGAGTCGAGTGCAAATCAGAATTGTAGCGTTTTTCGGGGGTTTCCTGCCTGCAGCCGTTCAAGCTCCTCTAGCTTGGTTGGATGCAGAAAAAGGCCGGAATGCAAGCTATGGCGACGGTTTTTGTGGGCACAGCGGCTGAATTTTGGGCCAGCATATCCAGCCTTTTAAATCCGGCCCCTTAGCCGGCTAACACCGCGCCGCCGTTCACGTTGAAAACTTCTCCCGTGATGAAGCTCGCGAGCTGCGTGCACAGGAACAGCACGGGAGCCGCGATCTCCTCGGGCGTGCCGGCGCGGCCCAGGGGAATCGTACGGAGGATTATTTCTCCCGTCTTCGGGTCGGCGAGTGCTCCGGCGCTCATATCGGTGTCAACCCAACCCGGAGCCACGCAATTCACGTAAACACCATCCTGAGCTAATTCGGTGGAAAGACTTTTTGTCACGCTGATCAGCGCGCCCTTAGTGGCGGAATAGTCGCAATGAAAGGCCTCGCCGCGCTGGCCGCTGGTGGAACTGATCAATACGATGTGCCCGGCGGCTGTGTTCACACGGGGCTGTGATTTCATCTGGGCTACGGCGTGCTTGACCAGACCGAAAACGCCGTCGAGATTGATTGACATGGTGGAACGCCACTGCTCGTCCGTCATGCGATCGATGGGCACGTCCTCCGGCGGCCAGACGCCGTGGTTGGCGATCAGAATATCCAACCGCCCGAAATGTTTGACCGTTTCAGCTACGAGCGAGCGGGCCGATTCCGGAGTATTCAGGTCGCAGGCGATCGCGTGACAGACGACGGCGCCGCATTCTTTCACCAGCGCGTCAGCCTGCGCGCGAGCGCTTCGATAACTAAAGACTACCTTGGCGCCCGCGGTGGCAAACATGCGGACTGTGGCTGCGCCGATGCCACGCGAACCGCCAGAAACGAGGGCAACTTTGCCGGAGAGAGAAAGAGGGACAGGCATCTCACTAGTTTCTGGGTTCTGGCTCGAGGTTGCAAGTGAGATGCGCTCATCCCCTGTTTCCGCGCAAGGAACGCGCAAGAAAAATGGAGCGCCCGGCAAAGGTGTTACTAGTCGCCTGAGGAGCTTGACGAAGCGCGGTGCTCCGATTTCAACCCGCGCAACAGCACGCGCACCAGCATGCCGTCAAAGCGGGTTCCGCTCATGTTCGCGAGTTCATCGAGTGCCTGCTCGGGCGTCCGTGCCGCGGAAAAGGATTGTTCGGCGACCATGTTGGCGTAAGCGTCGGTCAAGCCAATGATGCGCGCCCACAACGGCGCCTCCTCACCCCGCAAGCCATCCGGATAGCCGGATCCGTCGAAGCGCTGGTGATGATGTTCGATGGCCTCCCGCATCATGGCGCTGTGGGGAATGGTTCCGACAATTTCCGCGCCAATGTGAGCGTGCATCTTGACCTGCTGAAATTCATCGTCGGTAAGCGGGCCCGGCTTGTTGAGGATGCGGTCAGGCACAAAAATCTTTCCCACATCGTGAACCCGCGCGGCGTAAACCAGATCCGCAGTTTCCTCTGTCGACAGGCCGAGTCCCCGGGCGATCACTTCGGCATAGCGCGCCACCAGGTCGCCGTGGCCGGCGGTGCGCAACTCGCGCGATTCGGCAGCCCGGCTCAGACATTCGACCGATTCCTTCAAGAGCGGAAGATTGCATTCTTCATCTCCGCCGCACAGTTTGGATAGCGTCGAAGTCAGCTCCTCGAGCTGCTCGGGGCCCGATCGCTCGCGCTGCAGAAAGCCTTCGATGTAGGCGGAAATCTGTTGGCGCTGCCGGGCGAAGTCCTGACCTTCGACAAATTCCTGCGCCGTTGAAACCAGATTTCCTCCCGAGCGCTTGGATACATACATTCCCGCGTCGGCCACGCGAATAATGTCTTCGATAGAAAAACCGTGCATGGGAAAACTGGCGACTCCGAAGCTGCCCGTCACGTGGTGTTCGCCCAGCATGGGATCGCTGGCCAGCCACTGGCGCAGGCGCTCGGCCAGCACCTGGGCCTGCTCTGCGCCGGTCTCGGGCATCAGGACGATGAACTCATCTCCGCCATATCGCGCGACCACGTTTGACTGGCGCGACTTCTGTTCCAGCAGCCGGCCGACGCGAGCCAGCACCAGGTCGCCTTCGAAGTGCCCCATAGTGTCGTTGACCTCTTTGAATTTGTCGAGATCGATGAGCACCACGGAGAACGGACGTCCAGAGCGCGAAGCGCGTTTCCACTCCGCTGACAATGCTTCCCAGAAAAAGCGCCGAGTCTTGATTCCAGTCAGCCCGTCGGTAATCGACTGCTGTTGTAGCTTCTGGAAAACGAATGCATTATGCAGCGCCGTGGCCAGCAGGTCGGCCAGCGTGTTCAGAATTAAAACGTCCTGTGGCGAAAATGCATTCTCGTTGCGGTTCTCAATGTTCAGCACGCCCAGCAGCATTTCGCCATAGGTGATCGGAATGCACAGCACGGCGCGGGAATCAGGGAGAATCCCCGATAGATGGCCGGGAAGTGCATTCTGTACCAGCGCACGCTCACCGGTGCGGGCTACGCGGCCCAGAATGCCCGCCCCCAGCGGAATGCGACGGCCCATGGCGTGCGCGGTCGCTCCGGCCTCAGCCTTGATTTCTATTTCTTTTGTGCCGTAGTCGAGCAACCCGATGCCGATGTGGTCGAAGCTGAAGTTCTTTTGAATTTCTCCGGCGATCTGGCTCAGCATATGCACCGGATCGTCGCTCGAAATGGCGGTGCGGGAAATGTTGTTGAGGAAGGCGAGCTGCCGGGAACGGCGCTGCTCCTCCGCAAACAGGCGCGCATTCTCCACCGCGACTGAGGCCTGCCCGGCGGCGGTGACCAGCACGTCGAGGTCGCGCTGCTCGAAAACGAATTCCCGGTCGGGATGCATCGCGACCATGATTCCGGCGGCCTTGTTGCCCAGAAAAATCGGCGCGGCGATCAGGCACTTGGCCGGCCGCTGCGGAATGTGGCTGATCCCCAGACTCTTTCGCGTTGTTTCCAGATCGGAGCGGATGAGCAGGGGTTCGCCGTTGCGAATCACGTATTCGGTGAAGGCATTGCGCAGTTCGCGCGTACGCTTGGGCAGGACGCGATTGTCGCGAATTTCCAGCTCGAAGCGGATTTCGTCGGCCTCCTGGAATGCGATGTAGAAATGGCTCGTATCGAAAATCTGCCCCAACTCGACTTGAATAGTGCGAAGAATCTCGTCCTGGTCGAGGCGCGAGCTGATCGCCTTCCCGATCTCGGTGAGCAGTTCATACTCTTTGGTGCGGCGATGCGCGTCGTGGCTGACCACATAGTTTTCGAGCGTGAGGCCCAGTTGCAGAGCGAGCCCTACCATCAGACGCGGGCCCGACGATCCGAACGCGCGGCGTTCCACGTGTGGGAACAGGATGACTCCGAAATTGTGCTCGCGAGTCTGCAGGTTGACTGCCGTCAGATTGCGAACCTCCGCCTCGATGAGGATCCGCTTGAAGTCGGCGAAAGTCCCGACCACCGCCATGGGAAACGGCTCGGTCATTTCCGCCAGATCGTGCACCGTAAAAATTCCGCTTTGCCGGTAAGCCAGGTCGCTGATGTACTCGCCGGCGCCGCCTTTTTCCAGCGCGGCGAGGAATCCCGCCGGAAAGCCTCGCTGCACCGAGGGCAAGAGGCCGCGCCAGCGTTCGGTAACGAAGATAGCGGCGCGATCCATGGGCAGGGCGCTCATCAACCGCTCCAGAGCGACCTGCATGTTCGGAACCAGATCCTCGGCGAATAACAAGCGCCTGGCATCCACGCCGAGAGTCGACAAGGCCAGAGTATTTTCCTGTACCGCATTGCGCTGGTTCTCAAACAACACCATCACCATGGCGATGCCGAGCAACATCTGCGGCACCGGGCCGAACAGGCGGCTGGCAGTGCCGTAAGTCTCCGCACTCTGGGCGCTTTGCAATTGCCCCACTCCCATCAGCACCGCCCACAAAGCCAGCGAAACGGCGAGCACCTGGAAGGCAAGCGATCCACGCTTGTGGCCGTTCAAGTAAAACGCCGCCGAGCAATACATGAGAAGCGCCGCCAGGCCCATGCCGAGCCGGAAGGGCGGCTGCACGTCGGCGCGAAAAATTCCGTCGACGATGTGCCCATACAGCGTGATTCCCGCGAGCACTACTCCCGCGGCTCCCACTGCTGCGTCGTACCAGCGGGGGCTGTATGCGCCCCGCATCAGCCGCGTGGACACAAAAATACACAACGCCATCGCCACCAGAAATAATTGGCTGAAAAGAAATACGAAGGGAGACTGCGGAAGAGCGTCGAGCACATAGTGCAGAGAATATGCGGCCCATGCCAGCTGCCACGCGCGGAAGTACGCCTGATGGCTCTGCTCATGGAGGTAAGTGAAAACAAGGAACAAAAGAACCGAAACGAACCCCGGGATCAGTACCGTCGAAATGAAAAGACTGTTCATAGGGTCGGTGGGTACACCTCTGACCAGCCGCACTGGCTGAGTTGCGGGGAGAAACGGTTTGTTTATGTTTTCACACCACGCCCGCGAACACAATAGAATTTAAGTACATGGAGCCGCTAAATGGCGTTCGGAACCAAGAGAGTCGCCGCCAAATCGTTGTGGCGCACCAACTTGACGGCACTTTTGATTGCCCCGTACCATCGAGCTTCGGGCGAATTCACGTAACAGCAGCACAATCCTCACTGCATCCGCCTGATGCGTTTCTTCGATACCGACCTTAAGATTTATGCCTGAATCTTTAGATGCCGCGCTGCCGCACAAGCCGCGAGTTCGTTTCGCGCCATCGCCCACCGGGTTTCTTCATGTAGGAAGCGCCCGGACTTTCATTTTTAACTGGTTGTACGCCCGGCGAAATGCCGGCACGATGATCCTGCGGCTCGACGATACCGACGTGGAACGCAACACCGACGCCTCGGTCAACTCAATCTTCGGTGGGTTGAAGTGGCTGGGTCTGAGCTGGGACGAAGAGTACAAGCAGTCCGATCGCGGCGCGCTGCATCGCCAAACGGCGGAGACTATTTTTCAGAAGGGCCTCGCGTATCGGGATTTTACTCCCGCGCACACTGGAGAAAGCGAAAGGTCCGGCGCGCAGGGAACGTGGCTGTTCAATCCCGGCATGCGCGAACTTTCGCGCGAGGAAAGCGACCGCCGCGCCGCCACCGGAGAGCGGTTCGCCTTGCGCTTCCGCGTACCCCGCGAGAGCGGGCAAGTGGTGCGGTTCACAGATGCAGTGTACGGCGAGCAGGTGAAGGCGGGCGCGGATATTGAAGATTTCGCGCTGCTGCGCTCCGACGGCATGCCGACATATCACCTGGCCTCGTGCGCCGACGACGCCGACCTGCGCATTACCCACATCATTCGCGGCCAGGACCATCTCACAAACACGTTCAAACACGTATTGATCTTCGAAGCGGCAGGCTCCGTGCCGCCGCAGTTTGCGCATTTGCCTCTGCTGGTCGCGCCCGACGGGACGAAGCTCTCGAAGCGCCGTCACGGCCCGGTGGTGAGCGTGACTACGTACCGCGACGCCGGATTTCTTCCTGAGGCGTTCATTAACTTTCTGTGCCTGCTGGGCTGGTCCCCGAAGAATGACCGCGAGAATATGTCGGTGCAGGAACTCACCGAGATCTTTTCGCTGGAAGGCATCAACCGCTCCAACGCGGTCGTGAACTTCAAAGAATCGCCGACGGTAGACAATGTTGTCATTCCGACCCCGAGCCACGAGAAGGGGAGGAACCTGCTTCTTTCTCCGGAAGACACATTCGACCCCAAGGCGCTCTGGCTTAATGCGGAACATATTCGTGCTCTGCCCTTCGACGACCTAAGCCAGCGCCTTCTACCGATCGTTCACGACGCGGGATTCGCCATCGCGCCGGAAAAAATGCTGCGCATCACGCCGCTTATCCGTGAGCGCATCACGCTATTGCGCGACGTACTCACGGTTGCGGACTTTTTCTTGCTCGACCAGTTGCCGCCGTATGATCCTGCCGAACTCATCCCGCAAAAGGGAGACGCGGCCATGGCGAAAAGAGTTCTCGAAAAAGCGCAAGTCGTCCTTGCGAATGTCGAATTCAAACACGACCCCCTGGATCAGGCTCTGCGCGCCGCTGCCCAGGGACTCGGCGTGAAGGCCGGACAAATGTTCCAGCCCATCCGCGTCGCCGTCTGCGGCCGCAAGAACGCCCCGCCACTGTTCGAAACGCTGGAAGTGCTGGGCAAGGAAATAACGCTGGCGCGAATTGACCAGGCAGCTCTGCGGATCGGATAGCCCACGAGCCGCGAGTTCCCGAATTTGTTGCATCCGGCTCCGAGTGCCTTCGATCTATACGATTTTGCAACGATTCTGCGGAAACAAGTCCGCCGTACGATTTCATCCGGCAACGTCTCGCCAACAAAACAGAAGAAAGAGGTCTCTTATGAAAGCCGTCCAAATCAGCAAGCCCGGTGGAAATTTCGAAATAGTCGAGCGCCCGACGCCCGAGCCTGGTCGCGGTCAGGTGCGGATTAAAGTCGAGGCCTGTGGTATTTGCCACAGCGACGCGCTGGTGAAAGAGGGATACTGGCCAGGAGTTCAGTATCCCCGCGTGCCGGGCCACGAAATTGCTGGACGCATCGACTCCGTCGGCGCCGACGTCGCTCAGTGGAAGCCCGGCCAGCGCGTCGGCGTCGGCTGGCACGGCGGCCACTGCTTTGTCTGCGATCCTTGCCGACGCGGAGATTTCATCAACTGCAAGTTCGAGAAGATCACCGCCATTACTTTCGACGGAGGCTACGCCGAATATGTAGTCGTCCCGGCCGAAGCAGTTGCGCTTATGCCCGACGATCTGCCCGCCGACGAAGCTGCGCCGCTGCTCTGCGCCGGCATCACCGTCTACAACGCCCTGAGAAATTCCGGCGCGCGTGGCGGGGACTTGGTCGCCGTGCAAGGCATCGGCGGCCTGGGGCATCTCGGGATCCAGTACGCCCGCCAGTTGGGTTTCCGCACAGTCGCCATTGGACGCGGCGGCGACAAGCAGGCGCTGGCGAAGAAACTCGGCGCGCACGAATATCTCGACACCAGTGCCGGAGATCCGGCGGAGGCGCTGCAGAAAATGGGCGGAGCGCATGTGATTCTGGCCACCGCGCCGGATTCGAAAGCGATGTCGGGGCTGGTCAACGGACTGAGTGCGCACGGCACGTTGATGGTCGTCGGCGCGGGTATCGAATCGCTGACGGTAACTCCGATTCAGCTGATCTCCGGGAGCAAAACAATCCGCGGATGGGCCTCCGGCACCGCCCGCGACTCGCAGGATACGCTGGAATTCAGCGCATTCAGCGGCGTCCGTCCCATGATCGAGCGCTACCCGCTCGAGAAGGCAGCCGAGGCCTACGAGCAGATGATCAGCGGGAGAGCCAGATTCCGGGTCGTGCTGACAATGGGCTCGTAGGGGTCCCAGGATCTTTGACCAGAAAGGGCACGAAGGTGCACGAAAGAGGCCTTACAAGATGCTTCGTGCCCTTCGTGCTGTATGCCTTCACTCTATTGCAATTAGTTGGTCGCTGTTCTGCCGGAAAGGAATTGACAGGAAGTACTTTGTATTATAAAGTACTCTCATGATCTCGTCCGCCGAGCCTTTCCTTCGCCCCATCCCAAAGCGCTGGATTCCCCGTGAAATGACCGTGGCGCCCGCACTTGATCCCAACGAACGCACCGGCCCGGTGGTACGGCACTACGCGCTGCTGATCAACCCGTTCTATCCCAAGGACGCGAATGCCAGTTTTGGCAAGCACGTGCTCACACCCACGCTTGCGCTGACCAGTTTCGCCGCGACTACGCCCGCACACTGGCGCGTGCAGTACTGGGATGAAAACCTTCTCGACGGACGTCCACCGTTTCACCCGATGCCACAGGTAGTGGGCATCACCGTACATTTGACCTTCGCGCGGCGGGCGTATGAACTGGCAGCTTGGTATCGCGCCCGGGGCGCGAAGGTAATCTTCGGTGGCCTGCATGTGCTTTCCTGTCCCGACGAATGCGCGCCCCGCGCCGATGCGGTCGCTCTCGGCGACGGCGTGCAACTCTGGCCCCGCATCCTGCGCGACATTGAGGCGAACAACCTGCAGCCGCGCTATGTCGCGAGGTATGAAAACGACTACTGCGACGACCCACCGCCGCGCCGCTCGATTCTTCCCCGCCATAGCTTTCTTACCACCACCAGCCTCATCGCGACTCGCGGATGCCACAACCGCTGCGGCTTCTGTTATCTCGCGACCGATGGCCTGCGCATGCCGTATCGCATGCGACATCCGCAACAAGTCGCTGACGAGTTTCAAAAAGACGACCAGCCCTACGCCGTCTTCGTCGACAACAATCTGGGATCGCGCCGCGATTATCTTCACCAGCTCTGCGCCGCCCTGCGCCCGCTCAACAGAATATGGAGCGCGGCCGTCACCATCGACGTTACAGACGACCCCAGCCTCATCCGCAACATGGCGCTTGCCGGATGTACCGGAGTCTTTATCGGATTCGAATCGCTCTCCGACGAGAACCTCGCCGATGCGCATAAAAAAACGCCGAAGACCGCGGACTACGCGCGCCGTGTGCGCATCCTGCACGAATACGGCATTCAGGTGAACGGATCATTTGTCCTCGGATTCGATCACGACCGCAAAGATTCATTTGCCCGCACCGCGGAATGGATCGAACAGAATCGTCTGGAGTGCGCGACGTTTCACATTCTCACGCCGTATCCCGCGACGCCGCTGTTTCAGCAGATGGAAGCGCAAGGCCGCATCCTGCATCGCGACTGGACGCTCTATGACACCGGCCACGCTGTCTTTCAGCCGAGGCACATGACGCCCGAAGAACTAGAGCAGGGATACGCCTGGATCTACCAGCGCCTGTTCTCGCACTCCTCGATCTGGCGCCGCAGGCCGCGGGTTGAAACGTGGAAAGACCTACAGGCCATTCCGCTCTACCTCGCCATGTCGTATCTCTATAAGCGCTCCAACCGCTTCTGGCATCCGCTCATCAAGCACGACCTGGTCAATCCGGTATGGAAGCCACTGGTCGAGATGACGAGGTGGCGGCACGTCCACTACCGCCGGCGCCTCGCGCAAAAAGAAAGAGAAATGGCCGTCGGCGCTCCGGGACAGGTTGTGTCGGCGGGAGTGTGAGGAGCCAAAACGTCTTGCCGTTTATTCTTCTGAGTACTCCGCGTGAAACCCAGGCGCGAATCATGGCGGAAAGGGACGAACGCGTCTATGATGAGTTGCTTGAAGGCGGAGCGCTACCATGGAATTCGCAGCCAATCTCCTGCCCCGGCGGTACCGTGATTTCATCGCGCGCACAGCCGTCGCCGCTGTAATTGCGATCCTGACATCGCTCGCTGCTGCGCAAGCCCCGGTGCAAAACCCACCCACGGCGTCTCCGTCGGAAGACTTGAAAAAGTATCCCGGACTGCTGGCGGAGTTCGGTCAGCTGCTGAAGAAGATGCAGGATGGAGTGCAATTTCCGCCGCTGCGCGGCCAGAGCCGCCTCTTGACTCTGCTCCCGGAGTCGACAATCTTCTATGTCGCCCTCCCCAACTATGGCGACGCCTTCCAGCAGGCCCTGACCATTTTTCAGCAGGAAGTAAGAAACAACGCGGAACTGCGCGCCTGGTGGGAACATGCCCAGTTGTCCGCGGATGGAATCAAGCCGGAAGATTCTCTGGAGAGGTTTTATCAATTCTCGCAATATCTGGGGGACGAAATTGTCGTTGCCGGTGCAAACGAAGGCGGCAAGGACCCCAGCCCGCTCCTGCTTGCGGAAGTGAGAAAGCCTGGCCTGAAGCTTTTCATTCAACAAACAGCCAAGGAACTCGCCGGCAAATCGCCTTCGCCGGTGCGCGTTCTGGACGTCGCGGAACTTGCCGCCGCGAAGGACACAATCGGTTCGGAGCAACTCCTCATCCTGGTACGCCCCGACTTCGTGTTGGCCGCGCCCGATCTCACTGTACTGCGCAGCTTTAACGCGCTCGTAGACCACAATAGCCGTGCCTTTGCCGCGGTTCCGTTCGGCCAGCGATTGGCACGGGGTTATGAGGGCGGAGCCTCAATCGTGGCGGGCCTCGACCTGCAAAACATTCTGGGTCAAATCCCGCCAGAACCCGGCCAGAACCCGGAGCTCCTCCGGCGCTCGGGCTTTGGTGACGTGAAATATCTGGTGTTGGAGCATAAAAGAGTGGCTGGCGAAGAAGCCAGTCAGATGGAGTTGAGCTTCACCGGTCCGCGCCACGGAATTGCATCGTGGCTAGCCGCGCCCGGGCCCATGGGCAGCGTGGATTTCGTTTCGCCCAAGGCGCTCATGGTTGCCAGCGTGTTACTGAAGGACCCAGTGGAGATATTTGACGAATTTACGGAGATGGCGACGGTTTCGAATCCGAATATGGAGATGCAACTGGCGGGGATGGAAGAGGCATTAAAAATCAGCTGGAAGAAGGATCTGTTTGCCCACCTGGGTGGAGAGATCACGATTGAGCTCGACAGTCTGAACCCTCCGGACCCTCCCGTATGGGAAGCGATGGTTAAGACGAACGATGCCCCAGGCCTGTCGGCAACGATAAGCACTTTGCTGGCAGCGGCGAAACTCGAGGCCGAGAGGGCGGAAGAGGACGGAGTCACGTACCACACGGTGCAGGTTCCTTCCGGTCCGAAGACGATGGCGATCGCCTATGCGTTCGTCGACGGATATCTGATTGTAGGTTCGAGCCACGAAGTGGTCGCCGGAGCGATTCGACTGCACCGGTCCGGGGAATCGCTGGGCAAGTCCAAGAAGTTTCTGGCCTCGCTGCCGCCGGGCAACTTGTCGGAGGTTTCTGCGTTGCTCTACGAAGATCCGGTCGCGATGGCGGCGTTGAGCCTGCGGCAGGTTTCGCCAGAAATGGCACAACTGTTCTCGCAGGCGCCCGTGGAAACCGCGGCGACCGTAATCTGCGGATACGGTGAGGAAGCTGCCCTTCGCGAGGCCAGCCGTAGCGGTGGCGTTGACGCGGGCGCGGTGTTGGTGATTGCGGCCATCGCGATTCCCAACTTGCTGCGGGCGAGGACGGCGGCGAATGAGGCGTCCGCTGCCGCCACGATTCGCACCGCCAACGTCGCCCAGGTTACATATGTGAGTGCTTATCCGCAGAAAGGCTATGCCCGCGATTTCGCTTCGCTCGGTCCCGATCCGCGCGGCCCCGCCCACGCTTCCGCAGACCACGCCAGCCTGATTGACGCTACCCTGGGAAATCCAAGTTGTACTTCCGGCGCGTGGTGTACCAAGTCCGGCTATCAGTTCGCCATCAAGGCGACCTGCAATCCGAAGCGGTGTGGAGAGTATGTGGTGGTCGGCACGCCCGTCAGCAGCAGCACGGGAGCGAGAAGTTTTTGTTCGATCGCAGACGCGGTCGTTCGCGTCAAAACCGGAGCTCCTCTGACTTCGCCGGCCAGCGCCGCGGAATGCCTGACTTGGCCGCCGCTGCAATAGGGAACCCAGTTCACGGATTAGGAGGCCGCATGCACGCCCTCACGCACGATCTCCGCTTCGCATTTCGCCAACTGTGGAAAGCGCCCGGCTTTGTGGTGACGGTGGTCCTTACGCTGGCTCTCGGCATCGGCGCCACCACCGCGATCTTCTCGCTGGTGGAGGGCATCCTCCTGAGACCCCTCCCGTTCAGCGATCCCGACCGCCTCGTTCTATTGGGCGATCACCTGCAACACGGCCCCAATACTCCCGTCACTGCCCGCGAAATCGCCACGTACACGAACGCAACCAGTGCTTTTTCCTCACTCGGTGGCTACATCGGCACCAGCTACGAACTTTCCGGCGGGGCAATTCCAGAAAACGTGAACGCCGCCCGGTTCACCGCGAGCGTGTTCCCGACCCTGGGAGTTCATCCCGCTCTGGGCCGCGTCTTCACGCAGCAGGAAGAAGACTCCCATCAACCGCTCGCCGTCATTAGTTACGCTCTGTGGTTGAACCGTTACCACCTCGATCCCAGCGTGCTCGACAGCTCCATCGTGCTCGACCGCAGGCCCTACACGATCATCGGTGTGATGCCGCGCGACTTCGAGTTTCCTTTGGTCGACGGGCATCTCGACCAGGCGCAGCTCTGGGTTCCCATGAGCCTCTCGCCCGACGAACTCTCCGACCAGCGCGCCGGTTTTTGGGGATTCCAGATGGTCGCGCGCCTTAAAGATGGAGTCACCTTGCCGCAGGCCGCGCAGGACGCCGACAGGGTCGCCCAGCAGGTGATGCGCAGTTTCCCCGTGACGATGTCGGCGATTCACATTCAGGGCGACGTCATGCTGCTGCGTGAGAACGCAGTCTCCGAAGTGCGGCCGCTGCTGCGCACGCTGTTCTTCGCCGTCTCCGTCGTCCTCTTGATTGCTTGCGTGAATGTCGCCGGCCTGCTGCTGGTGCGGGCCATCCGGCGTCGTCGCGAATACGCCGTTCGGCTGGCGCTGGGTGCGCGTTCCACTGCCATTCTTCGCGAGTCGGTTTTCGAAGGCCTGCTGCTCAGCCTGGCCGGTGGCCTGCTGGGGCTGGCGTTCGCTGCGACCGCGATCCGCACCGCGTTACACCTTTTGCCCGGGTCCATGCCGCGCGTCGACTCCATCTCCATCAACGCGACTGTTGCCGCTTTCGCTCTGCTACTCGCATTGGCAACTGGAGCGCTTTGCAGCCTCGCGCCCGCCTTCGCGGCGATGCGCACCAATCTCACCGAGAGCTTGAAAGAGGGCGTCCGCAGCGGCACCGGCTCGTCAAGTCACAGCTGGCTGCGATCGACTCTCGTTGTCTCCGAGATTGCCATCGCTCTCGTGCTGCTCACGGTATCCTTCGCTTTTCTGCGCAGCTTTCAGAAGATGCGCGCCGTCGACCCCGGTTTCCGTCCGGACCACGTGCTCGTCGCGGAATATCAGTTACCGCTCGACCAATATTCCACGCATGCTTCCGAAGAGTCGTTCAACCATGCCGTCGTCGATCACCTATCGAGCCAGCCGGGAATCGTCGCCGTGGGCATGACCAACGCCCTTCCGGCTACCCAAATCTACGGACAGGCTGCCTACACCATTGAAGGCGACCCGGCAGACCAATGGAAGCTGAAATTTGCCGGGTTCACGGTTACCTACGGCGACTACTTCCGCGCCATGGGCATCCCGCTCATCGACGGCCGCGACTTCACTCTCGACGACCGTTCGAACTCGCCACTGGTCATGATCGTCAACCAATCCATGGCCAAACATTGCTGGCCCGGCCAGCGCGCGATTGGAAAGCGCATGCACGTCGGCAATCCCCGGAAGGGACTACCCTGGGCGACCGTGGTCGGCATTGTCGCCGATACCAAGCACGGCTCTCGCGATGAACCCAGCACCGATCAGTGGTATGCCCCGGCGCTGCAGCCGGCCATTCTCTACGGATTGGACGCTGGAGAAAAACTTGCGGGCGCCGCCGGCGGATACATCACGCTGCGTTCCGCGCTCCCGCCCGGCGAGATGACTCAAACGTTGCGCGCAGCCATCAGCGAGATCGATCCGCAACTCGCCCTGCAGCAAGTGCAACCCATGGACGACGTAGTCTCAAACATCGAGGCCCCGCGCCGTTTCAACACCGACCTGATCACGGCCTTCGCCGCGGGCGCGCTGTTGTTGGCCATCACCGGAATCTATGCCGTGGTCACGTTCTCGGTCTCGCTGCGCACCCAGGAAATCGCGGTGAGGATGGCGCTCGGCGCCCAGCGCCAGAGCATCGCCCGCCTCGTCCTCATTTCGAGCGCCCGTCTGGCGCTCGTCGGATGCAGCTTAGGCGTGATCGGATCGCTCGCCGTATCGCGCCTGGTCAGCTCGTTTCTCTTCGATGTGAGCGCCACCGACCCACTGATCTACGTCGCCGCCGTCGTGATCATGCTGCTGATGGCGCTCCTGGCCTCCGCAATCCCCGCAAGGCGTGCCGCTTCGGCGGACCCGATCGTCGCGCTGCGCTCGATTTAGATTTTTGGTGCGTGAATCTTTAGAATCATCGAGTTAGCGCGGCAATAAACTCAGGTGACACACATGCGCCGGCGGACAAGACGCGCCCAAATCGAAACATGCCCAGCAGCAAAGTTTAGGGGGCAAGTGAATGAGTGTTACTGGGCCGGTTTCTCCAGCTCGATTTTGCCGGTCGAATGAAGATCAACGGAGATACGTGCCGAGTTATCTCCAATGCTCTCCGTTCCGCTCACCGTTACATGATGAGCCTGACTCACTACGATCGAGCCTGCGGTACTGGCTGTTCCAAGTTCATAGTGGTGAGGCCAGGTATTCGAGTTGGAGATTTGAGTCCTGTCAATGGTCACTCGACTCGATGAGCCGAGAAAGATTGCCGGGCCGGGAACATCGGTAACACTATTTCCCGAAAGAACGATGTCTTGATTGACCGGAACGTCGGTGCTGCCACTTTCGTCAAAAAGCCCGTTATTGAGCCAGGTTCCAATCAGGATGGCTCCCGGTAAACCGGCCACCTGGCCCGGAATAAACGCACTGCCTGCCTTCGCCCCAGAGGTGGAAATCTGATTGTTCAAGACTTGCAAGTCTTGCACGCCTGGGGTCGCGGACGGAGGAACGTCTTGCAGAATTCCGATGAAGATAGGGTAGTGGAACATATCGCTCATGACATTGTTTTCGAGCAACCCGTACGGCGACTGGGGCAGAACGGCTCGGCCAAGACCGTTGTGGAACAAGTTGTTCCGAATGATCCAGCGGGGAGCCATAAAATTCAGATCTTCCTGCCAGCTATCGGTTGCAAGATGGGGAACTTCGTTACTCAACGTCACGTTCACCGATCCGTCGGCGTTCGTGGACACAGCCGTCGCTGTTGCGTAACCCAACAGCCCCCAGGCTGAGTTCGAAAACATCAAGGGGTCGCCCACACTCACCGGAAACTCCGGCGAAGGAATC
>Ga0070733_10001581_pt1 | contig 16837 bp, 11 predicted proteins | sample Coa_R1_9_FD_66450 | JGI IMG/M metagenome (GOLD analysis project Ga0070733, IMG submission 66450) | Surface soil microbial communities from Centralia Pennsylvania, which are recovering from an underground coalmine fire - Coalmine... | ecosystem: Environmental > Terrestrial > Soil > Unclassified ... | reverse complement strand
CGAAGATTGTGTGCCCGAAGCTTCATGACTCGTAAGAAACTATCGCACGGCTTCTGTAAAGTCAAGAATTCTAAGTTGCTCTGAGTCTCTTAACCGGTTGGGGATGCCAGTCGTTGCCGGTCGCTTGTACTGGATCACACCACAGGTCAGCCCGCGCCCGTGGGGGCGTCGCAAGCCGACAGTCCGCGCAAGCAATCGCAATAATGCAAAAACACTAGAGACAGGCGGCGCGTAACCGGGTCTACTGCCTAACGCTGCGCTAGGCTTCCGGCTTCGAGGAGATTGCGATGCCAGCTACGCAATTGCAAGGAACGCACAGGCCGTGAATGACCAACTCGCATTGGTCGCGACGAGATTGCTGAAAATCGCAGGCGCGCTCGTCGCTCTCTACGCCGTGATCACGGCTGCGCTCTTCGCGATCATGCTGCAATCGCCGGACAAATTCGCCGGCACGATGAGATATGTCCCCTGGCCGGCGTTCGTGGTGTTGCCCTTCAAACCGCTTTGGAACGTCGCGCGCCAAGGCCATCTGGCGGTCGGCGACATGGCTCCGGATTTCTCACTCGAGAGCCCCGACCACAAGAGCACATTTCAGTTGTCGTCCATGCGCGGCCAGAAACCAGTCGTGCTGGTTTTCGGCAGCTACACCTGACCTCCTTTCCGGCGGGAGGTTCCCGCTCTCAACACGCTCTACGAACAATATAAGGATCAAGTGGCGTTCTACGTGGTGTACATCCGCGAAGCGCATACCAGCGATGTGTGGCAGGATCCCGACAATCTGGACGACCACGTGATTTTCGCGAGTCCGAAGAATATTGCCGAGCGCAGCGAGATGGGGCAGTTGTGCGTGGTAAAACTGGGGATTCACTTTCCCGCTGTCGTGGACGGCTTCGACAACGCAACGGAACGCAACTACACAGGCTGGCCGGATCGTCTCTACGTGATCGATCGCGAAGGGCGGGTGGCGTACAAAGCGCGGCCCGGCCCGTTTGGCTTCAAGCCGCAGGGAGTTGCGGATACGTTGCAGAGGTTGTTACCAACGGCGGCGAATCGCTGAGACTGGCATTCATCCGGCAATCAAGCGTCGGGCGTGGCCCTGGCGCGCTCTAGTTCACTTCAATCGTCGTTACGCTCAACGCCGGCAGGGTGACGGTGAAAGACGAGCCGCTCACTGGCATCGTTCCGATGGACACCGGCTCGACGGTGCTCTGACCCTTAGCGGAAGCCGCCGTCACCTGATAAAGCTTGGCCGTGCCGGAGACGCCCAAGCCGTTGATAGCGGTCACTTGCGAACCGGTGGAGCGATTGATCGCAACGAATACATACCTGCCCGGCGTGTTGCTGTCCGAGCTCGCGTAAACCATCACATTTTGCACGTTACTGGAAGTTGCCTGCAGCGAAGTGTCGCCGAAATTCCCGCCCGCTCCGTCGAAATCGCGGAACGCGCGGAAACCCGCCAGCGCGTAGGAATAGGTTCCGACCGGAGCCCAAAAAGTCGCAGCGAACAATCCTTGCGCGCCGAAAACGCCCAGGTTATCTGCCTGCGCGATCGTTCCCGCAATATGGTTATAGCCGCCATTTTGATATTCCGTGATGGCCATCTTCATGCCGGGAAATTCAGCGTTAATCTTGCCCTGCAAGCGTCCCAGAATATTGATGGGAGTGTGGCCCAGCCGCTGGTAGATCCACGGACTGCTGTTGGTGTAATCGGTGAATGTAGGATCCCACAGGTTGCGCGGGCTTTGCACGATCAACTGGACCTGCGCATCTGTCAGCGTGGAGGACGTCATATCGACGCTGCGCAGTCCATTCACATCGTACTCTTCGGGGTACCAATGGAAGTCGTACACGTCCACAAGCGGTTTGCCGAACGTAGCCGACGCGCTGCTGAGCGCCGTGAGATATTCGTCCGTGAACCAATTCGCGCCGCTGGGTGTGGGGCTGATTTCTCCTTGCCAGTACCACATGCCTAAAAATCCATAGTGCACCGGCCCGAAAATCACCATATCCGGAAACTGTTTTTTCAAGGCCTGCGTCATGGTGATGGTTTTGGTGATGAAGGCGCCCGGCGTTATCGGATTCGGTCCCTGCACTTCCAAATGAATTTCGTTCCACAGCTCCGGCTCGTTATCCAGGCACACGAAAGTGGGCAGCGCCGGATTGCTTCCGAAGATGCCCATGCCGGGGAATTTCTGATCCAGCGCCCACACGGATTCGTCCGCGAATACGTTGGCGCCGCTGGTGGGTGGGTTGATCGTGAACGGCGCGCTGGATACCGTGCTTTTTTGATCGACCAACACCTTGAAGCGGCTCATATCCGGCGGGTTCACCAGGCTCACGGCGCCGTTCTCATCCGCAGCCACCAAACCTTGAAGCGGCACGGTCATCAAAGTTGCCATGCCGATCGCTTGATCCCGGGCGATGTAGCTGCGCACGGCTTCGTCGGGAACTGTGCTGCTGCTGAGGTTGTCGTCGTTCTCGTAGAAATAGTCCCGGCCGCCATTGGAGGCATTCGTCTCCCAATTGTAGGCTGTCCAACGGCTGGCGCCGGCGCGATCGAAAGTAAACCCCGGCGGAGTGCCGGTGACCTCGGAGTAAGCATTGATGCCGTAGATCCACGGCGAGATGGGTTTGGTTTGCGCCGGATTGATGGTGATGGTGACATTCGCCACGGGCGCCGCGGGCGTGGCGCTGGCTTGCGCGGAATTGGCGCTTGGGCCGACCGAGTTCAGGGCGGAGACCACATAGTAGTAGCTCGTGCCGTTGGTTACAGAAGTGTCCGTATAGCTGGTTGCGGTGGGGGAAGCGAGCACCGTGTTGTACGGTCCGCCGTTTGTCGTCGAACGCTTCACTTCATAGCTGGCCGCGCCTGCGCTGGCATTCCAGCTCAAACTTACCTGCGCATTGCCCGGCGTCGCTTGCAATCCCGTCGGAGTGGCCGGAGCGGATTCGGGAGCAACGGGCGTCGCCGTAACTTGGGCGGAATTGGCGCTCTCGCCGCCGCCGTTCGCCGCCGCAACTACATAGAAATATTTTGTGCCGTTGGTGACTGCGGAATCGCTGTAGCTGGTGGAAGTGGGCGACGCAATTTGCGTCTCGGCGCCGCTGCTGGTGGAGCGCTTCACGTAGTAGCTGGTCGCGCCCGAACTGCCTGTCCAGGCCAAGCTCACCACCCCGCTCCCACCCGTCGCTGAGAGGCCTGTCGGAACCGTCGGCACAGAGACAGTCGGCGTCGCGCTCACGTCCGCAGAGTTCGCGCTTTGCCCTGCCGAGTTGTAGGCTGAAACGACGTAAAAATACTTCGTGCCATTGGTTAGGCCCGTATCCGTGAAGTTCGCCGCTGCCTGCACTGAAATCTGGGTGTAGGGGCCTCCGGAAGCGATGGATCGTTCCACGTAATAACCTGTGGCGTCAGAACTTACCGTCCAATGCAGAGCAACCTGCGCGTTACCTGCCGCCGCAGCCAGACCCGCGGGAACCGCGGGGATCGTCGTCTCCGCCACTCCCGTTCCCGCCTTGCCCGCATAGCCGGCGCATCCTGTGTGCAGCAGAAGGATGGCCGTAATGGAGCAGAGCAGGACGGTCGGGATTGCCCGTTCGACAAACTTCATGTGAGGCGCCTCCCAGCGAGCGCGAGGTACGGCAATGCAACGCATGTTCGGTGTTCCAAAACGGGATTAGCTCTTTCTTAGGAATGAGGGTAAGAGGTGCGAGAGAAACCAACAAGCTGTCCTGAGGGACAGAAAAGGTTCTAGACCGCAAGGCCCATCAAAGCTAAGAACACGGCACTTAGGTCAGGTGGACATGCGGGGAGCACCAGGTTGCAATCTGAAACATCAAGGATCCAGTGGTCGGGAGTGGACCTTGGGATTAACCACGTTCTTTTCGGCGCATGCTATTTACCACATCGGTGCACCTCTCGGCCCTGCGCGTTGACACTCCCCAAGTCTCTGTCAGAATCGTTGCACTGGACGCCGAGAAATCAATTTAAGGAGTCACGGATGAATTCGTTTAGGCGCATTACTGTGATTGTGCTGAGCTCTCTGCTCGCGGCTCTGCCCGCAATGCCGGAACCCCAGACGGGCAACCAGCCGGCGGGCCAGATCAATGCCATGATCCCGGCGGCCACACGCAACTCTCAACCTGCGAAAGTCAAAGAGGATTTGAATTGGAACGATTTGCTGAAGACGGAGCATAGCGGACGCGTGCGCGCCGGACTGAAGGACGGCTCCATTCTCAGCCTGGGTTCGGACAGCGAGCTGCGCATCGTGCAGCACGACAGCGCTTCGCAGCAGACGTCGCTCGAAGTGGATTTCGGCAAACTTCGCAGTCAGGTGGTGAAGGTCACGAAACCGGGCGGAAAATTCGAAGTGAAGACGCCGAACGCGGTAATCGGCGTTATCGGCACTGATTTTTACGCCGCGTTTGAATCCAACACCACCACGGTGATCTGCTACAAGGGCAAAGTTTCCGTAACGCCGACGAACGGCGCGCACGCCGCCAACAATTCCGGACAAGCCAACGCGACTTCGAATTCCATCACCGTGAACGCCGGGCAAATGGTGCAGATTACTACGGAGATTCCGCCTTCAGGTTTCCACGCCTCAGATACTCCGCCCGCGACTTTGCAAGCCAGCCTCACCGACACGGAGATACCGACCAATGCCGGCGTCGTGCACCACGGCCACACGCTTCGCTGGGTTATTATTGGCACGGCTGTCGCGGTGGGATTGGGAGTCGGTCTCGGCGTCGGTCTAACGCGCGGCGGGGGAGGCAAGCCCGTCGGTACGAGCCCCGGGACACCGGTAACTGGAGCTCCGTGAAGCTGAGTTGCCAACACGTTGCTTCCTAATAGCCTGGGCCGTCGTTAGCTAAGGCATAATGGTTCCGGGATTTGATCGCCCATTGCGATTTCTATGAGCTCGCCGGCACAGCGATGGCCCCGCTGGAGGGAACGCTTAAAAGAATTTGCGTTTGCCCACGTCGATCTGAGTCTGGGCATAACGGTTACGCTGCTCGGCTTGATCTTGTTCCGATTTTCCGGGATCGGCGCGATTGACTCACGCGCCGGTTTCGAGTTCCTGCAAAGCATCGAACAAAGCTCGCTGGATTTGCGTTTCGAAATGCGCGGCACCCGGCCGCATGACGACCGCATCGTCATCGTCGGCATCGACGAACAAACCCTGCAGAAAATTGACTCCTTTCCTCTTCCCAGAAAAAACTACGCAACGCTGATCAATAGATTGAGCGCGGGCGGCGCGCGCGTGATTGCATTCGACGTCACGTTTCCCACACCGGAGAGCAATTCCGGCGGCGAAGCGCTGCAGAAATTGCAGGCGGAACTCGGCGCTTCGGCGTCGCCCGCTCTGCGGAAGCAGATCCAGGACCTGGAACTAGCGAGCGATCAGGACGCCGCGCTGGCCGCAGCCATGAAGAACAGCGGCAACGTTGTTCTGGGCCACATATTTCTGGACTCCCAACCTGATCCGAAGCTCGCGGAGGAATATTTCAATATCGCCTGGGCCCACGTGTTCCCTCAAGTGCTGCCAGTCGGATTCAAAAGCGGGCAGACCGTGGACCTGGGCCAGGTGTGGAAAGAGAACGGCGGATTGGTGAGACAGGGCGTCGAGGCGAACATCGCGAAACTTGCCGACTCCGCCGCGTCCTTTGGATTCATCAATATCGTGCCGGATTCCGACGGCACGCTGCGCCATGCCTTGCTGATGATTCGCTACCAGGACTTCGACTTTTTTCCTTCGCTCGATTTGGAAGTGGTGCGCGCCTACGAAAAAATTCCCGATCAGCAGATTGCGGCCTACATTGGGCCGAATGGGTTGGAACGCATTCAGTTTGGCCGCCACATGCTGCGACACGCGAGCGACGGCAGCGCGCTATTGAACTACACCGGCCCGTACCACACGTACGCGCAATATTCGATGTGGGACGTAATCAGCGGAAACGTGCCGCCGGAAACCTTTCGCGACAAAATTGTGCTGGTTGGCGCCACGGCCCTGGCCATCGGCGATATTCGCAACACGCCGTTCCCGAGCCAGGACGCGATTTATATGGGAGTGGAGGTTCACGCCAATATCATCGACAACCTGCTGCACAGCGAAGAGCAGGGGCGTGGCTTCCTGAAGCGCGGGCTCAATGAAATGGCAGTCGATGCGGGCTTCATACTCTTGTTCGGGTTGGTTTTCGGATTTGTGTTCAGCCGCGTCACGCCCCTCTATTCAACGATTACGGTGCTGGTAACCCTCACAGCCTATGCTTGGTTTGTGTATTTCAGCTTCGCGCACAAAGGCCAGTGGCTCAGCTTTGTGATTCCGGCCGGCACGCTGGCCGCGAACTATGCCGCCATCACCAGCTTGCGCATGATCCGCGAGGAACGCGCCAAGCGCAATATTCGCAAAAGTTTTTCGCAGTATCTTGCCCCCGGCGTCATCGAGCTGATGGAAAAAGATCCGGAAAAATACCTCCGTCCCGGCGGTGAGGAGAAGGAACTCACTGTGTTCTTCAGCGACATCCGCGGGTTCACCACGATTTCTGAAGGCTTGACGCCAGACCAGCTGGTGCACCTGCTCAATGAATACTTTGAGCAAATGACCGAGATTCTTTTCGCGACCGACGGCACGCTCGATAAATTTATCGGCGACGCCATCATGGCTTTCTGGGGTTGGCCGTCTCCGCAGGAAGATCACGCTTCACGCAGTTGCGCCTGCGCGTTGCGCATGGCCGGCGGCCTGGCGAAGTTGAACGCGAAATGGCTAGCAGCGGGGCGCCCCCCGATTTCAATTGGGATTGGCTTGAACACCGGTTTGGTGAATGTGGGCACGATGGGCTCGGCGCGCCGCTTGTCCTGGACCGTGATGGGCGACAACGTAAACCTGGCCTCGCGGCTGGAAGGCATCACCAAGGCGTATCACGTGCAGATTGTGATCAGCGAAGCCACCTATCGGCAAGTCTCGAGCCAGTTCGTGTGCCGCGAGTTGGATAAGATCCGCGTCAAAGGCAAAAACTTGCCGGTGAACATCTACGAACTGATGGATGTGGCCGCTGAAAAATCCAAGTACGAAAAGCTGCTCGGCCAATTCGACCGCGCCATGGCCGAATACCGTTCGCAAAATTGGCGTGAGGCGGCTGCGCTATTTACCGATGTGCTGCTGAAATTCCCAGACGACGGGCCGAGCCAGGTTTTCCTCGAGCGAGCCATCGAGTTCTCGCAAAGCGCGCCAGAAGGCGAATGGGACGGCGTGTACGTGATGAAGACGAAGTAGGCGCGGAATTTCGTTGCCGATACTCGGACGATTCGAACGCTCCCGCCGCTTATCAGTCGCGCGGGAATCAAATCGAAACGCGACAACTCCTTAGAGTTCCAACCCAGGCGGCTTTAACGACGGATGTCGTTTGCAAATAGGCACGATGATTTTTTCAAACACTTCGTACATAACGTAGCCAACCCCTCGCTTATACGCTTTGCATTCTTCCGCCGAGGTCTCCTTCGCAACGGTTACGACGGATTGGTCCATCTGGCCGTTTATGTTCAGGAACAGCTCCAGCACATATTTTGCCGTCTTTGGATCCTCGATCAAGGCCTGCTCCTGTTAAACGACGATGCAGCGCCATCGATTTGGCGGGACCTCAATTGCTACGCAGCGACGCGGACAAGGTAAATGTTCCCTTCACGCTCTTCTCGTGTTTCCAGTCGTGGTAGGTGTGGCACTCGAAGCAGCGCGACTCCGCCGCTTCGCGTCCGCCGCGATGGCACTTCTCGCAAGTCTGAATCCCCGGCAACAGCACGTCCGCGGTTTCCTGGCTCGTTGGCGCGCCGGAATGGCATTCGACACATTTCAAAAGCTTGTGCGTATCGTGGTTGAACACGGCGTGCTGAAACCAACGCTGCGTGATATTCGATTTCGCCACGGCGGGCAAAGGAGCGTTCGCTACGAACTTTAATGCGTGGCATTGCGCGCAAGTCTTTCGCCAAAGCAGCTCTTCCGATTCAGCTACGCGCAGGGCCACCCACTGCTGCTCCGTGAGGACGCGCACCGCTGGCGGAATCGGCTGATGCGGAAGATTCCGGTTCGGAGCTGTCACGCGCAGCTCCGCCGGATGATTCGGAATGTATTGCTGAAACTTTTGCAGCAGGAATGCGTGGATCACGTCGGGCGTATCGTGGGGCACGCCTTCCTGGAAACGAGGATCGAACTGTAATCCGTGGCACGCGGCGCAATGTCTTGCGTAGGTAACGGGAGCCATGTACGCGCGGCTGGGATCCATGGACGGCGGAATCGCCTGCAGATTCACCGGCGCATCGTGCGCGTCGCCCGATCCGAACCTAAAGCGCGATTCCGGCTTCGCCGTGCGATGGCAATCGTCGCAATTCATTTGCACCGGACCATTCGGCCCGCGCAAATTCCTTTTCAGGTGTATCGCGTGGTTCAGTTTGATCGTCCCAGGATCAACGCTGCCAGGCCGCAACGCCGCGAATTCCGGATGCCCGCCGATGAAGCGTGTTATGTCCGTGGTGAAGCGCGTGGCAGCGCCGGTGGTATGCAGGTCCGCGTGGCACTGCGTGCAGCTGACGTCCGCGGTTACCGCGAGTCGCGGGTGTCCGCGATGTTCCGCATGGCACGCAGCACAAGTGGGCGTGAAAATTTGATTCGCATGATGCAGCGGCGCATCGTGGCAGGTACCGCACCCCTGATCGCTGGCCCTGGCGCTGAACGCACCCACCTGCGCCACATGGCATGCGCTGCAGCGCGCGGTAAGCACCGCGTGCGACGCGGACATTCTTCCGCCGCTATAAATGCGATCGTTGCGAGCCAGTGCATGCCAGCCCAGCCACAGCAGCGCAATCACCGGAATCGCGACGGACAAAATGAAACGCAAGCGCCGCAAAGGGTGCGGATGCTTGAAATATTCCAGGTCAATCCGCTGCGCCAGATTTTTTGTTGTGAGCTTGGCTCGTGCCACCAGTACTCGCCTCTATGCGCTTTGGGCCGCCTCGGTCCGCCGTTTCAGTAACGCAATGCCATAATCGCGTGCGCGCATCCCAGCAGCAGCAGCGCGAGCGACAAGGGAACATGCAGCATCAGCCATCCATGCAGCCAGTGGTGATAGCGCATCTGCCGGCGCAGTTGCCGTTCCTCTTCGCATATGTCTTCCAGATTTTTTACCGTGCCATGAAGTTCAGCGGGCAGCAGCGTCCTTAGACCCTCGAAAATCCCCGCGGCCTTGGCCTTAATCGAAAGCGCGGCGTTTTGCGCGCGCTCGTGCTGCAGAAAGGGCCGCATTTCGCGGCTGTAAAAGTTGCACAGCGGAATCGTATCAGTTGTCACCACCGTCGCTGTTGCCACGCTTGAACGCACGCCCGGCACCGGCGTGGCATTCTGGAAATTCAGCGGGCCGCAGACAGCCTCCACCATTTCGTCGGCCTCGGCCAGCAGCTGCGCCCGCACGCGATCGATTTGCTCGAAGATCGTTTCCATGGGAATGCGCGTGGTCATCACCGGCGGCATGTAATGTTGCAGCGCCGCGCCAAATAGCCCGCTCACGACAACTACAATCAGCAGCACCATCAAAACGCTGGTCAGCGGTCCGCCGAACCGGAAGCCGCCATGAAAAAGAATCAGCGGCAGGCTCAACAATCCCAGCCACAGATGGCCGCGCATCCATGCCTGCGCGCGGCCCAGCCGCCACACAGGGACTTTTTTCCGCGCCGCCAGCAATCCAGCGAAAATCATGCAGAGCGAGCCGGCAATGCCAAACGCCAAGCCGATGGCGCTGCCGCCGCTCGGACCCGCGGGAGAACTTTCCGCGTAGACAACATAAATAACGGCAGAGACGCCGAAAATAATCAGCGACGCAATCAGCCACGTCCGGTGTGTGCGATCAAGGCGCAAGGTTTCGTGCGTTCCCGTGGCGCGGAATAAATTTCTTAGCTTTCCGGCGTCGTGCTCGTCCCTTGTTTCAGCAAATTCGCGAAAAATGTCCGCGGATTCACGCGATGCGCCGCGTCGTGCGGGCAAGCATAAACACAACTCGGCTCCGCGAAATCCGAGCAAAGGTCGCAGGACGTCGCCTTCTGTTTCACCATCGCTTTCTTCTGCCCAGGCATTCCCGGCACGTCGGTGAAAACATTAAACGGATGCATGTTGATATTTCCGTACGGGCAATTCTCCGCGCACAGCCCGCAGCCAATGCACCAATCCTCGATAATCACTTCCAGCGAATTTCGCCGGCGAATCGAACCCACCGGGCAACCGACCATGCACAGCGGGTCAAGGCACTGGCGACACGACGTAGCCACCAGGTAATGCTCGAACCGCAATCCCTCGCGCACCAGCCGCGTCACTCCATCGTGCGCATCAGCGCAAGCCGTCACGCAAGCATCGCAGCGCGTGCAGGCGTTCAGATCGAGCAGCAATAAGCTCTGCGCTTCCATCAGTCCCTGTTTCAAAAAGCTGTCGAGCGGCGTGCTGTTGATCATTACCAGCGTTTCGTGATTCATCTGCACGCGTTCTTGGCCCACTTGTTGCAGTTTTTGGCGCACTCCGGGGAACTGCTTCGTCATGCTGGCGAAATCTTCCGCGCTGATGCGCACCACCTCGACGTGGTCAAGCGCCGTGCACGTGGCGCTGCGCACCGTATCTTCCAGCAGCGCCGTTTCACCGAAGTATTCGCCGCGCGAAAGATATGCCAGCACCATTTCGCCGCCGGCGTGCGTCTGCGATACTTTCACGAAGCCAATACGCACCAGATAAAAACTATCCGCGGCTTCGCCCTGGCGGCAAATCACCTGGCCCGGTGCGAAGCGGAGCAGCTCAACTCTCTCGCGCAGGCCGCCGATGAATTCGTCCGTCAACTCCGCAAACACTGGAACCGAACGCAAATGGGAGTCGAGAGCGCGCTGGCGGTACGCTTGGTCCAGCCGCGCGCGGAAAGTTTTGTTGCGCTGCATGATGTCCAGCACGTTGCGCAACATTTCCAGCGCCGTGCAAGCCGTCTCCGCGCGAACCGTCGCCGAACGCGGATACAAACTCATGCAGGTCATCTCGCCGAAGAGGTCGCCGGGACCCAACTTCGCCACCGGATTGTCGTAATTCAGGTCCATCGGCGCATCAATGTGAATCCAGTGCTGCGCGGTTTCCTCCTCGCGTTGGTCGTTCTGGCGCTGCGTCAGCTTGCTGGAAAGCTTCCCCATAAATTTGCGGATCGCGCCCTTGGTCTTTACGTGCGCGATGGGGCTGGAAATCGAAACCTTGGCTTGGCCTTCCAGAATGTAAAACGCGGTGGATCCATACTCGCCCTCGCGGCAAATCACTTCGCCGGGTTTGAAATGCCGCCGCACCACGGCGTTGCGGTTCAGGCTTAAAAATGTTCCGGAAACGCCTTCGAAGAACGGCAGCTCTTGCAATTCTTCCAGCGCCACCGGCTCCGAATCCGGCGTCCGCGCTATGGCGGTCTGCGTCACAACTTTATTTGTCAGCGCGCCAGTGGGGCACGAAACCATGCACTCGCCGCAGGAAACGCAGGAAGATTCTCCCATCGGCTCATTGTTATCGAAGGCGATGCCCGTCGAGGCGCCCTTGCCCATGCGTCCCAGGACAAAATTCTCGCGAATTTCGCTACAGCCACGGATGCAGCGGTCGCACAAAATGCACGCGTCGAAATCCACGGCGATGCTCATCGAGGAATTGTCCGGGCCGCGCCGCGACGCGCGTGGCGCATAACGTGCCGTGGTGATCTGCTCCTGCTTGGCCAGCGCTTCCAGCTCGCAATCGCCGGATTGCCGCTCGCGCGCGCACGGGCTGGGATGATCGGACATCAGCAGCTCAATCAACGTGTGCCGCGCCCGCTTCACTCCATCGTCGGCGGTCTTTACTACCATCCCTGGTTCCACAGGACGAATGCACGACGCGCTGTACACGCGCGCGCCCACATCCACCACGCACACCCGGCAAACGCCCACGGGCTTTTCGTTTTGTTGATGGCACAGAGTAGGGATCTCGATGGCATTCATCCGCGCGGCGTCGAAAATCGTGGTTCCGGCGGGAACGGAAACTTTCCTTCCGTCAATCGTGAGTTCCACCAGTTGGCTCGCGCTCATGCGCGCCCCTGTCTCGCTGCAGAGAGGTACTGGCCGCTTCTTTCGCCGGCTCGCGCACCGCAAGGGCAAACGCCCACAGGACATCGCCGCTGCAAAATGTGCGACTCCACTTCCGCGCGAAAATGTTTCAATACCGACGCGATGGGCGCGGGAACCACTTGCCCCAAGCCGCAGATTGAAGTCAGCCGCAGCGCTCCGGAAAGTTCGTCAATCAAAGCGACGTCCGCAGCCGAACCTTTTCCTTCCGTCCAGCCGGTCAGCATTTCCACCAATTTCTGCGAGCCCACGCGGCAAGGCACGCACTTGCCGCAGGATTCATTGCGGAAGAATTGCGTCGAATTCAGCGCCATATCCAACATGCAGCGATCTTCCGCGCAAACCACCAGCGCGCCGGAGCCGAGCATCGAGCCGGCATCCGCCAGCGATTTAAAATCCAGCCGCACGTCCGCCATGGACGCCGGCAAATAGCCGGAAGATGGCCCGGAAGGCGCGAAGCCTTTCAGCTTTTTTCCGTCCGCGATACCTCCGGCGTGTTTGAAAATCAGCTCGGATACCGGCGTTCCCATCGGCACCTCGTAAACGCCCGGATGCACCACGTCCCCGCTCACGCCGATAAATTTCAGCCCAGCCGCGCCATTCAGGCCCTGCGCTTTGTACCAATCCACGCCACGGAAAAGAATCGTGGGCACGTTCGCGAACGTCTCGACGTTATTAATCACCGTCGGTTTGTTCCACAGGCCCTGTTGCACGGGGAACGGCGGCTTATTGCGCGGCTCCGCGCGCTTGCCCTCTATCGCTTCCAGCAACGCCGTCTCTTCGCCGCAAATATATCCGCCGGGGCTGACAAATATTTCCAGGTCAAAGGTGAGATCGCTTCCCAGCAGATTCTGGCCCAGCAGCCCGGACCGCATGCAGCGCCGGATTTCTTCGTGCAGTATTTTTTCCTGGTCCTCGTACTCGTGGCGAATATAGAGGATTCCTTTTTGCGCACCGGTCAGGACGCCCGCCAGGATCATTCCCTCGATCACCAGGTGCGGCAAATGCGCCAGAATGAAGCGGTCCTTGAATGTGCCCGGCTCGCTCTCATCCGCATTGCACACAATATATTTCTCTGGCCCGGGTGCTTGCCGCACCAGTTGCCATTTCGATTCGGTGGGGAATCCCGCGCCGCCCAGGCCACGCAGTCCGGATGCTTTCAGCGTTTCGAAAGCCCCGGCCCAATCGCGCGACTGAATCAGGCGCTCAACCGTCTGGTAATGTTTCCCGTCGCTATAAGGGTCGGACGCGCAAGGCGCCCTGCGATGCACCTGCGAAATCTGCGGCAGCGCGCCGCCGGCAATCACGTCGCCCACCATTGCCGTGATCTGATGTTGCGAAAGCCCGGTATAAATCTGTTCGTTGATCGCCACCGCGGGCGCTTCATTGCAGCGCCCCAGGCAGGAAATCCCGCCGAGCTTCGCATCCGTAAAGGCGGAATGCCGGAACGATTCTTCGAGTTCTGCGCGCAACGTGCCGGCGCCCCGCAGATGGCAGGACATGTCCTGGCAAACGCGCACGTCCGCTTTCGGCGGCGGCGTCAAATGGAAATGCGGATAAAAGCTGGCCACACCGTGCAGGCGATACAGCGGCACATCAATCTTTTTGGCGAGCGCCTTCAGCTGATCGGCGGGCAGGTAGCCGAACTGGCGTTGAATTTCCCTGAGCGCGCTGAAAATCAAGGGGGACGAATCCTCACCGGGGAGAGTATTCATTCGCGGCTCCGAAAACAACCATCAGTCTCCAGCGGTGTTGCGTATACGGATATAACCACGAGCTTGGCACGAAAGCCAGCGTGCGGTTATGCTTGGGCGGGCGCGGGCGAATAATCACCGCTAAATTCATTTGATTTCGATAGTATCCGGTAGTACAAGCTGACTGATTCGCAGGATTTTCACACTCTGCGGGCCTCGCGGTCCGGTATCCTGCTCTGCCAAATCACAAATGGATACAACGTTCGTCACAAAACGCCGGCTGCCTGCGATTTCTCCAGCTTTGTTTTTTGCCGTCTTGGCGGCGAGTATTGGGCTCTGCCCAATCGCGCGTTCGCAGAGCACCGCAATGCCGCTCCTGGCGCACCAAGCGCAAACAGGCCAGCCGGGCCCAGCAAGCCAGCCGCCCCGTTATACCGGTCCCGGTTCGTGCGCGTCCACCACTTGCCACGGCAGCGTCTCGCCGCGCACGGATAATCGCGTGCTGCAGAACGAATACAGCACCTGGATCGTCAAGGACAAGCACTCCAAAGCCTACGCGTCTCTGCAGGGCAATGTCGGCGAGCGCATGGCCACAATTCTGGGCATCGGCAAAGCAGAGTCCGCGCCGAAGTGCCTGGCGTGCCACGCGCTGGATGTTCCGGCTACGCAACGCGCCCGCACTTTCGACTTGAGTGAAGGCGTGAGCTGCGAAAGCTGCCACGGTCCAGCCGCTGCGTGGCTCGGCCCGCACACCGAGCGCGACTGGACGCATGAAAAATCCATCGCAGCCGGCATGTACGACACGCGCGACCTCACCAAGCGCAGCGAAAAATGCCTCAGTTGCCATTTGGGCAGCGAGGAGAAATCTGTTGACCACGAGATGATCGCTGCCGGCCACCCCGATCTTTATTTCGAGCTCGATTCTTTTTCCGCCGTCATGCCGCGCCATTGGAAAGAGCCCGGGGAACCGGGTGAGCCCGAAAATAGCGATCCCTGGTACGACGTGCGCGAACTCACGACGGGCCAATCCGTGCAGCTGCGCCAATCCTTGTTGCGTCTTGCATCGCGCGCGCACGGCAAATACTGGCCCGAATATTCTGAACTGCAGTGCTACGCCTGCCACCACAGCCTCACCTTGCCGGAAAATAGTTGGCGGCAAGCGCGCGGATATTCCGGGCGTCGTCCCGGCGATCCGCCATGGAACCCTTCGCGCTACACGATCTTTCACGAAGTGGTTTTTCAGGCCGACGGTGACGGCGCCGGGAAACTGGACTCCGAGCTTTCGCGCCTGGCGCAACTCATGAGCCAGCTGAATCCAGACCGTGAAGCGGTAGCTGCCTCCGCCGATAGTTGCGCCAGACTCGTTGGCGATCTGTCGTCGAAGGTAGCCGCGATGCCGAACGATCCAGCCTCCACGCTGCGCTTGCTGCGGAAAATTTCAGGCGACGCGGACAACATTTCTGCCCAGGGCGAACATGCCGCGGCACAATCCGCCATGGCGGTGCAATCGCTGTTCGTCGCGTATGAGCGCAACGAGAAATTCGAGCATTCCGTCGAACTTCGCGCGGCCATCAGCGCGCTCTTCCAGGATTTGCAGGACCCGTCCGCGTATGATCCCGCGCGCTTCGCGGGCAAGTTGCGCCAGGTAAACGCCCTGCTGCCGTGAGCTGTGAGCCGAGTCGTCCCGAGCCGTCCCGCGACGCCCCGAGATGCCGAGACGCGGCGCAAGATATAGCTTCGCATCCTGAAAGACGAGCTCGGACCGCGCGAAGTACGCCGGGAGGACTTGCGTGCAAAATTATGACCTTGTGGTGATCGGTTCAGGTCCCGCCGGAGAAAAAGGCGCGGCGCAAGCCGCTTACTTCGGCAAGAGCGTCGCCCTGGTTGAATGCGGAGACACGCTCGGCGGCGCCTGCGTCAACACCGGCACCATCCCCAGCAAAATTCTGCGCGAATCCGCGCTGTATTATTCCGGCATACGCCAGCGCGGTCTGTACGGCGTGGACTATTCGCTGCGCGAAGGCTTGACCGTCAAGAATTTCATGCACCGCAAGGACGTGGTAGTTGAAACCGAACGCGAACAATTGTCCCAGAACCTCATGGTGCACAACATCGACCTCATCAATGGCCGGGCCTCGTTCCAGGATGCCGGCACGGTCTTTGTAACAACCTCGCGCGGCGAAGACCTGACGCTGCACGGAGACGCCATCCTGATCGCGACCGGCTCAGTCCCGCATCGCGCGCCGGAGATTCCCTTCGATGATGAAATTATTTTTGATTCGGACTCCATTCTGAAGATAGGTTCGATTCCACGCAGCCTCGCGGTGGTGGGCGGCGGCGTGATCGGCTGCGAATACGCATCCATCTTCACCGCGCTAGGCACGGAAGTTTCGCTCGTGGACGGCCGCGATCGTGTTCTGCCGTTTCTCGACGCGGAAATTTCCGCGTGCCTGCGCGAGCGCCTCACGGTTCTAGGCGTGCGTTTCTTCTTCGGCGAACGCACCACGCAAATCGAACGCGCGCAAGGAAAAGTGCGCATCACGCTGCAATCCGGCAAAACCATCGAAACCGAAGCGGCCCTTTTCGCCGCCGGGCGTCGCGGCGCCGTGGACAAGCTTGGACTGGAAAAAGCCGGCGTGGCTATCAATAAGCGCGGTTACATCGAGGTGAATGAAAATTACCGCACCGCCTCTCCGCGCATCTACGCCGCCGGAGACGTCATCGGGTTTCCCGCGCTGGCCTCCACTTCCATGGAACAAGGCCGCGTGGCCGTCTGCCACGCTTTCGATTTTCAGTACAAGCAGCGCCTCGCTCCCATGCTGCCGATGGGCATTTACACCATCCCCGAAATTTCCGCCGTGGGCGAATCCGAGGAGTCCTGCAAGGAGAAGGGAATTGAATACGCAGTAGGAAGGGCGCATTACGCCAACAACACGCGCGGCCAGATTATGGGCGACTTGACCGGGCTGCTGAAATTGATTTTCGCGAAATCAAA
>Ga0070733_10001580_pt1 | contig 16852 bp, 10 predicted proteins | sample Coa_R1_9_FD_66450 | JGI IMG/M metagenome (GOLD analysis project Ga0070733, IMG submission 66450) | Surface soil microbial communities from Centralia Pennsylvania, which are recovering from an underground coalmine fire - Coalmine... | ecosystem: Environmental > Terrestrial > Soil > Unclassified ... | reverse complement strand
CGTAGACACGGATCGCGCGACCGGAGTCCTCTTCGTGACCGACCACTGGAATCAACACCGGTCTCGGCTGTTCCTCGGCCCGGCTCCATTTCGGATTCTTAGGGAGAGTGATGGAAAGTTCGTAGCACGGGATCAGCGTACACAGACGCATCCGCCAGACTCCGCCGCCATCGGGGCCGTCGTCGTCTTCCGTGGCCGTCTGTTTGGCGGCAACATGGGTGGGGGCCGAATGTTCCTGGCGCGCTTTGCGGGCGACGTCGCCCAAGGGAGGCGAAGAGTCCTGCGCCCAGACGCGAATGCCCAAGCCGCAAGCCAGCATCACCATCCATATCTGAATCGTTGTGCGAGTTGTGCCCAGTGAGAATCTCATTGCAGCCGTAAGGAGTTCACGAGGGTGGTGCAAAGCGCTTCCGCTTCGGCGAAGCGTTCTTCCCGCGCGGCACAGCCCACCAGAAATTGTCCGCCCCGCATCTCGACCAGCGTCCGCTCACCGATCCACCACTTCTTCTGATCGCGCTGGTAGCGGAACCTTGTCATCAGTGCCGGCTTGCCCTCAATCGTCATTTCCTGCGTGCTGACGCTGTCGGGTTTCTCTCGCGACCAGCCATTCGCGTTGGCCAGGTCGCGCATGCGAATGTAGTCGGGGTCGGTCATGCTGCGGTAGGGCGCGTTCACGTCCGCCGGGCCCGCGTAGAGCATCACTGGGTCGCCATTCAGCATGATCTTGAAAATGTACTGCCCGTTAACCCGCGAAACGACTTCCGCCTTCTCCGGCACCACTACCGACGCATCCGAGCACTGCTGCGGATTCGGGCAATACTGCATGGCGAACGCCTGAAATCCCGTGGGTGCCGTTCTGCCTTCCGCATAATCGAGCGTAGCCTGCGCCTTGCCATGCGGCGCTTGCCGAGTCTGCCGCGCCAGATCCGCCAGAGACGAGCCGGCCGAGGATGATCCTTGTGGCCCGGCCACGACCGAAGTATCCTGCGCGACTGCCGAAACTGGTTTCAGCAACTTTCCCTCGGCAATCGTCACCGGATGCACCACAATATCTTCCTTTAGCTGGATCGATGGATAAATCACTTGATCGCAAACCTGTGCCGTGGTTCGTTCGTCGCGATAGCGCGCATCGGCCGCCGCCTGTGCCTTGCTGTGATCCCATCCGTACAACTGATGCTCCCGGTCACTGCAAGTATTGTGACCCCATGTGTCGTAGACGACGCACATCTGATGCGGATCGTCTGGACTGACGCACATGACCGGAATCAGCCGGTTCGTGACCGCGTTCGAGACCGAGTTCGAGATGAGGATGAACTCTTCCGATCCCCAGACTTCGTGACCCAGCAGTCGAGGACTGGTTTGCCATGAGCAGCGGTATGTCTTGTGCGAACCCTGGGTCATCGAACCCTGGGTCATCGAGGATTGGGGTATCGAGGCTTGGGGCATCGCATTGCAATAAGCCTGTGCGCCCTGCATGCTGGCGAGCTGGCGCACGACGTTTAACAGGCTAGTGTCGTTGAGATTCGGCGGCACCGGGATCGGATTTCCAACCATCACTTCTGTATTCGACAATCCGATACGCGACCCCAGCAGCACGGCGCCGCCATTTTCGCGTCCCTCAAGGCTGAAGGGATAAGGCACGAATACCCGGTACTCCCCGGCATTGTAATTCTTATACCCAACCGGAGCGTTGTCCGCGGCTTCCTGCTCCTGCTGCATTTCATCGACAAGTTCTTGAGCCTTGCTGGGCTTGTTGTCGGCGGATGCATGCTCCGCGCGAGTCTGGCGGGCGAGATCGCCGAGCGAATTGACGGGATTTGCGGTGTCCTGCGCCCAGGCGGTCGTGCAGCCGATGCAGGCCGCCAATGCCAATAACGCACGAGCTGAAAATGCGGACCTCATGGCAATCGCAAAGATCCAATCAGCCCTGTGCAGATCGCGTCGGCGTCGGCGAAGTTCTCTCGTGGCGCCATGCAGCCTACAACGATCTGGACTCCATTCGCCTCGACCTCGGCCCGTTTGCCCATCCAGTCCGCCATTCCGTTCTTGAATCCCATCTCGGTGATGAGGGCTGTCTTTCCGTCCAACTGCGTCTGCTGGCTGCTGATGGTGACGTAGGTGCCCGGCGCGCGTCGGTTCTCCGGCTCCACGAGCAGGTTCCAGCGCATTAGGTTGGGATCATTCGCGCTGCGGGCAGCGCAGCCATCGCTGTTTCCCGAACCTGCCAGCAGCAGCAGCGGCGCTCCTTTGAACTTGATTTCGAACGCATACTGCTTGCATTCGGAGCTGACCAGCTGAGAATCCGCCGGAACGACAATCGAACCATCCCAGCAAGGTTGCGCCGTTCCCTTGCAGTAGTTGAAAGCCTGCGTCTTGAAGCCTGCGGGCGCAACGACGGTCGCGGCGCCCACATTCGCAGCAGGAGCATTCGCGGCATTCGAAGCAGGGGCAGAAGATACAGCTCCCTGCTGCGCAGTCGGCTGGTGGATTCGCCGCGCGATGTCGGCCAGCGACGGCGGCCCGCCAGCGTTTCCCGCTGGGGCTGCATTAGCGGCAGCATCGGGCGCATTTCCGGATGCCGTCGCTGCCTGCTGAGGAGCGGCGACCAGGTTGGCAGCGCCGGGTTTGAAGTCTGCCGATCGGATGGATGCGGTTCCAGCCTTCACCGAAGTCGTCGTGACTGCCAGTTTCGCACCGTCGTCTTTAAGGTGGATCGACTGCAGAACAGATTCGCACTTCTGCCAGACACCCCTCAAGTCCTGGTCCTCGCGCTCGAGAGCCAAACGTGCACTCCTCTTCATGTTGTACGAGGAATGAGGATTGTTCAGGATGTCACGGGACCGGCTGTCCGTCGGAGCCACGCACATCACCGGGAACATATTGCTTGCACCTCTTATGACCACGGCTTGCCCACTGACGGAGCGCCCCAGCAGATTCGCTCCCGCCAGCCCGCATTGGTACGCGCTGTGATTCGAGACGCTCGCCGGGGCGCACTTCGCCGATTGCAGATAGGTACGTGCAAATTGGGTCGCCGCCTCGTGGAAAGCTCCCTCATTTTGTCCAAACTTAATCACGATGGGATTGCCGATCAGCACCATTGCCCGCGTGCTTCCCACCGGTGCGCCGGACAACACTACTCCGGCATCGTCATTTCCAGCCACCGTGTACGGAGCCGGAACCCACAGTTTGTAGTCGCCCGCATTGTAAGTTCGCAGGCCCGCCGGTGCATCCTTGTCGTCCTGATCCTCCGCCAGTTGATCGGCCACTTGTTGCGCGCGGTTGGCCTCGGGGCTCGGCTGCGCTTGTTTCTGAGCCCGCGCCTGCCTGGCCACATCGGCCAGAGAACCTCCCTGTTGCGCGGTTTGACCGGTTTGAGCGGCTGGCTGACTGGATTGTTGAGCCAGCGCCGAATGGGCCGTCGCAACCAGTAGAAATACTGCGGCGATCGTCTTCGAGGCGATCATTTTAGAGACGGTCATTCTAGGGGCGATCTGTCTTCCGCCCATATTCGCGCCTACGGCGCAGGAGGACTGCGAAATCTTATCCACTGCTTGTGATCCTGGGTTCATGTGCTTGCTCCACTTGGACTTAGTTCGATCCGGCCGATGCGCTGGCCGGCTGCACTGCGGCCTCCGGCAGGTCGATCTTGAGAGGGACGTTGTAGTCGGAGAACGAGGTCCGCGAATGTTCCCAATCCACGGTCATCTCGTAAGGAAGATTGTCTTCCAGTCCAATGCAGACCGTGTCGTGCGCCAGGCCGCTGGGCGCGCCCTTCATAGTGACCAGCCACTCGCGGCAGCGAACTCCGTTCACCGTCTTCTTGTCCCCCTTCTGAATAATGGCCCGCTTGATCATGGTGGCGATGGGCGGCATGGGGCTGATGTCGGTGCCCTGAGCGAGGATGTTGCAAAATGCTTTCGCCGACCCGTTCATTCTGCTGTAACGCGCTGGCGACCAGCTTCCGTCGGTCTGGTGATCGTAGGTGCGTCCCGCCACAATCAACTGGTCCGTTTTCATTTCCCCCGGAGGGTTGGTGTTGGTTTGAACATAATCGTTCTGGTCGTGAGCCACGTCGCGGTCGCAGTCCATTTCCCACAGCAGTTCGTTATGTTGAGTGGGTAGAGTCGCCGTGTAGGCCGCGCGGAAGCTGCGCACCTGCTTTATCGCGTCCAGGGTTTTCTGAAATTGCTTTTCGCCGCTGCCAGTTCCCAGATAGCTCAACGCCCAGGCAACAATCGCCACGCCCACCAGCAGGCGCACTCCAACCCAAAGCCAGTAACGGTCGCCCATAAATAGAACTCTCCCCGAGTAAGCTACTGGTTAGGTTAAAGGCCTGCCCGAGGCGGAGAAAGTTACCTCCGTACTTGAACGAATGCCCGGAACTGCCAGTATTTACAGGGTTTTGTAGGTTATTCTGGAAATCTTGACGGTAATCCATGGAGCGGCGGACGCCTTCGTCCGCCCGCTGCGAGCACCAGAGGAGGCGGCGGACGAGGCGTCCTCCGCTCCACTCCTCCGCTCACCCCACCACCACCCCCGCATACCCCACCACCATCTCCCGGTCGCCGGAAACATCCCCCGAAGTCGCATACTTCACCAGTTCCGTCGATTTCGCTCCCAGCTGCCGCGCCGCCGTGAGCATTGCGACCACCGGTCCCATCCCGCACATGCTGACCTTCTCTTGCGTTACTACCTCATGCAGCCCGCGCGGATCGAGCGTGAGAATTCGCTCAATCGCGCGATGATCCTTCACCCGCGTAACGACGTCAGATTCGTAGTGATTCATGTCGCTCGAAGCCACGATCAGGATGGGATCCTTCTCCGCGGCGATGACGTCAGACAGAGCCAGTCCAAGTTGTTCCAGAGTTTCGAACTGTGTCGTTCCAAGAGCGATCGGGACGAACGTTAACTCCAGCTGAAGCGTCTGGAGAAAGGGAAGTTCGACCTCCGCGGCGTGTTCCGCGCGATGCGCCGCAGAGTCTTCCTGTAGAGCCGGGAAGCGCTGTTTCAAAGCCGCCGCAAGCTCGCCATCAATCGCGACTTCACCCAGAGGCGTCGCCCACGCGCCGTCGCTCATGATCGCAAGTGGTCGTCCCATTCCCGTATGGTTGGGACACAGCACAATGCACCGTCGCGGAATCTCCAGCCGCGCGAAGACCGCGCCCGCGACGTGCCCGGAATACATATATCCCGCATGCGGAGCGATACAACCGATCGCGCGTACCAGGTCTGAAATTACGGAATTTGATTGCGAGAGGTAGACCCGCACTTCGGTTCGTAGTTCTTCAGGATCGCGCGGATAAAATCTTCCCGCGACCGCGGGATGACGAACAATGGTCGAAGCCATGGACCTATTTCCCTCAGACCAGCGCCCCAAGACCCAACACCGAAGACCCAAGACCGGCCGCGAAGCTACGAGCCGTTCCCGTCCCGCAGGGCGCGATAAAGGGCCGCGCTCTGTTCCAGGCTGAGCGTCTCGGCTCGCGCCGTGGCCTTTACGTTGGCTTCGGCCAGCGCCCGCTTCAACTCTGCGCCTTCGTATTTCGCCTTCAGATTGTTCCACAGCGTCTTGCGCTTTTGCCCGAACGACAGCCGCAGAAAGTCGATGAACCCATCCCCGGCCACTCCCAGTTTTTCCTGCTGCGGATCGATCGTCAACCGCAACACGGCCGAGTGCACTTTCGGAGGCGGCACGAACGCCCCCGGGGGCAGCGTGAACAATTTTTCCACGCGCGCGTAAAGCTGCGTCGTTGCCGAGAGCATTCCGTAATCACTGGCGCCCGGCTCTGCCGCAATGCGATCCGCAACCTCGCGCTGCACCATGATCACAATGCTGTCAAAGTATTTCGAGAAGACAAACAGCCGCAGCAATATCTCCGACGTAATGTAATAGGGAAGATTGCCCACCACCTTCACCGGCTCAGGTTTCAGGTCGATGCCAGGCCGGCTGAGCCCAGGTTTCGGCCCGAAGAGAGAATCGAAGTCGATGGCCAGAATATCAGCCTCAATGACCTCGACATTCCGCGCCATGCCAAACTGCAGCCGCAACTGCGCCGCCAGCACTCGATCCAGTTCCACCGCGATCAGCCGTCGCGTCCGTTTGGCCAGCAGGGAAGTCAGCATGCCGCGTCCCGGTCCGATCTCGAGCACGGTGCTCTGCGACGTATCGCCCAACGCGTCGACAATGCGCACAGCTGCGTCTTCGCTGGCCAGAAAATGCTGTCCCAATTTAGGCTTGGATTGCGGACGACGGGCTGATGCGACCTTTGGCACGTTGCACCCTCACTGTATCGGGAAGTAAACTGGCAAGTCGGTCCGCGCTTGAGTCGGACGTGGCCCCGAGACCCATTCATAATAGCTTGCGCCGCGAAAATCGTCCGCATTCTGGAGGTTCCGCCCTCATGCACATCGCATTCGCCGCTTCCGAAGGCGTTCCATTTTCCAAGACCGGTGGACTGGCCGATGTGGTCGGCGCCCTGCCCCGCGCACTGGCGGCCCTCGGCCATCAGGTCAGTGTTTACCTGCCGCGTTACCGCCAGGCCAAGCTGACCGAACCCGCGACGGTCGTGCGCAGCATCACGATCCCCTTCGACGACCAGTACCGCTTCGCGTCGATCGTTTCGGGAGTCAGTCAGGGAGGCGTCCGATTCTATTTTGTAGATTATCCACCTTACTTCGATCGCGACGCGCTATACGGCACACCAGCCGGCGACTATCCAGACAACGCCGAACGTTACGCGCTATTCTCCCGCGCCGTTCTCGAAGCCTCGAAGATTCTCGGCGTGCCCCAGATTTTCCACTGCCACGACTGGCAGTCAGCGCTGATCCCGGTTCTTCTCCGCACCGTTTACTCAGAGGATCCCGCCTTCCGCGACGTGGGCACCGTTTTTACGATTCACAACATGGGCTATCAGGGATTATTTCCGCCCGACACTCTTCCCCTGCTCATGCTGCCCTGGGATCTCTTCACCATGTCGAAGATGGAATTCTTCGGCCAGGTGAATTTTCTTAAGGGCGCGCTGACCTATTCCGACTTCGTCACCACCGTCAGCAAGAAATACAGCCAGGAGATTCAAACCGCCGAATACGGATTCGGCCTGGAAGGTGTTCTTCGCGACCGCGCCGCAACCGTGACTGGCATTCTCAACGGAGTCGACTACGAGGAGTGGAGCCCGCAGACCGACAAGTTCACCATCGCCAAATTCTCGCCACAGGATCTCGCCGCCAAAGCCAAGTGCAAGGCTGACCTCCTCACCGCCTACGGCATGGCCAACGCCGATACAAAGCTGCCCGTGATCGGCATCGTCTCCCGCTTCGCCGCGCAGAAGGGATTCGACCTGATCTCACAGATCGCCGACCGTCTCGCGCGCGAGGAAATGATCATCGTCGCCCTTGGCGCCGGCGACAAGACTTACGAAGAGATGTTTCTGCGCCTCAACAAGCAGTTCCCCAACAAGATCGCCGTCAAGGTTGCGTACGACAATGCCATCGCGCACAAAATCGAAGCCGGCGCCGACATGTTCCTCATGCCCTCGCGCTACGAACCTTGCGGCCTCAACCAGATTTACAGCCTGAAATACGGGACGGTGCCCATCGTCCGCGCCACCGGCGGCCTCGACGACACCATCGAGCCCTGGGACGCCCGCTCCGGCAAAGGCACCGGCTTCAAGTTTACCGACTACACCGGCGAAGCGCTGCTGCTCACGATCAAGCAGGCTCTGCACGCCTTCCGCGATCAAACCTCCTGGCAAGTGCTCATGCGCAACGGCATGGCCAAAGATTTTTCCTGGAACGCATCCGCGCGCGAGTACGGGAAGGTCTATGAGAAGGTCCGGCAGATGCGCGGAGCGACTCCGGCGCCGTCGGAAAAAGTTCTGGTGTGACCCTCGTCTGCCTGACGCCTCCATGGATGATTCGTTGGGGAGATTCCGGATGCGCCGCCTCGCGCAGGAACCCTATGGCAAGCACTGAGCCAGCATCATTCAACCAATCCCATCGAGTGCAATTTCTTGCACCTTGAAAACTTCCGCCTAATGCGAGAAACTGGGGTCGATTCCACCCGCACCAAAGTCATTCGCCGCCTTGTCTTGAGGGAGCCGCTTCCATGAAATGCACAAAGTCTTTCGCCCAAGGATTCTCGCACGCCATCGGCGCGATGATTGCTTTGGTAATAGTCGCCGCGGGCCCCTCGCTCAGCGCCCAGACACCCAGGGTGATTCATGAGTTCAACGACACAAAGGGAGGAAACCCCGTTGCCCAACTGGTTTTTGACTCGTCCGGCAATCTCTACGGAACTGCCCAGACAGGTGGTCGCGCCAAGTGCACCAGCGACTGCGGCGTCGTGTTCAAGCTGTACAAATCGGCTTCTGGAGGCTGGATAGAAGATGTCTTACATTCTTTCCGCGGTGGGAAGACTGATGCCGGTAGCCCCCTCGCGGGTGTGGTCTTCGACGGAGCGGGAAATATGTATGGAACCACCTATGGCGGCGGAAGCAGCCTCTGCGGAGGCTATGGCTGCGGCGCCGTGTACGAACTGTCACCAACCATAACCGGCGGCTGGACCTACTCGGTCATCTACGCCTTCAGTGGCGGTGCGGACGGTGCCCAACCTCTGAGCCAGTTGGTGCTGGATGGTTCTGGCAATCTCTACGGCACAACTCTGTATGGCGGTGCGAACGACTTCGGAGGAGTCTTCGAGCTCTCGCACGCAAGTGGCGCGTGGACCGAGGCCGTCTTGTACAGCTTTACCGGCGGTAGCGATGGCGCCGAGCCATACGCGGGGGTCGTTTTCGATGGTTCCGGCAATCTTTACGGGACAACCTGGAAAGGCGGCCTCACCGGTGGAATCTGTGCGAGCCAAGGCTGCGGCGTTGTGTTCGAGCTCTCGAAATCTTCCGGTGCATGGACTGAGAGTGTGCTCCACACTTTCAGCGGCGGCGCGGACGGCGCGTACTCCCAGGCAAGCTTGACCATCGACACGCATGGCAATCTTTACGGTGTCACGGGAACTGGTGGTGTTTCCGGCGGCTGCGGTGGCGAGGGCTGTGGCCTGGTCTTTGAACTCTCGAACTCCGGTGGCACATGGACCGAGACCGTGCTGCTAACCTTCCAGCCGGGCACCAGCGGTTTTGGTGGTCCGGGCGGAGCCAACCCATATTCCGGCGTGACTTTGGACGCACTCGGCAATCTGTATGGCGCCACCCACAACGGCGGTGTCCACGGGGACGGGGTCGTGTTCGAGCTCTCTCCCCCGACCACTGCAGGGTGGACGGAGACTGTGCTCCATTCTTTTAATGTCATCAATGGCGAACTGCCCCAATCGGGAGTGACGCTGGATGGGTCCGGCAACCTATACGGCGCAGCCCCATACGGCGGCACGGGTGGGTACTGCGGCGGAAGCTGCGGCACCATTTACGAAATCACTCCGTAAGCTCGCGCCCGCGCAATCCGAAGGATCTGTACGCCAATGCGGGAACCGAGTCAGAACGATCGGCGCTTGGCCCGACCTCATGTTCGTTTCCGAAAGGCCAACCATGCGTACCCCAACGTCAGGCCGAGCGACCCGTACACCGCAGCGTTCATAGGAGCAAGCAGGAAAAAGACCGCCACCAGCGAAGGATCGAACGTCATCTTTAGGAAATACATCGGACACAGTGAAAACATGAGTTGAGCGTTGAGATCCCAACGGTGCGGAGCGAGATAGGCGACGAGCGCTACGAGATATGAAATTGCCCCGAGACCGCCAAGCCATTTGAGGGGCACTAAAAACAACTGTCCATCGTCCCGATCCTTCTTGCATGCCCTCGCGACCCACGAGCGCGGCAGCACTGCCACCGTCACACTGAACAGGCCCACCGCTGCCAGGGCAACCACAAATACAACCCACTCGCTCTGAACCGGTAACTCGGTGCCCCGCAGCATCAAGTAAGGAACGCCGGTAAACAGCGAAGTCACTCCGCAGAGGAAAAACACGACGCGAGATGTGGCCCTGAAAGCGCGACCGGACATGAGGCGGATTCTAACAGCGTCTCCAAGTTCTCAGCGATTCCGTCGCGTCCGCTCCGCTCCAGCCGCTGCTACAATTCTTGCACCATGGCTGCCGCCCAACAGCCCGCCTTCACCCGCACCATCTTTCATGTCGATATGGACGCCTTCTTCGTCTCCGTGGAAGAGCTTTTCGATCCTTCGCTGAAAGGCAAAGCCGTCGTCGTCGGCGGACAGCGCGACGAGCGCGGCGTGGTCTCCGCGGCGTCCTACGAAGCGCGCAAGTTCGGAGTTCACTCCGCCATGCCTCTGCGCACCGCCGCCAAGCATTGTCCGCACGCCATTTTCGTCAACGGACATCCCGAGCGCTACCGCGAGTGCTCGGAGAAAGTTTACAAAGTTCTCGGCACGTTTTCGCCGCAGGTGGAAATGGCCTCGATCGACGAGGCCTACCTCGACATGACCGGCACCGACCGCCTGCACGGGCCCCCGCTGAAAGCCGCGCACACTCTGCACCAGCGCATGAAGGCCGACACCGGATTGAACTGTTCGGTCGGCATCGGCACCTCGCGCCTGATCGCAAAAGTTTCTTCCGCGCAAGCCAAGCCCAACGGCGTGCTCTGGATCGTTCCCGGGGAAGAGGCCAAGTTCCTCGCGCCGCTCGACGTGCGCGAAATTCCCGGCGTCGGCAAAGTCATGGAGAGTCACCTGCACGCGCTCGGCATCAATAGAGTCGGAGACCTCGCCCGCCTCGAAGATTCGGAACTCGAAAATCGCTTCGGAAAGTGGGGCCTCGCCCTCGCCGGCAAAGCCCGCGGCGAAGACGCCGGGGGATGGTTCGACAACGAGGTCGGCGCCGATATCGACGCCAAGTCGATCAGCCACGAACACACTTACAACGAAGACACCGCCGACTCTGCGCAGCTCGAAGCCACGCTCATGCGCCTCTCGGAAATGGTGGGCCGACGCCTGCGCGAATCCCATTTTCATGCGCGCACGGTGCAGCTCAAACTGCGCTACAAAGATTTCACGACCATCACCCGCGCCCACACTCTGCCCAGCCCCACGCAGCTTGATACTGAAATCTTCGAGCAGATCCGCACTCTCTTCCGTAAGAATTGGAAAAAAGGAGTTCAGGTGCGTCTGCTGGGCGTGCAAACGTCATCGTTCACCACGCAACCGGATCAGATCAACCTGCTCGAAGGTAACCGCCAGCAGCGTTGGAAAGACGCGCTGGCCGCCGCCGATCGGCTGCGCGACAAGTTCGGCGAGTCCAGCGTGAGCCTGGCCGCAGGAATGCGCGGAAACTTCCGCGAACGCATCCACGAAAACCCCGCCGGACTTCCAGGCAAGAACAAGCCGCGTGGTTGACCCTCGCCTGCCTTGCGCAATAAGATTTCTCGGCACTCTTACGAGCCGTCCCATGGAGTTCAACATGCGCAAGCCGCTCGCGGTGATGTTTGCCTTGGCCGCCGTCTTTTTTTCTCTGATCTCTGCTTTTCCTCAACTCGCCGCTGCCCAGTCCGATCCCCCACTCCTGCTCCGTTTCCCTACTGTCAGCAAGACGCAGATCGTCTTCACTTACGCCGATGATCTCTGGATCGTTAACCGCGACGGCGGTGACGCGCGCCGTCTCACTTCCGGAGTCGGCTTCGAGGGCATGGCTCATTTCTCTCCCGACGGCTCCACGATCGCTTTTACTGGCGAGTACGACGGCAATCGCGACGTCTACGTTGTGCCTGCGACCGGTGGGGTGCCGCGCCGTCTGACTTATCATCCCGCCGAGGAGTACGTCGCCGGTTGGACTCCCGACGGCAAGAACATTCTGTTCAACTCCTGGGCCAACAGCTTCATACACTTTGAGGATCAGCTCTACACCGTTCCCCTCGACGGCGGATTCCCCACGCAGTTGCCCATCCCCATCGCCGAAGACGCCAGCTTTTCGCCCGACGGCACGCACCTCGCCTATGTCCCGCATCCCAAATGGCAGCCCGCCTGGAAGCGCTACCACGGCGGCCAGACCACCCCCATCTGGATTCTCGATCTCAAAGATTCCAGCGCGGTGAAAATTCCGCGCGACAATTCCAACGACGACAATCCCCTCTGGGTCGGCGACACCGTCTATTTTCTTTCCGACCGCAACGGTCCGGTCAGCCTCTTCGCCTACGACACCAAGACAAAACAAGTTACGGAAGCGCTGCATAGTGATGGTCTCGATTTCAAAACCGCGTCCGCGGGGCCGGATGCCATCGTCATCGAGCAGTTCGGCGCCATCAAGCTCTACGACCTGAACACGCACCAGGCGAAGAACATCGCGATTCACGTCACCGGCGACATCGAGAGCGTCCGCCCACACTTCGCCAAGGTCGACCCCAAGCGCATTCAGAATTTCGGCATTTCACCGACTGGCGCGCGCGCCATTTTTGAAGCCTGGGGAGAAATTTTCACCGTTCCCACCGACAAGGGCGATATTCGCGACATCACGCGCAGTCCCGCCGTGGCCGATCGCGATCCGTCCTGGTCGCCCGATGGCAAGTCCATCGCCTACTTCTCCGACGAGTCTGGAGAATATGACCTGGCAATCCGCGACCAGAGCGGACTTGGCCCGGTTCGCCACATCGGTCTCGGCAGCCCGCCGTCGTTTTTCTATTCGCCGACCTGGTCACCCGATAGCAAGAAAATCGCCTACAGCGACAAACGTCTGCAGTTGTGGTACGTCGACCTCGACAATGCTGCGCCTAAGCTCGTCGACACAGATTACTTCGGCGGCTTCGGCCCCACGCAGCTCAACCAGACGTGGTCGCCCGACAACAAATGGATCGCCTACACCAGACAACTTTCGAGCGGCCAACATGCGGTTTTCATTTACTCGACCGAGCAGAGTAAAGCCTTCCAGGTCACCGACGGCATGAGCGACGCGCTCTATCCCGCATGGGACAAGAACGGGAAATACCTCTACTTCACCGCTTCGACTAACGTGGCTCTCTCTACTGCCGGCCTCGACATGTCGAGCGACGAACACCGCGTCTCACGCAGCGTATACGTCGCGGTGCTCAGCAAGGATGACAAGTCTCCGCTTGCACCCGAAAGCGACGAAGAGAAACCCAAAGATGCCAAGAGTGCTGACGACAAGTCGAACGGTGGAGACAAAAATCAGTCGAAGGAGCAAGAAAAACAAAAAGACAAAGACAAAAAAGACAAGAGCAAAGCCGACGACAAGGCCGACAGTGACAAAGACAAAGACAAAGATAAGGACAAGAAAGACAAGCCCGTCGTCGTCAAAATCGACTTCGACGGCATCGATCAAAGGATTCTCTCTCTGCCCATTCCGGCGAAGAACTACGCCGACCTGCTCCCCGGCAAGTCTGGAATTTTATTCCTTGCGGAAGCGCCCCAGGTCGTCACCGAAGAAGACTTTCCGAACCTCAATCAGACCATCCAGAAGTTCGACCTCAGCAAGCGCAAAGTCGACAAACTCATGGACGAAGTCAACGACTTCACCGTCTCCTTCGACGGCGAGAAAATCCTGTACCGCAAGGGAGATTCCTGGGCGACCGCCTCAGCCGACGACGGTCCCGCCGGCGGAGGGCCGCCCAAGCCCGGCATCGGTCCGCTCAAGCTCGACGGATGGGAAGTCTACGTCGAGCCGCGCGCCATGTGGAAACAGATCTACAACGAAACCTGGCGCATTGAGCGCGACTTTTTCTACGATCCGCACTATCACGGCCTCGATCTCGACAAAGCGAAAAAGAAATACGCGCCCTACCTCGACGGCATAGCCTCTCGCGGCGAACTCACGTATCTATTCGAAGAATGTCTGGGCGAAATCACGGTTGGCCACATGTTCATTGGTGGCGGAGAAGCCCCCGAGCCGAAGAAGGTCAAGGGCGGCCTGCTGGGCGCCGACTACACGCTGGAAAACGGCCGCTATCGCATCGCCCGCGTCTATGACGGCGAGAACTGGAATCCCGGCAACCAGGCCCCGCTCACGCAACCTGGTGTCAACGTCAAGGCTGGAGATTACATTCTCGCCGTGAACGGTCGCGACCTGCATGCCTCCGACAATATTTACAGTTTCTTCGAGGAAACGGCAGGGAAGCAGGTCGTGCTCAAAGTGGGCGCGAATCCCGATGGAAAGGATTCGCGCGACGTAACCGTCGTTCCCGTCGAAAGTGAGGAAAATCTCCGCCACCTGGCCTGGATCGAGAATAATCGCCGCCGCGTCGACGCCGCCACTGGAGGCCGCGTCGCTTACGTGCACGTTCCGAACACCGCTGGCGGCGGCTACACCAGTTTCAACCGATACTTCTTTTCTCAAGTCGGCAAAGAGGCCGCCATCATCGACGAACGCTTCAACGAAGGCGGCCAACTCGCCGACTACATCATCGACTACCTGCGCCGCCCCATGTTGAGCAAGGTCGTCACTCGCGAAGGCCACGACTGGACCAGCCCTTCGGAAGCAATCTACGGACCCAAGGTGATGATCATCAACGAAATGTCCGGCTCCGGCGGCGACGCTCTGCCTTGGTATTTCCGCAAAGCCGGCATCGGTCCGCTGATCGGCAAAAGAACCTGGGGAGGACTCGTCGGCATCGGCGGCTATCCGGAACTGCTCGATGGCGGCCATGTCACCGCGCCCCGCGCCGCCATCTACGGCCTCAACGGCGACTGGGAAGTGGAGAACCACGGCATCCCGCCCGACTACGAGGTCGACCTTGAACCCGCCGCCTGGCGCTCCGGCCGCGACGCTCAACTGGAAAAAGCAATCGAGGTAGTGATGCAGCAGTTAAAAGAACATCCCCTGCCGCAGATCAAACGTCCGCCCTATCCCAACTACCACGAACATGATGACCTGGGCGCAAAGTAATTAGAGAGGAGAATCTGGGTGCCCCACGTCTCGCCTCTTTTGCGAGACGTGGGGTTTTTCTCTTCGATCAAGCGTGGGATTCACCGTCCCGCCGAAGCCAGCAACGACCCCACCCCCGGCTTATACCCGTAGAAGTCGCCGACTATCTGAAGATGCTCAATGATCTCCTCGTCATACCGCTGCTTCAGCGGGGCCGTGAGAATGTTGTGTTCGGCGTTCGGATCCGCCGCAAGGTCGAACAGATAACTCTGCGCCGGAGAATCGTAGGTCGTATACAAATACCGTCCGTCCGCCGTCATAGTCCCATACACTGCCCGCACATCCGACGCCAACAAAAGATCCTTCTTCGGATAGCTGTCGAGTTCCTGCCTCGTCTCCGCAAACAAAGGCCGTCCGTAAACTGGATCCTTCCGAACCGGCCGGTGACCCAGCAGGTAATAAAGGGTCGGCGTAATGTCGGTCAGCGTCGAGAGACGCGTGTCGTCGTAAACCAAATGCTCCCGCATCGTCGCCGGCAAATGAATGATCATCGGCACCCGCATGATCTCCGGCCAGATCGAAGTCGAGTGGCTGCTCCGCCCGAACTCGCCCGTCGCGTCGCCGTGGTCGCTGGTCACGATGATGATGCTGTTGTCATACATCCCGCGCCGCTTGAGATAGTTGAAAAACTCTCCCAGCCGAGCGTCCACCCAATGTACTTCGTAGGTTATGCGCGCGTTCATGCCCGCCGGCGACTGCCAGTGCTGCGAAGTCGGCGAGGGCACGTCGTTGCGAGCGAACTGGTGAACGTTCTTGGGTTGATCGTAAAAAAAAATCGGCGCTTGTGAGCCGGCGGACGAGCCCAGCACCGCTTCCGCCTGCCGCAGTGTGGAACCAATCTCCAGCTGGTTCCAGAGTTCTTTGTCCATGTCCAGCTTCGTTAGATTGTCGCTGGGCGACAAGACTTCTTTCAGCACTTCGTCCATGCTCACAACCATGTGATAGTCGTCGGCGCGCAGCATTTTCTCCAGGCCATTCACCTTCGCAAACGGCTCCAGATAATGCGCGTGCAGCATCATGGCCCCCGCCCACAACGCCGGCTCTGAAAGCGACGTCCCGGCATATTGCGAATACGCGTTATGCAAAACCACGCTGTCGCGGGCGAAGGCATCGAGATTGGGAGTGTAATCAACTTGCCGATTGTAAGCTCCCAGGTAATCCGGCCGCATCGCGTCAATCACGAACACAAAAATATTCGGTCGCGCGCTCTGCGTCATCGATAAATCGTCGACCAGCCGCACTTCCCTCTGCGTGCGCGTATCGCGGACATTGGTGTACTCGCGCATAATGCGGCACAAGTCGCCACACGCCTCTCCCCGGCCGTTGCCGAGCAGGTGGTGCGCCAGCAGAAACGACGCATCGTCCGCGCCGTACTGCTCGAGCTTGAGCGAAATCTCGTCGTCGGTGGCACCCAGTGGTTTGCCCCAGAAAATCTCCGTGGCCTGCAGCCCCTTGTAGAGAAAAACACTGACCAGCAGCGCGCCCACAACCACAGCGGCGGAATAATTCGCGCGCACCGGCCGCAGGCGATACACGCACAGGCTCATCGCAATCCAGAACAGCAGCGCCCCGGCGCCCTCGACCAGGCCGTTCCAGTCTTCTCCGCCAATTAACCATCGCGATCCAAGCGCGAGCAGCGTAATCGCCGCGATCGCCATCCACGTGGCAACCGCTTGGCCGGACGAAAGCCTCGTGCCCGCGCCAGACGAGGATGAGGATCTAGCGCGAGTAAGAAATGGCTCAACAATCCAGAATCCCCACAGCGTGAGCGTGACCGCGAAAGCACTCGCGTATACGTATGCGCCCCAGCCGTCGAAGCTCATCGCACTGCCCAGAAACCGTGCCAGCACAATCGAGAGCACAATGGCAATGAGAGTCCCGACCAGCCCGCGCTGCGCAAATTGTGGCTTAGGAGTCTTCCCAGCGACTAGAAAAATCAGATTCAGCGCCGACAGCACCGCA
>Ga0070733_10001579_pt1 | contig 16852 bp, 13 predicted proteins | sample Coa_R1_9_FD_66450 | JGI IMG/M metagenome (GOLD analysis project Ga0070733, IMG submission 66450) | Surface soil microbial communities from Centralia Pennsylvania, which are recovering from an underground coalmine fire - Coalmine... | ecosystem: Environmental > Terrestrial > Soil > Unclassified ... | reverse complement strand
GCCATGACGCTCGCGCAGTTGCCGGTTCGTTCAGGGGGGAGCTGGAGCGTTCCGTGCGTGCGCATTGCGGACCGGCCGGCGCTGCAATGGCGGATTCTTTCCGACGACGTTTCCCGCGGCCCGCTTCCAACCATGCGCTACTTCGAAGAACGCATTCGCACGATCGCCGCCTTTAAGATGAACGGCTACTCGCCGTACATGGAGCACGTCTTCGTCAGTCCAACGGATCCGCTGCCGGCGCCGCTCGACGGAGTTACGCCGGCGCAGCTGCACGAGCTGGCCGAGTATGCAGCGCGCTTCCACGTGGCGCTGATTCCCGAACAGCAGAGCTTCGCGCATATGCACAACACGCTGCGCCTCGAACGGTACGCAGGCGCAGCCGAGCTCCCCCACGGCTTTCTGCTGGCGCCCAACGTACCGCTCTCGATGGAATATCTCGCACGGATCGTCGCGCAAGAGCTCGCGGCGGTCGGCCGGCCGCCCTTCTTTCATATCGGCTCCGACGAAACCGCAACGCTGGGTCTCGGATCGACGCAAAGCTACGTCGCGCAGCGCGGCCGCTCGAACGTCTACGCCGAGCATATCGTCGCGATGAACCGTTTGATCGCTCCGTCGGGCGCGCGGCTGATGCTGTGGGACGACGGCATCGAAAACGATCCCGGAATCATGAAGTTGATCCCTAACAATGCGGTTGTCGTGAACTGGCACTATGGCGCCGAGCCAAGCTTCGACCGCTATATCCAAACCATCGCGCGCGGCGGCCTGCAACAGATGGTCGCCCCGGGTGCGAGCAACTGGAACGAGATCTTTCCCGCTATCGATACCGCACTGCTCAACGAGCGGCGCTTCATCGAGGAAGGAAAAGCGGCGCACGTCCTCGGCCTTTTTCAAACCGTATGGCACGACGACGGTGAGACATTGTACGAAGCAACGTGGTACCCGGTCGTGTACGCCGCCGCGGCCGCTTGGGAGTCGAAAGATGTCGAGCCGGAACGGTTTGACGCCGACTACCCCAGTGCATTTTACGGTGTCGACGACCGCGTCTATAGCCACAATGTTTTCTCGCTTATGCTAGCGCTGCGTCTGTTGGAACCGCAGGGCTATTCGTACGGACAGACCGACGCGCTCTTTTGGGCCGACCCGTTCGATCCGGCGGCGGAGGCACAGGTCTCCCACACCGCTTTGGGGGCCGTGCGGCTGAGTGCCGAGCAAGTCGAACAATCTCGTTACTTCAGCAATCCGCCGCTGCACGCCAATGCCGCCTCCGTAATGTTCCTGGCAGCCCGCCGCTACGACGTGCTCGGCCGGAAGTTTCAGATCGCGGCTGAGGTTCGGGCCATGTACGCCGAGGCGCTCGCGCATGCGAAGACCGATCCGGAAACGACGTTGCGCGATCTGTATTGGTGCCGGTACTGGATGTGGGAGCTGCGAGACGCCTACGAAGAGCTCGCGCCGCTTTACGCACAAGCCTGGCGCTATGAGAGCCGCGAAGGCCATCTCGCGAGCAACCTCGAGCGTTACCATCTCGCCGCGCAAAAAGCGATCGAACGAGCCGACGCGTTCTATCGCGTCACGCGGGAGTACCTGACTTCGAAGTCGCTGCCCCCGTTGGAGAGCGTGCTGTCATCGTAACCGCCCTCCCGATCCTCGCCGTGTTCGCGGTTTTCGCGTTGCTGATGTATCGGCGGGCGATCCCGGCCTTGATAGCCGTTCCCTGCATGGCGCTTCTGATGTCGTTGGCGGCGGGCGTGCCGTTTGCCGCGCTGGGCGATATCGTTACCGCCGGCGCGGTGAAGCTCGCGCCGTTCTACGTCGCCGTAATTTTTGGCGCGCTGCTTGGGCGCGTGACGATCGAAACCGGAATCGCGCGGACGATCGTCAACCTTGCCGCCGAGTTCGGCGGCGAACGGCCCTTCGTCCTCAGCTTGGTATTCTGTGCGGTCGTTGCGGTGCTCTTCGCCTCGCTTCAAGGTCTGGGCGGCATCATCATGGTTGGTTCGATCGTGCTCCCGATCATGATGACGGCCGGCGTTCCGCGCACGATTGCGGCGACGCTCTTCCTAATGAGCTTCGCACTCGGCTACATTTTCAACATCGCGAACTGGACGTTCTATAATACGTTCTTCGGCGTGCCGCGCGAGCAGCTCGTGCCGTATGCGATCGTGCTCGCGCTGATCGATGCCGCCTTTTTGGTGGCGTACGCCTCGGTTTCGTTTCGTCGCGCGCGAGCCTACGCGACGTGGGCCGTCCGTGCCCCGGAGGACTCCGGATTTCGAGGCGTACCGACCGTCGCGCTCGTCACGCCGCTGATTCCGCTGCTGCTCTTCTACACGTTTCACACCGACGCTGCGGTGGCGTTCTTGGTGGCCGCGCTCTTCGGCGTGCTCTTCACACGCCCGGCCCTTGCCGTGCAGCGGCTCGTGGCGGCCGCGATTCGCGGCGTCGAAGACGTCGCGCCGGCGGTGCTGCTCTTCATGGGCATCGGCATGCTGCTCGTCGCGACGACCCAACCGCAGTTTGCCGCCGCGCTCCGGCCTCTGGCTGCGGGAGATTGGCTTCGCAACCCGGTCGGCTACGTGATGCTCTTCGGCGTCGGAAGCCCGCTCGTGCTCTATCGCGGTCCGCTCAACCCGTTCGGCGTCGGCATCGCCATCTTTACGGCCTTGTTGACCGCGCACGTCTTGCCGCCGGTCGTACTGGTGGCCGCCGTGATGGCGGTCGTTCAAGTGCAGAACGTCTGCGATCCAACCAACACCGCCAACGTGTGGGTCGCAAACTTTACGGGGGTGCCGATCCAAACGATTACCCGCCGAACGCTCCCCTATCAAACCGCCGTTGCGATCGTCGCAACCCTGGCGGTCGTCGTCGGTTCTTCCGCGCTCTTCGGCAAACCGACCTTTACGTCGCTCTATCATATTGCGGCTGCGGCCGAGACGCTCCCGGGGTTTTACGCTCCGGCGTCGTCGCGAGATCGAGTCGCCGTCGACGACGACGGCACCCCCTTTGGGCGCACCGGCGCCGACGTCGTTGCTTCCGAGCTGTCCGGCGGAGCCTGGACGACGATGCGCGTTCATGACGATCCAAATGCGAGCGACTGTTCCGCCAAGCGATACGCCGCCTACGTTCGCGTCGGCAGTTCGATCTTTGCCCTCGCAAGCGGCGACGACCTCGACATCGGTTTGCGGCTGGAGGATTGCGGCGGCTGGATCGTCGACGAGTGGCACGATCACGCCTTAATCGCGCCGCACGCCGGCGCGGACGCAGCGCGCGCACTGGCGAGCCAAGGCGTGGCGCGGCTGCGCGCTTGGGCGCTCTCGGATCCGGCGCGCAGCGGCAATCTTTTCGCTCGCGGCGCCGCCGTCCGCGCGGGAGATCGGCCCGCGTACTTTTATGCGTTCTTTCGCACGATCGACGGCAACCTGCGCATCTACGTTCGCGCGGGAGGACCCGCGTATGCGGCAGGTTTGCGTTCGGGCGAAGTGGTCGAAGGGATCGACGGCAAAGCGTGGTGGCTCTACGGCACCTATCCGGCCGAAGAGATGGCCTATGACGGTAGGCCGCATACTCTTGAAGTTCTGCAGGGCGGCCGCGCCGTCGAGATCGCGCCGGGCGCGCCCTTTACGGCAACGGCGAGCGATGGAGAGTAAGCCCGACTCGGTCTCTCGCTTTGGGAACCGGGCGCAGTCGTATGCCGCCTTTCGTCCCGGCTACCCGCCCGAGGCCATCGACGCGGTTCTCGCGGGGCTCGGGCCGCCGCCGACGCTGACGATTGCCGACGTCGGCGCGGGTACGGGAATCTCGTCGCGGCTCTTTGCGCGGCGCGGCGCGAAGGTCATCGCGATCGAGCCGAACCTGCGTATGCGATCGCAGGCGGAGCCCGATCCCAACGTCGAGTGGAGGGAAGGCACGGCGCGACATACCGCTCTGCCCGATGCAAGCGTCGATCTGATCGTGGCCTGCCAGGCCTTTCACTGGTTCGCGACAATCGAGGTGATGAGCGAGTTCGCGCGCGTCGCCCGCCGGCGCGCCGCGGTCTTGCAGTACGAGCGCGACGAACGCGATGCATTCACGAAGGACTACTCGGAGATCGTGCGAGCCTACGCAACCGACGATACCGAGGCCATGCGGGAGCGCGGCCTGGCGGCGTTCGCTCGATTTCCGGAGGCGCGGATCTCGTGTACCGAGGCCTTCTCGCTGCAAGAGATGGACCGGGAGGCGCTCCTCGGGCGCGCGGCCTCGTCCTCGTATCTGCCGGCTTCGGGCGCGCCCGCGGAGGCGCTGCGCCGCGACCTGAACCAACTCTTCGACCGTTACGCGAGCGGCGATCGCGTGGCGCTGCACATGGTTACCTACGCGCTGATCGCCGATCTCCACGAATGAACGAAGGGAAAAAGCTGCGCGTCGGCATCGACGTCGGCGGAACGTTCACCGACGTCGTCGCCATCGATGCCGCGACGCGCGAACTCATCGCTCGCGTCAAAGTCCCCACCACGCACGATGCGGCGCGCGGGGTCGCCGATGGAATCGTTGCGGGAATCGAGCAACTGCTGGCCGATTCTCGGGTCGATTCGGCTTCCATCGCTTTTATCGCGCACTCGACGACTCAGGCAACTAACGCACTGCTTGAAGGTGATCTCGCACGGGTCGGCGTGCTCGGATTGCTCGACGGTTTGGCATGGCTCTCGCGGCGGCAGATGCGCTTTCGCGCCTTTTCGGTGAGTTCGGGGGCGGTCTTTGCTCCGCAGTTTGCTTTCGTGCGTGCCGGTGACGGCGATGCGCTGCGCGGCGCCGTCGACCGGTTGATCGACGCGGGCGCAGAAGTCCTGGCGGCAAGCGAGAGCTTCGGGGTCGATCGGCCGGAGCACGAGTCGGTTGCCGTTGCGTATGCGCGCGAGCGGGGAATCGAGGCGACCAGCGGCCACGACGTCAGCTCGGCGTACGGGCTGCGCTCGCGCACGCGCACGGCGGCGATCAACGCGGCGATTCTGCCGAAGATGGTGCGCACGGCGCGCATGACGGCGCAGGCGGTGGAGCGCGCGGCAATCCCGGCGCCGCTGATGGTGATGCGCAGCGATGGCGGCGTGATGGACGTGCGCGAGGTCGGCCGGCGTCCAATTCTCACGCTGCTCTCGGGCCCGGCAGCGGGCATCGCCGGCGCGCTCCTTTACGAGCGGTTGAGCGACGGCATCTTTATCGAAGTCGGCGGAACCAGCTCGGATTGTTCGGTCGTCCGTAACGGCCGCCCGCAGATGCAACCCGCCAGAATCGGCGGTTATCGCACGATGCTGCGCACGCTCGACGTTCGGACGTTGGGAATTGGCGGCGGCAGCATGCTGCGCCTCGGCGGCGGCACGATCGTCGACGTTGGGCCGCGCAGCGCGCACATCGCGGGCTGCTCGTACGCGTCTTTCGTCGCGCCCGAGGCGATCGAAGGAGCGCGAGTCGAGCTGATCGCGCCGACACCGCAAGACCGCGCCGATCACGTCGTGCTCGTGGCGCCTTCGGGTGCGAGGATCGCGTTGACGGTCACGTGCGCGGCCAATGTCGCCGGCAGCGTTCCGGAGGGTGCCTTTGCGCGCGGCAACGGCGAGGCGGCGCGCCGCGCCTTTGAGCTGCTCGCGCAGCACACCGGCGGCAATCCTCTCGCTTTGGCGCAGCGCGTGCTCGCGCTCGCGGTTGCGAAGCTGCGCGCGGCCACCGAGGCTCTGGCCCGCGATTACGCGCTCGACGAGGAGCGCGTGACGCTCGTCGGCGGAGGCGGCGGCTGCGGTGCGATCGTACCGCACCTCGCTGCCGTGATGAAAGTTCCATATCGGATCGCGCGCGACGCCGAGGTGATCGCGCCGATCGGCGTCGCGTTGGCGCTGTTGCGCGACGTCGTCGAGCGAACGATCGTGTCGCCCACTGCAGAAGAGATCGCGCGCATCCGGCGTGAGGCAGCCGACCGCGTCATCGCCGCTGGCGCCGCTCCGGACCGGGTCGTCGTCGAGATTGAAATCGACACGCAACGCAACAAGGTCTGTGCCACCGCCTCGGGCGCGACCGCGCTCGTAGAAGCGGCGGCCGGCGACGCGTGCAGCGAGCCGGATCGTCGAGCAATTGCGGCGCAGTCGTTTGCGTGCAGCGTCGCCGAGCTGCACGGAATCGAGCTTACCGGCGCTTTAAGCGGCTACGGGCGGCGTCGCGATCTGCGCGTGGTCGACGAACGCGGCGTCGTGCGGCTCGCGTTGCGCGATTACCGGCTCACCCAAACGACGGCAGGCGGGGTTGAATCGCACGTTCGTGATGCGGTAGAGACCGCGACGCGGTTCGGCGACGTGGGCCGGGCGCTTCCGGCGCTTTATCTGCTGCGAGGTGCACGCATCGCCGCGTACGAAGGCCTAACGAGCACCGACCAAGCCATCGCACTCGCAACCGAAGAAGTCGAAGGCTGCGCGCCCGACGAGACGGTCGTCATCCTCATCGAACCGCGCAACGCTTAGGCCGTCTTGTCACCCTGAGAGGCGCGTAACGAACGCCCTTGGCGAGAGAACGTGCGGCCGAGGCGTAACGAGGTCGAGCAAGTGTCGATCACCCGAGACGAGCGCGTGCGCACGCGTCGTGTTCGCGAGCCCCACCAAGTAGTCGTCATGCGGATCAGGTGTCAGTCCCACCTGAACAGGGGGATCCGGATACACGGTGGCGAGCCGACGAACGATCGTGGTGAAGCGTCGGACCTCGGCCTCGGTCACGTAGCTGCGAAACTTCGGTCGAAGCAAGACCTGCTCGAGTTCGGCGAGCAGTGCAGGCGACGCGATTAGCTCGAACTCACCGGCAAGCCAGCGCGATAGCAAAGCCCGGGGAGCGCCGTCGGCCGATATGAGCCCGGCGATCAAGACTCCCGGATCGACGACTGCTCTTAGCGATGCCGTTCCTCGTTGGCGAGCGCTAGGGCCTCGGCCTCGGTGAGCGGCGACCGGGCCCCGGCCTGCTCGAGCAACTCAAACCCGAGGTACGCACGCAGGGCCTCTTCCACGACTTGTGAGTCACGCTTACCGCTCCGCGCGGCCGTGACTCTGGCAGCGCGAAGCAAATCATCCTCGAGGTACACCGTCGTCTTCGTCTTCATTCCTAACGTTATCGTAACAGAAAGACGCTATACCGTCAAAACCTCACTCTGCCACTCCTTCTTGAGGTGGGAACTCGAGAAGTTCATGGTCCCCAGGAGCGAGGCAATCTTGTCTAGCCCATCCATGGAAGGTCCAGAATCTGGTCAACCAGGTGAGTCAATTTTCAGCGCGTTAACAGATGGAGAGCGACTACTGTGCCGATGAAGCTCCGTCCCGACGGGTTGCTGCAATGAGGGCGAAGTCTGGCATGCGGTCGACGTGGTCGAACGTGAGATGCCGTGCGCATATGCAGCATAGTCTACAACTCGAAAGTTTTAGACGTTCAATTTACCGGCGGTTGGCGCATCGCGAGACCTTTGGCTTCTTCGAGCGCCATCGTGCCACGGTGGCGCCAGCACGAGACGCAAGGTACCAGACCGACGACGAGCCAAACAACTCAAGCCACCTGACGCGCTGAGGGCGGGCACAAGCGGAAGTCCTGCGTCCATGTTCCCTTCGGGTGATGAAATGCCGAGGTGGCCATCCCTACGACACGTGTTCGGGGAGACCCTCCGGCTGATCGGGCAACTGCCCTCGCCGCCGCCGACCGCCTTGCGATGTGACGCCTTTAGTCGTCCCTCGGACAGACGACAAACCGAAGGAAAGCGTACGCCCCGAGGAACCGCTGCGGTAGCTCTTCGCGCCGCGCTGGAGCTCCGGTTCTCAGCGGAAAATCCGCCGTGAGTGTCCGCGCAAACGTGCAGTTGGCCGGAAAACGGCTTTTCGCGCTCGAAACTCCTCCTCGTATAGGGAATGCCCGTTCATACTAAAACGCACTGGATACACAGCTTCGCGGAGGGCGACAGTGGACGACAATGATCTCGTAACACTTGCAAGGATGCCGCCAGAAGAAGCGGCGACGAAGCTAAAAGCGGTCGGAGAGCTCGATGTCGCAAGAGAGATCACAATTAAGGCGCAGAATCAGCGAGACGCCTTTGGACCCTTCGATGCCCTGCCATTCATAGCTAAGCCATGGGCCTATGAGGCGCACGTTTTTGGTTATATCGGTGGTGATGCTGCCGCGGTCATGGACATTCGGCCGGTCGCGATGGTGTCGCCCGAGAAATCCTTGATTGGTCAACGCGTTATTGTCAGTCTCGATTATTTTCTAGTGGCTTCGTATCCCGGCGCTGGCCGTCACAGCGTGCTCGTAAACTTTTATGCCGATCATCGCCTTCCGGATGCCGTCGAAGCAGTCAGCTATTCAACTGTCGTCAGAGTTAGAGACGGTGACCGCCTGGCTACCATCAACCTTCCGATCTTCATTGGCCTAAATGTAGCAAAATCCGGACTAACCATTCGGTGTACGACAGTCAACGTAAAGAGCGAAGATGATGAAGCCTTTCTTTCATTCCTGAATTCCGACGCGTTCAAAGTTGGGCTGAAGCTTCTGGAACATGCTCAACCGGCTATCGTGCCATTTTCTGCCATGACCGTTGGCGTTACGCGGGGAATCGCAGCCAAATCACGCAACGTGGCCGTTCAAGATTTTACTATTGGCCTTGATTTTGGCGGTGCACCGACAGGTGCACGTCTTTCCTTGGGCTCGTATGTCGCCGTCCAAGTTCCAACTGAAGCGCGACGAAGCTGGAGCTGGAGTGACTGGGTTTTCGATGGGGCGCGAGGCGAAATAGTTTCCAAGGACGGTTCGCTACTTCAATACAATGCTATCGTTCTCGGAGTGTCGCTACTGGAGGAGTGAGTGGCGAGCCTACTAATTTCGATGGTCTCCGATTCATATTCCGTCATGTTTACAGGGGGCGATGGCGCCACGTCCGTTTGGCGCGCAGACTCGGTCCCGAAGATGCCATATTCACTTGCTCGCAGGATTCAGTGGTACATGGAGGATTTTCCACGGTACCCATTTGAGCCGAACGACTCGATAGCGCACAGCATTGAACGAGATTTCGATTACTACGGGATCGCGCTACACGAAAGGATCCTTAAAGAGGCATCAACGGGAGTTAAAGAGCAACTCCTTGGTGCACTGCAATCGCGACAATTACACATTCAAATCGACCACGCTGCCCAATCAAATGACATTTTGTGGGAGTCGCTGCTCTGGCCTGGCCTTGGCCACGTATTTGCAAACGCGCGGACTTTCTGTTTTGTTGATGGGAGCGTTGATTTCCCCGCATTCTCGCTACGACGTCTTTTGATCGTTATCGCGCGCCCTTCCGGCGCAGCCGACGTACGATATCGGAGCGTTGCTGGATCCTTGATTGAAGGATTGCGCGGAACTGATGTGACGGCGGAGGTCCTGCGTCCGTCGACTTTTGAACGTTTGGCCGAACGACTGTATGAAGCTACTGAAAGTTGCCAACCCTTCGACGTCGTCCATTTTGACGGGCATGGTGTGATCGCCGACTTGAGCTCGCGTTTTGGAGCCGGGGTCAAGGAAGGACGCCAAGGTTACCTTGCCTTCGAAGCCGGCGGCGGTTTGAATCGCGCTGTATATGTCGACGGTACTGATTTTGGTAAGGTGGTTGCCAGTGCGGGGACGCCGTTGGTGACGCTTAATGCCTGTCGCTCAGCGATGGATCCGGGATCCTCTGATCAGGGGGAATCTTCCTCATTTTCGCTCTCGTGTTTGCGTGCCGGGGTCAAGGCGATTGTCTCGATGAGGTACAATGTGCTCGTAAACACTGCAGCGGATTTTACGGAAGCCCTGTTCGCGAACCTTGCCGCAGGAAACGACGTTTCACATTCTTTTACAAGAGCGTCGCAAAAGCTCGCAGCTCCTGTAGGGTCACGCCGCGATTGGATCGTGCCAGTTCTTGTGCGCGGTAGCGTTGCATCGCTCAATATCGCAGGAAATATCGTAAAGAAGCGGGCTCGCGGTAGCGGCACGGTCATCAATCGAGACGAGACGATACTGGCAATTGATCGCGCCTTTGACGACCACGCGGTGGTGCAGCTACGTGGGCGAATCGGGGTTGGCGCCAGTGGGGTAGCGGACGCTTACGTTAGGTGGCTGCGTGCAACGGCCCCCAGACGAACCATCGCTGTCGTCGACGGCGGAACGATGAAAACCGACAAGGCAGACGTTTCACTAATAGTTGGCGGTAGCTACGATATCCCCGCCAACTGGGGCGTGGTGCAAGTCGCTGGCGTAGATGTTCCCTCGGCGGTTCGACTTCTTAGGCCTATATTCGCGGCGGATGAGGTGCTTCCGCTCGTAGAGTTCGCACAAGGAAATCTGCTTCTTCTCAATGTTATGTGCAACGACGGTCGTAGGGGCGGCGATGCACCGAGCGTACTCGCAAGGCTGAAAGATGGATCGCTCGAGTTACGAACTGGACGCGGTCACAAAGAGAGTATTGACGAGCGACTGGCGCCGCTCCGAGAACTTGATCGCATGGGTCTAATAGGACATTTTCTTTTTCCGTTTCGTTCCGTGGTAGGCGTCGCAGATCTCGCTCTTATGTTCGAAGAGTCGGCACGAGAAGAGGCGTCGAAGCTTTTCACGACAGGCTTGGCCGCACTGGCGAATTATGGACTTCTTTCGGAAACCGTGGTGCCAGGTACGTACGCCTTTGACGGTATCTTATCGTGGTGGCTTGCGCGCAATATTCCGTTCCGTGACGAATCGCAGTTTTGTGGGGCATGGTGCTCTCGAATGGCAAATTATTATGCCAAGGAAGTTGTAGAGAACGCTAAGGCCGGCGATTGGGCCGCGAAGCAACTCTCAAGCCTCTATGAGCGCGAAATGTTCTCCGCCTTGGATTATGCCATACAGCATGAACTGTTGGTGTTTGCCGGTAGGCTATTATACGGTCTTAATAGACTCGTTGCCCTTGACGGTCGACGTGGAGGCGAGATATTGAGATTTGCGAAGGAGTGCCTGGCGTTAGGTTCTGCCTCAGATCAGGAGGCCGACAAGCCGACGGCGGCGCTGAGGCTGACGGCTATGGACGTTATTGCTGGATCAACGTCGCACGCGCGCAATTCCCCCGACTACGCGGCCCGTTATACCGCTCTGCTGGGGAGATTTAGGAATGACTGAGGGCGAGGCGCGAGCGCGAATGATCGAGATACAGCAGCTGGACCTTAATCGAAATGTGGCGTGCTTTGGTGCATATGGCAGACTGTACGAAGAATGTAACGAGGCGCGGTTGGGACTTTCGAGTGCGGTGGCTTACTCACTCGGTTTTTGCGCCTTCGGATGGAATCCACGGAAAGATGAGGTTGCTATCGAGTTCCTTACCATTGCGACGAAGACGCTGCCCGAGACGGAGACCCATTATCGTGCGTATGCCCACCGATGTCTTGGGATACTCTATGCGGATTGGTTCACGAAGCGCGCCGGAACCGTGTATGAGGCGCGGGCGGGGTGTTACCAATTTGAATGTGCGTCGAGGCTCTTTTCTAGTCCCGCGGAACTACAGGTCACTAACTATCAGTATGGCATGCTCCTAGGGGCGATGGGGAGCTTCGATGAAGCAGAGGCTCGACTTTCGGATGGAGCACTTCAGGCTGACGAATGTGGAGCTTGGAATGGCGCGGCGATCCGTGGCGTCCTTGCGGAAATATACATCATAACTCAGCGCTATGATGACGCTCTTGCGCTGGTGGACGTCGCCTTAAGAACGCTCGCCGCGTCTTCGGCACCGGATGAAACGAAACACATTGGGCGCGCTGCATTACAACGAACCAAGAATCTAGCGATGAAGCAAAAGCAAGAAATGGGGTAACTCCATCTCGATTCGGTTATACTACACAGACGCATTGTTTTCACGCGTTTGTAGGCTCAGAGCCCTTCATCGAACGCATACGGCTTGCGCGGAACGCGCTACCTCTAGGAGCTGCAACTTGCCTGGCGGGGTCGTTCACAGATACGGTCTATCGGAGAGCGCGCCGCCTCCTGCGCACATGCGTGAGATACGAAGGTCTAAAACGTCCCCCTCCGGAGCCGGACACCCGATAGGAGATGTGAGGGCGCCCGGCACTGCGCTCGTTTCCTTAGATTTGCCCAGGGCCGTCGTCGTTAGTTGTCTCGTGTCGAACTACAGTATCGCTCCATTTCCGTGGGCTACCAAAACCTGGCCGATCTGCCCGGATTGTTACCGCGCTTCGCCGGGGACGAGATCCCATTGATCCGCGTTCTAGGAGTAATCGTCGCATCTCTCGGTTTGCCGCCGTCAGCTTGCGAGGGCACTTGAGAGACGAGCAGCGGTACGAGGCGATCGCGGTCGTCGAGGCCGACGAGCGACTCGTAGTAGAGTTGCCCGAGGTCGATTTGGCGCCGGCTGTCGCCGACAGAGCGGATTAAGCTATGTGGGGTCGTTGACCATACCAATCCGCACCTCGTGGGGCGTGCCCCAGCCCAACCCGCCGACTTTCGTACACGAAACCAGAGTTACGAGCTAGGCCGCCGACGTGGCTCGGCGGCCTAGCACAAGCCGAGAACTCGAAATCTTCAGGTTCTCAATTTACCGGGGGTTGCCGAATCGCGAGTCCTTCGGTTTCTTCTAGGGCAATCGTGCTCTGGTGGCGTCCGTAGGAGAAGTAGAAGATTAGACCGATCGCCAGCCAGATTAGGAAGACGAGCCACACTATCGGAAACCAGCCGCCCACGAGCGGATTTCCAAAGGCAAGGAAGCCAATCAAGAGTAGCGCCGAGATCGCCGAAAGCACTGGAATGGCGAGCGGTCCGAAGGGAACCGTGAACGCGCCTGTCATCTCGGGATGACGTTTCCGTAGCACCGGCACGGCGATCGAGACTAGGATGAACGCGGATAACGTCCCCATGTTCGTCACTGATCCCAACAGGCTGATTGGGAAAAACGCACCGGCCGCAGCGATGAGAACCCCGAAAAGAATCTGTGAAAGCCAGGGTGTGCGCCATGCTGGGTGCAGCTTGACGAAGAGCGGCGGGATGAGCCCGTCGCGCGACATGGCGTAGAAGATTCGCGTTTGACCGTACATCATGACGAGCAGCACGGTCGTGAGGCCGGCGATCGCGCCAAACGAGATGATCACGCCCGCCCACGCGAGGCCGACGTTTGCCACGGCGTCGGCGACGGGACGGTTGGTGCCGAGCGTATAGAACGGGACCATGCCGTTGAGAATCGCCACGACGATTATGTAGAGGATGGTGCAAATCGCCAGGCTCGCGATGATGCCAATCGGCAAGTCGCGCGAGGGGTTCTTCGCTTCCTCAGCCGTTGTCGAGACCGCGTCGAATCCGATGTAGGCGAAGAAGATGAACGAGGCGCCTCCGAGCATGCCGAAGACGCCGAAAGGAAAGTAGCCGCCCAGACCGGTTTTCGGACCCGGCGGCAGATGGTAGTTCGCCGGGTTAATATGGCCGAGCCCGATCACGATAAAGAAGAGCACGACGGCAACCTTGATCGCGACGATGACCGCGTTGACCGTACCGGATTCTTTCGTTCCACGCACCAGCAGCGCCGTTATCAGAAAAATGATTCCCGCTGCCGGAAGATTTGCGATGCCGGGAGTGGCGTCCCAATGGCTATGCTGCCAAATCTGCGGAATATTCCAGTTCAAGAGCGTGTGGAGAATGAAAGTGAAATAGCCGGACCAGCCGACGCTGACGGTCGAGGCGCCGAGCGCATACTCGAGCACGAGGGCCCAGCCGACGATCCAAGCCAGAAACTCTCCAAGCGTCGCATACGTGTACGTGTAAGCACTACCCGAGATAGGAATCTTGCTCGAGACTTCGGCGTAACACAGTGCAGCCAACGCGCTGACGAAGCCGGCCACAACGAATGAGATAGTCAACGACGGGCCCGCGCGCGTTGCCGAAGCGACGCCGGTAAGAACGAAAATTCCCGTGCCGATGATCGCACCGATGCCCATGGCGGTGAGCGCCCACGGACCTAGCGACCGTTTGAGGCCGTGCTCTGCGTCACTTCCCTGTGCCAGAATGCGCGCGAGAGGCTTGACTCGTTGCATCAACATTGGTCGCTCCTAGCGCAAAAAGCGGATGGCAAAGGGGTACGTGTACGGCCGTCCCTGACTCGCCGCGATGGTTCCCGCGATGATGAAGATGAGCGATAGCAGGAGGATCAAGAGAACGCCCATCGCAATCGCAATCCAAAAGACCGCAATGCTGACGCCGGGTCCGGCATCGGACATCTGCTGTGCCGAGCCGCTCGCGATAAAGCCGAGCATGATGGCGACCGCGGCGATCACCCCGACGAAACCGAGGATAGAAACAGTGATCTGATAGTTAAGCGACGCGCGCGCGTGCTCCGCCACGAACTCCGACTCATGGGCTTTGATCAGGTAGACGACCAGCGGCCCGACAATGTGACCGAACGGTAATCCCGCGACCGCAATGAGCGCACTCAAGTGCGCCGCCATAGCCCAATTCCGGTCCTGGGAAGCGATTTGAACCTGCATCCCGCTCTATTGCCGGGCGCTACGAAATGGCCTGCCGTGCGAGGCGACGAATTGCGCGCAGGTGCGGTCTTCGACGCGCTCCGGCGTACCCGAGTTCGACGTGCTGGTCGTCGGCGGCGGCAATGCGGGCTGCGCCGCGGCGATTGCGGCGGCGCGCCATGGTGCCGGAACGCTGCTGCTCGAGCGTTACGGTTTTTTGGGCGGCACCGCGACCGCGGCAATGGTTGGCCCGTGGATGACCTTTCATTCCTCGCAAGAACGGATCGTCGGCGGCATCGCGCAAGAGATGGTCGAGCGGCTGATGGCAAAGGGCGCTTCGCCGGGTCACCTGACCGATTCGTCGGATTACGTCGCGACGATTACACCCTTCGATCCGGAAGCGCATAAAGCGCTGCTCTTCGAGATGATGCAAGAGTCCGGCGTCGCGTTGTTGTTGCACGCCTACTTCTTATCGGCGCAGCTCGACGAGGACGCCGTTTGCGGAGCGACGTTCGCGACGACCGGCGGCACCCGCACCTATCGCGGAAGGGTCGTCATCGACGCAACCGCCGATGCGTTGGTGGCCGCTTCCGCCGGCGTCCCGACGCAACAGGGCGACGAGCGCGGCCGGGTGCAGCCGGCAACCCTGATGTTTCGGCTGAGTCACGTCGACCTTGCGGCCCTTGCGGCATATCTGCGCGAACATCCCGACCAGATGCGCAGCTCGCTGCGTCCGCAGGAGCGTGTCCCTGCAGCGCTGACGGCGGTTGCCGGTCTGAACGCGCTCTGGGAGAGCGCGCGCGCCGATGGGCTCGTCGACGTTCCGCGCGAGCTGGTCTCATTTTTCATCTCCCCGTATCCCGACGAGGTGACGGTCAACATGACGCGCGTCGTCAACATCGATCCGCTCGATCCGGACGATTTGACGCGGGCCGAAATCGAATCTCGTCTACAGGCCATGCAACTGCTGGAGTTCTTTCGGCGGCGCGTGCCGGGGTTTGCCGGCGCGCGGATCGCGGCAACGGGCACCCAAGTCGGCATTCGCGAATCGCGCCGCATCGTCGGGCGATACACGCTCACGCGCGACGACGTTTTGCAAGCGCGGCGCTTCGACGATGCCGTGGCGCGCAGCGCCTATCCAATCGACGTGCACAACCCGAGCGGCAGCGGAACCAGCACGCAGCGCCTCGCACCGGGAGCGACCTACGAAATTCCATACCGCACGCTCGTGCCGGTTAACCGCGAGCAGCTGCTCGTCGCAGGGCGCTGCATCTCCACGACGCACGAGGCGCTGGCCTCGACGCGCCTAACGCCGACGGTGATGACGCTGGGACAGGCCGCGGGAACGGCAGCGGCGCTGGCTTGCGAGCGCGGCGTGCGCGTGGCCGACATCGATACCAACGAGTTGCGCGCACAGCTCGTCGCCGACGGCGTCGACCTGCGCCGAACGTGAGCGTCGCAACGAACCTCTGCGCGCAATACGGCGTGCGCGTCCGTTTTGCCGATCTCGGCGATTGGGGCGAATCCGAGTTGCGTTCCGAGTACGATCCCGAGGTGCCCGAGATTCGGCTGAATAATCGGCTGGCGCTTGAGTTGGTGCCGTTTGCGATCGCGCACGAGCTCTACCACCATCGGGAAGCGATCGGCGAAATAGTGACGCTGCGCGATCGCAGCGCACGAGAAGCGGCCGCCGACGCGTACGCCGCGCGCCTGCTGGAGATCGAGGCGTGAGTCTCCTGTTCGCGGGCATCGACGGAGGACAGAGCTCGACCGTCGCGTTGATTGCCGACGACCTTGGACGCATACTCTCGCGCGGAGTCGCCGGACCGGCGGACGAGGTCGCCGCCGGCGCCGGATCGACGCGCCTAGCGAACGCGCTGCGCGATGCGCTCGCCGACGCGTGCCGAAACGCCGGCCTTCGCGGTGAGAGCGATTTCGCGGCGATCGTGGCCGGAATCAGCGGCTACGAAGGCCGGATTTATGGGAAAAAGCCGGAGCTTCCGACGGAGCGGCTCGTCGTCATGCACGACGCGCCGGTGGCGCATGCCGGCGCACTGGCGGGAGCGCCGGGCGTCGTGGTGATTGCGGGTACGGGGTCGGTCGTGTACGCTATCGACGACCACGGCGAATCGCGGACGATCGGCGGATGGGGCTACCTCTTCGGCGACGAGGGAAGCGCCTTCAGCATCGCGCGCGATGTGCTCGCACTTCTGATGGCCGCACAGGACGACGGAGACGGCTCTTTCAGCGAGGAAGCGCGGGCGGCTTGCGATTTCTTTGCAATGAACTCGCTTCGCCGCGTTGCGCGCGCATTTTACGCCGGCGCGCTAACCCGTGACCGTCTCGCCGCCTTTACG
>Ga0070733_10001578_pt1 | contig 16860 bp, 10 predicted proteins | sample Coa_R1_9_FD_66450 | JGI IMG/M metagenome (GOLD analysis project Ga0070733, IMG submission 66450) | Surface soil microbial communities from Centralia Pennsylvania, which are recovering from an underground coalmine fire - Coalmine... | ecosystem: Environmental > Terrestrial > Soil > Unclassified ... | reverse complement strand
GGGGCGGCCCTGAATGCGTCCGGTCAGTGTACCCGGCACGGCGGATTCAGCGGGCGCAGGAACGGCAACATCCCCCACGGACCGGCGCTACGCTGGTGTTTCGGCCGGAAGGACGGGAGGGAAAGCCGGGGGTGAGCTTGCCGGGCGCTGACGTCCCTCCCATTGAGGCGGAGTCCTACCGGATCATGCGCTCGCGCATCGATCTGACCTTCCTGCCGCCGGTCACCCGTGCGGTCACCGAGCGGGTCATTTACGTGAGTGCCGACTTCGACTATGCGACCGACCTGGTGTGCGAGGAAGAGACGCTGGCCGCGGCCGTCGCGGCCCTGGCCGGCGGCGCACCCGTCGTGGCGGACTGCGCGATGGTGGCGGTGGGGATCACCTCCGGCGCGGTCATCTGCAAGATGGACGACTCGCTGACCGCGCGGCTGGCCCGCGTCACCGGGATCACCAGAGCCGCCGCCGCCGTCAGGCTGGCGTTCAGCGAGACCGGCCCGGGCGCGGTGTGGGTAGTGGGCTGTGACGTCACCGCCATCGAGGAAATCATGCGGCGGGATACCCGGCCGGCCCTGGTCATCGGGATGCCCGCCGGGTTCGTGGGGGTGGCCGAGGCCAAGCAGGCGCTGCGGGGCAGTGGCCTGCCGGTGCTGACCAACGTCTCGGAGAAGGGCGGCGCCGCGGTAGCCGCCGCGGCCGCCGACGCACTGCTCGGCTGCATGCCGGCGGGCGGAACTGGTACCGGCGAGCGGCACTAGTCTGGACTCTTTACACACGGGAAGCGCGCACCTCGATGGATTCCTCTGGCGAGCCGCCCTACCTGCTGGGGCTGCGCCTGCACGGGCGGCTGGTGGTCGTCGCCGGCGGCGGCCGCGTCGCCACCCGCCGGATCCCCGCGCTGCTCGCCAGCGGCGCGCGGGTCCGGGTCATCTCACCCAGCCTCAGCCCGTCCTTGCAGGATCTCGCCTCGTCGGGGCGGATCGCCTGGGAGCAGCGGCGCTATGCGCCCGGGGATTGCGCCGGGGCTTGGCTGGTCTGCGCATGCACATCAGACCGCTCCGTCAATTCTGAAATTATTACCGAAACCGAACAGAGTCATATCTGGTGTGTCCGGTCCGATGATGCCGCTGCTTCGGCGGCCTGGACCCCCGCCAGCGGGCGGGCCGGAGAGGTCAGTGTCGGCATTCTCAGCGCAGACCCGAAGCGAAGCGCTGGTATCCGTGACGCGGTCCTCACCGGCCTGCGCTCGGGGACCCTCGGGGCGCGCCGCGGCCGTAACCGGCATCGCGGTGTGGCGCTGGTGGGCGGCGGGCCGGGCGACCCGGGGCTGATCACCGTGCGGGGCAGGCAACTGCTCGGCGAGGCCGACATTGTGGTGACCGACCGGCTCGCCCCGCAGTCGCTGCTCGATGAACTGCCGCCGGATGTCGAGGTCATCGACGCGGCCAAGATCCCGTACGGCACGGCCATGGAGCAGGATCACATCAACACCATCCTGGTTACGAACGCCCTGGCCGGGCGGTTCGTGGTCCGGCTCAAGGGCGGCGATCCGTTCGTCTTCGGCCGGGGCGGCGAGGAGGTGCTCGCCTGCCTGCGGGCCGGGGTGCCGGTCACCGTCGTACCGGGAGTCACCAGTGCGATCGCGGTGCCGGGCGCGGCCGGCATACCGGTCACCCAGCGGGGCGTGGCGCAGGAGTTTCACGTAGTCTCCGCCCATCTGCCTCCCGATGATGCCAAATCGACGGTGAACTGGGCCGCGCTCGCCGCTTCATCTGGCACTCTGGTGCTGCTCATGGCCACCGAGCGGCTGCACCTCATCGCGGAGGCGCTGATCCGGCATGGGCGGCTCCCCAGCACTCCCGTTGCGGTAGTCGCGAACGGTACTCTGCCCACGCAGCGCACAATCAGCGCGACACTGCAAACTGTGACAAGCCGGGTGGCGGAGGCTGGGATCAAGCCGCCGGCGGTGGTTGTGATAGGGGAGGTAGTCATGCTCGCTGCGCAGGCTGCGGAGCTGACCACCGGCCGCTGCACAGCCGGTGGTTAGCGCGGCAGAAGCCGTGGGAAGCCAGGCAGAGAAAGGCCAGGCAAGATGACTGAGGGGCAGGGCGTGGAGCCGCATGTGCGGGTTGACGCGCGACAGCTTGAGTCTGCCTTGCTCGACCTCAGGCACCGGATCGTGGAGGCGCCGCTGCTGCTCGAAGCGCCCGGCGTGGACGAGGCCAGGGCGCAGCGGCACAAGCTGCTGACCCAGATCGACGACTACCTGCTGCCGCGGATCCGCCAGTCCGCCGCCCCGGTCCTGGTGGCCCTGGTGGGCTCCACCGGAGCCGGCAAGTCGACGCTGGTCAACAGCATCGTCGGCGCCCAGGTCAGCCTGACGGGCATCCGCAGGCCCACCACGAACTCACCCGTACTCGCCTGCCACCCCGATGACATCGACTGGTTCGCCGAGAACGTGTTCCTGCCCACCCTGCCCCGGGTGCGGCAGCAGGGCCTGGCCATGCCCGGCCGCGACGGCCTGCTCGTGCTGGCCGGGAACGAGGGCATGCCCAAGGGGGTCGCGCTGCTCGACACGCCGGACATCGACTCGGTGATCCAGGCGCACCATGAGTTCGCGCACCAGTTCCTCGATGCCTCCGACCTGTGGCTGTTCGTCACCACGGCCAGCCGCTACGCTGACGCGCCGGTCTGGGAACTGCTGCGCTACGCGAAGGAGCGCGACGCCTCGCTGGGCATCGTGCTGTCCCGGGTGCCGCCCCGCGCCAAGGCCGAGCTGGTCAAGCACTTCACCGCGATGCTCGAGGCCAACGGCCTCGGTGACGCGGACCGGTTCGTGATCCCCGAGACCGTCATCGTCGACAACATGCTGCCGCCGGCGATGTTCGGGCCGGTCAGGGAGTGGCTGCAGGACACGGCGGTGCGCGAGGACCGCCGGGTCGCCGTGCTGACCCAGACGATGTCCGGGGTGCTCGACACGTTCCGCACCAGGGTGCCCGAGCTGGCCTCACACCTGGCGGCACAGCTCGCCCTGCGCAGCCAGCTCCGCCAGGCGATCGAGGCCTGTTACGCCAGCGCCGTGGCCGAGGTTGAGGAGGCGACCAGGAACGGCTCGCTGCTGCGCGGTGAGACGCTGGCCCGGTGGCAGGACTTCGCCGGCACCGGCGACCTGCTGCGCACCCTGCAGTCACGCCGCCGTGGCGGCGCCACAAGCCGGCCGCACAAGCACAAGCAGCGGATCTCGGCCCGCGCCCAGGCGCTGAAGGCGGCCGTGGCGGCCGGCCTGGAGGCGCTGATCGTGTCCATCGGCGACCGCGCCGCCGATCAGGCCGTCGCGCGCTGGCGCGAGCACCCGGCGGGCGCCACGCTGCTGAACGAGCTGCCGGCCCAGGACCGGGTGCGGGTGGAGCGGCAGCAGCCGCGGGACACACGCTCGCCCTTCGAGGATGACGACTCCCCGTTCGCGGACTCCGCGGCCGGAGTGCCCAGCGAGGCTCCGTTCGGGGATGAGCCGCCGGTGCCGGCCGCGCCGGCCGGAGAAGCCGGCGAACCACCGATTCCGGGCGCGATGGCGCTGGGCAGATCCGCGCCCGATCTTCGGCGCCGGGCCGCCCAGGCGATCAGTACGTGGCAGGATCACGTAATGCATCTCGTCCAGGCCGAAAACGTAACCAAGCGGTCCATCGCCCGGGTGGTCACGTTCGACGAAGAATCGCTCGCCCTGGTCGTGATCATCGGCCTGCTCGGCTTTGGCGCCGGGGATGCCACGGCGGCCGAGGGCAGCAGCGCGGTCGCCCAGGAACTGCTCAGCTCGCTGTTCGGCCCCGGGCCGCTGCGCGAGATCGGCACGAAGGCGCGCACCGACCTGCAGGAGCGGGTCCGCCTGCTGTTCGACGAGGAAATGCTCAGGTTCGCCAAGCTGATCGACGCGGAGGGTGTCCCCGACGAGTCCGCGGCGGTTCAGCTCTACCAGGCCACATACTCCCTTGAGGTCGTCAGGTGACCAGGTCCATTGATGTCACGGGCACCACCGACCCGGGCGTGGCGGGCCGGGCGAGCCTGCCCGGCCGGCTGACCGCGCTCGCCCGGCTGGTCCAGATCGGATCGGCGCGCGGTGGCCCCGGCGGGTTCGACAGCGAACTGCTGGAGGAAGCGGCCGACCTGCTGGGCCGGGCCGGGGAGCGGCTGCGGCTGTCCGGCGCCCATACCGTCGTCACTTTGGCCGGCGGCACCGGGAGCGGGAAGTCCTCGCTGTTCAACGTGCTGGCCGGTGCCGACTTCTCGCCGGTGGGGGTGACCAGGCCGACGACCAGCGAGCCGCACGCCTGCGTCTGGGGGATGGCCGGGGCCGGGCCGCTGCTCGACTGGCTGGGCATCCAGCGGCGGCACCGCTACGCCCGGGCCAGCGCCCTGGACCAGGGCGAGGAAAACCTGACCGGCCTGCTGCTGATCGACCTGCCCGACCACGACTCGGTGACGGCTGGCGCCTCGCACGAGGTGGACCGCCTGGTCGGGCTCGCCGACCTGATGATCTGGGTGCTCGACCCGCAGAAGTACGCGGACGCGGCGGTGCACAACCGGTACCTGGTGCGGATGCCGGCGCATTCCGCGGTCACCACCGTCCTGCTCAACCAGTCCGACCTGCTCAGCCCCGAGCAGGCCGAGGACTGCCTGTCCGACCTGCGCAGGCTGCTCGACTCCGAGGGCCTGCACGATGCCCGGATCCTGCTCACCTCGGCCGCCACCGGCACCGGCATCGACGAACTGCGCAAGGTGCTCACCGAGACGGTGACCGCCCGGCGGGCCGCGGGCGAGCGGCTCGAGGCCGACCTGGACACCCTGATCGCCCAGTTCCGGCCGCACGCGGGCGAGGGCCCGGTCGCCGTGCCCGAGTCGGCCGCCAGCGCGCTGACCGACGCGTTCGCCCACGCGGCGGGGATGACCGCGGCCGGGGAAGCGCTGCAGGGCACCCGGGAGCTGCAGGCCGGTGAGTACGTCGGCTGGCCGGCCGCCGCGCTGGCCCGCCGCCTGCACAGCCGCAACCGGGTCAGGAAGATGGGGCTGTCCAACATCGCCGGCCAGTTGCGCAGCCTGGCCGCGGGCACCGCGGATGCGCAGCCCGCCGAGATCGGCAACGCGCTCACCACCCTCGGCACCGATGTCGGCTCGCGGTTGCCCCTGCCGTGGTCGCGCACCGTGTACACGGCCGCGAGATCCCGGGCCGACGCGATACCCGGTGAGCTGGGCGCGGCGATCGTGGAGTCGCTGCCCGCCGACGGTGAGGTGCCGCTGTGGTGGCGGATGGTCAGGATCTGGCAGTGGGGCCTGATCGCGGCGATCCTGGCCTGCGCCGCGTGGCTGGGCGCGATCGTGGCGTTCGCCGCGGGCCACGTGGACCAGGGGGTGTCCTCGCCGCTGCTCGGCAAGCTCTCGCTGCTGCCCTGGGCCGGTGCGGTGATCGTCGCCATGCTCCTGCTCGGCTGGCTGACCTCGTCCGGCTGCATGAACATGGTCATGCTGGCGGCCGGCAAGGAACGGCAGCGGGTGGAACAGGCCATGCGATCCCGCATCGCCACGGTCGCCAGAGAGCTTGTGCTGATGCCCGTCGAGCAGGAACTGTCGGAGTACGACCGGTTCCGCGAGGAGCTGAAAACCGCCCTCGGCCACCGCTGATCCTCCCTCGCTTCGCCTGGATTACTTCCTTACACTGTCGCCGTGGCTGGTTCGGAAGTAACTGCTGTCAGGCCTGGCCGCTTGCTGCCCAGGCTGCCGCCGGATCTGGCTGGGCTGTCCGCGCTGCGGGTGACGTGGTCGGTGCCCGCCGCGATGCGGGCGGTGCGGGCCACGCTCGTGGTGCCCGGTCTGTTCGCGCTGACCTACAAGGTCATCGGCAACCCGCAGATGGTGCTGTTCGCCGTGTTCGGCGGCTTCGCCTCGCTGGTGATGGCCGCGTTCGGCGGCACCCGCAGGGACAAGCTGATCGCCCACCTCGGGCTCGCCGTCACCGGCAGCGTCGTGCTGTCGGTCGGCACCGCGGTCAGCGGCATCACATGGCTGGCCGCACTGGTCACCGTCCCGGTCGCGTTCGGCCTCTTCTTCGCCGGGGTGGCCGGGCCCAACGCCGCCTCCGGTGTCACCGCCGCCCTGCTCGCCTACGTGCTTCCGGTCGCCTCGGCCGGCACGGTGAGCGCCATCCCGGACCGCCTGGCCGGCTGGTGGCTGGCCTCGGTGGTGAGCACGGCCGCCGTCCTGCTGCTGTCGCCCAGGTCGCCAGGCGACCGGCTGCGGGGCAGCGCCGCCGCCTCGGCGGACGCGCTGGCCACCCAGCTCGGCGCCGTGGCGAACGGTGCGGTGACCCCGGAGCAGCTCGCGGCCTGCATCGAGGCCAAGCACAACCTGATGAACACGTTCGCCGCCACGCCCTACCGGCCGACCGGGCTGGCCACCGCCGACCAGGCGCTGGGCAACATCGTCCAGCTGCTCGAGTGGTGCACCGCCCTGGTCGGCGACACCCTGGACGGGCATCTGCGGATCGGCCAGGCCACCGAGGCCGACCGTGAGCTGCTGCGCGCCGCCGCTGGCCTGCTGCGGGCCGCGGCCGCGTTGCTGTCCGGCCAGAACGCAGAGCCGGACATCGGCAGGCTGGAGGCCGCCAGCGCGGCCAGCACGGCGTACCAGCGGTCGGCGCACGACGACCTCGATGACGCCCGGGCCGCCGCCAGGTTCGCCTTCCACGCGCAGGCCATCGCCGTCGCGGCCCGTGGCGTCGCCGAGGACGCCCTGATCGCCACCCGGCGGGCCGCGCCGGAGGTCATCGCGACGGCGCGCCGTGAATGGTTCGGCGAGCAGCCCGCCACCCCGGCTCCGCACCGGGCCGGCGGGCTGGCCGGCGCGCTGGGCATCGTGTCCAGGCACGCGAGCTTCCGCTCGGTGTGGCTGCTCAACAGCGTGCGCGGGGCCGTGGGCCTGGCCGCCGCGGTGGCCGTCGCGGACCTCAGCGGCGTGCAGCACGGCTTCTGGGTCGTCCTGGGCACGCTGTCGGTGCTGCGCACGAACGCCGCCTCCACCGGGTCCACGGCGGTGCGGGCGTTTGTGGGGACCGTCCTGGGCTTCGTGGTCGGCGCCGCTCTGCTGCTGGGCATCGGCACCGGTCAGACCGCCCTGTGGATCGCGTTGCCGGTCGCCGTCCTGATCGCCTCCTACGCACCGGGGACGGCGCCGTTCACGGTCGGCCAGGCGGCCTTCACGATCACCGTGGTGGTCCTGTTCAACCTGCTCGTCCCGGCCGGCTGGACGGTGGGCCTGCTGCGGATCCAGGACGTGGCCATCGGCTGTGCGGTGAGCCTGGTGGTGGGGGTGCTGTTCTGGCCCCGCGGCGCCGGCTCGGTCGTCAGCGACGACCTTGCCGACGCCTACCGCAGCGGTAGCGCCTACCTGAGCCAGGCGGTGGACTGGGCGCTGGGCCTGCGAGGCAGGGCGCCGGACACCGCGATCCCGGCCGTCACCGCGGGCATCCGGCTCGACGACGCGCTCCGTGCCTACCTGGCCGAGCAGGGATCCAAGCGGGTGCCCAAGAACGACCTGTGGATGCTTGTGATGGCCACCCTGCGGCTCAGGCTCACCGCGCACTCAGTGGCCGCGCTGCGCGGTCAGGGCTCCCCCGCCTACCGGGACGCACCGCTGCACGTGGACGAGGCGCGCGCCGCGCTGCGGGCGCTGACAGCGGATCTGGTCAGTTTCTACGAACGGATCGCGGTCCAGCTCGGCCGCCCGGTCAACGGGGAGCCCGCGCTCGCCGCGATCCCCGCGCCCAGCGAGTTCGGGGTGGCCGAAGACGGCGGGGTGCCGCACCATCACCCGCACACCTTGTGGGTGCGGGAGCACCTGCTGCATCTCGGCCAGCATGTGGCCGTGGTGCCCGTGCCCGCACTGCACGTGGCGCAGTTGCGGCGCACACCCTGGTGGCGCTGACCAATGCGCCGGGCTGGCCGCCGTCACCGCGACGGCGGCCAGCCCGGGAATCGCTCCCGCCCCTGCCTGGCGGGCATGCCGGGTCAGATAGCCGCCCAGGCGTCGTAGGGCGGATGGGCGCGGCGGGCCGGGCCGGCCAGGTCCCAGGCGTCGTAGCCCGTGGGACTCCAGGCATCGTAGTTGAACGTAAACATCGCTTCTCCCTCTCCCTAAGGTCGTTCACCCGGTGATATGTCGACGCTGCTGAGAGTGGCCAGGATGACCCGCCCGCCCGGCCAGATGGAAATCGATTAAAGAGGCTCATAGCCCTCGGGAACCGGGCCCCGGTCACCGCCGCCGCCGGCCGGTCCGGCCTCTTCCCCGGCTTCGGTGCCCTGATCTGGCCCGGCTGCTTGCGGCGACGGAGCGGACTGCCCACCGGGGTCCGGCGGGCCGGGCTGTGGCTGACCGCTCATCTCGTTCCCTCCGCCGGGCCTGCGCCAGGCAAGTATCGGCTGGCCCGGCCGGCGGCTGCGATCACCCAGACACGTGAATCTTCAGCTCGATCGCCTTTACCGCAAGGGCGGTGCGGGTGGTCACGTTGAGCTTGCGCATGGCGGATCTGAGCTGGGTGTCCACGGTGTTCGGCGACCGGCAGAGTGCCTCGGCGATCTCCCGGTTGGTGCGGCCCTGGCTGACGAAACGGACCACTTCGAGCTCGCGTGGCGAGAGCCGGCCGCCGTAGCCGCGCTGACCCCCGCGCCACACCTGCGGTACCTGTACTCCCTGCCCGCGCAGGCTGCGGGCCACCCGGCCGGCATCGCCATCGGCGCCCAGGCTGGACAGGCCCTGGTGCACCTCGGCCAGCAGGGCCAGCGCCGCGTCCGCCGAGCCCGCCGCGAGCAGGCAGCCCGCCTGCCGCTCCCGGGCCAGCAGCGCCTCGTACGGCCGCGGCAGGGCCTGCCAGGCGGCGGCCGCCCGGGCGAACGACGTGGCCGCCCTGGCCGGAGTGCCGCGTGCCTCGGCGAGCAGCGCCCGGCACAGTGCGAGCGCGGCCTTCGGCCCCGGTGCGACGCGGCCGCGCAGGCCACGGGCGAACGCCTGCACCAGGGCCGCCGCCGCATCGACCCGGCCGGCCGCTATCAGTGCCGCGGTCCGGGCCGGGGCGATCTCGGTCGCCCAGACCCAGATCCCCTTTCCGGCCACCACGGCGACCGGTTCCTCGGTGATCGCCAGCGCGTCGCCGGCCCGCCCGTCGGCGAGCCATAGCCGGGCCAGCGCCCCGGCCGGTTCGGCGAAGTACTGCACCGCCCCTCGCCGGCTGATCTCACCGATCACGAAGCGCAGCCGGTCCTCGGCCTGCCCGGGCCGCCCGGCCGCAGCGTGCAGCAGGCCGGTCACCAGGACGGCCTCGAACTGGATCGGCGGGATGGTCTCGCCGCCGTCGGCGATGGCGGCGGCCCGGGCCAGCAGGCCCTGCCACGCCCCGGTGAACCAGTCCAGGTGCAGGCCGGTCGTCAGCGCCTCGGCCCGGACCCGCGGGTATTCATGGGTCTGCGCCAGTTCCAGCGCAGCGGCCAGCCGCTGGCGGGCCTCGGCGTACCGGCCCCACACCATCGCCTGGTCCCCGACGTTGAGGTTGCCCCTGGCGACCTGCAGCCGCTCCCCGGCGGTCGGCGCGTTCGCCGGGATCCTGGCCGCCTCGGCCCAGCCCTCCTGCTCGCCGAGCATGAGCAGCGCCGCCGCCCGGTCCATGGCAAGCGCCGCCCGCCGCGGCGCGGGCAGCGAGGCCATCACCGTCGCGGCCCGGCGCAGCCACCTGCGGTGCGCCGAGGCCGGCAAGGCTGGTTCGAGCGGCCAGCCGAGGTAGATCATCGCCCGGGCCGCCTCGGCCGGGTCGTGGTCCAGGTGCGCTACCGCCCGCTGGATCTCGGCGCGGCCCGCCACCCAGTCGCTCATCGCCACCAGGACCCGGCTGAGCTGGCTGCGCAACTCGGCCTCCACCGGTGCGCCGAGGCCGCCGCGGCCGAGAATGGCCTCAAGGACACCGGCCAGATTCCGGTACCGGGCCGGCTCGGCCAGCGACGTGAACGGGATCTTCCTGATCAGCCTGGCCACGTCGGCGGTCGGCGGGCCGGCCTCGGTGACCAGGTCGTACAGCAGGTCAGAGGCGGTGACGCCGTCGCCACTGGCGAGCGCGGTGTCGGCAGCCTGCTCACCGTAGCGGCACCAGCGGGCGATCTGGCCGGCCTCACGGAAGTGACGGGCCAGCCGGGCCAGCGGCAGCGGCAGCGTGCTCTCCAGAGCTTCACCGCAGCGCCGGTGCATCGCCCGCCGGTCCGGGGCGGCGGTGGCCTCGTAGACCGCCTGGGCGGCCAGCGCGTGCCGGAAGGACACCAGCAGCCGCCCGTCTTCGGCCAGCAGCCCGCAGGCCAGCGCCTGCGTCAGCGCCGCACGGGACCGGCCGTCCGGCAGTCCCGCCACGGCCGCCAGCGTGGCCTCATCGGCCGGGGCGGCCAGCACGGCCGCGGCCCGGAGCACGGCCTGGGCGTCGGCGGTCAGCCGCCCGGCCCGCTCCAGCACGGCGTCGCGCACCGTGGGCGGCACGACGATCTCATCCAGGCTCCGCCGTATCCACTCGCCATCGCTCCTGGTCAGGTCGTCCCGGTCGGCCATCAGCCGGACGGACTCCTCGATGGCCAGCGGCACACCTTCGGTGCTGCGGTGCAGGAATCCCGCGAACTTCTGCGACACCGGCTGGCCGTCCACCATCGACGACACCAGCGCGGCGGTCGCATCCACCCCCAGCGGCCCGAGTTCGAGGCGGAGCTGGGTGACCCCGGCGGGCAGCCGGGATGGCAGCCGCCACAGCAGCGACGAGGCCGGTGTGTCCTCCCGTCGGTGGGTGGCCACCAGGCTCAGTCCCGGCGCCCCACGGGCGGCCAGGAACAACAGGAACTCCAGCGTCGCCTCGTCCGCCCAGTGCACGTCCTCGATGACCAGGACGGTCACCCGCAGCCCGGCCAGCAGCTCAGCCAGCGCCCGGAACAGCCGGTGCCTGGCCGCCGTCGCGTCCTCGGCGGGCTCCAGCGCGGGCGGCAGCTCGCCGGCCCACTCGGGGAACAGCGGCCGCAGCGCTCCGGCCAGGCCGCTCAGCCGCAGTCCTCGCAGGCCACCAGGCCTGGTGGCCACCTCGGCCGCCCGCCGGACCGCGTCCACCACGGCGCCCAGGGTGTAGGGCTGCCGGAACGGCGGGCACACCGCCAGCAGCACGCCACGTCCGCCGGCCGGCTGCGCGGCCAGGGCCTCCTGGACCAGGCGGGTCTTGCCGATCCCCGGCTCGCCTTCGATCAGAACCACGGCCGGTGGATGGGCCAGCGCCCGGATGATCCTGGCAACCTCGGCGTCGCGATCCACCAGGCGCGGCGCACGCAGTTCAGCCCCATGCCCGCCACTCCCCATGGACGCATTCTGCCCTCCGGCCAGTGCGGTTTGGCGAGATATTTCGCGCCCGGCCAGGTCGCCGGAGCCACCCCGGCCGTTCGTTGTCAGATCGCCGGAACCAGCCCGGCCGCTGCGCCGCCTGGCCTTTCGCGCACGGCGTAACGCGTCCGGGAGTCGCCGGACTGGCGAAGCCGTTCGTTCGTAATAATGTAATTAAAATTGCGGCGGAGGTGTGGCGAACATGACATCAGATGCCCCACTGGACGCTTATTCGCAGGTCGTGGCCGGTGTTGCCGCCGAGCTGACGCCAAAGGTAGCCAGCCTGCGGGTGCCGCGCCGGGGGGGTGGCGGGACAGGAGAGAGCCTCGGCTCCGCCGTCGTGTATACCGGCGACGGGTTCCTGCTGACCAATGCGCACGTGGTAGGCCGCTCCCAGGGCGGGACGGCGATGTTCGCGGACGGGACGAGCGCACCGTTCCGGGTGGTGGGCGCCGACCCGCTGTCCGACCTCGCCGTGCTGCGGGCCGCGGGCGACACTCCCGCCCCGGCCACCCTGGGCGAGGCCGACAAACTGGTGGTAGGCCAGCTCGTGGTCGCGGTAGGCAACCCGCTGGGGCTGGCCGGCTCGGTGACCGCCGGGGTGGTCAGCGCGCTGGGCCGGTCGCTGCCGACCAGGGACGGCCAGGGCCGGGCGGCCAGGGTCGTCGAAGATGTCATCCAGACCGACGCGGCGCTCAACCCGGGAAACTCCGGCGGCGCGCTCGCCGACGCGAACGCCAGGGTGGTCGGCATCAACACCGCCGTGGCCGGTGCCGGCCTGGGACTGGCGGTCCCGGTCAACTCCACCACCCGGCGGATAGTCTCGGCGCTGATGACCGACGGCCGGGTCCGGCGCGCCTACCTCGGCGTCGTGGTCGTGCCGGCGCCGCTGCCGTCCTGGCTGCGCGAGCGGACCGGCCGCGCGAACGGCCTGCGGGTGGCCCAGGTCATGCGCGGCGAGCCCGCCGACCGGGCCGGGCTGCGCGCCGGCGACCTGCTGCTGTCGGCCGGGGGCAGCGAGATGGCCAAGGCGCAGGACTTGCAGCGGCTGATGTTCGGCGAGGCGATCGGCCAGCCGCTGGCGATCACGGTGATGCGCAACGGCGCCCTGGTCGACGTGATCGCCGAGCCAACCGAACTCGTCGCGGCCTGACCGGGGGCATCAGCGGCAGGCAGACATCCCGGCCACGGCGACCGCCGGCAGCCGCCCGCCGTACTCGCCGGGAACGGGCATGAACGCGGCCACGTACCTGCCATAACGGGTGCGGTCATGGACGGGAGAGCGATCGCGTACACCGTCACCAGGCCACGGTGCCGGCGGCCGCCGTGCGGAGCCTGCGGCGGGTAACTGCCCGCTGCGGCCGAATTGTGCCATGCGGGAGCCGCCGGGTGAAATCGGCTGTCCACAGATCTGCCCTATCACGGCAACTATCCACAGGGCGGCATTGGGATCCGCCTGGCACCGCGGTTTCGGGCCACCCTGGCTACGGGCCAGGGCAAGCGATCGCCAGGGCCAGACATGAGATGGCCGGCGGCAGCGGGCCGCCGGATTCGTTCAGGAGGATCTCAGATGATCAATGGCGCATTGGTGACCCTCGCGGGTTACGTGGCATCAGAGCCGGTCGTCAAGACCGTCAACGAGAAGACGCCGAAGGTGTCCCTGCGGGTCGCCTGGAACTCGCGTTATTTCGACCGGGCGACGGGGGAGTGGCGGGATAGCAAGACCTCGTTCGCGACCGTCCACTGCTGGCGCCGGATGGCCGACAACGTGTCACCCTCACTGCGCAAGGGCGAGGCCGTCGTGGTGACCGGGCGGCTCGCGGTGCGCGAATACGACGACAAGGAGGGCCGGCGCCGCACCAGCGTGGACATCGAAGCGGACGCCATCGGGCACGACCTGTCCCGGGGTGTCACGCGGTTCCAGCGCACGGTGCGGTCGACAGGCGACGAGGCTGGTCACAGCCGTCTCGATGACCTGGCGAAGAGCGAGGCCGTCAGGGACGGGCTCTCCGGCGATGACCTGCCAGGTGAGGACGCGCTGGACCAGATGCACACCGGGCACGGGCCGGTGAGTGACGCGGGAGGATCGGGCGGAATGTTCGATCAGAATGCGGTGGACGCGCTCGCCGGGACCGCGGCCGAGCCGGTTGCCGTGGGCGCGCCGTTCTGACCCCGAGCGCAGCGCCCGCCTATGACCCGACCACAGCCCGGGTGCGACCCGCGGGCCCGCCAGCGTGCCGCTGCGGCCGCTTGGACGTCAGGTCCAGATAATGCCTCGCACCTTGAGCCCCCGATTTCCTTCGTCTCGCCCGACGCGGGGTGATCGCATCGGCAAGGGTGATCGCGCGGAACCCGGTGAATCACCTGACCGGGCCAGCAGCCCGATCCGCACCGGGACCAACATAGCGGTTTCCCGGGCCTGGTGCACGCGCCGCATCTATTGTGTTACCGAGAGTAGTCCAATCTCGCCCTGGCGCCACCGAATGTGATGCGTTCAGGGGTGGCCAGGGCGGGATCCCGGCGACGTGGTCACGAGCAGGAGGCATGGCAGTCCGGCAGGCGGCGATGCAGCGCGACCAGGGGCAGCGCGACCAGGGGCAGCGCGACCAGGGACGTGGCCTGAGTCGGCTGGCCCGGCTCGCTCGGCTGGCCCGGCTGGTTTGGTGGCCGTTGCGGTGGCCGCCGCTGCTGGGCCAGCCTGCGCCACTGGTCGGCTACGTCGTGACCGTGGTGGCGAGCTACCTGGCGCTGACCGGCTGGGAGCTGCACCGGACCCGGCCACGCACGGGTGAGCTGTTGCTGTTCGCGGCGCTGCTCATCTGTGGCGGGCTGTGCATCGAGGCGACCAGGCGGCTCGGAATGCCGGCCGGGGTGTCCCGCGACCTGCTGTCGGCCTGGTGGCTGCCGGTCGCACTGCTGCTGCCGCCGGTGTATGCGCTGATCGCACCGGTCCCGCTCAACGTGCTGCTCCAGCTCCGGGTGCGCCGGACCGCCATCTACCGGCGGGTGTTCAGCGCGGCGGCGCTTGGGCTGGCGGCGGCGGTGGCGTCCATCCTGTTCGGCCGGTTCGGGCTGCCCGCGGGTTCGGTACGCAGCCACACCGCGTGGTCCGCCTCGGCCGGCCCACAGCTCTGGTTCTCCCGTCCGGTCACTGTGCTGATCGCCGTGAGCTGCGCCGGGCTGTTCAGCGTGCTGAACGCGGCACGGGTGGCGATCGCGGCGCATGCGTCCGAGCCGCTGATCCGGTGGCGCGACGTGCTCTGGGACGCCGAGAAGCTGATCCTCGACGTCACCGAGGTCTGCGCCGGGGTACTGGTCACGATCGCCTGCTCGCTGAGCCCGCTGCTGCTGTTCATGGCGCTGCCGCCGGTCATCCTGCTGCAGCGCAGCCTGCTCCATCAGCAGCTCCGGGCGGCCGCGCGCACCGACGCCAAGACCGGCCTGCTGAACTCGGTGGCCTGGCAGCGCGAGGCCGACACCGAGATCGGCAGAGTGCTGCGGACCGGGGAATCCCTCGCCGTGCTGCTCGTCGACATCGATCACTTCAAGCGGGTGAACGATACGCACGGGCACCTGGTCGGCGACCAGGTGCTGGCCGCCCTGGCGGGCGCGCTCCAGCAGCAGGTGCGCGAGTCGGACGTGGTCGGCAGGTTCGGCGGGGAGGAATTCGTCGTCCTGCTGCCCGGCGCGGACGCCGTGGAAGCGGCCAAGGTCGCCGAGCGGCTGAGGGAGCGCGTGGGCGCGATGCTCACCGCCGTCGGTGACGCCGAGATCGCGGTCACCGTGTCGATCGGGGCGGCGGTGCTCGGCCAGCACGGCGGCGATGTCCGGGCGTTGCTCGCGTCCGCGGACGGCGCGCTGTACCAGGCCAAGGCGGCCGGCCGTGACCGGGTCTGCCTGCCCGGGCCACGGTCCAGCCCGGACTCAGCGGCGCCGGTCATCGAGACCGCCGCGGGCGCCTGCGAGATGGGCTGCTGAGGCCCGGCTGCCGGTGGGGCCGCCGGTGCGGCTGCCGGTGGGGCCGCCGGTGCGGCTGCCGGTGGGCCGCCGGTGCGGCTGCCGGTGGGGCCGCCGGTGGTTGATTGAGTGTCGGATCCACGATCCGGTGGGCTCTACGCTTGTGAATATGCCGGAGTTCATTTATCAGATGCGCGCTGTGCGGATGGCGCATGGCGACAAGGTCGTCCTTGACGAAGTCACGCTTGCCTTCCTGCCCGGCGCCAAGATCGGCGTCGTGGGCCCCAACGGGATGGGCAAGTCGACCCTGCTCAGAATCATGGCGGGAGTGGAGCAGCCGTCGAACGGCGATGCCAAGCTGATGCCCGGCTTCACTGTCGGCCTGCTGGCTCAGGAGCCTGAGCTGGACGAGGACAAGACCGTCCTGGAGAACGTGGAGGAAGGCGTCGCCGAGACCAAGCAGCTCCTTGACGCCTACAACGAGGTCGCGGCCAAGATGGCGACCGACTACTCCGATGAGCTGCTCGCCGAGATGGGCAGCCTGCAGGAGCAGCTCGACCACCGCGATGCCTGGGACATCGACAGCCAGCTCGAACAGGCCATGGACGCGCTGCGCTGCCCGCCGCCGGACACCAACGTCACCGTGCTGTCGGGTGGCGAGCGCCGCCGGGTGGCGCTGTGCAGGCTGCTGCTCTCCCAGCCGGATCTGCTGCTGCTGGACGAGCCGACCAACCACCTGGACGCGGAGAGCGTCCAGTGGCTGGAGCAGCACCTGGAGAAGTACCCGGGCACCGTGGTGGCGGTCACCCACGACCGGTACTTCCTGGACGACGTTGCCCAGTGGATTCTCGAACTCGACCGCGGCCACGCCTACCCGTACGAGGGCAACTACTCGACCTACCTGGAAACCAAGGCCACCAGGATCAAGGTGGAGGGCGCCAAGGACGTCAAGCGGCGCAAGCGGCTGGAGGACGAGCTCGAATGGGTGCGTTCCAGCCCGCGGGCCCGCCAGGCCAAGAGCCGCGCCCGGCTGCAGCGTTACGAGGAAATGGCCGCCGAGGCCGAGAAGAACCGCAAGCTGGACTTCGAGGAGATCCAGATTCCGCCGGGCCCGCGGCTCGGCAGCACCGTGGTCGCGGTCGAGCATCTCGGCAAGGGCTTCGGTGACCGCGAGCTGTTCGAGGACCTGAACTTCTCGCTGCCCCGCAACGGCATCGTCGGCGTGCTCGGCCCCAACGGCGTCGGCAAGACCACCCTGTTCAAGATGATCGTCGGCGAGGAAAAGCCGGACGCGGGCACAATCACCATAGGGGACACCGTGAAGATCTCCTATGTGGATCAGAACCGAGAGCGGATCGACCCGGACAAGAACGTCTGGGAAGCGATCTCAGACGGCGAGTCATACATCCGCATCGGCACCACGGAGATCCCGAGCCGCGCTTATGTGGCCGCCTTCGGCTTCAAGGGAGCGGA
>Ga0070733_10001576_pt1 | contig 16868 bp, 14 predicted proteins | sample Coa_R1_9_FD_66450 | JGI IMG/M metagenome (GOLD analysis project Ga0070733, IMG submission 66450) | Surface soil microbial communities from Centralia Pennsylvania, which are recovering from an underground coalmine fire - Coalmine... | ecosystem: Environmental > Terrestrial > Soil > Unclassified ... | reverse complement strand
ACAAGCGGGCGCGCCAGCGGGTCAAATGGATGTGGGCTCCCATCGAAGAAGGCTTGCGCGAGCGCCTCTTCGCGGCGCGCGGCGCGAAGCACGAGCTTGCCGCGATCGAGACCGATGTCGCGAGCGGCGCCCTGACGCCGGAAGAGGGCGCAGAGAGGCTGCTCAGTTCTGGCGGCGATCAGTCCGCCTTTGGTCGATAGGCGTCGCGGCTGTTGACGTACCCTTGCTGATCACCCGAGATAACCTTTAGGACAACCTACTCCAAGGACGCGAGTACGGCGGCGTCCAAAGTGACCTCTGCTGCATCGGATCGATTGTCGCGCCGCCGCCAACAGCGGGTCTGCGGGCTTTCGTGAGTACGCGTCCCAGCAGACACAGCCAAAACAGCGGCCCCTATGGCTCGACGAGATCGCCGCCTTCAGGCTTGACCAAGGCGGACGCGAGCGGCGGGGCTTCGCGCGCGCCGGCGCGTTTCCAGCCGCGGCTCGCCTCAATATTGGCGAGGAACTGCCGCGCGCTTTCCGCCCAGGTGAATTGCATGGAATGTTCGCGCGCCTTTTCGCGCGGGATCTCCAGCGCGGCAAGGCAAGCCGCGCGAAGATCTTCGTTCAAGGCTCCGGCGCCGCCGTCGCCGATCACGTCGAGCGGCCCGGGCACGGGGAAAGCGGCGACCGGCAGGCCGCTCGCCAAGGCCTCGATCAGCACGATGCCGAACGTATCGGTGCGGCTCGGAAAGACGAAGACATCGGCGCTGGCGTAAATCTCGGCGAGCTTTTCGCCCGAGCGCGCGCCGAGGAAATGCGCTCGTGGATAGTCGCGCTGCAAGGCCGCTCGGGCGGGGCCGTCGCCGACGATGACCGTCGAGCCCGGCAGGTCGAGATCGAGCAGTGCGGTAAGGTTCTTCTCCACCGCAACGCGGCCGACATAGAGAAAGATCGGCCGAGGCAGATCTAGAACGCCGCCGAGGCGGGGCCGAAAGAGCTCGTGGTCGACGCCGCGCGACCACACCTTGACGCGGGCAAAGCCCCGCGTGGTCAGTTCGTCGCGTATGGTCGGCGTCGGCGCCATCACCGCGGAAGCGGCGCTATGGAACCAACGCAGCAAAGCATAAGTGAAGCCCGGCGGCACCGGCGCGCGGGCGCGAATATATTCGGGAAACCGCGTGTGATAGCTGGTGGTGAAGACGCGGCCGACGGCGCGGCAATAACGCCGCGCGGCAAGGCCGATCGGGCCCTCGGTCGCGATATGGATGTGGTCGGGCGCGATGGCCTCGATGCGTTTGGCCGCGGCGCGCCGACTGGCCAGCGCCAAGCGAATATCAGGATAGGTCGGCAGCGGCAGCGTCGCAAAACCCTGCGGCGTCAGGAATTCGCAGAACGCGCCTTGCTGGCGGGCCGCGGCCGACATTTGTTCGAGCGAATGTACAACGCCATTGACCTGCGGACGCCAAGCGTCCGTGGCGATCAGGATGCGCATTAGGCGGCCGCCTTAGCTCCCGCTTCGTCCTCAGCCGCCTCGTTGTCGTCGACTTCGACCTGTTGACCGCGCGGCGCCATCTTCGACCAATATACGATCTCCAACGCGCCGTCATCATGCTCGACCACCGCCGAGCAGGATTCGACGAAATCGCCGGTGTTGACATAGGTCACGCCGTCGATTTCGCGGATCGCAGCATGGTGGATGTGGCCGCAAATCACGCCGTTAGCCCCGCGCTTCTTGGCCTCGGCCGCCAATTCGCGCTCGAAGGCGCCGATGAAGTTGACGGCGTTCTTCACCTTCAGCTTCGCCCAGGCCGAAAAGGACCAATAGCCGAAGCCGAGCAGGCGCCGGATCCGGTTGAAATGGGTGTTGATGAATACGGCCGCGTCATAGGCCCAGTCGCCGAAGAAGGCGAGCCATTTGGCGTGCCTGACGACGACGTCGAATTCATCGCCATGGGTGACCCAGAAGCGGCGCCCGTCCGCTGTCACATGGACGGCGTTGCGGCGGATTTCGATGCCGCCGAAGCTCAGGCCGAAGAACTGCCGGGCGAATTCGTCGTGATTGCCCGGCACGAAAATCATATGCGCGCCGCGCCTCACTTTGCGTAAGAGCTTCTGCACGACATCGTTATGGGCCTGCGGCCAATACCATCCGCCCCGGAGGCGCCAGCCGTCGATGATGTCGCCGACCAGAAAGTAAGTGTCGGCTTCGTTGTTGCGGAGGAAATCGAGCATCAATTCGGCCTGGCAGCCGCGCGAGCCGAGGTGCAGGTCGGATAAGAAGACCGTCCGGTAGCGGGGGGTCTTTCGGGCCAAGGCGCGCCTCGTAAAGTCGCGCCGGCATGCGACGCGCGATCCTTTGGCCAGATTCTCATGTCGATGGGATGACAGGGCCGAGGCGAGCGCGAGGCGCAACCGGGCGGCCCGCCCCACATGCTCCGCATCCGAAGGGGCCCTTGCGGCCATTACGAGGTTCACTCTAAATGGACCCAGCAAACGATTAAGGGCGCCAAGCTGGCTTTCTCAGGGCTTTTCAGAGACTTTTCATGGATTTGGGCATTAAGGGACGTCAGGCGATCATCTGCGCCTCTTCAAAAGGGCTCGGCAGAGCTTGCGCTTTTTCGCTGGCGCGCGCCGGTTGCGACATCGTGATCAACGGCCGCGACGCGAAAGTTCTGGAGGCGACCGCCGCGGAAATCCGCGCCGCCACCGGCGCGAAAGTCGCCGCCATCGTCGGCGACGTGGGCGAGGAGAGCGGCCGCAAGGCGCTTCTCGCCGCCTGTCCGAACCCCGACATTCTCGTCAACAACAATGGCGGTCCGCCGCCAAAGCCCTTCAAGGCGATCCGGCGGGAGGACATTTTGGCCGGCGTCGAGGCCAATATGTTGACCCCGATCGCGCTGATTCAAGGCGTCATCGACGGCATGGTCGAGCGGCGCCTCGGCCGCATCCTCAACATCACGTCGTCGTCGGTGCGCGCGCCAATCGCCGGGCTTGACGTTTCCTCCGGGGCGCGGGCGGGACTGACGGCCTTCCTCGCCGCGACCGCCCGGCAGGTCGCCAAGGACAATGTGACCATCAATTCGATCCAGCCCGGCGCCTTCGACACCGACCGCTTGCGGAGCGGCTTTAAGAAGCAGGCCGAGACGCGCGGAATTTCCGAAGCGGCGGCGCGGGGCGAGCGCGAGGCGTCGATCCCGGCCAAGCGCTTCGGGCGACCGGAAGAGTTCGGCGAACTCTGCGCCTTCCTCGCCAGCGCTCAGGCGGGCTACATCACCGGCCAGAACATCTTGATCGACGGCGGCGCGTTTCCGGGGGCGTTTTAAAGCAAAATGATCCGAGATCGACTCGGGGTTTTCCGTCATTGCGAGAAGCGAAGCGACGAAGCAATCCATTCATAGGGCGGCGATCTACGAATGGATTGCTTCGCTTCGCTGACGCCGCGTCAATACAGATGCACACGCTCTGGCGGAGCAGCCAGGAGACAGTTTTATCTACCGATACGATCTGCGGGTCGCCGCGGCATTCAATAATTCCGATTCGACGCCCGATTTTGTTCGATAAACCGGACGAAATCGCTTAATATGGTCGCCGACTGCGGGGTTGCGCGATGGGCGTCGAAGGCAAAGACAAGGCGAAAGCATTGGAGGCGGGCGCCGCTGCGCTCTCCGGCCAGCTCGGCCGCACCGTGCAGCGCCTGCGCAAGACCTATAATTTCTCGCTCTCCGACCTTTCCCTGCAATCGGGCGTCGCCAAATCGATCATCTCGCAGATCGAGCGCAACGAGACCAATCCGACGCTGGCGACGCTGTGGCGGCTCGCCCATGCGCTCGACGTCTCGATCGAAAGCATGCTGCAAGGCGGTCAGGAAGGCCCGTTCATCGAAAAGGCGAGCAAGGGCGACACGCCGATCCTCGTCTCCGACGATGGCCTTTGCCACCTCGCGGTGATCGGCTGGCTGAAGACCGTCGACTGGCTGCAATGGTACGATTTCCAAGCCGAGCCCGGCGGCGTCTTGGAATCGGAGGCCCATCAGCGCGGGTCGATCGAATGCCTGTCGCTGATCGCCGGCGAATTGGAAGTCGAGGTCGGCGACGCCAAGGAGATGGCGCATGCCGGCGAGACCTTGCGCTATCGCTGCGACCGGCCGCATCGCATCCGCAATGTCTCGGCGAAGCCCGCCCACGCAACTATGGTTTGCATACTGAAGGCGGCGGTGATGGAGTGACGGCGGTCCGTACCTGAGGGGCGGGCGCTTTGAATAAGGCGCCCCGGAGCAGGCATCCGCTGGCGAAAATCCCTACTTGCGTTTGGGAGGCTCGGTTATTGAGTCGCCTGCCAAGCGGCAATTCGCATCTCAAGGACCTTAGCGCCTTCGGCCGCCGCTTCGCGCTTCGTCGCGAAAGATGTCTGAGAACGATTGTAAGCTTGATTGCCCTTGAACAGCGCCCAAAAATAGCGACCGAGGCGCAGCTGATCAGGCTCAAGTCTGATGGAAAATCGATGCTCTTCTGCCATTCTCAGATTATGGGGCGTGATGGCCCAAAGCGCTAGGGCGAAATCAAGCCGCCACAATCAAACTGGCCCACGACCCAAAATCCGGTAGTGTCTCAGTTTGAAAAATAAGGCGCTTGACGTTCGCTCGCGCGGCGCTCCCGCCTTGCTATGTTTGGCGGAAAGCATGGAGGGCGTCAGTGCCCATCGAAGACTCGGATAAGATCGTCGCCGCCATCCTGGTGGCCAGCTATGCCTCCAAAAGGACGGATGTCGAAACTATCCAAGATTTTGCGCGAGCCTACGACAAAATGATGCTTGAGCTTGAGAAGCTTCCGCACCTGAAGAAAGGCAATTTTGCAAGCGCTTTAGGGGCGACCATTCGCAACAAGAAGGGCGAAGGTTGATGCCCCGAGGCGCCAAAGGCGAGAGGCGCCCCGCCGACGTGATCGGTAACGCCGTATATGTCATGCGGATTGCGACGGGGAAATAACCGCAAACTGACCCCGCGTCAGTCCCGGCGGAGTTCGATCACGACCAATGTGATCTCTGTGCCGCTCGGAGCGAGCCGAACAGACTGTCGGTCGCCGTGTAGGGCGACCGTGATCTCAGCCGTAAAGCCCGTTCCGGCGACATGGCCCGTGACAACGGCGCCGGCCAACTGGCCGCTGACGCTCCCGCTCCCGCGGCGAGTGGTCTCCTCCCAGGTTCCCCTGATGCGTCCGTCGGGATCGGCGAGGAGGACGCTGTTTATGTCGAAATGGTAGCTGTCGCTCGCGCAGCGGAGCTGCTGATTGAGATCGGTGTCGCTTTGCATGACGGAGTAATGGGCGCGGCAACGAATTCGTTCGCTGTTTCCATTTGAAGCCGTGACGGTGCCGCTGCCGGCCCAAGAACCGGCGTAGGCCGAGAACGGACCGGTCTGAGCGGAGGCGATTGGGGAAAGCGCAAGGCCGCAGATCAGCCATGCGGTTCGAAAAATGCCCATGCTCGACGCTGGGAGTCGCAAGGACATAGGGACCCACCCCTCGTTGGCGCCTGGCTCGTTTAGAGAAGTCGTCAGGCCCCACTATGTAGGTGATGAAGAGGACTGCGTTCAGCCTCTATGTCTGTGGGCTGACCGAGCGCCCGGCCGCTCATGGCGAGGGGAGTGAGCGCTTCCGCGCCCGACTTGCAACGAGAGGCCGCGCTGGTCAAGGTGTCGGCCGGATTCGTCGATGCCGTCGACCATCTTCGCGGGTCTGCGGCATCTTTCCCCCGAAAAGGAACGGCGCTCGTCCCAATCGTTGGATCGGGCGGAGCGGCGGCTGACCAATGGATTTCGCCTAAGTCGGCAGGGCAAAGAGATAAGCTACTGTGTTGGAACGGTTTTCTCCGCCCTGCCAGCGCGCTCCGGCGCCTCCTGAAGCGCTGCGGCTGTTGCGGAGGCCGGAGTGACCGCCCTTGCCTCGGTGAAAGGCCGCGACGCCGACTTTCGCCTGTCGCTCCTCTATGCCGCGACCTTCTTCGAAATGGGTGTGCAGATTCCGTTTCTGCCGATCTGGCTCGGCGCGCGGGGCTTAAGCGATGGTCAGATCGCCATCGCGCTTGCCGCGCCGATGGCGCTGAGGGTCGTTGCAACGCCTTTTGTCGCCGCTCTGGCGGACCGGCGCAACGACGTCGCGGGCGTATTGACCGCCGCGGCGATCGTGCTCGCGAGCTCATGCGCGTTCTTAGGCTTTCTGTCGGGCTTTGCGCCCTTGCTTGTCGCCGTCGCGATCCTCCTTTGCGCGCAAGGGATCGTCATGCCGCTCACCGACGCGCTCACTGCCTCGGTCCTTCGCGCCAATGAAGACGCGCCTGGCGGAAGACTAGAATACGGCCGCATCCGCAAATGGGGCTCCGCCGCTTATATCGCTGGCAATCTTTTCGGCGGCCTGTATCTCAACGTGGTCTCGATCGATGGCGTGACGATCGCTCTGACCGCTGCGGCGATCCTCGGCGTCGCCGCCTGCCTCTACGCCGCGCCGCTTGGCGCATTGGGACGGCCGGAGGCGCATGAAAGCGCCGAGCGGGTCGAGACGCGCGGTTTGGGTTTGCTGCCCTTCGTCATCGCGACGGCGGCGCTCATCCAGTCGAGCCATGCGTTGCTCAATACGTTCGGCTCGCTTCATTGGGCGCGCGAAGGCCATTCAACCGCCTTCGTCGGGTCGGCCTGGGCGATCGGCGTCGTCTGCGAGACGTCGGTCTTCGCTTTGGCCGGCCGCTGGTTCGCGGGGCCCGACCGCGCCTTCGCGATGCTCACGCTCGCCGGCGCCGTGGCGACGCTGCGTTGGCTCGTCATGGCCACAAATCCTGCGACGGTGGTTCTGCTTGCCGCGCAGTCGGGACATGGGCTGACCTTCGCCATGACCCATCTCGGCTCGATGCACTTCATCATCGACAATGCGCCAGCGCGCATCAGGGCGCGCGCGCAAGGCTGGTTCGCCGCTTCGGTCGCCGGCGCGAGCGCGCTCGTCGTCGCCCTTAGCGGCCCGCTCTACGCCCATTTCGGCGAGGTCGCCTATCTCGCCATGGCTCTTCTTGCCGCGGCGGGGCTGACGCTGACGATTGTCTTAGCGGCGCGTCAGGCGGCTCTTCGTTCCGGCGCCGCTTCCGGATCGCAAAAGGAGCTTGGAGCCTCACGGACAATGTTGCGGGGCGGCCCCGACAAGGCGGCTGCGGGCGAATAGGAAGAAAATGAGCCTTCGCGCCAGCTCTGCGTAAACCCCGTCACTGGCCCGCCCGGCTGATTCGCGCTTGCCAAAGGACCACGAGCGGAGCGCCGACGATCTCGAGCGCCGTGAAGGCTAAGAATGGGACAGGCGGCAGCCCAAGGGCGATCATGGAGATCAGCCGGCCCGGGCCGCCAACGAAAATCATGCCCCATAGAGCCCGAAACAGGGCAGTTTGCTTCTCGATGTTGGGTATGATCCAGTACATCGCAACGCCCAGTCCGAACCATACGCCGCCGAAGAACCTGAGGTTGCTGTCCAGCAAGATATTTGGCGGCAGTTGGGTCGAGGCGTAAAGGGGATCGCTGAGGCCGGACATGCCCACAATTCCCGTCAGGATGGGAATGAGGCCGAGAACGGCGCTCGCAATCTGGAGGCTGCGCTTGCTCATGGACGTTTCACGCGCCGCGATCAGTCACTATAATATATCAGAATGACTGTTCGTGTAAAGAAGGCGCCGCTGCCCGCCTCGGCTTATGTCGTCCTCGGCATGATCCAGCTGGGTCGACGGTCGGGCTACGAGATCAAGCAAGCCGTTGAACTATCGATCAGATTCTTTTGGACGATTTCGCCTGCGCAAATCTACCCGTCGCTCGAAATTCTGGAGCAGGCGGGGCTCATTCGGGGACGCGACGACCCGCGCGGCCATCTTGCCCGACGGGCCTATACGGTCACGCGCGCCGGCGCGGCGGCCTTCGAGGAATGGCTGCGCAAGGAAGAAGCCTTGCCCTTTGAACTGCGTGACGTCGGTTTGGTGAAGCTTTTCTTCGCTGACCTTCTAAATCGCGACGCAGCGTTGCATTTGCTCGAGACGATCGGCAACCGCAGCGCGGACCGCGTGGCGCAGCTCAGAGCCATCGAACCCGCGGCCGATTCCGTGGCGGATGACGAAGGTTATTCGTTCCCGCGCGTGACGCTTCGCCTTGGGATCGCTTTTCATCAGGCGCTCGTCGATGAATGCGACAAAATCAAGGACGAATTGACCGGTCGCGCGCGGCGGCGGCGCACATAGTTCAGCGATGCGCGCAAAGCCTGCGAACCCGCTCGCGCTCGAGGAAACTCGACAGGCCGGCTCGGGCGCGATATGAGCCAGTGTTAAGAGCGGCTCATGTCTTCTACGCCTTCGATCACAAGCGAGAGAACGGGTGAAGCCGTTCGTCTGGCTTTAAGCGGCGGTTGGACGGTCGACGCGGGACGCGTCGCCGAGCGCCAAGCCGACGACATTGTCGGCGCCGCGAGCGGCGCCAGCCGCGCCACCATCGACCTTGGCGGGATCGAGCAGCTCGACACGGCAGGCGCCTGGCTGATCGATCGCGCGCAATCGCTCTTGTCGGCCTCGGGCGTCGCGATCACCTACGCGCGCGCCAAGCCCGAGCATAAGATCCTGCTTGAAGAAGCGCATTATCGGTCGTTCGACGCGCCGCCTCGTCCGCAGCCGCCGCCGATGATGGTCATCCTCTCGGATATCGGCCAGAGCGTCGCCCAAGCGGGGATCGATCTGGCCGCCGGCGCGAGTTTCCTTGGCCGGCTGGTCAGCGCGATCGCCACCGTCGTCGTCCAACCGAGGCGGCTGCGGCTGACGCCGTTGATCTACCATCTCGAGGCCTTCGGCTTTCGCAGCGTGCCGATCATCGTACTGATCACCTTTCTGGTCGGGGCCATCGTCTCGCAGCAGGGCATCTACCAATTGCAGCGCTTCGGCGCGACCGTCTATTCCGTCGACTTGATCGGCATTCTGGTGTTGCGCGAACTCGGCGTGCTCTTGACCTCGATCATGATCGCCGGCCGGTCGGGATCGGCGATCACCGCCGAGATCGGCTCGATGAAGATGCGCGAAGAGATCGACGCGCTGAAAGTCATGGCGCTTGATCCGATCGAAGTCTTGATCGTGCCGCGCGCGCTGGCCCTGATCATCGCCTTGCCGATGTTGACCTTTCTCGCCGACATGGCGGCGCTTTTCGGCGGCCTGCTCGTCGCCTGGGGTTACGGCGGCATCAGCCCCGAGGTCTTCTTGTCGCGTTTGCAGAACGCCATCGATTTGAGCACGTTCGATATCGGCCTCATCAAGGCGCCCTTCATGGCCTTGGCGATCGCCCTCATCGCCTCGATCGAGGGTTTCGCGGTGCAGGGTTCGGCGGAATCGCTCGGCCGCAAGGTCACCGATTCCGTCGTCAAATCGATTTTCATCGTCATCGTCATCGACGGGTTGTTCGCGATGTTCTTCGCGGCGATCCGAAGTTGAGCCAGGCCATGGCGCTGACCGGCCGGCCGAACGGGCAGGGAGCGCTACGCCGCGAGGCGGCCATTCGCGTGCGCGGCCTAATGGTCGGCTTCGGCGACCATCTGGTGATGAACGGCCTCGATCTTGACCTCTACCGCGGCGAGGTTCTCGGCTTTGTCGGCGCTTCCGGCGCCGGAAAGTCCGTGCTGACGCGAACCATTCTCGGCCTGATCCCCAAGCGCGCCGGCACGATCGAGGTCTATGGGCGCGATCTCGACACGCTCGATGCGGCGGCGCGCGACCTGATCGAGCAGCGCTGGGGCGTGCTTTTCCAGCAGGGCGCGCTGTTCTCCAACCTCACGGTGAAGCAGAACGTTCAAGCGCCGATGCGCGAGCATCTCGGCATTTCGAAGCGCTTGCGGGACGAGCTAGCGATGCTGAAAATCGCGCTGGTCGGCTTGCCGCCGGACGCCGCCGAGAAATACCCGTCCGAACTCTCAGGCGGCATGATCAAGCGCGCGGCCTTGGCGCGGGCGCTGTCGCTCGATCCGGACATTCTGTTCCTCGACGAGCCAACCTCGGGGCTTGATCCGATCGGCGCCGGCGAGTTCGATGAATTGCTCGCCACGCTGCAAAAGACGCTGGGCCTCACCGTGTTCATGGTCACCCATGATCTCGACAGCCTCTACTCGGTTTGCGATCGGGTCGCCGCGCTCGGCCATGGCAAGGTCATCGCGGCCGGGCCGATCGCCGAACTCCTCGAATCCGATGATCCTTGGTTGAAAGCCTATTTTCATGGGAAAAGAGGTTCGGCGCGGGAGGCCGGGCAGGCCGCCCGCGGAGGACTGGCTCGATGACTCGTCAGGCGCGCGGCGGAAACCCATCGGCCCTGGCGGCGGCTTTAAGGTCGTGGCAAGGGGCCTCATGAGAGAAGAGACGGTATGGAGACGCGTGCAAACTATGTCCTGATAGGCGTCTTCACCCTTGCGGTGATCGCCGGCGGATTCCTCTTCGTTCTATGGTTCACGGGGCTCGGCAGGACCACCCAGCACAAGACGTTCGAGATCGTTTTTTCGGGTTCGGTGTCGGGCCTATCGCGCGGCAGCATCGTGAGCTTCAACGGCCTCAGGGTCGGCGAAGTGTCGTCGATCGATTTCCTCCCCGACGAGCCCGGCAGGGTCGCGGCGATGATCGAGATCAACGCGAGGACGCCCGTCAAGACGGATACGGTCGCGCGGCTCGAATCTCAAGGGTTGACCGGCGTCGCCTCGCTTGCCCTGATTGGCGGTTCGAATTCGGCGCGGGAAATAGGGCCCGGCCCGCTTGGCGAGCCCGCAATCATCTACGCCGAGCGTTCCGACTTCCAGAATCTTCTCGACACCGCGCAGCATATCGCGGCCAAGGCGGACGACGTCCTGACCAAAGTCTCGAAGCTCGTCGACGACAACGGCCCCGCGGTCTCCGATACGCTGCATAACGCCGATGCGTTCTCCAAGGCGCTCGCCGACAATGCGGCGGGTGTGAAGACCTTCCTCGCCAGCGTCAGCGATCTCGGCCAAAAGCTCGGCCCGCTCTCCGACAAGCTGCAAGGGCTTTCCGGCGACCTCGACGATCTCGTCAAGGCGGTCGATCCGGCCAAAATTCGCGAGGTCGTCGGCAACGTCGACGCTTTCACCGCGGCGCTTGCCGGGAACAAGGCCAATGTCGACAGCGTGCTTGCCGACGCCGCCGCGCTCGCCAAGAAGCTCAGCGGGTCGGCTGACAAGCTCGACGCGACGCTCGACAATTTCTCGACTTTCTCGGGAACGCTCGCCCACAACAAGGACAATATCGACAGCCTCCTTGCCGACGCGGCCGCGCTTGGCAAGCGGCTTGGCGACACCACCACCAAGCTCGACGCCGCGCTCGACAATATCAACGCGCTCGCCAAATCCGTCGACCCGGATAAGGTCCGCGACGTGGTCGGCAATGTCGATCAGTTCTCGGCGACGCTGGCCGCGAACAAGGCGAATATCGACGGCCTCCTTGCCGACGCCGCGACATTGGCGAAGCGGCTCAACGGCACGTCGGAAAAGCTCGACGCGACGCTTGACCAGATCCACGGCGTCGCCAATTCGCTCGACCGCGCGAAAATCGCCGGCGTGGTGGATGACGTTTCGTCCTTCGCCGACACGCTCAAGGAGAACCGCGGCAACGTTGATCGCACGCTAAAGAACGCCTCCGAGCTCGCCGCCAAGCTGAACAGCTCCGCCGATCAGGTCGACGGCCTCCTTCGCAGCCTGCAAGATTTTATCGGCTCGCCGGAGTCCAAGGGCGCGATCGCCAAGATCGGCGATGCGGCCGGCTCGGTGCGTCAACTCGCCGACGATCTTGACGTGCGCGTGAAGGAGGTCAGCACCGGCCTTGTTCGCTTCTCGGGCTCGGGCCTCCGCGAATATGAAGCGCTGGCCGCCGAGGGTCGGCGCGCGGTCGGCGATCTCGACCATCTGGTGCGCTCGCTTGACCGCAATCCAAGTCAAATCATCTGGGGCGCGAAGCCTGCTTTACCGGAATACCATAGTAGCAGTCAGTGAGCGGCGTTTGACGAGCGTATCGGCGAGGTTGCGTGGGCGGGGCGTCGCGGCGGAGGCGCGCCTTAGCTCCTATGCCGTGGCCATCGCTTTTGCCTTGGCGCTCAGCGCTTGCGCGAGCGCGACGTCCCAGACCTTCGATCTTTCGGCGACGTCGGCGACGGCGCGTGGCCTCAACGCCAAGCTGACGATCGCCGCGACCGCCTCGGTCGATCTCGACAGCAATCGCATCGTGGTGCGCACAGGCGCGGATTCGCTCGCCTATCTTGCCGGCGGGAAATGGTCCGAGCGGCTCCCGGCGCTCGTCCGGAAGCGCCTCGACGAGACGTTTCAGAACGTCAAGACGTCGCGTCCGGCGCCGAAGGACAATGGGCCCGCGCCCGACTATGGCCTCGAAGTCGATATCCGGGCCTTCGAGCTCGACATATCGCAGCAGCAGGCGGTGGTCGAGATTTCGGCGCGGCTTATCTCGACCGCCGGCGGGGTGATCGCGGAGAAGGCTTTCAAAGCGACGGCGCCGGCGAAAGGCGACAGCGGCGAAGCCGCCGCCGCGGCGCTGGACGTCGCGCTTGCCAAGGTGATGAAGCAGATCGTCGGGTTTGTCGCGGGGAAGGTGTAGGGGCGGGTCTTGTCCGGACTCGAACGCATGTGAGACTGGGGAGCCGGCGGCAAGAGAATTTCTCGATCAAGGGACATGTCCTGGCGCACGACATATGAGACCGGCAGTTGAGTGGATTTCCCCATTGAATTTCTCTCGCGCAAAATCGCAGTCAAGAAATCAATGGAGGCCTCACACTGAAAGCAACGCAAAATGCTCGCCAAGCAATCAATGAGAACATGGCGCTGAAACCAGCGCCAGCCTCAGATATGTTTGGACTTCACCCGCGTCGCGAGCCGCATACCTCATGCCCCCAAAGAAATCCGAACTGCCGATCTTGAGCTTCAGCTCGGTCGCGAAATGGGAGAGCTGGCTCGCCCGAGAGCCTCGCTCTTCGCCGGGCCTCTGGGTCAAGTTCGCGAAAAAGGGCGCGTCCGAAAAAACCCTGTCGCGGCAAGAGGCGGTCGACGGCGCGCTGTGCCACGGATGGATCGACGGCCAGCTCAACGCCTTTGACGAAGAGTATTTCCTCGTCCGCTTCACGCCGCGCCGCGCCGGCGGCAAATGGTCCGAGAAAAATCGTCAGCGGGCGGAAAGTCTCGTTGCGGACGGCCGCATCGCGCCGGCAGGGCTTGCCGAGATCGACGCTGCCAAGGCCGACGGCCGCTGGGAGGCGGCCTATCCGCGGCAAAGCGCCGCCGTTGTACCGGACGATCTGAAAAAGGCCCTCGAAGCGAAACCTGCGGCGTTTAAATTCTTCGCCCAGCTCTCGAGCGCCAACCGCTACGCCATCCTGTACCGTCTGCATCACGCCAAAGGCGAGGCGGCGAGAGCGGCCAAGATGAAGCAATTCGTCGCAATGCTCGCCCGCGGCGAGGCCTTCCATCCGCAGCGCGCGAAAGAGAAGTGACCAGCGCTGGAGAGGGATTGCTCGCAGGCGCCATCCTCTCAATGAGAGCGTGGCGCTGAAACCAGCGCCAGTCTCAGGAGCGCAGCGACGAAGCAATCCATTCATAGAGCTCAGCCCTTTGACTGGATTGCTTCGCTTCGCTCGCAATGACTTAAGTGGTTCTATTTCAAAGCAGCATGCTCTAATTCAGCCTTCCCGACGCATGGGCGAGCATCGTATAGACGCGGCCCGATTCCGACAGGAGATAGGCGCGCGATTGCGATCCGTCGCGATCGTCGCGCCCGATCTTGGCGAGCAGCCGTTCGAACTCTTCCGTGTAGCGCGTCACCGTATCGCGAAACTGCGTATCGGCTTTGCAGCGCCGGCGGATTTCGTCGAAGGTCTGCTGGCCTTGCGGCGTATAGAGCCGGCGCGAAAAGGCGTTGGTGTCGCCGTTGCGCCAGCGATCCCACATTTCCGCCGCCGTGTCAGGATCGATCAAACCCGCGATGTCGAGGGAGATCGCCTCGAGCGCGTCGACATTGGGCTTGGCGGCGACGCCGTTCGGGGGTCCGGCTTCGTCGCGCGAGGCGCGCGAGAGAAGATCGGAGAGCCAGCCGACCTGAGCGCGTTCCTGAGTCGCCACGCCAGGTCTGCCGGCGGACCTTCCCCGCGGCTGCTCCTGCAAATTCGGCTCGGCCAGCGCGCGGCGCGGCTCGGCGGCGCGCGGACCGTCCAAGGCGCGGGAGGCGGCCGGCGAAGGCCCGGGCTCGGCCGTATCGAAGGGCGAGCCGGAACGCGCGACGATTTCGGCAAGCTCGTTCAGCGCCTTGATTTGATCGCCGACGACGCGGCGCATCGCCGCGGCTTGCTCGCTCGTCTCGCGCGGCAGTTCGAGCACGCCGCGCTGCAGCTCCTGCCGCGTCGCCTCGAGTTCGCGCGAGATATCGAGAGCCGTGGCGCGCATGTCCGCGGCCGATTGCTTGAAGCGCTCGTTGGCGAGATTCATGATCGCCGACAATTGCGCATTGGCCTGCTCGTAGGTCGTCTGCAAAGCAGCCGACGTCCGCTCACGCTCCTTGACCGCGCTGTCGCGGATGGTCTCGAAATGGCTGTTGGCCGCGCTTGCCGCGCCGCTCGCCGCCTGCGCGAGCGAGGCGTGAACCTCGCGCGCGCGCGCGTGCGCGCGGCTCAGCGAATCCTCGACGGTCGCGGTGAAGGAATGGAGGAGATTTTCGAAAGCGTCGCTCTTGGCGCCGACCTCGTTCACCAGCTTCGCCAGGCTTTCGCGCCGCCGCTCCAGCGCCGCGTCGATCTCGGCTTGGGTCGAAGCAAGATCATGCGTGGTGCCGGCGAGCGTGTTGGCGTGCACCGCCAGCCGGTCGGCGAGCGCGCTCGCTTCTTGCTGCGTTGTCGCCGAAGCGCGGGTCAGGGCGACGATCTGCGATGAGATCGCGCCGAGCGCGCGTTGGAACTCGCCGACCTGATCGGTGAGCTTGCCTTGGATCGCGTCGAGCTCGCCGCTCGCCGAGCCGACGCTGCGCTCCAATGTCGAGCTCGTCGCGCCGAGCTTGTCGACCACCTGGATGAGCTCATTGCGCAGCTTGTCGCCGGCGCCCGCCAGCGCGCCGAGGGTCTGGCGCGCGCTGCGGTCGAGGGCCTGGTTCAGCGCCTCGCCAGACTGGCCGATCTCGCGGCGAAGCTGATCGGTCAAGCCGCTCACCGCCTGCGTCGCAGATGTCGAGGCCTCCTCGACCGCCGCGCGCAATGCGCTGGCCGAGGCTTGGACTTCCGAGCTGATCTGCCCGGTCAGTCCGCCGAGCGATTCCAAGGACGTCTCGGCGCCGGCGTGGATCGAAGCGATCAGATCGTCGCTGCGTCTCGACAGGAGATTGATGAGTTGCGTCGTCCGCTGCTCGAAAGCCTGCGACGCGCGCTCGCCGACATTGGCGAGCTCCGTCGACGCCTCGGCGCCGCGCGCGCCGATGCGCGCGACAAAATCGGCGCCCTTGCCGTCGATGACGGCGCGCAGCTCGTCGATCTGTCCCGACAGGGTCTTGCTGAATCCGCTGCCATGGGTCGCGAAGGCCTGGTCGAGATTGGCGAGCGCATTCGTCATGGTCGCGCTCATGTCCTTGGCGCGCGAGGAGAGTTTCTCGTCGAGCGTCTTAAATATGCCCTCGAGCGGGCCAACCACGCGATCCTGCATGCGCTCGACGCTCTCGCTGAGCGAGCCGCTGAGCGCGATGAGATTGCCGCCGAGAGTCGCGTTGATCTCGCGGGCCTGGCCCGAAAGAGCTTCGGTAAGCGTCGCCGCGCGCGTCTCCAAGATCGAGCCGATTTCGCCGGACTTGGCGTCCAAAGCGCCGACGAGCTGGCGGCCGCCTTCGCTCATCGCCCGCGCGATGTCGATGGTGCGCTGAGCGAGAGTCTCGTTGAGGCCCCGCGCTCGCGCCTCCAAGCCATTGTCGACCCGGTCCAGAAGGTGCTCCAAGGTCTTGGCGATTTCCTTGGCGCGCAGGTCGGTGTGATCCTCGACCGCTCTGAGATTGCTCTCGAACTGCGCCATCGATTCGGCGTTGCGCTGCGCCAAGCGTTCGTCGAGCGCTGGTCCCTGTACGGTGAACGTCTGTTCGATCGCGGCCAAGCGGCCGGCGATCTTGGCCGCGAGCTCATCGCCGCGCCGCAGTACCGTCGCGTCAATGCCGCCGAGTCCCTCGCTCATCGCCTGGTCGAGATGCTGCGCATGCGAGGAGAGCGCGCGCTCGACGCTCGCATGATGGCCGGCGGACGTGGTCTCGAATTCCGCAAGGCGGGACGCCGAGGTTTCCTCGAAACGCTGCGCGTGTTGGGCGAGCCGGCGCTCGATTTCGTCGCCGCGCGAGGCCATGGACGCGTCGAGTCCGCCCAATCGCTCGTTCATCGTATCGTCGATGCGCTGCGCGTGCGAAGAAAGAACGCGCTCGACATTCGCATGATGGCCGGCCGTCGCGGTCTCGAATTCGGCAAGACGGGCCGCCGAGGTTTCTTCGAAACGCTGCGCGTGCGCGCCGAGCCGGCGCTCGATTTCGTCGCTGCGCGAGGCCATGGTCGTATCGATGCGATTGAGCTTCTCGCTCATCGCGTCCTCGAAGCGCTGACTGTGCGACGCCATGGACGCGTCGATGCCGCCGAGCTTCTCGCTTAGGGTGTCGTCGAGGCGCTGACTGTGGGACGCCATTGTCGCATCGATGCCGCCGAGCTTTTCGCTCAGGGTGTTCTCGAGGCGCTGCCCGTGCGAGGTCATGGTCGCATCGATGCCGCCGAGCTTCTCGCTCAGGGTGTTCTCGAGGCGCTGCCCGTGCGAGGTCATGGTCGCATCG
>Ga0070733_10001575_pt1 | contig 16875 bp, 18 predicted proteins | sample Coa_R1_9_FD_66450 | JGI IMG/M metagenome (GOLD analysis project Ga0070733, IMG submission 66450) | Surface soil microbial communities from Centralia Pennsylvania, which are recovering from an underground coalmine fire - Coalmine... | ecosystem: Environmental > Terrestrial > Soil > Unclassified ... | reverse complement strand
GGGATGGGAACGGGTGTACCCTCTTCGCTATCGTCACCGGTTCACCTGCGCAGACAGGCGGTTCCTCTTGACAGAGTGTATAATACTACACCTGCAAGAACTTGTCAATGCCTGGTTTCTCTCATTTTTATTTGTGCAATGTGCATAAATATCATATTGTAACTTTCGGGTAATCTACCTATAGCATCACAGACAGCAACATTCTATGATTATAGCAAAGGTTGATCTCTTCAGTTTATGACTGAGGAGCGGCCGTCTTTGTGCAAAGTATATAAACACCAATATGGAAAAGATGCCCATATTCCAGCAATGGAGCCGGGATAAAAGCAGAAGGAGACGATAGGATATGACTCCCGAAGAAGTACTACAATTTGCCAAAGCGCATCATGCGAAAATGGTCGATTTCAAGTTCGTTGATGTACCTGGTACGTGGCAGCACTTCAGCGTACCACTGCACGAACTTGAACTCGAGACGTTTGTGGAAGGGAAAGCGTTCGACGGCTCCAGCGTGCGCGGATTTCAGACGATCAATGAAAGCGATATGCTCATCATCCCTGATCCAGACACCGCGATTATGGATCCTTTCACCGTGGCGCCAACCCTGAGCCTGGTCTGCAACATCGCTCACCCCGGCCCTGGTGGAACCAAGAAACCCTACAGCCGCGACCCACGCTACATCGCGCGTAAAGCGGAAGCGCACCTGCGCTCAAGCGGCATCGCAGACACCAGCTATTTCGGCCCGGAAGCCGAATTTTTCATTTTTGACAACGTGCGCTACAACTCGACCGCCAACATCCAGTACGCGGAGGTCGACTCCGACGAGGCGCACTGGAACAGCTCGCGCAATGGTGGCACACCTAACCTCGGCCATCGCATGCGCGTGAAAGAGGGCTACTTTCCCGTCGCGCCCAACGATACACTGCAGGACCTGCGCACCGAAATGGTGCTGCTGCTCGAAGAGAACGGTGTGCCGGTTGAGGCGCAGCATCACGAAGTTGGCGCGCCCGGACAATCGGAAATCGATATCCGCTTCAATACGCTGCTGAAAACTGCAGACAATCTGCTGCTCTACAAATATATTGTGAAGAACACGGCTCGCAAGTATGGCAAGACAGTCACATTCATGCCCAAGCCGGTGTTTGGCGATAACGGTTCTGGCATGCACGTGCATCAAAGCCTGTGGAAAGGCGAGAAGCCCCTGTTCTACGATGGAGAAGGCTACGCCGGTATATCACAGATGGCGCGCTACTACATCGGTGGGTTGCTGACCCACGCTCCCGCGCTGCTGGGCATCGTGGCTTCCACCACCAATAGTTACAAGCGCCTGGTGCCTGGCTACGAAGCGCCGGTGAACCTGGTCTTCTCAAAAGGCAACCGTAGCGCAGCCGTGCGCATACCTCTGACCGATTGTCCCTCGGCGAAACGCATCGAGTTCCGCTCACCCGACGCAACATCAAATCCTTACCTGGCATTCGCGGCCATGTTGTTGGCCGGCCTCGATGGCATCCGTCGCGGCATCGAACCGAGCGAACACGGTTTTGGTCCCGTCGATCGCGACCTGTTCCACATGTCGGCGGCAGAGCTGAGAGAAATTCGCTCCGTACCCGCCTCATTGGATGCCGCGCTGGACGCTCTCGAAGACGACCATGCCTTTCTATTGGAAGATGGTGTTTTCACGACCGACCTGCTTGAACACTTTGTCGAGTTGAAACGCGCCCAATCGGACGAGGTGCGCCTGCGCCCCACGCCGTTGGAATTCGCGCTGTACTACGACGTATAAACCCATCGTGCCTCCTTGTATGGGAACCTGGCTCTATAGCTAGCCAGGTTCCCTTTTTTATAACGCCGCCCATCTTTCTACCGCAAACGATTGAAAAGACTACACTTAGCTCAAAGGATGTGTTAGAATACCTGACGAGGAGCAATTGACTTTAAATCAAGGGGCGAGTCATTATTTTCTAATTTTATAAATAGCTTCCAGATAATCCATATATGTATATGCTGCGAAGCTATTCACCTGTGAGGTGCTTCATGGCAGAAAACCCTAACCAGAAAATGCAGCCGTGGCAGGTTGCGGCCCTCGCCATTGGCGCTTTGCTATCTATAGGTCTTCTCGTTGTCGCGACAATCTGGCTATTTCTACAGCAACATTATTTCTTTGCTTGCGCATTTCTACTGATAACTTTGCTCGGATTGGCCGCATTAATCTACGCAGGTTATTCCTATGCTCCGTTCGCGTGGACAGGGTTCGGCATATACCCTGGGCCAGAGGATCGCGACCACCAACCCAAATCTCTTTGGGACTGGTTGACACTGCTCATCATACCAATCGTACTGGCCGCCGGGGCGATTGGCATCAGCACAATACAGAGTTATAACAGCGATCAGCTCAATCATACTCAATTCATGCAAAACCAGCAGCTCGCACAGGAACAACAGGTAGAAGCCAACTTGCAGACCTACCTGGATCGCATGTCGGACCTGCTGCTCGATCCGAATCTGCACACTCAAGGTACTTTAGGAGATAATGTCAGGATTCTGGCAACAGCCAGGACATTAACCATACTGCAAGATCTGGATGGACCGCATAAGGCAACGGTTCTGAAATTCCTGTATAGTGGAGACTTGATTGCACAACAAGACCCGAAGGAGCTAAATATCCCCAAACCCATCATTAATCCTGTTGTAAATCTTAACAGCGCTGATTTCAGCTATGTAGACCTGACTGGTTTCCAACTGAGTGGTGCTGACCTTGCCGGTGTTAATTTCAGTAATGCAACCCTTAATGAAGCCGATCTGAGTTCGGCTTACCTGGACATCGCTAATCTGAGCAACGCCCACCTGAAAAATGCTAATCTGTGTTTTGCCTCGATCACTGGACACGCTAAACTACGCGGAGCCGACCTGAGCGGAGCTTTGCTAGGTGGAACTAACCTGACCAGCGCTGACCTGACCGGCACAATACTCACTAATGCCAACCTGGGGAGTAATGACCCTGTATGCCATGCGCTGCAGAAACCGAATGTCTCACTGCCAGGAGCTACCCTAACCAATGCCATTTTAATTAGCGCCGACCTGACCAACGCCGATCTCACCGGAGCGATTGTGACCAACGCCAACTTTACAAAAGCCATCTGGAAACATACGACCTGTACAAATGGTATGAAAAGTGATACTTACACCCCAGACTCCTGCGTCAGCCATTGAGCGTCTACGAGTGGACATGTTACAACATTACTGGCGACTTTTTCGTTATCTGACCGGAATAGTCCGCCAGGCACATATTCAGTGAGAAGGGAAAAGGTGCAATGAACCAGTCCAGATACGCGCATGTTTCCCGAATGAGCATAGCACTTACGCTACTGTTGACCATATTTGCCGGCTGTACCACCACTACGACTTCAGTAAAATCGGCAGCCCCATCCCAGGAAAATGCCGCAACATCCCGGACGAATAAGACCACGAATACATGGAGTGTCAGTCAAAACGGCATTATTCTCCAGATCGGCTACGGCAGCGGCACAAACTTTCCTCAGTATGCGGCCCTCGACCTGAGTAGTAGTTATTTCCGCATGGTATATAGCATGGCTTCGCAGTGGGGAACCTCTATCGTCTTGCTGCCTGCATTATGGAGCAGCGTATCATGTCCGACGGACTATTGTCAGGGCGCAGCGATCACCGCTAGCTGGCATACTGTGGGTTCGAATCTGCTGCTCTCCATTAAGGGAACTATCGCTACTTTGAACGTGTCTTCTGTCGTCACGCTCACGCCCCCGGCGAACAACGTCTTCGTCACACAGGTCTCAACCATTGTTACAGGCAGCGTCATTTTAGATAACCGCCCGGGAGAAGCGTTCAAGCCGCTGATGCTTTCCTCGATGCACATCTCATCGACCCAATGGGATTCGCAGGAAGCCTTTATTGGAGACCAGACCTATAGCTATCCGTCAAGTGGTTGGATCATTCAGCCACCCATCACGACGAGCGATTTCGGTCTGCAAGGTGGGACTAGCTCTTATAAGACGAACGCTTCCACAGTTGAAATAACGCTAAACCAGGCGAGACAGGTAACAGGCTGGGTGACAGCGAGCAATAATACGAACGACGATAATATCGGGTTCTGGTGCGCGACAAGTAAAGTGCTGCCGTCGTGGAGTTTCAGCATCACGGCTGAAGCAGGACAAAACCTCTAGAGTCCCAACCTGACCTTCGCTGTAACTTTCTATATTATACTGCTTCAACATAGTCTTCCAGTGCAATATTCTGAATAGAATTGCACATAAGATTGACAACAGGCATAATCTTATGGTATCCTCTTTTCCGTTGATAAAATCGGGTCTTTAACCATAAGTAAATTGGTTCCGTGCATTGTATGTTAGAGAGGGGCAGCAAGCATGACGAACAATACAGCTATTCCTAGTTATGATGAACTTTCATCCTTTATCATCCATAAATTTGCCCTACTTCGCGCTCCCTATATGGATTGGGCAAACCTGGCGCGACAAGCCGTCCAGGGATTGGCATATGACCGGCAAAAGCTGGCAGATCTAGAATTAATCATTAACGAACGACGCGCTGAATTACGCACAGCGGTCATCATTGCCTCTGAACACTTCGATGAGGAACAGCTCGTCCGCTTGCGCGATCAGGCCAGCATGAGTAAGTTTGCCTGGAAATCGCTCAAGAAAAATTGCCCAATTACCATCAAGAACGGCTTTACCCTTGTGAGCTACTGAGCGTAATCGGATGCCCCTGGTGGGCATCCGATCGCCTACATTTCTGTCCGGCCCCGTTCTCCCTCCTCCACATCCTACCAGGAGGGGTAAAATTGACAATTACTAATCCATCGAATATATTACTATCTAATATATGTTCACCAGACAGCTCTATTAGACTGGTCGACCAGATATAATGAAAATAAGCGCCAACTCAATCTGACTTCAAGAAAAGAGGGCGATGTGTACGAACTACTGATCCTCGCGCTGTTGATGCGCGATACAATGCATGGTTACCTGATCGCGAAGATCATGAGTGATATGATCGGGCCAGAAACGAAGGTGAGTCATGGCTCGCTCTATCCAAAATTGAAAGCATTAGAACAAGAGGGGCTCATCATAGCTTCGCCGGAACAGGATGAGGTAATACAACATGAAAGGCAGGCGCGAGCTTACTCCATCACGGATGAGGGACGCGGGCATTTTCACTACTTGATGATGGATACCAGCGCGCATCCGGGAGAGTATTCGAAGTTTTTCTGGCTCAAAGTGTGTTTCTTCGATTTCCTGCACCCCGTGGAGCGCCTTGAACTGGTCGATCATTACATTCACTATTGCCAGATGCACACGCATCACCTGAAAGCTGAAGCTAAAAATATAGTGGAAGGGAAAGCGTATTATCATTCACTACAAATTGCGCAGCTTGAGCTGACGTTGCATGTCTTACGGCGCGCTACAAGTCATTGGCAGGTTGAGATGGAATATGCAGGCAGCCTGCGCGAGAAAGAGATGGCGAAGGCGTTGGCTGATAGCTCGAAAAATGTGTTATGATTAAGCATGAAGTGTAAATGAATTGAGATATACCGAACTGGAGATTGCCCATGGAACCGCTCGTTGATAGCTATGGACGGCGCATTAAAAGCCTGCGCATTTCGATTACCGATAAGTGCAACTTTCGCTGCACCTACTGCATGCCAGCCGAAGGTTTACCCTGGCTCAAGAAGGCAGAAATCCTCTCTTACGAGGAAATTGAACGCATCTCGCGCGTGGCCGTAAGCATTGGTATCGAGCAAATTCGTCTGACGGGCGGCGAACCGCTGGTGCGGCGAGATGTCCCTGAACTGGTGCGCATGCTGCGCAAGATCGATGGACTGCGCAGTCTCAGCTTAACTACCAATGGCATCCTCCTGAAACAACTGGCGGGTCCGCTCGCCGAAGCAGGATTGACACGCATCAATGTCAGCCTGGACTCACTTATACGCGAGAAGTTCGCGCAGTTGACGCGCAGGGATCAATTACAGCGCGTGCTGGAAGGATTGGAGGAGCTTGAAAAATATCCATCGATCCATCCAATTAAGGTGAATGCCGTTGCTATTAAAGGCTACAGCGAAGAAGAGGCGTTGGAATTTGTGCGTCTGGCGCGGCGCAAAGCCTACGTGATGCGCTGGATCGAATTTATGCCGCTGGATGCCGATCAGATCTGGCGCAAAGAGGATATCCTGACGGGCGCAGGACTCAAAGCTATCATCGAAGCCGAATATGGCCCTCTTGTGCCGATTACTACAGGCGACCCCTCTGAAACAGCGCGTCGCTACACTTTCAGCGATGGCATCGGTGAGATCGGCTTTATTAACCCCGTGAGCGAACCATTCTGCGCCACCTGTGACCGCATTCGCCTGACCGCCGATGGTCAGCTGCGCACCTGCCTCTTTGCCACCGAAGAAACAGACGTGCGCGCTGTCATGCGCTCCGGCGCATCCGATGAGGCGCTTGCGCAGACACTGCGACAGGCGGTTTGGAATAAAGAACTGAAACACTACATCGGGGATAAACGCTTCAAACGCGCCAATCGCAGTATGTCGATGATTGGTGGCTAGCCAGGGACCGAGCTACAATACTGCAATTTTCCACAAGAACGGCACTCTTATTTTGCAAATGCGCTACATGCATTACCATTTTAAGCGGCTTTAACGAACTCTGTTACAAAAAAGCTGATCATTCGTCGTTATAGTCAAATAGATAATCTGTGCAGTCCAACGTCTGTTAAGGACTGCCCGTTATTCTAGCATAGAAGCAGAAAGAGGCCAATTGTGGCACATGAAGAAGCGGACCTACTAACAGTTCGCGAAGTTGCCCAACAATTACGGGTGGATGATACTACGGTGAGGCGCTGGATCAAAAATGGCGTGTTGGAGGCCATCACGCTGCCCCATCGTGGCGCGCGCCAGGCGTATCGCATTCGACGCGCAACCCTGGATGCCCTGCTCACTCCATCCGAACAAGTCGCCAGTTCGAAATAGGTTGACCGTAGCCAAACAGCTTCCAACCTGCTAGACTATACCATAGTTACACCAGCTAGTAGTCAGGAGGCAAATATGTCTACGATCGCGCCCGAACAACTGTTCCAGGAACTTCACGGAGATGATAGTTCTGGATTCGCGCTGCTGCATTCCCCGGTCTATACCTCTCCCGGTGGAGCAAGCTACCTCAGCAGGCCAGGGGTAGTTTTGCTTGCGCGCCCCACGGTCAACCCTGCAGGTTTAGCAGGTTTCCTGGAAGGGTTCGACGAGTCGCTGCATTTTACAGAGTACCTGGAAGATCCAACCAGGCTGCCAGACGGCGCGCAACTAAGCAAAATCGCCGGACAGGTCTGCTATATGAGTTTCGGGCGCAAGCGCACATTAAATGACCAGGCAGAGCGCTATTTCGACAACCTCAAGTCTTCCGGTCATGGTTCCGTCTTCGAACACGCCGCTTTCAGTTTTCTGCTATACGGCATCTCGCGCAGTGTGACACATGAAATCGTCCGACATCGCGCAGGATTCGGATATTCCCAGCTCAGCCAGCGTTTTGTCTCAGGGCGCATGCTGCGCTTCGTCGAGCGTCCCGAATACTACAACGATGAGCTATTCCACAGCCAGTTTTTAGAGCGCATCGAACGCGCCTCCGGCGAATATGCCGCCCTCAGCAATCGCCTGCTAGAGATGCAGCAGTCCGGCACGCAGATTCTCAGCGCCGAGGCCAAAACCGACCTGCGTAAGAAAGTGCAGCAGTGCGCGCGCTCGGTGCTGCCCAACGAAACCGAGGCTCCCATGGTAATGACAGGCAATGCGCGTTCGTGGCGGCATTTCATCGAGATGCGAGCCAGCGCGCATGCCGAGATCGAGATACGCGCACTGGCGCTGCGCGTCTTCCTATGCCTGTATAAAACTGACCCGGTGCTTTTCAGCGATTACCGGCTGGAAAAGTTGCTTGACGGAACGTACGCGGTGAAAACGGAATTTGAGAAAGTCTAGGCGCGTTATTCACAACTCGCAGCGATACAGACGCATACCCGGCACGGCTCGCTCATCGACAGGCTGCATCTCGCATTGCGCTGCCAGGCCTGGTGAAGCCGGATCGTTTTCCGGAAGCAGAGCTTCAAAATAGATAGCGTAGCTCTCTTGCCGGGCCTCAAATTCAAACTCAAAGATGCGCACGCGAGCATTGTTAAGAGCGCTGATCAGCAAAGCAAAGCCCGCCCCGCGCCGCCGCTGCTCTGGCAGAACGGCTCCTTCGCACAGGAAGTGATAGGCATGCTGACTGCGGCGTAACTGCATGACGGTATAGCCAACCACTTCACCCTCCAGACCATCCAAAGTGTCCGCCTGTCCCCACCCGTTCAACTCGTCATCATCATCGGTAATCAAGAACACGTTGGATTCCGCCTGTAGTTCAGGCTGTGCCAGCCATTGCTCAAAATCCGCCTCGCTTAATGGCGTAAGGCTGTCCGCCTGCGCCGCTTGCTGTTGGATGTGCGCCAGGGTTGCAATATCTCCAGGGCGATAACGCCGGATTCGCATTGTTTGCTTTCTCCATTGCTGTAATGATACTATTTTATAAATGACAGTTCCTAAAAACATAGCAATCCATTGTACTACATTGCTGCTTGCGCACGCAGGAAGGGGTGAAGCGAAACACAACCATCACGCGTGTAAAAGATGTGGTTCTGGCAATTATCCTCGCTATCTCGCTATAAGGAGTAAGTCATTATGGAAATGGGAGTGTTACTCTTCGTACTAATTGTTGGTCTACTCATCATCGTAGGCGTCCTCACGAGTGTGCGTCTCTATACCCAGGGCGGATTAGGAACAGGACGCATCAAACGGATACGCCGGTTTCGCTCTCTCAGACCTGCGACTGGTGGGCCTGTGATCGAAGAGACGGTTGAAGAGGTAATCGAGCAGGAACCGCCTGTTGCGCCTGTTGAAGAAGAGGCATAGCGAGCGCACAACATGATTTGACCTGTGCTGACCTTCAGTTTATATAATCCTTCCTCATCTGAACTGACAGAGAATCACTCCAGAGAGTTTTACCCTTCTGGCTTCGAAAGAATAACTCCTCCCCTTATCATTGCCGAAAGCTATCAGGAAAGGATCCTGGTCGCAGAAATAATCTCTCCTTAAGATACAACATGAAATATTGACACTAGATTTCTACTTTGTTAGACTTATACAGTAGCTTTGCTCATTTTGATGAAATCTTGTAGATGTTTCATTTGTAGGTCGTTTGTGTTAAAAAGTTGGTGTTAAAATGAATGGGGAAAGCTATATTGACCGATGTATCGGCAATTACCGTATCGTTGCTGCCCTGGGGAGCGGCGGATTTGGTAGCGTCTATCGAGGAGTGCATACCATTCTTAGCGGTCGCACCGTAGCGATCAAGATTCTTCACACCTACCTTGATTCCACCGAGGAACGTAATCGGTTTCTGCAAGAAGCTCGCTTGCTTGAACGTATGAAACATCCCCATATCCTCCACATTTTTGACGTCGGCATAGATAACGGCATCCCCTACCTGGTTGCTGAGTATGCTCCCAATGGATCTCTGCGCGACCTCATCAAGCGATATTCTCCAAACGTTTTGCCCATAGAAACATCCTTATCTATCCTCTCTCAGATTGGACAGGCGCTTGAATACGCTCACCGGCAGAATATTATTCATCGTGATCTCAAACCCGAAAATATCCTCTTCGACATAAAAGGCGCAGCGCTTCTTGCCGATTTCGGTGTTGCGACCCAATTGACAACAAGCAGCGTCAAGCATGTTACTGTGACCGGTACGCCCTCTTATATGGCTCCAGAACATTTTCAAGGCTCAGTCTCTAAAGAAGGTGACCAATATTCTCTCGCTTGTATCGCCTATGAACTCTTTACAGGGCATGTGCCATTTACGGCGCCTGATTTTTTTGCTATGGGGTTCCAGCATTTGACGGAGAAAGCTATCGCTCCCACTCAACTTAATTCTGTACTACCAGTATATATTGAGGCCGCTGTACTTAAAGCTATGGCGAAACAGCGCGAGGATCGTCATGCAGATGTGCGCACCTTTATTGCAGCCATGCAAAATCCTTACAATTCCTATGACTCTTCTGTGCCTACGCACATTCAAACACAGATATCGGCTGTGCAGCCGACATATGTACCCACACCACCCTTCTCTCAGGAGCCTGTCTTTCACGCCTTAGAGCAAGCGAGCTCTACTGAACTTTATCAGTACGGTAGACCACAAATGTTTCAGCAAAGCGACAAACAAACCCCTATTTCTTCTGGCCAGGGGCCTTTTACCCCACTTCCCAATACACCACCATTACAATATACAGAGGAAGATGGGCGCGCGTACGCATTTACCCGGCCCGCATCATTCACCCCCGCCGGTTATGAGCGATACGATAGCCCATTTATACAAAAACCTGCCACTCCGTTTCCTACACAAGCGGCGGAAGCTCCTCTTACATACGAGGTAAGACCACGGAACGAGATTGGACAATCATTTTCCTCCAATGGAGGAAGCTGGAATGGTGGAACCGCCTATCCCGGGCGAAAGCGCGATTCTGGGCGCAGGTGGATGATTGCTGCAATCATCTGTGCGATCGCTGCCATAGCAATTGTCACTTCACTGCTCTTTGCGTTTCTTCCTTCAGTTCTTTCACCTCACACCATCACCCAAAAGATCTATATATCGCAAAATGCGACGGCGACCATTGCCAGCACAGCTATTGTCGGCACAAAGAAAACTCCGTCGGCCACTTCAACACCTGTTCGGCCATCTGCGACATCGGTTAGAACGTTTTCAACGCCATCCAGGCCAACGCCTACACCTACAGCCGCAATGCCTACTCCAACGCCACCCATGCCAACGCCTACACCTACGGTCGCAACGCCCAGCCCGACGCCGCCGCCAATAGCAGAGACCTTTCGGGTTAACTTCACAAGTGCAACTTCTAACGGATTGGGGGTATCGACACAGAATACCTACAACGGAATGGTTAGCATTACGATAAATGGCTCTGGACAGGCTTCCTCAACGCAATGGTCTGATGCATTCTACATTTATACAGATACTTCAGGAAATAATCTTCCTACTCCTCACACTGCAACCTGCTGGGTGCTCTTCATCAATGGTAAAACCGCCGATGCTTCCGTGGGATTACCCAGTTACAATAGTTCTCATGTATACACGGTCTCTATGAACTTAAGCCAACCAGCTACTATAAACTTCGGAGTATGCGATGGTAATAGCTCAGATAACTATGGTTATTACACGATAACGGTTCAACAACAATAGAGGCAACTATTCTTTTACTCAAGCCATGTCGCGAACAATTCAGAAGCGGGAAGCGTCGGGATCATGCGTTCGAGTAGCGCATCATCGATAATCAGACCGGCCGCCTCTAAGGCTGCGAACAGCGCGCCGATCACCGGCTCGAAGCGACTGCGCGTAGGGCGCACATCTGGCGAGGTGAATTTGACGCGCTCTATGATGGTATCTGCCAGCAGGGTCGAGGGATGGCGCAGCACGCCGCCAGCCAACACCAGCGAGAATGGAGTGCCTTCCAGCCCGACAAAGCGCGCTGCAATTCTGGCATAGTCACCCAGGTCGTTGCCATGTTCCTGTACTATCTTGCGCGCAGCCACATCGCCGGCCTGGGCTTCGTTAAGCAGCAGTGGCGTTATGCCATTAAGACGCCTGGATGGGCGTTGTCCGCGTCTCGTGAACAGGTGCAATACCTCCTCCACGCTTTCCATTTCAAAATATTCGAGGAAACGCTGCTTGAGCATAGTGGGTGGATCGATGCCTAATTCGGCGCGCACAACTGCATTCAGCGCCATATAGTTCATCTGCTCGCCGCCCTGCGCCTGGTCCTGCCAGAAACTTGAATGCCAGGTGCGGCCATCTGGCCCGCGCGCGCCTGTTGCGCCGCCCGTGCCGCACACAACAGAGACACCGACATTATCGGCTACCCCTGCATGCAGCACGCCCATGGCATCATTCTGCACGATGATGATGCGCCCATAACCACGTGCTCGCATGGCAGAACTTAGTAGAGCGAAGTCTTCTGGCCAGTCCGCGCCGGCCATACTGAAGACCCCTGCCTGCAATTCGGAAGGTGTGGCATGCGCCGCTTGCAATGCGCTCTCCACGGCAAACTCGATATTGGCAATAGCTGCGGCTGCCGCATCGGACCAGTTAGTGCCGACAAAAGGGGCATTATAGATGTCACCACAGCCGCCGCGCCCCGCTCCCACGATTGCGCCATCCAGGTTGGCTACCAGCGCGATTGTTTTTGTATTGCCCCCATCGACACCGAGTGTATAGCGCATAATCTTCCTCCTGAATACTGCGGCTCATCATTTCGTAGTCCGGAGTCACACAAAGATGGATTAGCCAAATTGTTTCCTTTTTACCGTAGCAAGCGTTCTGGCAAAAACCAGCGATGCGCTACGGCCATCTCGTCGTAGATGGCTTCTGCTTTGCGCAGTGAGAAAACCAGCGGATGACTGGCAAGCGCGCGGATGGCATCGCGGCGATTGCCCGACCACGCGGCCTCGGCGGCCAATGCCTGGTATTCACCGAGCATCTTCACCAGGCCCACCACGTGACGCGGCAGGTGTCCGAATAGCAGAGGCGTTACGCCATGGCGATCCACAAATGCCTGCGTCTCGATCACCAGGTCATCTGGAAAATCCGCCAGCGAGCCATGATTTGGCACGTTGACGTACCAGACCTCTTTGCGGTCATTATAGATGGCGTCCATCACATCTAAAGCCAGTTCAAGCTCGTGGATGCCGCCGCGCGAACGTTTGGGGTTCAATTCAGGCACATCACGCGCCGCCTGCTCGCGATAATGCGCCCAGTAGTCCGGCACGCTCGCCATGATGTCCTGCGCCCTGGTGGTCGGTTTCGCTTGCAGAGCAGCCAGTATCTCATCCTTGAAGTAATAATATTGGAAATAATGGCTTGGCAGCGAGTTCATGAACAGGGCCAGTTCGACCAGGCGCAGTTCCCAGCGATTTTCCGGCGTAGACGGGATTCTTCCGTTCTCATAGGCATCGCGCAGCTTTGGAATAAAATCCTGTCCTTCATACCGGTGGCGTATCGTCCACGATCCGTGATTCAAGCCGACGGATACCGCGTCCAGTTTGTCCGGGTCGAGACCGGCCAGCCCGGCAAAGTCACGGTTTGCCATGATCGGTCCCTCGCACAGTGAAACAGTCGGAATATGGGTATGGTGCGTGATCGCCTCGGAGACAATATTGATAGGGTTGGTATAGTTGAACAGCCGCGCCGCGGGGCAAATCATCTCCATGTCTTCGATAATTCCCTTTGTCACATGGATAGAGCGCAAAGCCATAAAGAAGCCGCCTGGCCCCTGTGTTTCCTGCCCGATTACGCCATGTTTGAGCGGGATGCTCTCATCCAGGTAACGAGCCTCAAAGCCGCCTGCTCGAAAGCTCGTCAACACGGCATCGCAATCGCGCAGTCCGTCTTGCCTGTTAGTTGTCGCAGTGATGGTAATATCCAGGCCCCTGGCGCGTGCCATCTTGCGAGCAATGGTCTGCACAATTCCCAGGCGCTCCTCATCCAGGTCGATCAGCACAACCTCGGAGCCGTCAAAGTTTTCTCCCTGGTGAATAAACGAGGCCAGAGTTCCGGCCGCGCGCGTGCTGCCTCCTCCAATATATGCCAGTTTGATACGCGCCATATATATTTCTCCTTTTATAGGGACGCGATGTATCATGTCCCTGAACTGCTTGAGGACGCGATCAATGGCGTTCCCACAAATTTATGATATCTTTCACGTAAAACATTGTATCTCAACTAACCCTGCCCTTGTCCCTTGCCATGCTACTACGCTATACTATTCCACAATAAGAGTTAGCGAGAAGGATTTTCATGTCAAACGACGTTGATGTGTTGATTGTAGGTGGCGGACCCGCCGGGTTAGCCGCCGCAGAAACAGCCGCCAGTCGGGGAGTGCGCGCACTGGTTTTAGAGCGACAGAATGAGATTGGCTACCCGGTGCATACCAGCGGAGGCAGTTGGGTCAGCGATATGCAGGCGCTCGACATCCCCGAACACCTGTATCACCCGGTGTCGAAGGTGTATTTTGTTTCTCCCCATCGTGAAGTGCCACTTAACTACAATCCCGCGGTAGCATGCGTGATGGACGTGCGCGGCGTTTACCAGCATCTTGCCGGGCGCGCTGTAGCAGCGGGCGCTGCGATGCGAATGCGCCATACCGTTGAGCAGACCATACTGGAAGACGGGCGTGTGCTGGGTGTGACCGCGAAGAATCATGTAAGCGAGCGGATTTCACTACGCGCGGCTGTGACCATCGATGCCAGCGGCTTCTCGCGCCATGTAGGCGTGCGCACGCAGATGGGCAAGGCATTCCACCGCTACGGCTACGGCGCGGAATACGATCTGTACGCGCCACATTATCCCCAGGACGAACTGTATCTGATTATGGGCAGTCGCTTCGCGCCGCGCGGCTATGCCTGGGCCTTCCCGCGTGGCAATGGGCGTGTGCGCCTGGGCGTCGGCGTGCTGCATCCCGACAGCGACGACGATGCGCGCATCTACCTGGACAGCATCATGCATGATCTGCCGCAGTTCGACGGCAAATTCAAAGATGCCAGCCCGGTTGAGTACCATACCGGACTGTTCCCGTCCGAGGGACCTGTCGCATCTTTTTCGCGCGCTGGCCTGCTGCTGGCCGGTGATGCAGGCGGCCATGGCTCCACGCTGGTAGGAGAGGGCATTCGCTTTGCCATTTATTCGGGGCAGATGGCAGGCACCGTGGCAGCCGAAGCCATCAAAGCCGGGGATACCTCGGCCGCATTCCTGGGGCGCTTTGACAAACAATGGCGGGCGCGTTTCGGACGCGACATGGACATCTCCTATATGATCAACAAGCGTATCAGCAACTACAGCGACGAGCAGTGGGACAACGCGCTCGACCTGATGCGCCGCCTCACTCCCACGCAGATGGCTCAGGCGTTGCGCGGTGATTTCACCGCCGGGCTGGTGCTGGGCGTACTGGCGCGCAATCCGGCCTTAGTCGCGACGGGCAGCAAAAAGTTCCTCGATCTGATGCTGGAACGGATCAACCGGCCTGCCGGGAATACCATCCACTAATCAATTTGTTACTCACTATAGATACTTAACGAAACACAACAGGTCTATCCTGATTTCACATCATCGTAAGGAGCTATTTATGTCCAATAATTCGACTATGTCACCGGTTAACGAAGAGGTCAGCAACGAACAAAAAATAAAAATGTATGCCACTACCTGGTGCGGAGATTGTCGCATGGCAAAACGCTGGTTTGACTCGCGCGGCATCTCTTACGAATATATCAATATAGAAGAGGACAATGAGGCCGCCGCATACGTACTCAAGATCAATCGCGGTATGCGCAGCGTGCCAACCATTGTTTTCCCCGATGGTTCCGTGCTGGTTGAGCCATCTCCGAGAGAACTGGCGGCCAAGTTTTCCGCGTGATTTTCGTGTACAATATGGGGTGCCCACCGTGGGCGCCTCTTATTTTATGCTCGATAATGAAGTACTGAGCATCCTCAAACCGGGCAGCCAGTTCATCACCCAGCAGATCGGAGGCGCAAACGACAATGACCTGAACGCCTTGCTGGGTGCAGGTGAATACCGGTACGCTTATTGGACACTAAAGTATGCTGTGAAGCAATTACAAGATGCTGGTTGGCACATTGTTGACAATAGTATGCTACACTGTAAGCAGGCTTCACTAACAATACAAATTGACTTCCAGGAGCCAATGCAGTGAACAAACAGGATATCGAAAAATATCTGCGCATGCTTGGGCAGGAATTACTTAAACGGCAGGTGACGGGCGAGATTTTGCTTGCAGGGGGCGCAGTTATGTTACTCAAGGTTCAGAATCGAGAAATCACCAAAGACATCGATGCTTACTTTAACCCAGAGCATGCTAGTACACTGAGGCGGAAATCCTTCGCTAGTTTAACGTGAGTTCGGGTTATGCAACTGGGTCTAACCGAATCTCTCGGTTCATAGGAGGCTTTGTGGCTTACAGGCAGTAGGTCATCAATCCTCCAAGACAATCTCTACCCCTTGATTTCCGAATCCCATTCGGTTATACTTATATAAACGAATCCCATTCGGTTATACAGGAGGTCAGACATGCCCCGACTCCCAGACCCGGAACGTCGCGCCCTGATTTTGCGGGTGGCTCGTCAGCATTTCGCCCGCGCTGGCTTTACCAGCACGACAATGGCTGACATCGCTCGCGCCGCAGGGATGGGCGTTGGTTCGCTCTACGTCTATTTTCCGACGAAGGACACCATCGCGCTCACCCTCCTGCACACCTATCTTGATGAACTGGAGCGCGCCATCGTCCCGCCCATGATGGACCTCCACGGGGGCGAGGCGCTTGCCAGAAGCATTGCCGTTGGGTTTCAGTTAGCGGCCTGCAATGAAGATATCATCTTGTTGCTGCATCAAGTCCCACCTGAGATGAGTGTCCCGATCTGCCAACAGCTCCCGCAAGCCTTGGAACCAGCGGTAGCGCGTCAAATCAACCAGGGGCATTTTCGTCCAGGCAACCCCCAATTCACCACGCAATGGGTCAATAATCAGATCAATTGGGCCATTACTGCATGCGTGCTGGAAAAGCGGGATTCCCTTGCATCGTACCAACAGCAATTGACCGACCTCATCTCACGCGCGTTGCTTCCCAATCCGGGAAGTTCTCAGAAGCTTTAGCATCGATTAGAAAGGGGCCAATCGGGCCGCTTCCAGTTCAACCCGGCCTCCTAGAGGCAGAAACGTAAAGGAGCTTAC
>Ga0070733_10001574_pt1 | contig 16881 bp, 12 predicted proteins | sample Coa_R1_9_FD_66450 | JGI IMG/M metagenome (GOLD analysis project Ga0070733, IMG submission 66450) | Surface soil microbial communities from Centralia Pennsylvania, which are recovering from an underground coalmine fire - Coalmine... | ecosystem: Environmental > Terrestrial > Soil > Unclassified ... | reverse complement strand
TCTGACGAACAGCGGCAGTGCCGGCCTGAGCATCACGAGCATTTCTACCACCGGCGACTTTGCCCAGACGAATAATTGCGGCACTTCGCTAGGCGCAGGCGCAAACTGCGCCATCCAGGTTACGTTCACGCCGACCCAAAGCGGCGCGCGCGCCGGCACGCTCAGCGTGAGCGACAACGCCGCCGGCAGCCCGCAAAACGTGTCGCTTACGGGAACGGGGCAGTCGGGAACACCGGCTGGCACATACAGCATCGGGATCAGCGGAACCTCCGGCACGTTGGTGAATGCCAGTAACGCGACGCTCGTCGTACAGTAGGGCGCCGTGCGCCCGGGTTACGCTTGTGGCTTTCCAATGAGCAGTCGGGGAAAGAGGCTATCAGGAACGTGCCATTGCGCTGCATATCCCTTTTCGGCGAGCCATTGAGTGATCCACTCCACTGACTCTGCACGATGGACCTCGCAGAAGAGTGCCGGCCTGGACTGCGAGAAAACCCTCGAGGCTCCTTTCAACACCTCGCATTCCCCTCCCTCGACGTCGATCTTGAGGATATCCGGCAGCGGATTCCCCTGCTCGGCGAAGGCGTCCAGGCTGACGCTGGGAACGGATACAGTGTCGCCGTCAGCCAAGACTGGAACGACGCCGTCCACGGCAAGCCCTCCATAGCTTGCTCGGATACCGCCCAACTTGAACGGAAGGCGCGGCGACGAATAGGACCACGCCGCAGCTTCGACGACCTGAATGCTGCTCGACAGGTTGTTTCGCATCGCGTGTTCTTGAATCCGCACACAGTTCCCGTGGTCGGGTTCGAAGGCAAATACTTTGCCGGTTGGTCCTGCGATCCTGGCGATGGCGAGCGAAAAGAATCCGATGTACGCCCCAACGTCGTAGGCGACGCATCCCGGTCGACAGACGCGCCTGAGGGTCTCCTGCAAGTCTGGCTCGTGGTATCCCAACCAATAGTTGCCTTCCAGCGTCGGATTCAAACGAAGCTGAAGGCCCTCGGCCAGTCCGCTTTCGACGGTGACCCACACCTCGGATCGATCAGGAATCAGGACACCGGCTGCCCAGCGCGCCAGCGGAAATTTCCTCAGCAAGTTTCGAGCGTCGGCTAGGCTGTCACTTCTCAATGCGAGTTTCAGACGCGCGAGCGAGGTGTAGTAGAACGACGACACAGTTCAGCTCTCTAGAACCACGGCTCGTCTCGCAGCACGCGCCACGCTCCGCATTCAGCGGCCGCCGCTACGCAGTCTTTGCCAACGGTAAGATTCCCATCCGTAGTACAACGCCGCCTTCGAATGATGGCCTACACGCTTCACGCTATAAAGAGTCTGCTTCCAGGCGGCGCGGAAACGGGTGGAGATCTCTTGCGAGGCGGCCACCGCAGCCTGGTTCGGGCGCTGTATGGGGAAAAGCAGCTTGCGGCGAACCTGCCGCCAGACCGTGGGGTCGGGCACAAACTCACGATGGAGGAAGAGGCCGAACTTGTTGCGAGAAAAGTTGTCCAGCGCCGAATGCCGTCCATAGCGTTCAACCCAGAGGGTAAGCGCGCCGGGCAGAGTTTCAACAGTCTCCGCCCGGATGCGCGAGGGAATCGATGCGCCAAAAAGCTTGGTGGCTAGGAGGAACACGACTCCAACAATCTGGGCCAGCGGTTCACGGCCGCTGATGCGCTTCGCGAATCTCTCCCACCGCGCCGCGTCCGAGGAATTAGTCTCGACGAAGTATGCGATGTCGTGGAGAGAACAAAGGCGGCACCAGTTGTACAGAATGTGACGGAAGGCGTGAAGGATCTGGAAGAGCAGCTCGTCTTCCTCGGCGAGGACCGAAAAGCGAAGGCCCTGTCCCGAGCGCATCCTCGACGAAGCCAGCATGTCCTCGGGAAGGTCGACAGAGATTCCGAGCCCGCTCTCCCAAAGATGATGGTGAAGCTCGACGGTCCTTGGAAAGCTCGGAGAGTAAAGATCATCGCGTTCGATCGGACTCCAGACAGGCGATGCCGCATGAAAATAAACGAGAGGGTGGTCAACCCTTTCCTGCTTGCGCACCCAACCGGCTGCAGCCAGCGCCTGCTCGGCTCGATCCACATTGTCGGGCGAAACCAAGTAGTCGTGGTCGTAGGTCGAACGCAGAGCAGCGTCGGGGCAGTAGTCGGGGATCAGCGCGAAGCCCTTGAGTGCCGCGTATCGGATGCCGGCTCGCTCGAAACACTGATTGATCGCATTGAACTCTGCCGTCATCGAGGTGATGCGCTGGCGGTGATCGTCTAGACTCCGAGCCAGCTCCTCACCGACTTCCCCAGGCACGGCGCCCTCGGCTCCGGCATCCTCCAACCGGCTCCAGAACAGAAGAGCGAGCCCGCTGAGATCGAGCCACTCGAGAACGCGATCCCATTGGCGGCGGCCCGATGCTTTCCATCGAGGCAGACGATCCGGCTCGGGAGCGCGCGACACGCGGAGAAAGTCGACGATCTCGCCGGCCAACCTGTGGTTCATGCCATCGTCCCTTCAGCGGGGAGATATTTAAGCAGCCTGTCAAGGACCATCGCAGCTTCGGCCGAGTCGCCGTCGTAAGCGAACCTGTATGCCGGCGATCTTGCAAGCGCGCCGAGGACGCCATCGCGTTGCGCACAAAAGTTGCCCTCATCGTCGAACAGCACGTACGGGCGGAGCCGCTCGGCAAGCCCTGCTGGCGGGAGTCGATTCAACCGCGGCGAGCCGTCGAATTCTGTTTCCACGAAAACGCAGCACCCAAGAGCCACGACGCGATTGGGCGGGAACCCGCCCCAAACCTGAAGTCCGTCTGATGTACGCTCGAGAAATGTCGTGCCGCCGGAGAGAAGCTCAAAATCCGACTCTTCAGCAAAGTTCAAGAACTCCTGGTTGTCGCTCGACGGCATTCCGACCAACAGGATCCCCTTTCCACCGGACCTCGCCACCATCGCACGGAACGCTGTCAGGCTCAGGGCGTCTGCCGTCATTGAAAAGAGTGCGGCAAGCACGGTTTCCCTGAAGCCCGCTTCGTCTCTCGTCAACTGCTCAGCCAGAAAGCCCACCGCCTGGCGCGCCGCAACATCCACGGCCACGAAACTGGACTGACCAAAACTCGCGTAACGCAGGCCGTCGGCACAGACGATTGAGGCCTGCGGCGAAACGGACTCCGGGCTGGCGTCCGGATCGCACACCAGTCTCCAGAAAAAGACAGCTGACGAAGACACTTCCTTTCCCTGCACGCCTTCGCCACGGTCCTCGAGCACTCGACGCATCAACTTAAGGATGACGGGACTGTTGGTTTCGAGACGAACACTTCTCTGCATCACAGGCAGGTCGACCGAAAGCGGCGTCGGCGTGAACCGCCCGATCAAATCCTGAATTGTTCTTGCCACCTGCCCGTCGTTCAAGCACGCCACCCCAATGTCGGAACTCGAATCCGCCTCAAGCCTGGGCTATCAAATCCGCCACCGCCTCAGCGACCGCACTGGGTTCCCCGCCGTACCGCAGCAGCCAGGAACGGCAGTGTCCAAGACTCGCGATAGTTCGCTTTCTCAAATCAACGGCGTCCGGACATTGGGGCGGTAGATTCCGGTCGAGACGAACCGCCGCTTCGGGTGGAGGTATTTCAGTGATACTCAAATCAGTGCGAGTCTGGCGCTGGAGGAAGACCATCCAGTTTGGCTCGCAGTATGTCGCCCGACGGACGCCAAACGCTTTCACGGGGTCAACGTTGAATGCCAGTTCGCCATTCAGCGAAACCGATGGTTCCTGAGCGCGAAGGCCTGGAAAATGCTTCACCGCGTCCGGCAGTAACTTGATCGTTGTCGGCAGGCCCCAGGCGAGAAAACGCCCGTCGTGGTGAGAAAAATAGGTCCAATCATCGGCGAGCAACTCGTAACCGCGGATGGCCAGCGCCAGTGCGAGCGTCGACTTGCCTGACCCCGATCCACCGACGAGCAGCAGACCTTTCCCGTCTCGCACACTGCATCCACAGTGGAGAGCCGTGACTCCGGCGGTGGGCCCGACGATACCCATCAGCGCCGGAAAGATCACCGTCTTCCAGTAAATGTCATCGGCGGCTAAGGCGCGTGAGACCCGGCCAATGATGCGCCGGCGTCGCAGGTCGATCAACAGTGAGTCGTGAGGACTGAAACCGGCGTAAACGAGGTGGTCCAGACCGCCAAAGTACGGTTGAGGCCAAGGAGGCGAGGCTTGAACAGTGGCGTCCATCCACAGGCGCAGCGTGACCTCCGCAGAACGTGGGGGCGATCCGAGGGACGCAAAGCTTTCCCGGGCCGCCGCGAGGATGGAAGGGGAATTGGTCGAAACGTCGAACACGGCGCCTGCCGCGAGGTAGAATTCACGGAGAGGCGTCTGCCCAGTGGTCGTCGAGAGATCCACAAAATTCATAAGAACGTGATGAGACACTCCGATCAGTTCTCCGAGCCCAAGACCCGACCACCCGGGCGACGCCGGCGCCCAGCACTAATTCTTCCAGACTCACCCAGTGCCGTCAAGGATCAGGTCATGCACGAGAGTCTGCGCAACGACGCACGTCACGTTCCTCTGGCCTTGGGAACTACACTGCGGTAGCCTATACCGCCTCTTCGGACTAGAGTCTGCCACGGGCTTCCGACATGATGCGTAGAGCGCTGATAGCCGCATTCTTACTGCTCCTCGTGACGAACCTGGCAAGTGCCCAAGCCCATGAATTATCCGGGTGGAAGCTGGTGTGGTCGGATGAATTCAACTACACGGGCCATCCCGATCCTGCAAAGTGGGATTACGAGGAAGGATACGTGCGCCACAACGAACTCCAGTACTACACCGTGCGCCGCCTGGAAAACGCGCGCGTGGACGGGTGGAATCTCGTAATCGAACTGCGGATGGAAAAACCCGAGAGCTTCTTGCCAACGTCACTCAACGACGAATGGCATCGCTACACGTCGGCGAGCCTCACGACGCGCGACACGGCTTCGTGGACCTACGGCCGGTTTGAAATCAGGGCGAAGATGCCGCGCGGCAAGGGTACCTGGCCGGCGATCTGGTTTCTCAGCCCGCTCCGGACCCCCAACGTTCCCGGGTCTCCGCGTCCCAGGCAGCCCGACGGCCGCGAGTTTCACGGCGCGAATCGCGGACCCAACAACGGCGAGTCTTTGGAGGGGGAAATCGACCTCATGGAAAGTTGGGGCAGCCATCCAAACGAAATCGCGGTGCACATTCACGGGACTAAAGGACCCACTCCCTCGACGATTGTCACGGTGGACGACCTGTACAACAAGTTTCACGTTTATGCCTTGGAGTGGTATCCCGACCACATGGACTTCTTCCTCGACGGCCAGAAGATTCTAGCCTACACGAGAGACCCGGCGACCGGCTGGGCTTTCGATCACTCCATGTACCTGATCATGAACGTCGCGTGCGGCGGGCCTGACGAACCCGCGCCCGACAATTCCAAGCTGCCCCAGTTCATGACGGTGGACTACGTACGGGTTTACCAGAAGGTCGGAAAGACTAGGTGATCCCACTAGACTTAAGTATTACGTTTCACAGAATCTCGACTTTGGTGTCGCGGGCCACACCCACCACCGTGAACCATGCCTTCGGTATGTCGGAGTAGAGTTGTTTGCCGAGACCTTCCTGATGCGGGCCAGTAGCGGTTCACAAACGCCTGGTTGACGATCACCACGCGCCGGGAATCCTTCGTATCCGCGAGCGTGAAGTCCGTCTTGCCAGAGCCGCTCGACTTTTGGTCGCCAGGGCCTTTTTGTTCTCACGCGGATTTGCTAGATTCCTTCTCGGGCCTCACTGCTGATGAGCAGGCTCGAATCGGTGAGCGCGCAGAACCGCGAACCCTCGCCGGCAGTAGAGCTCCAGGAGTCCACGATGAAAACATTCTCGAGAACAAACCTGTTGCGCAGGTCTACCGGAATCGCGGGATCTCTTGCATTCGCCGCCCTAATGACCGCCCAGCAGCCGCTCTTTCGCACTGTGGATATCAACGTGGGAGCGACGGACCAGGTCCATCTCTCAAATGGCAAGCGCGCGACGGTGAAGCTCCTCTCGACCAGCGAGACGCGGGACAACGCGCGGTCGGCGATTCGGGAGGCGCGCACGGAAGTCGAGATCAACGGTTCTCGCGCCACGCTCATCTGCGGGAACTACCGCCTGCCCGTGACCGTGGGCGGCGTCGAGGTGGACTGTACCGTGACCAAGGCCTACTATCAGAATACCAACCACGACCATTGGGGCCTGGTCGCGGATGCTCGACTTCGCCTCTGGCCTGCGGGTTCACCCTACATGCCGCCAGGAGCGATGGTCTATCCGCTCCGGCAGAAGTGGTTCGCGTCGCGAACTCAAATGGCCAACGAGCCCACTTATGTCGACGAGGGTGAGCGCATCACCACCGCCAAGATCTACTATCACGCCGGTCTCGATATCGGCGGGGCCGAAGGCTTGGTGGACGTGATTGCCGCGACCAGCGGCGTCGTGGTAGGACTGGGAACCGCGGTGGTCGAACGAGAGAAGAACAACGCCAGCCTCGATCATCAGTTCAACGACACGGTCTGGGTGGAGGACGAGCGCGGCTGGTACCATCGCTATACGCACCTGTACTCGTTTGATCCCTCCGTCAAGCTGGGCGGACGCGTCAAGATGGGACAGAAGGTCGGCACGCTGGGGAAAGAGGGCGGGAGTGGCGGCTGGTCACACCTCCACTACGAGATCCTCGCCCGGCAGTCGGCCGGCAAGTTGGGGACTCAGGAAGGGTACGCGTTCTTGTGGGAAGCCTACCAGCGGCAGTACAAGCCGGACCTGATTGCCGTGGCGCGGCCTCACCAGGCAGTCCTGGTGGGAGAAAAGGCGCTGCTGGATGGCTCGCGGTCGTGGAGCGACTCGCGCATCGCTCACTATGAATGGACTTTCACCAATGGAGACCAAGCATCAGGAGCGAAAGTCGAGAGGTCGTACTCGAAGTCCGGCACCTACAGCGAAATTCTGAAGATTACCGATGACCACGGGCGCACCGCCTACGACTTCGAAACCGTCAACGTGCTCGATCCGAAACATCCGGAACAGCCGCCTCCGTCGATCCAAGCCGCGTACTGGCCCACGATGGGCGTCGCGCCGGGGAAGCCGGTTACCTTCAAGGTTCGGACGTTCGGCACCACGGACGGCGAGGAGTCCTGGCGCTTCGGCGACGGCTCGACCGCCGCCACCAAGTCCGATGGCAACGTCGAGGAGCACGCCAAGAACGGATTCGCCGTCACCACTCACGTCTTCAACAAACCGGGAGATTACATCGTACGCGTGGAGCGCGCGAACCGCCTGGGTCAGAAGGCGATGGCCCATCTGTGGGTGCGCGTGGGCGGTTCCGACTAACGGTGCGGTTCAGTTACTACACATCGGCCTTGGCCCTGACGCGGCGGGAGTCCGAGCGCGGACGTGTCGTGCTTTACCAAGCCTCTTCCGACTGGTACCTGAAATCCAGTAGCGAAGCGTCGACACGACCTTCCTCATCAGCAGCTCCCCGATCAACAATCCAACCAGCGTCGTGGAGATCGTGGGTATCGTGCTCAACACCGTTCCCCAGCCCTCAGGCGCGTACGACCAGCGATCCCAGTGAGTTTGTCCGAGCACGGCGATATCCACCCAGTGCACCAGGTTGTGATTGAGCGCGTAACTCCCCGCGGCAATGCCGGGAGCGGGAACGAATGCCAGAAGCAGCGCGTAGCCGGCGAGGATCTATCGTAATCATATGGTAATGCAAAGTATGGCGGAGAGGGTGGGATTCGAACCCTGACCGCATATTGATTATACGTAACTTGCTGATTGTACGAAACGGCAGAAACGCTGAAAACGGCCAAAACGCCATTTCGAGGTACACGGCGGGTACACAGGCCCCGGGGTGGCGGCTCGAAAAGCGGCCTCGGGGGGCACGGAGAGCATGAGGTGCCCATTTGTAGTCACCGGCTGGCTCCGTGGCAGCGCTTGAACTTCCGACTGTCAGCATCGGCTCAAAAGGGAGCCGAAACCATCACCGTCCAGGGGATCGGCCTTCGACGGCCTCATCGGCGGAGACGCGGTGAAAACTCTATAACAGACTCTACAGACGCTTCGGAAGTGGGTCACTCCGAACTGAATCGCACACCAGGCGTTCATGATCGGCGCGACAAGCAAGAACGCGTTTTGGGCGGTACGTCTCCCGGCAGCGGCCAGTCTCCGACAAGCCGAGTACACGTCCACCTCGGTGTTGAAAAGGAGAGGCTTACGCAAACAAACCGTGGAAGAAGTTACTCGTGTCTCACCACACGCAGGGCGCAATGGCGGACGAACCGGGACCTGAGATGGTCATACCGCCGTAAAACGCATCCGCCGACCTTGCCGCGTCGGTGGTCAGTGCCGACCAAGCGTGACTGGCATGGCCGCTTTCGAGGAAGGTTTACCATTCGGAAACAGCGTGACTGGAAAGTTGTCAACGTCGCGTTCGATCGATACATCCGTTTGCGGGAGCGAGTAACCTTTGACAGATGCGAGAATTGAGTAGCCGCCGGCAGCCAATCCAACAAATTCAAAGCGGCCGTCGGGCGGGAGTGTTGCGGCTTGCGAGTCGAAAGCCGTCTCCGAACTGATCGTTACCGTCATACCCCCCGCGATTGCCTTGCCGTCACTCAGCACAACTCGGCCTCGGAGATGGTATGCGGCTTTGAGTTTGAGATCACCGACGTCAACAACCTCCTCATTGTGTTTTGTAGCACATGCGACATTTCCAGTAGCGCCGCGAGTAGCGACCGATGCCATCTTGGCGTACACGCGCCAATTTCCCGGAACCGGGATATTGGTCATCTCGAAGGAGCCGTCGGGCCGCGTGCCAATCCTGATTTCCCCGTAGGGGCTTCCGATCACCTTTAAATTGGCACCGAAACCGCCCTGCGGGTAACCGAATAGCCCTACTTCGGCTCCGCCGATCGGCTTGCGATCCTGAAGGAGTCGCCCACGAACGATCGCGCCGTCGGTAACGTGGCATCCCACAACGCGCCGAACAGGCTGTAACCAATCGTCGGACCGGCGTGATACACCATCACGGTTGCGTCCGCAAGGGGCTTTCCCGCGGCATCCGAGGCTTTGCCAGTAATGATCAGATCGGCCGCCGCGAAGGCACTTTGGCAGCAGCACACAGTAAGCAGCACCGCTGCAATCTTGAGAATAAATCGGAACATTATTCTGGGAGTCCGCAGCGGCTGCATCGGAGCCTCTCGTGGAAAGATTTTTGCCGGAGTCGGCAGGCCTATCGCGCGATTCCAACTCAAGTTCACGCTAATTGTAATGCTGTAATTTCTACCGAGGCAAGTACATCCTGACTAGTGACTCATTCTCAGGAATAAGACCTACCTCGTCAGTCGAGATTTTGTGGTTCGGCCCACATCGCGCTCACAAGGAATGTGTTGGACGGTACGCCTTGCCGCGGAAGTGCCTCGTGCCCGTGCGAGTATCGAGGCAAGAGGCCATCGGGGCCATCACCCCGCCCGACGGCGTGTTTACTGACAGTCCGGCTAATCATCCGACATAGCGCTCAAACTGACCCGTGACGATTCTTCTTGCGGTTTGATCATCATCTGCGGAAAATCACCGAGGCGCCGATTTCTGCGTGTGCTCCTGCCGACGGAATGCGGCGAAAATGCTTGTAGCTTCTCGTGTGGGCTCACCGGCCGATGGGATCTCGGGTACGCTGCGAGCGACCACGACCCGGCCATGGGATTGACCCGCGATAGCCACCGCGTGCGCCGTGTTTCAACCTCGCCTCTCCTGTTGGGTGCGCCGGAGGGTAGTTGCTTGCGGTTGGAACTTGCCGGGTTTGGAGTGAGGGGAGGTTCACGTGTACGCCCCGGCAGGCACGTTAGTGTGCCCGAGAGCAGCTTTCTCATCCGAGTGGCTCCCTCCAAACCTGCGAAATTGGTTCCCTTTCAGCCCGGTGCTAACATTCCGACCGCTTCCGCAGAAACATGGCTGATTCTGAGTTGTATATTTCATGTTCAAGCTATAGAAGGGCTGAATCTGTTGGCTCTCGGTTGCGTCTAGTTCTGCAGCTGTTTTCGGGTCGATAGCAACATCCCCAACCGCAGGGATGCTATTCAGAATCTCGCGCCTTCTTGACGCCCCCTGAAAAAACTGCTGGATCAGGGAGTCGTCGCACCAGTGCCATGCGAATGTTGTCTCTGATTATTCCCTCGTTCTGAAAGTCGTAAGGTTGCGCCCTCGTTGGCCGTCGAGACAGTGCCAGCGCGATGCTCGCCGCGCGGATCGAGCGCTCCATCAACAGGACGGTCGGCGCGATTCCGATGTCGCGTAAGGCAGAAGGGCGATAGTTACGTTGAGGCCCGATTCGTTCGCCCGCGCCAAGCTCCTAAGAACGAGAACGCCGCGAGCCGAGCGATGCCACCCACCACTGCGGGCCCCCAGCTCCGCTTTGTACTTACGTACGTACTTACTGTCCGTGCGTACTGCGGATTTTTCGACATAAGTGCGGTAAGACCTTGATTTCCCAACTGTTACTCAGCAACATTCGTTTGCGGAAACGATGCGGCGTCCGACGTTTCCCGCACTCCCAAGGGGGCAATTGCGAGGGAGGGCGTGCGGACGTGCCCATCACCGCCGCTTCCTGATTTCGCGGGCCCAGAAGCTGTGTCAAAAGGGGTAGCGCGCCTGCGGTTGCAAGCCACTGAGCCCAAGGCGCTGAAATCATGGCTGCAGCCAGTTTCGAAAACACACGTTTTCAGATCAGATTCAGGTTAGCCGATTACGCGACCAAGCGATACGCATAACGTGATTCTGGTGCTGGCAGGGAACGGTTGCGCAGGCGGCCCTATCACGCACGCGTCAGTTCAACAGCGTAATTTCTGGCCGCGCGCCGAAGCGGATTGGGAAGCCGGTGGTTGCGATGCCGCAGAGCCGATGGTGTAATTTCCCCGGCTCGCCCGATCGTTCCAAGTCGCCAGCGGCGTCTTCTGTTCATCGCCTTTGATTCCTACATCCTCACTACAGTTTTCCGGTCGCACTCCGACTGCCGACACGATCTCTGAAAGCTTCGTGTCGATATCCTCGATTCGGGGGCGGAGGTTCAAGCGTTAATACGGAAGGGATTCGCTGCGGCTCGGCCAGGCGCAGAAGTCCATAGCCAATTCCCGCCAAACCTGTCATGAGGCCGGGTGTGGCAACTCTCATGGGTGTTCCGCACAGGACTTCATTTCCGGCGATACTCTCGACGATCATGCCGCCGCGCCGGGACGCTTCAGCGTGCCACCGCGAATCGTTGAAAATTTGCCCAGCCTGCAAAAGCAACTCAATGTTCCCAAGATCGCCGTGGCATAGAGAGTGATTTTGCCCAAAGCCGTGATTGAGCGTCGTCTTCAAAGCGGTATCGATCTCGCCGCGCGTTGCAACATCATCAAGCTGTTCGAGCGCGGACAGGCGAGCCAGCCCGATACCCGGAGCGCCGGCGCACCAAGCGGTCATAAAAAAGTCGCCGTCTCCATTCGAAGATGAGTGGTTTCGAGTCCACGCGCGAAGGTCGCGCCAATTCCCGGCTTCGCGCGAGAAGAGACTGCGCTCATAGGCGATGCCAGCAAGAGCGGTTGTTCGAAAGTGTTCGCACCCGGTCACCGCAGCTAATTTCAGAAGCGCCCATGCTATGCCTGCTGCCCCATGCGCAAAGCCGGTAAGTGGCCTCGGCTCTCTCGGAACAAGCCACCCCACGCCGTGTTCCATTTGCTGCGCGCGCGCAACTAGGCGCTCCCCGCATTGCACGGCAGCATGCAACGTTCGCTCCGATGGGACTTGATCGTAAAGGCTCAGCAAGCCGCCAATGCAACCTGCCGCGCCCCCGATGATGTCAAGGTATTCATCCTGCTCGATCAAGCTCCGAAGGGTTGCGACAAGGGCTTCCGCCTTATTCAGTAATTCCGCTTCCCGCCACAGGGCTCCCAGGTGACTGAGTGTGTAAATCACTCCTCCCCAGCCGCTGAACGCCCCAATTGACTTGACGGATGACTTGTTTTTCTCTAAGCGGCGCAGCATGGTCTCGCTGGCCTGTTGGGCCAGGACTGTGTAACGCTGCTCTCCAGTTACGGCTCCGAGGTAGGCCAGGAACAGCGTGACCCCGGGAAGACCGCCGTAGAGATCGAACATCAAAGGTGAAATCGACCAACGGCGCTCATCTTCGAACGTGAGACCTATCCACGACGTACCCTGTTTGGATCGAACCGCAAGCGATGCAAGCTTGTCGCCCAGACTGCGGGCTGCTGCAAGGACGCGCTCACGGTCGATTGCTGTCTGGGGCCCAGTCGAGTCGGGCGCGGGTTTTTGCGCGCCATGTCTGTACTCGCTCGATGCTCCCAGCGACGCGCGAATGAACCAAAGCTGGAGCTCGAGGTCGAGCTCGCTAAGATGCTGCAAACGACCACGAACGAACGCCATCGCCGGTTCATCGAAAAAATCGCGGATCGGCTGGCCCGAGCTGGTCCAGAGGTCACGACTGCCGGGGCGTGTCGTGAATATGGGAATATCGCCGTTTTCGAGATCCTGAAGCTCTGCCGATATCACTTTGGTTAAGTAAGGACGAGATTCGCCAGCAACCCAGAGCCAATCGAGCAAGAGGTCCCTGTCGAGAGCGTCTCTCAGCACGTCGGGGTGGAAACTCTCATCCAGCAAGCGGCCGTACGTGTCCGTTGGGCGTAAAACCACCCGCACCTCGTCATCGGCAAACCACGCGAGCGGCCCGGCGGATGACAGCAACTCATCACGACATTTCAGGAGCAGGCGGTAGGCGCGAGCAAACCCGGCGGCGATCTCCTCAGCATGGTCGCACGGGTTGACGTCAGACGCATTGAGGGATGGCCGGTTCCGGGCCGGTGATGGGGTCATTCGTTGGCGCACGAGTTGCATTTCATCCGTGCCTACCTTTGCCCACCCCGGAACAGGGTGGGGCGTCATCTGGCCTGCTGCTCCCCCCAGGCCGGTAAAATCGACACCCTCCGATTCGGCATTCGCGCCAATTCGCAGGGGCAATAGCCCCACGCGTAGGACCGAGCCCTCAATCAAGCGCTCCGTCTCATCGTCTCGTTCGGCTTGAGATCCTGGCAGGCTGGGGTGGAAGATCGCCTCCAAGTCTACCAAGACGGGGTCCTCCCCCGCCGCGATGACGTTTTCGCAGTGAAAATCAGTTGCCGCCAGCGCGTGGAGCAAAGCCAAGCACGCCCCTTGGCGTTCATAGAAGCGGGACAGCGCCGCTTCGGAATCGCAACTTTCGGCCGCAATAAATTGGACCCACCCATGTGTGCCGCGATCGAGTATCTCGAACGCCCGGAGAGTGGGTAGAATGCCGCGTTGATTGAACCATTTCACCAGCGCCTGGAAATGGATGTCGGCGGCCATGGGCCTGGGCTTGTAGACCAACCGAAGACTTGAGCTGAATTTGCTGATCACAACGCTTTGTCCCATCCGATGGCGGTCGCCGGCCTCAGTCTGCAAGTGCTCAAGGACTCCAGGGTCCTTATCAGCGCTGAACGTGTGCCGGATCACGTCCCAATCGGCACACAGTCGCCCAAGAAATTCCAGAACGAATCGAACCCACTGATCGATGCGCATTAGGAGTTGGCGCGCCAATACGGGATATTCGCGCAGGATACGAAGACCCATCTCGGGGCGACGGAGCCGCTCGACGAAGCTTTGGAAACGGTCTTCGGGCGCGGCGCCATCAAGAACACCTTCGAGCCGCGCCACGTTCAGTTCCAGAACCAGAGTTCGGCCGAGCATGGCCAATAACTGTCGCGGCAGATCACTAAGGAAAACCGCTTCGAGATTGACAGAGCTAAGGGGCGCATCGGGTCGCTGCTGAATCAATTGCTGTGCCTGCTTGCGGAATCGATCGAGGCCTTGGCGAAGGAGTGGGTCAATCGCATTCAGGAATCCAACTGCCGGCTCCTCGCCGAGCGGGGTCGGGAGGGGAATCGAGTTCGACAAGAAGTAATGAGCAAAAGCATGTGAAAGCGTCCTCAGCCATGGTGGAATATCCTGAAAACGGGCGCGTACAGACTCCAGCGGCTCGCCCAGGAGGCCGAGGAATTCGGCCTCGGTGATTCCCTCCGTGGCGAGCCGCTGAGCGAACATCGATGCGTTAGTGAATGGCGGTTGGGAGCGCCACTGCAGCAAGCGCCGCCCGGCCACCTCCTTGTTCGCTTCTTCACGCTGTTGGGCGTGGCCGAGTGTGCGCAAAGATGCGATGCGCTCAGCTAAGGTGGCCGCACGAAACCAGCCAGCGTCTTGGAAGTCCGAATACATCACCCGCCCCCGAGCCTGGGAGCTTCCGAACTCGCGCACTTATATCGCTCCCCACCTTGCAAGGGGCGAGTTGCCGTTCCTTCCGATCGTTAGTTGTAAGAGATTTCAGCCGCACCTCTTAGTGCAAAAAAACACCGAGCACACACCGTGAGTGGTGTGGCTTTCCGGCCCCTCGGGATCTGGCAGCTCGATCTGCCCAGCCGGGTGCTCGGGCATGGCGTGGCCCAGTGTGGCCCGAAATTGTGGATCTTTCCAAGCACGAACAATTTCTAAGTTTGACATGGTCCTCTCCTTACCTCTGAGTTTTGCCTATTAGAAGGCCTGGATTTCACAAAAGGACACCCCGTCGAAAGAAGCCGCAGCCATTCTGAGGGCTGTTACTGTCACCGAGCCGCCTTGTGCGTTGGTAGGAAGTTCTCCATCACCCAGACTTCGTTCTTCGCCCTGCCCGCCGCGAAGGCGATGTGGTGACCGTTCGAATCAAAGGAGACCGTGCGGACAGAATCGATAGATAGGCCTAAAATGTGAGGCTCTCCGCCACGCGAAGAGATCGCGAGTAGCTGTGTTTTCCGCTCCTGGCCGACGGATCGACCCTTGCCAAAGACGATGTAGCGCGAATCGGGCGACCAACTGAGCGAGTCTCCATCGATCCTTTCCGGCTCCTTCACTCGAACTAGCTCGCTGGCGTCTCCCCCAGCGACCCGCAAGACTTTTAGGACTGAGGATCGCGTTGCTTTCTCAAGCAGCGTGAGGGCCACTTGTCCGCCGTCGGGCGAGAGGGCGATATCGTCGATCTTCGAATCGGGGGCTGGTCGGAAGAGCTCCGTTTTCCGGCCGGTCTCCGGGTCGCGCATGACAACCGTCTGGGTGATCGTTCCTGACTCGCCGTGTATGTCCGTATAGAGCAGCCTCTTGCCGTCGGGAAACCAGGCGGCGTTAGAAATGTCTGAGTGCAGATCCGCCTGTAGCATGGACTTGACCTCGCCGGTATGAGCGTCCACCAGGAAGGAACCATGCTGGATCTTCTTGTCTTTGCCCGGGACGAGAATTGACCGCCCGTCGGGGGACCACCGAATGGGCCCCCAAAGCTCAACCAGGTTGGGCGAAAGGTCGCGCTCCTCGCCCGTCTTGAGCGAGCGGATCGAAATGACCTCATGCTCGAACAGGCCCTGTCGGCGGCTGGAGAGGTAGGCAAGGAACTGGCCATCCGGAGACCACGCGGGCGAGGAGTTCCATCCCACAAACCGCTGGGTGGCCTTCTGGGGTTGTGTCACTACTCTGCCTGCAACGGGATCGAACTCCGCCGTGTAAATATCGCTCGTGCCGATCTCCAGGCCGTAGTAGAAGGTGCCGCTCGGCGTGAACCCGATGGGTTGCGCTTGCCCTATGTCCTGCTTCACCAGTTCGGGCGTGCCCTGCGGTTTCCCATCCTCCACGCGAATCATCCAGGCGCCCATGCTTCCGGACCGGTCGCTGGCGAACAGGATGTGGTGGCCGTCCGGCGTCCAGCCCAGCAACTCATCCTCGGCGGGGTGCTCGATCAGCGGGATTTCGCGACTGCCATCGGCGGCCAGCAAGAAGATGTCACGGTTGTCGGACTCCTCGTGCGGTGGATAGTCATAGGCAATATAGCGCCCGTCCGGGGAGAATCGCATTTTTCCCGGATACATCCGATCGAACGTCTTCAAAACGCGCACCGAGCCGTCAGCCACTGAAATTAAGGCAATTTGGCACCGGAACGGATTAATTCTCACAAGTATGCTTAGGACATATTTCCCGTCCGGCGACCAATCGGTAGGTAAGGCTCCCACTTCCTTGTTGCTAAACAGAACCCTAGGCGCGGAGCCGTCGAGCCCCACAAGACGCAAGTCGGCAGCAAAACTACCTGTATACCACTCGTAGGCGACGTTCTTGCCATCGGGCGATATCGCCGAAAAAAAAGCGTTTCCACCAGATTCGGTGTTGTTGGTGAGATGGCGCGCATTTCCCGTGACGAGATCACGGATCGCGAGGTCTCCCGTCGTCCAATCCACATAGGACAGATACCGACCGTCGGGCGAAACGCTGCAGTCCAAAACGTCCACATCCGGCCCAGCCCAAACGCGGCGGGTTGCCATTTCGGAGCTTCTGGAGGCACCGTTGCGGGAGAGGGTCGCCAACCGCGTGCGGGCTGTTGCAGCGGCCTCGATCTGGTCGCCATAGTCGCGCAGCACGCGCTCGTAGGCTTTCCGAGCTTCCTCCTTGCCCAGCTTCTCGTAGCATTGTCCCAGCTCGACCAATGCCTTGGCCGCCAGGGCGCGATTATCAGCATGGTCCTGTACAATGCGCTTCAAGAGCCCGATGGCTGCTGGCAAGTCGCCTGCGGCACGCTCTTTCACCAACGCTTGTTGAAACAGGTCGTAGCCGCTCTGGGCCAGGGCTGAGTGCGTGCCCAGCTGCTGATTCCGATGAAGGTGGTCAGTGATTCCGAATTGATCCCGGTCACTCGTTCCGATTCGATGTCGGTCGTTTTCGGAGCGAAGCGACGCTGGCGCCCTGATAGTGCTTGAAGTGACC
>Ga0070733_10001573_pt1 | contig 16886 bp, 12 predicted proteins | sample Coa_R1_9_FD_66450 | JGI IMG/M metagenome (GOLD analysis project Ga0070733, IMG submission 66450) | Surface soil microbial communities from Centralia Pennsylvania, which are recovering from an underground coalmine fire - Coalmine... | ecosystem: Environmental > Terrestrial > Soil > Unclassified ... | reverse complement strand
CCCAGCGTGTGACCGCGGGGGTTATCTCCGCTGGAGATGTCTGCCTTGACGCTAAAGCGCGGGCGTAGCGGCAGACTCGTCAGACTGTATCCCGTGTCGGAGGCTACAGTCCATGCGCGCACGTCGTCGGAGCCGAAGGTCCCGAACTGCACGGCTCCTTCGTAGTCGAAATCCAGCCCGGGCTCCTTTTTCGCAATCGGTCGCCAGAGACGGCCCGCCAGACTGTGTCTTAGTTCGGTCGCGACTCCACGCTCGAAGGCTGCCGTCTTTCTGTCTTCGCCCAGATAGTAAATATCCATGGCAATTCCATGGCGTAAAGGCCGCGTCGCATAGACGCCCCAAAATGCCGTCTTGTGATCGGGAGCGTTATCGAAGAAGCCGGGATTGTCGAGGTCGGGACGGACGGCCCACTCGTCGATATTCCAGGCTCCAACCTTGCTGCGGATTTTGACGCCATCGAAGCTCTGACGCACGTTGGGGCCTTCGCGAACCGAAACCAGCCTGCCCGAGCCATAGTTGAGCTCCTGTCTTCCGAGGCGAAGAATAGCCCAGCTTTTTCCCCGCTCGTTCCCGATTTCAAGAAAGGCAGCCTCGAAATCAAGTTTCTTCTCATCAATGGGTCTGGCGCCGCCCGCTCGAAAGTCTTCGAGCCCGCTCTTCAATTGCACGAACACGCGAAACCAATCGCCCAGATGCCAGTCCGAATGGAACATGTAGCGCTGCAGAAAGAATGTGTTGGTGTAGTTCTGCTTGCCCCAATTGTCGTTTCCGACCTGTTCAAAAGCCTCCCGAACCTCGCCGCCGAGTGACACATACGAACCTTTGCTTCCAAGCGGGATGTACTTAATGGGATCCCAGAAATCATCTCGATTGGCAGGATCGGACAGGAAGCTCCAGTCGTCGTTTTCCCGAAGCAGATTGTATGAACGGGAGGCTGCCGTCTCCGGCGCCTCGTTAGCCGTCTGCCCTTGCAGCCCCATCGCAACCAGACAGATTGCCGCGACGCCGGCGAACGCGACCCGCATCGTTCACCTCGCGGCTTTCAACGACGAGTGGATCTCAGCGATGTAGCCGCCAGGGAACTGTACCATCACGATGTTCCTGCCAGAAGACATATAAGGCCCATCGAGAACACTGACGCCTGCCGCCTTCGCTTTCGAAAGCGTTTCGCTCAGGTCCGGAACTTCGTAGCCCGTCATCTCATGGCCGTAGGGATAAGGAAGGTGACCGTCGGTAACGAAGACGGTCACGATTCCATAGCCCGATGTTATCCGGACGCGATGGAAGGTATCGGATTTGCGCCCGATCTCGATACCCGGCGCGTGAGTATCATCGCCAACCACGCGGCCGTGCGCAAAGGCGATGAAGTGCTGCGTGAAGTCGTTTGCTCGTTCCGGCGAAACGTAGACGCGGTTTTCGGGGATCGATGCCAACGCGGGATACGAAGGCGCCGTGGTATGCCAATAGAGCTGCATGTTCACGCCGCCGGGCCACTGTATGACCGCATCCCGGCCGATCGGATCGCTGAACGAGCTAACTCTGATATCGGCGCCATCGGCGCGTGCGGCCCCTACGGCGGCGTCGAGATCTGTCACCAGGTAGCCAGTGCGTTCCGTGCCGAACGGGTACGGCACCGGGGTTTTGAATCCAAACACCGACACGCTTCCTACCGGCGTCAGGACAAGTTGCGACATAGTACTGCTGGGCGTCGGCGTTACGGTGAAGACACCCTGCTTTGTCGTCGTGCCACCGAAGGTCGCAATGAGACTGGCGACGAATTTATCGAAGTTCTCCGGCGCCACGTAGACATGGGTGGTGTCGTATTGGGGCCCTACGGCGAAGTCGGAAGCTGAGGCGCCGACCGCAATTGCGGCCGTGAACAGAAGTAACGCAAGCAAACCGCACAATCCTCGTTTTGGCATTGAAACATCTCCTTTCGTCTTAGAACGCCCAGCACAGGCAGCCGAAACCACCACCGACCTCGCTGTGTTTACACCGACGGGCATGAACATACGTTGGGGTGCTCGTTCGGTGAGCAGCCGTGACCGAAGTCGGTTTGGCATACCCTCCATAAGCGGCCACAGGGGACCACTCGGGTAATACCGGCAAAGCCGGCGGAGCAAGATCTGCAAACTCTTCGGCCCCATATACTGGCGCACCGCCGACGATGGTCAGCACAGATTCGAGTTGTTTGATCTCTTCATCAGGCACGGAAAAATAATCTGAAGAAAGCACCGCGACGTCAGCCAGTTGCCCCGGTACGATTGCTCCTTTACTCCCCTGTTCTGTCGAAAACCAACTGCTCCCGACCGTCCAGAGCCGTAATGCCTCCATGCGGTCGAGACGATTATTGTCGTCATACATCGACAACCCGCCCACGGTCTTCCCTGTGACCAGCCAGTAGAGACACACAAAAGGGTTGTAGCTGGCAACGCGCGTGGCGTCGGTACCCGCGCCGACAGGCAATCCCGTCATTAGCATTTCGCGAACCGGCGGAGTGCGTTTCGCCGCCTTAGCCCCGTAACGGTCGCGGAAATATTCGCCCTGGAAGGCCATCCGATTCTGAATGGCAATCCCTCCACCGAGGGCCGCGATCCGATCCATGTTTCGCTGCGAAATGGTTTCCGCGTGATCGATGAACCAATGCAGGCCCTTGAAGGGCACGTGGCGATTCACGGCTTCATAGACGTCGAGAGCCCGGGAGATCGTCTCATCGTAAGTGGCGTGGAGCCGAAATGGCCAGCGATGTTCGGCCAGCATTCTGACCACAGGCTTCAGTTCTTTCTCCATTGACGCTGTAAGGTCCGGGCGCGGCTCGAGAAAGTCTTCAAAGTCGGCGGCTGAAAACACGAGCATTTCACCCCCGCCATTGTGTCGCAGGTAATCATCGCCCTGGCGCGCCTTGATCGTCCCGGTCCAGTGCTCGAAGTCGGCCAGTTCCCCTTTCGGCTTCTGCGTAAAAAGGTTATAAGCGATCCGAACGCTCATCTGGCCGCTGTCATGGAGTTTGTTAATGATTTGATAATCTTCGGGATAGTTCTGGGACCCTCCTCCGGCGTCAACCACGCTCGTAATTCCGAGCCGGTTCAGTTCCCGCATAAAATGACGGCTGGAGTTGGTCTGATACTCAGGCGGCAATTTCGGTCCTTTAGCGAGGGCCGAATAGAGAATCATGGCGTTCGGTTTTGCGATGAGAACGCCTGTCGGATTTCCGCCATCATCGACCTCGATCTGTCCACCGGGAGGCGCCGGTGTCCCAGACGTATATCCGAGTACTCGCAGGGCTGCCCTGTTGAGCAACACACGATCATAGAGGTGAAGAACGAACACGGGGGTATCCGGCGCTGCCCGATTCAGTTCCTCGATTGTCGGCAAGCGGCGTTCGGCAAACTGAAACTCCGACCATCCGCCTACCACCCGCACCCACTGGCCGGGTGGGGTTCGTTGTGCCTGTTCACGCAACATTCGCAAGCCGTCGGCCAACGACGGAACGCCGTCCCATCGAAGCTCCAGATTGTAATTGAGGCCTCCTCGGATAAGGTGTAGATGCGAGTCGTTCAGACCTGGAATCACCGTCCGCTTGTGCAGGTCTATCACTTTCGTGCCCGCATCGCGATAAGCCATCACCTCGCCGTCCCTTCCGACGGCAATGAACTTGCCGTCGCGAATGGCGGCCGCCTGAGCGAAAGATCGCTTGTCATCCTGAGTGGCTAGTTTTCCGTTATAGATAATTACGTCAGCGCCTTTGGCGGTCATTTGATTCTCCTTGCCCTGAGTAAGCTGGCTCCGGGATGAACTGGCACTGGTGCTCCGGTACATCCCGAACCCGGAAATATTACATGTGTGCTCCGGCGGTCTCCGGCACGAGGTAGTTGGGGTACGTACTGGCAGGTAGACCATGAATCATCGTTTGCGCGTACTCCACGCCGGCACCGTAGGCGCCAAAATGGTTCTTTACGATGTCCATCACTGCATCGTAGGTGTCCTTGTGTGCCCAGTCCCGCTGCCATTCGAGCATGACCATCAGAGCTGTCACTGGCTTCGCCCCGGCCTGAATCACGCGCTGCATAGCGTTCTGGTGGGCCATCTGACTCACGTCGCCGCAGCAGTCTTCCACAACGTAGATCTCATAGCCGTCATAGATGGCTTGGATTGTGGGGAGAGCTACGCACGTCTCGGTCCACAAACCCGCCAGGACGATCTTCTTCTTCCCCGTTTTCTCGATTGCGGCGACAAAGTTCTTGTCATCCCAGGAGTTCATCGACGAGCGTTCGATGGGCGTTCTCCCAGGAAACAGCGCCGCGAGCTGCGGCCACATGTATCCGCTGAAGCTCTTCGTCTCAACGGTGCTCAGGACCACTGGGAGGCCGAATACCTGAGCCGCCTTCGCAAATGCAAGGGTGTTATTGATGATGGATTGCCGGTCGGTACTTGAAACCCCGAACAGCATTTGTGGTTGATGATCGATTAATGCGACTACGCAGTTGTCGGGAGTCAGAAGACCTTTTTCACTGCGCTTTGATAGACCGTTTCTTTGAGACATCCGTTACCCTTCCTTTCTTTCGTGAGATTGCGTCAGCCAACTCGACGAGTTGGCGATCATGCCGTGGCTTGAATTGGTGCCCTTCTCCAACCGTTGCGTTCGGACGAGACATCAAATGGGAACTCCAGTTCGATGCTCATTGGATAGGGACAGGGCGAACACCCGGCTGAACGTCATTCGCCCACTATTTGCCAACTACTAGCTCAGCGCTGCCGGCAATTTCCGCAACCGTGCAGGACCACGTTGCTGGCGGGAACAGCCGAGCATGTCAGCCAAACCGGTGAATTATTCAATCCGATTGAGTCGCGAGACACCGCTCTCCGGACAGGACACCATCAGCTCGATGCCTGGTAGTGTCCGCCCGAAGAATCAGCGAAGCCCCGTCTTCCTAGCCCGTCTTTTTCATTCGCGCAACTGGTTCGCTCGTGGCCCGTTTTGTTTTCACTAAATCGGCGGAGGACGATCCTTCGAGCGCAAGCCCATAGCCAACTTCCCGCACTACGCGTTCCTTCAACGGCTGGATGAAATGTATGCGGGTGTTGCGACGTGTAACCTCCGGAGCCTTGAGGTACAGTTCGGCCAATTCCCGCGCTCGATTCAGCGCCTGGCCGTCCGGCACAACCTCCGCCACCACTCCCCATTGCTGCGCAGTGCGCGCCGGCAGTGGCTTCGGATCGAGCAGAAACGCCTCGGCACGTCCCGCTCCGCCGCGATAACTCCACGTGGTGAAGATGCCGTCACCCGGCGCAACACCTTGAGCGTAGTGCGCGACATCCTGAAAGGTCGCACCCTCGCCCGCCACAATGACGTTGGCGAGCAATGCGTAATCGGAGTGCACATAGGCGCGTCCCTCGATCGCCGCAATCACCGGCACGCGTATGTTAGCGATGTTTTCCAAAACCTGAACACCCTCGTCGTGAACCGGGCTCCAGACTTCGGGATCAGAGACTTCGCCGAACGATGACCAGTCCACATCGATAATGAAGTCCCCTCCGGCGCCGGTGAGGATGACGATCTTGTTAGCACGGTCCTGTCCGATCCGGTAAAACGCCTCCACAAATTCTGTGTGGCCTTGTGCGGTCATAGTGCACGGCCCGCCGTTACTATGGAATTCGACAACCAGTACGCCCCTGGCGTCCCGCGTCATTTTCAGTTGGTGATAGGCCGAGAAATAGTCCGATTGAGCTGTTTGCATGGCATTTGTCCTCTCATGATCTGCGCTCTCTACATTCGCAACCCGCGTGCCAGAAGCGGCGTCTTGTCACCGCTTGGAATTAAAAGGGTTGTTCAATGGCAAATCTCGCTGGCATTCGTTGCGCGTCGAATCTCTGACGTCAAGGCGGAGATCTGACTGACACGTAGCGAGCGCAGTTCGCTCACGCGTTCAACCTTACGTTCAGGCGAACCGAGGCACACCGACACTGAAAGCGTTCGCCTGATACTGGGTCCGCAGAGACACAACTTCGGCGATCTTCTCGCAAAGATCCAAACCGGCGATGTCTGCAGGAGTCGACTCGGCAAGTATCGGCAAGAGGTGGAAAAGCCGCCCCTTCGGTAAGCGCTCCTCCCACCTAATACGCTTCCATCCGGGGCCCTATTCGCATTTGGGGGTTGTCAGGCGCACCGGAAATAGAGAACCCGGTGCCGGCTGTAAACGATTTCTGGAGACGCTCGCTGCTTTGCCACTCGGATGCGAGGGATCTGGTTCAACCGAGGGCAGCAGATTGCTACCAACCGTATTTAATGTCTCGCAACGGGAGCGGCAGAGTGCGCAGTATTCCCTGCCGCAAGTCATACCCGTGCCGCGTCGATCTGTATTCAGCCTTGACGTCAGAGATTCGACGCGCAACGATTACCGACGAGATTTGCCATTTCACAACCCTTTTGAATTCAGGCGATCGTGCGACGATGCTTCCTGGCACTCGGCATGCCCCGGTAATGGGTGCAGACGTTCTCTGATACGCAGCGAACACTTCATAGGCTCTGTTTCAGGAGATTTCCAATGGACGAAGACATACCGATGGACAAGCTTGATCCCGCCCGAACAGCTCTGGTGGTGGTGCATATGGTTAAGGGTGTGGCAGGGGAGGTCGACACCCCCTTCAATCGCCTTTTTCGGCGCCGAGCCGAGGAGAAGGGGATCATTAAGGCCCAGCTACGGCTGCTGGACGGGTTCCGCAGGGCCAAGGCGAAGATGGTTTACACCGCGGTCACTTACCAGCCAGGGCTACCTGGGGTGAGTCCGAATTCTCCGCTGTGGCGGACGCTCTTCGACTGTGCATGCTTGATGGAGAGTACTCCCGCAGTCGAACTCATGGGCGAACTCGCCCGCCGGCCCGATGAACCGCTCGTCAGGGGACAAGCGGCCAACGGTTTCGACCGCACGGTACTCGACACCATTCTCCGCTTGGCGGGCGTAGACACCCTCGTGATTGTCGGCATCGCCACCGACGTCGCCGTCGAATCCACCGCACGCGCTGCATCCGACCTGGGATACCGAACGATCGTCGTCTCCGATGCCTGCACCGCCGACAATGATGAGAGCCACGCCCGCTCCCTCGACGTGCTCCAAAAGTGGTTCGCCGAGACACCCACTGCCGACGAGGTCCTCAGCGCCCTGGGAGATGAACGAACCGATTCAGGAAAGAGCGTCGAATCCACCCGGACCGCTGCCTAAGCACGTGTAGCCCTGTAATTGCGGGTTTGGCGGGTCGCCGACTCAAGCCTGCTTTTGCCTTGAGTCGGGACGTCCTTCTATGCAAGCACGCATTGCGGAATCTTTAGTCATCGTCGACCTGTTGGAGGTGGTCCACTGGTGCTCCGGGCAATACGGGTGCATCGGAGCTGGCTCAACCAGGATGAAATCGAAATCGGCCTCTTCTTGCGGGTAATGCCTCGCCAAAACGAAGAATCACTGCTCTCAAGATCCTGCGGCGGAAAGCTCACGGCTGCAATCGCCGGATGAATCGCAACTGGGTGACAATCAACTGGAAGTTCACCCACACAGCCGCCCGACCCCAAAGGGCTATAAAAGAAAATATTTCACGCCGTCATAGGCCTGGCTGATCCCTCTGTGAACAAAAGCTCGGCCGTGGGAATCCTTACTCCGCGGCTCCGAGTTGGCCGAAAGATGCCAAGCCTTTTCATTTTATATATCAGGGTCGTGCGCGCGAGTCCTAGTCTGACTGCTGCGCCTTCCGGTCCGCCGATCATCCAACCGGATGCATCTAATGTCTGCAAGATTAAGGCCCGGTCAACTTCCTTCATCGTTGCCGACTTCGACGTCACTGTTACCGTTTCGAAATGATCCGACGGTCGCAGGCCGGCCCGAAGCTCTGCTTCCGGCTGCAGCCACGCCTCTTCCACAAATAGCGTGTCCGAGTCGCAGAGGATCATGGCTCGTTGGATGACATTCTGAAGCTCTCGGATATTGCCGGGCCAATGATGGCCCTCTAGAAGCGTGGCTGCCCGCGATTCTATCTTTCGAATCTTCCTGCCCTCTTTAGCAGCGTAGCGTTCGATGAAATACTTTGCGAGCAAAAGAATATCTTCCGGGCGCTCGCGAAGGGGGGGGACACGTATTGGAAAGACGTTGAGCCGGTAAAACAGATCCAGACGAAACTTCCCAGAACGAACCGCCGATGGCAGATCGCAGTTTGTAGCGGCAACTACACGCACGTCGACTGGAAGGCTTTGAGTGCCTCCAACGCGCTCGAACTCACGTTCCTGAAGCACCCGCAACAAGGCGACTTGGGTCTCGGTTGGCATCTCACCGATCTCATCGAGAAACATCGTCCCGTGGTTCGCGACTTCGAAGCGCCCGGAATGGCGCTGATGGGCACCGGTGAAGGCCCCTTTCTCATAGCCGAAGAGCTCGGCCGCCATGAGCGACGGTGGCGTGACAGCGCAATTCATTTTTGTGAAAACCGACCGGGATCTACGCGACCTCTTGTGAATCGCGCGGGCGATCAGTTCCTTCCCTGTGCCGCTTTCTCCCGTGATCAGAACGGTGGCATCACTGGGCGCAACTCTCATCACCTGCTCGGTCACCCGGCAGACCGCCTTGGAGGAGCCGACGATCTCCTCGAACATGGATGTCGCGAAAATGTCGTCGTCACAGAGATCGAGCGTTTCTCCAGTGAGGCTTTCTGGCAGAGCCCGGAATTTCAGACTGGATTCCATCAAACCGGCAGTACCCATAATTTCGCTCCTTTCATAAATGTGTTCGGTTTGCCTTTTTTTGATCAATCAGGATCAGAACATGTCGGTATTTCTGCGGCAGCCGGGTGGGGGGTCGCTACGCGAAAGCAGGCTCCCAACCTTCCCGTTCCGTATCCACCTGCGCTGGATTGCGGACGTGCCAATCCAGAACTCGCCGGTCGGACCCATCTGCAATAGGAAGAAGTGTTCGGTTTTCTGAAACTGGAGTGCGCGATAAGCGAATGCCTAATTTCTGCATTCGAGATTGAAGCGTCGAGCGCTTTCTCCCGAGCCGGGCGGCCGCTCCATTCGGCCCGGAAATCACCCAATTTGATCTCTCGAGCGCGCGGAGGATCTCAATTCGTTCCGTCTCGCTTAATATCTCGTCGATGGTTTCGCGACTCTGACTGGCTTTCAGACGGATATCGGGTTTGAGTTCATCGAGAGAGACCGTCAGGGTCCCACCCTTGGTGCTAATTACCGCTCGTTCTATCACGTTTTGCAGTTCCCGGATATTGCCGGGCCAGTGATAGCGAATCAACGCCTCCATTGTTTCCGAAAGGATCGTGTCGATAATGCGGTTGTTGCGCTCGCCGAATTTCGTCACGAAGTACCGCACCAGCAGAGGAATGTCTTCCGGCCTTTCGCGAAGTGGGGGAACGCGGAGGGGGAAAACATTCAGGCGATAGTACAAATCGGGTCGAAACTTCCGGTCATCGACCATCATTTTCAAGTCGCAGTTCGTTGCTGCGATCAGACGGGCATCGGATCGAAGCGTATGCGTGCTCCCGAGACGCTCGAATTCGCGCTCCTGAAGGACCCGCAAAAGCTTCGGCTGAAGCTCCAGGGAAATTTCCCCGATCTCGTCCAGGAAGATCGTCCCGCGATGCGCCAGCTCAAAGCGGCCAATCCTCTGAGCAACTGCTCCAGTAAAAGCTCCTTTTTCATGCCCGAAAAGCTCGCTTTCGAGTAAGCCCGTCGGAATGGCGGCGCAATTCAACCTTACGAATGTGTTTGTCTTACGCGAGCTCAGTTCATGCACTGCTCGGGCGATCAGTTCTTTCCCGGTTCCTGTCTCTCCATGAATCAGGACCGTAGAGTCGGCTGGCGCGACCATCGCAATATCGTCCAGGACGCGGCGCAGCGAGTTACTCCTGCCGACGATATCAGTGAAGTCAAACTTGTTACGAATCTCGGTCTCAATCATTTGAGCCTTCTCCTTATCTGCGACTCGAACCTTGTTACATCTTCTTGTTCAAGATTACGTCGCCTCTTTCTCCGTTAAAACCCTACTTTGGGTTCGCCGTCCAGCCAATTCGCGCGGTTGGTACGACTCTCCAGGGGCGAAACAGGGCCCCATGGGGTCTTAGTGCCTACCTCTGGTGGTTCCGAATGTTAGGATGCGCCTCCACCCAAATAGACGGGCGTCCAATGACCACACGCCCGGTCCGATCATGGACAGGGCGACACCCATCGCGGCCAGAAGGACATTACTCCAGGGATCGCCACACTTCACAATGAGAGCCCATAATGCGAACGCAGCGACCATGCAGCCTGAGACAGGTGTCCATAAGCCCACGACAAGGAATCCGCTGGCTATAATCGCGGCGACCTCAAGAATCTCCGGTTCTCCGGGTTGTGCTACTCTAATTCCCCGAAGGGCCGAAGCAACTACAGTGCTGCATGCGACGAGTCGCAGGATCAGAAGACCCGCCCCAGGCCACCCTTGCGCAAATGTCGAGAAAAGGCGTCGCAGAAAAATCCCGTTATAAGCGTGCCACTCTGCGGTCTGACGGACAAGCCCGACAGGGTCTATCCGCTCACTCTTTTGGGCGCACCTCGGCGAGATAAGTCCTTCAGGACTGGATAATGCCACGTCTGACTCCGATCATCGCCGCGTGCGTTCTGTCTGTCGCACCGAGTTTAGAAAGAACGCTCTTTACGCGACCTTTGACGCTATCCTCAGTAATCGAAAGCTGGTGAGCTATCTGTTTGTTCGCGTGCCCGGCCGCGATCAGCCGCAGCACATCGATTTCGGCCGGCGTTAGAACATCGCTGGTAGCATGCTCGGCGACTTCGTAGGATGCCTCAGCGGAGAGGACCTTTTTGCCAGCATGCACTGCGCGAATGGTATCGAGAAGCTCTTTATCCAGCAATGTCTTGAGCAGGTAGCCTCGAGCACCGACCTTCATCGCTCGCAGCACCTGAACATCGCCGGCATAGGTAGTGAGCATAATAACCCGCGCGTCTGGAAATTCGGCGCGGATCGCGATCATTGCATCCAGACCGTTCATCTCCGGCATCTGCAGATCCATAAGCGTGATGTCGGGGGCGTGCGATCGAAACTGCGCGACAGCTTCGCATCCATTCGAAGCTTCGGCAACCAGGGTCATATCCGACTGGCTCGCGAGGATTGCGGCGATGCCTTTTCGGACGAGAGCGTGATCGTCTGCTGCGAGAATCCGAATTGGACTGGTCATAAAAAGATCCTGCGTATCTTTTCTGCAAGTGTGGCCCTGGAACTGGAGTCCTTCGCGTAGGCTAAAGACGCCGGAACGGTTAGCTCTACCTCGGTGCCGGAATCGACTTCACTCCAGAAAACGAGCCGTCCGCCCGCTAATCTCGTTCGTTCGCGCATGCCGACGATCCCATAGTGTTCGTCGCGCCCGTCCCGAATAACTGCGGGCTCAATACCCTTTCCGTTGTCGCGCACGCGTACACGTAATTGCCGCGAGCCATACCGGATTTCCACTTCGATACGCTGCGCATGGGCATGTCGGAACGCGTTGCGTAGCGCTTCGACCGCAATGTGGTAAAGCTCGTTAGCCAGGATCGGAGCCAGAGGCCTGGTCGCGCCCTCGACGTTGACAAGAAACTCGGGGCCAGCCGACTCTGACTGATTGGAAGCGAGTTCCTGGCCACACCTGCTGATTGCCGCTTCCAGGTCTGATCCCTCGTGTTTCGAAGAGCGTAACCCCTCAATGGCATTGCGGCCTTCGGTGATCGCATGCCGCGCTTGCTCAACCACCTCTTCAATTGCCTGCTTGGCTTCTGGCCGGTCCGCGACCTGATAACTTACAGCGTGAAAGTTCAGCAGAACACCTTGAAAGCTCTGGAGCAGGGTATCGTGGAAGTCCCGGGCGATGCGCGTCCTCTCGGCGAGCCGCTCTTCAAAAGCCAGCCTTAGGCGCTCGGTGACTTCATGCAACCGCAATCGATAAAAGAGCAGCGCCGTAAATCCGAATGTGATGATCGCCGTAAGCCGGAACCACCATGTGCTCCACCAGGGCGGAAGAATCACGATCCGCACTTCTGTGCCCGGCTCTGTCCAACTGCCGCGCGGTGTCCAGGCTTCCACGTGGAAAACATAATTGCCCGGTGCAATCAGCGGATAACGCGCGAAGCTATGGCTGCTCTCGACTTCGTTCCATCCGTTTTCGAGTTGCTCGATCCGGTATCGATAGCGGATGTGCTCCGGGTCTGCATAACTCTGGGCCGCGAATTCGAACGAGAACGTGTTTTGGTTATGCGACAGTGTGATCGCCCTGGTGACGGAAATCGATTTCTTTAGCGGCGCGTCCGCACCAATGGGCACGAATTGATCGGAAATCCTGAAATCGGTCAGAATCACACGAGTTGGGAAATGCTTCTCCTCAATGCCGTCGGGAGACAACACCGTCAATCCGCTATACGAGCCGAACAACATCTGGCCGGAACGGCCTTTCCAGGCTCCTGTGAGATCGTCAAACACTCCATCGGACCGGTAGTAGTTGTAGAAGGTTCTCGATCGCGGATGAAAGTGCGACAACCCGTAACTCGTCGTAATCCACAGGTCCCCGCCGGAATCTTCCACGATGCCGTTGATCAGGCTGTCAGGCAGACCGTCACGTGCCAGGTAAGTTGTGAACTTCCCGGTTTGCGGGTCGAGTCGATCCATGCCGCGCAGTGTCCCAGCCCAGACGGCTCCTAAATGATCCACCAGGACGGATGTCACTCCATCGTCGCTTAAACTGCCCGGCTCCCTGGAATGCCGGTATGCAGTAAGTTTTGCTGTCGCCGGATCGAAGCGATACAGACCGGCTTGTCTCGATCCGATCCAGAAAACGCCTGACGAGTCCTCGGCAAGAGCGTCCAGTTCGGCTGGAGGCGGAATCCCCATTTTGTAAGCTCGAAATCGATTCGCTGCCGGATCGAACGAACACAGGCTATCTCCCGCTGCCGCCCACAAGGTTCCCTGGCGATCGACCACGAGAGCGCGCACTTCATTGTTCGCGCAACTGGTTGCTCCAGGCTGATGCGGGTAGGTAACCCAGCTTTGTGTGAGCGGATTAAGCCGAAACAGGTTTCCATCGAAAGTGCCGATCCAGAATTGGCCTGCGTGGTCCTCGGCGATCGCACTGACCTCAGTATTCTGACCGATCGGCTGAATATCGTGGTGGCCGGTTTTCAGATCGATCCGGTCGATTGCTCCTTTGGTCCCCGCCCAGATCACGCCGTGGCTGTCCTCGTATGCAAAGACGACGTAGTCCGTTCGGAGAACGCCCGAAGTCCTCCGAGGGCGCCGGTAACGCCGAAAGGGTGGCGGATCGGCGGAGAATCGAGCCACTCCCGCATTGGCAGTGCCTACCCAGATCCCGTCCTCACTGTCTTCGTACAGCGCCAGCACCCAGTCGGCGGGCAAACTGTCGGGATCCGATGGATCGTTGCGATATCTGGTCAGTTGCTTGCGGTCGCCGTCGAGACGCATCAGCCCGTACTCGGTGCCAACCCAGAGCGCTCTCTTGCGGTCTTCGAGAATTGCCCATGCCCCGGGTTCGATATCTCCGCCGCCCGCGAGGGAAACAAAAGTGAGTGCTTTCCGCTGCCGGTCGAGGAAAGCGAGCCCGTCGCGCGCCGACGCGATCCAGATCGTGCCCGAGCGATCCTCGAGCAGACGGACATAGGGATTCCCGGTATTGGCTGATTTTTGAAGCGGGTTACGAAGAAAAACGTGTTCGGTTGCCCGGCCAGTTTGCCGATCCAAGATATCCAGCGTTGTGTTGGTGGCGACCCAAAACGTGCCGTCTGTGGCCTCCAGCGTGGCCCGTACGAAATTACTTCCGAGAGTTGCCGGGCTATTCTCAGCGTGCACCAGCCGAGCCGATTCCCCATTTGCCGGGTTGTATTTCGTAAGCCCCCGGCTGGTGGCGAACCACATCGTCCCAGCGCGATCCTGATCGATGCCTCTCACTAATCCCTGAAGCTTCCCGGACGCGATTGGCGGAGTTGTAAACTGCTCATGCTCCGGGTCATACCTGTAAACAGAATCCGCGGCACCAATCCAGATTGTTCCCGAATGATCCCCGAACAACGCATAGCGGCAACACTCCTGGACAAAAATTCCGTTGGCGCTCGCGGAACCCGGAGTGTAGCGGCGGATTTGGTGTCCGTCGTAGCGGATCAGGCTGTCCCGTGTGCTGAACCATAAGAACCCCTGACTACCCTGCACAATTTGCCCAACCCAGGCGTGGGTGAGTTCTTTCTCCCCGGCGATCGGAGTGAACACTCGGTCCGTTACATCGATCACGGGAAGTTTAACCGCGGAGTTGGGCTGTGCATCGTTCGCGGAGACAGACAAGACGCCGATGAACGCCGAAAGAACAAAGCGGATGCCTCGCATGCAGCACATCATGACGTCACCAGAAAGCCAGGGCTTTCGTCATCGATAAGGGTCCGGATTGGGTCCTACGGATCATAAGGATGCTTACGCGGAATGACGATTTCCCGGCGACCGAAGATCCGGGCATCAATCGAATATGCGCCGGGACCCACCAGTAGAACTTCAAGAATGAGTACACCCATCAGGAATACGGAGTAATTGGAATGGCTCAGGGATGACGAACAATCCGGAATGATTGTCAGCCAAATCATTAGCCCCCCAATCATTCCGAGACTGCCAGCCACCGGCGTCAGGAATCCGAGGATCAGAAAACAACCCAATAAAAAGGAAACGGCTCCGAGGAGCCACATTATTGGGTCCCTTTCCATCAGACAGAACCTTCCCTGAGCAATGAAGATCAGCCCGAGCGCGACTCTCCCGATCAACAGCCCCAGCCCGGCGGAACCACGTGGAAAGTCGCGGAACCATTTCACAAGCACTCCCGTGAATGTCATCGTGTTCTTACTGCGTCGACCCGAGGATAATGGACTCGCGATCCGTAGCGAATCCGCCGATCGGATAGCTGATCAGTACCACTTTCGGGGACGAGCGCTACAAACGAAAGATTCCTCGTCGGACTGCAATCGCGACTGCTTGGGTGCGATCTCTTGCCCGCAGCTTATCCATGATGCGCCTCAGATGCACTTTCACCGTATCTTCGGAAATCCCCAGGTACTGGCCGATGTCACGATTGCGATTCCCTCCAGAGACTTGCTGAAGAACTTCGATTTCACGCGGTGTAAGGCTATCTTCACCCATATATTCGGAAAGTTGTGCCGCGACTTCGGGTGGCAGCCGTTTTTTTCCGGCATGAACCTGACGGATCACCCTGACCAATTCAGCGGGCGGCGTGCTTTTTAGTAAATAGCCTCTGGCCCCGGCTTCAAGAGCGCGTTGAATTTCAACATCTCCTTCGAACATGGTCAATACGATAATTCGAGCATCAGGGAACTCCGCTCGAATGGCGATGATTGCCTCGATTCCGCTCAAATCCGGCAGCCGCAGATCCATCAGTGTCACATCCGGGCGGTGTTCTCGAAATTGCCGAACGCCCTCTCCCGCAGTTGATGTCTGTCCAATGATCTTCATATCCGGCTGGCTGTCAATGATCACGGCGATACCTTCACGCACTAGCGGGTGGTCATCGATGCTGAGGATTCGAATCGGGCCAGGATCAGTCATTCAGTCTCAATCCTGCTGCCGGAAAAGCTCGGCTGATCGGTCACTTGTCAGACTGCGACGCGGCAACACGCCCTTGCGCCGCGTCGCCTCATCCGTGAACTGATAAGCGGACTTTCGGGGGATGATCAATTCCACGTCGGTCCCGCTGTTGGGTCGGGACAGAATACGGAGGTGCCCGCCAATCCTCTGAGCACGCTCGCGCATTCCAGCCATTCCGAAATGACCCTCTCGTCCCGCGCGTAGCACCTCGGGCTCAAGTCCGCGGCCGTCGTCCCGCACCAAAAGGCGAAAGCGAATCTCCCGGTACTCCAGCGTAACCTCGACGGAAGCTGCCGTGGCATGGCGAAACGCATTCATAATCGCTTCGCGCCCTATTCGATAGACTTCATCCTGGACCAGCGGGTGCAGCGCTCGAATTGTCCCCTCTACAAAAACACGAAACCGAACGTCGCCCGCATTCGGGAGTTCGTTGACAATGTGAGAGAAGGCTCGCTGCAGGTCGGGTAGATCCTCGTGCACAGAGCGAAGTCCGCGAACGGTACGACGGCTTTCGTCGACAACCTTACCCATGAGGTCGAGGATGTTCCTAAGCCTCGTCTTGGCTGGCGATTGTTCGGGAATACTGTCCGCCGCAACGTGCAATTGCATTGAGACGCTGACAAACCCCTGCAATAACGTGTCGTGGAGGTCTTGAGCAATCCGGGTCCGCTCCTCAAGCCTCTCCTCGAAACGTATTCTGATTTGTCGAGACAGCCGCCTCAGCCGGTGCATATGCGTCTGCCAGAGCAATAAGACCAGGAGACTTGCTATGAACAGTCGAAATTGCCAGGTCGCCCAGAATGGCGGCAGAATCGTTACTGCGATAGTGGCGCCTTGTTCTATCCATTTCCCGCTCTTCGCTCGGGTCTGAACCTCAAACGTATATCGGCCGGCCGCGAGGGTAGAGTAACGCACCGAGTGTTGGCCGGCCTGCGCGTCCCGCCAATCCCGCTCCACATTGCGAAGGCGATAACGATAGTGTGTACTTTCGGGAGCCGAGAAGGTGAGAGCTGCGAACTCGAATGACAGCGTGTTCTTGTCGTGATGGAGCGTAAGCGACTTTGTATTCGAAATCGAATGTTGGAGCGGCGAGTTGCCTCCAACTGTGACCGGTTGGTCAGAGATCTGTAGGTCAGTAAGGACCACCGACGGAGTGTAAGCTTTGTCGCGGATTTCCTGCGTCGCCAGGACTGTCAGGCCGCTATAGGCGCCAAAAAACAAGCG
>Ga0070733_10001572_pt1 | contig 16888 bp, 34 predicted proteins | sample Coa_R1_9_FD_66450 | JGI IMG/M metagenome (GOLD analysis project Ga0070733, IMG submission 66450) | Surface soil microbial communities from Centralia Pennsylvania, which are recovering from an underground coalmine fire - Coalmine... | ecosystem: Environmental > Terrestrial > Soil > Unclassified ... | reverse complement strand
CATCTTGGGCCGCATGCCCTTGCGCCACTCGTAGAGGTCCTTGACTCCGGCGTGGCAGTCGAAGTGACAGATGGTGATGTCGACCTTGCGGGTCAGCGAGTCGAGCTCGTTGAAGAACATCTCGCACATCTCGTCGCTGACGCTGCCGCTCTCGTCGATGGCGATAAATAGCTTGGCGACGTAGCCGCGCTTGAGGCCCGGGTGGATGTACGGGTAACGCTTGTTGATGCGCTTGATCGACGTGCTCCGGGAGCCGCGGACGATGCTGCCGATGAACTGCCTCAGCACCGAGCGCCAGTTGATGACGTTGCTGATGTACTTCCGGATCTCGGCCCGGATCTCCTCGGGGATGTTGCCCCAGCCGTCGGCTTGGCTGTCGGCGTGGCGGACGGCCTTCTCGATGATGCCCTTGACCTTGCCCTCGACGTACTCCCGCATCTCTTCGGGGATGTCGTCCCAACCGTCGTGGTCGTCCATGCTGCCGATGCCGTACTCGACCTCGCCGTTGTCCTCACCGTTCTTCTTGCGGTCGTCCTGGAGCTGCAGGTAGTACCACTCGCTCGACTTCAGGGGCGGGAAGCTCTCGATGAGGGCACAGCGCCTCAGGGTTGCCGCCTTGCTCTTCTCGTTGAGCTCAGCGAAGCGCTCCGGGTCGATCCAGGGCTTGACGCCCGGGATGAGTGCCAGCTTCGGCAGGGGCCGTGCCACTTCGCCGGGCAACAGGTCACGGGGCTGGCCCGCGTTCTTGACGATGAGGGAGTTGATGGCCAGGTCCGTGGCGACGTTCCAGTCGGCCGATGTCTGCGCCGTCGCGGGTGTGGGCCGCCGGGCCTGGAGGTGACCACTCCAGATGTGGTCGAACTCGTGGTTCAGGGTGCCCCTGATCTCCCAATTGGTCAGCGGATCGCAGGTGACGTCCTTCTTGCGGGGCTCGCTGTAGTAGGTGCCCCCGCCCATGAACTCGGGGTTGACGTACATCACCACTTCGTCGTCGCTGAAGTCGTAGGCCACCGCAGCGGTCGGGATGTCGTGCGTGTAGCGCTTCTTGACGTAGCGCGAGATCTCGGCATAGAAGGGCACGTCCTGCAGGTACGGGATCAGGTGCCGTCCCAGGTTGAAGTCGCTGTCGCAGGTGCGCCAGCCCCTCCGCCCGTGGGCGACGTTCTGCTCCGTCATCACGGGCGGGGGTTCGTTCTTGTTGGCTTCCGCCATCCACAGACCCGTCTGGGGCGTCCACAGCATAGACTGATCCTACCTCCCGAGCAGCTCGGGTTTCACTGCTCGAAGTGTGTGACTTTCGCGCAGAGCGCGTACGCAATGTACCAGCCCAGTGGGCCCGCTAGGAGAAGTGGAGCAAAGACGATGGCGGTCACGCGTTTCTGTCTTTCACGAGCAACTTATGTGTCCCGGTCCGGCGATTGGCGGCATCCTGCCTCAGACGTTTGACGTGGTACCGCTGGTGATCGTATGTGATGTATCTGATACCGTTGTCACACATCACCGTACGTTCAACGATGCCGACGAAGCCCTCACGGGTGTAGACCTCGAGACGCAGGATCTCGTGGTTCTCACGTCTGCCCGTGCTCTCACCCGCAGGGCACACCTTTGGAGAGTAGCCCATGACACCCATCCTACCCCACGCCGAGCCCGATTGCACTCAGGCCAGGTCGCTCTCGAAGATGCATCCCTGGCCTCCGCTGTCCATGCGGACCATGAAGCCCTGGTTGCTGTCGCACCAGACCAGGCGACGCTTGCGCATGGTCCGGGTCAGCACGTCGACCTGCATCACCTTCATGCCGTCGAGCCAGCCCTCGTCGACGATGCGTGGGTCGTTGATGATCTCGAGGTGGTACTCCTCGGCGATGCGGTCGAGCTCCATGCTGGCGAGCTGGAGCTGCCAAGCGCGGTACGGCGAGGGTACGTCGGACCAGCAACCCGCCAGTCGCCAGTCGTCCATGGCGCGCTTGACGTCCTCGGGCGCTTCGGCCCTGTCGGGCCGCGCGACGATCTTGGGGCTCCGTGCGGTGATGTTGATGACCTGACCCATTGCTCAGCCTTTCGCAGCGCAAAACAGCCCGGCGACGTTGCCAGCGACGACGAACCCGATCAGGCTCCAGCCCATCTGGTGCCACGACGGGACGCTCGCGATGAAAGACCACGCGAAGAAGCCGATGCTCCAGAAGAAGATGCCCCCGACAGTGCCGACCAGGCTGCCCACCCAGAACTTGAAAGCCTTGGGGAACAACACCCAGAGACCGATGCAGAGGCCCGCTGACCAGAGTAGCTCCATGTGTACATCCTACCACGGACGGCCCTGGCCTTGCACTGTCCCGTGGGAGGCTCTTCAGAGGTTTCGAGCGGCCCGAGACGGCCCACGGACCGCCCTCAAAGTGTCCCGGGACGGCCCGATGGGGTTGCCCTTAGGACGCCTTTGGGGCGGCTGTCGCGCCTGCGGTCTGGACCGCAGTGTCGTACTGCCCGAGTAGGGTCTGGAGGTCGCTCTTCGCAGTGTCGCCGGTGCTCGTGTCGTTCTTCATGTATGCCGAGCCCGCCTTGTCCCAGGTCTGGATGACCTGTTGGATGACGTCGTTTTGCTGCGAAGTGAGGGTCGGGGGTGCCATCGGTGGCGGGTTCCCGCTGAAACCGATGCCCGACAGGTAGCCGACCTGCGTGTCCGACAACGAGGCGACGAAGTTGGTGATGACCTGGACTGCACCGTCGGTCTGCGACTGGACCTTGGGCTGTGTCGGTACGTATGGGGGCGTCGGCGCGGGCGCGTTCGGCGGGTAGGGCTTCGGCGGTGGGGGAGGTGGAGGAGGGATGGGAGGCGTTGCGTTGGGATCTGCTGGGGGCGCTGGGTTGGGAGGCGGGTCAGGCGGCGCCAACGTCGTCGTCCCGCCGCGGGCGGCCGCATAGGCCTTCGAACCCATGTCGGTGATGAACAGCGGCGCCTTGACCATTGATGTGGCCGCGGGGACCTGGGTCCCGGTGGGGGCAGCCGTCTTCACGCTGTCTAGGAACTTGCCTAGCTGCGTGAACATGTCGCTGAAGCCCGTGAAGGGCGGGGGATTGGGAGCGTTGCTGGCCATGGCCAGATACTAATTCGCGATGAGCCAGGCGACCGGCCAGAGACACGCGATGTGGAAGAGCTGGTCCATGGTGATGCAGAGGATCGACCCGATGGGGGTCATGAAGAAGGCCTTGAAGGCTTCCTCGTCGTTGGCATAGGTAATGCGATCGATCCCCTTATCGGACCAACCCTTGCGTTGCACGCTGCCCGTCGTGGCGAGCACCATCCCACCTGGGCGCATCATCTGCTCGAATTGGGCGTTGCTCATGGCGTAGGAGCCATCGGCCCGGGGACCGTACTTCTGGACGTCCTTGAACTGGGGAGCGCGCCTCAGGTACTTGGCCCACATCATCACGGGCCAGTAGGTGTCGATGATGAAGTGGCTCACCCACAGGATGGCAAGGCACCACCAGAAGTTGTCCAGCGATGCCAGGTGCAGGCCATCGTACGGGTTGATGCGGAGCCTGAGCAGCAGGAGCACGGGCACGTAGATCGCGGTGTAGACCAGGCAGTGCCGGGCCCGAACGAGGTGGTTCTTCGCTTTCGCCAACGCTTCCTTGTGAGACTGGAAAAGCCAGTCGGCTGGGAAGTGCCAGAAGGCGAGGATGGCGAAGACACCACCCATGAGGGCGAGGAGCATCAACAGTTCCATGGCTCCACACTACACCCGTGGACCACACGTTTGCACCTATTTACTCGACGTGAAGCTCCGTCTCATCCAGCTACGAACCGTCGTCCGGGAGAGCCTTGAGATGACCAACTTCAAGGGCGAGGACATCGACGCGGGCAAGTTCTTCCCAGACGACCATAAGTTCGCGATGAAAGTCACGAAGGGTGGCTCATCTTGCTCGAACTGCAAGTGGCTGTCGTCCGACGGCTACGGCTGCGACAACGAGTACTTCAGGAAGTGGCAGACCGAAGTCGAGGGCAAGGACGACCCAGAGAGCTACGGCGTGTTGCCTGAGCCTGCCGAAGAGTATTGTTGCGACCTCTGGCACTCCTGATCACGTCGCTTGCAACGCATCAGTGAAGCGCTTCTTGAACAGCTTCGCTGCTCTCGCACCGATCGCCTTGCGTGCTTCCTTGGAGTCGAGGATCTCGCCTGTCGCTTCACGGGTGACGTCCTCGACCATGGCCGCGATGACCTGGCCCGTTGCCTCGACGCCGATGCCCTGGGGCAGCTTGTCGAGCACGTGTTGGAGGCGGGTCTCAGTGACCCACTCCAGAGCGATGGCCTCAGTCTCTTGGAGGACCTGCAGCTTCGCAGGGTCATCGACCTTGCGGGCTGTCTTGGTCTCCCGTTCCTCGTCACGCTTGTGCTTGCTGATGACGCGGTCGCTATTGTTCATGCGAAACTCGACCAGCGGGCGCAGGACGACACCCTCGCGAGGCTGGTCACCCTCGACACCGTTGCGTCGCGCCTGTTCGGATGGAGTGTCACGTTCAGCGTTCAGCGCCTCGATGTCAGTGGAGACCTGCTTCCAGTGGACGAAGTCGAGGCCCAGCCTGCGGGCCACCTGCTCGGCGTTTGGGACGTCGAGCCAGCAGTCGCCGATCTTGACATCAAACGCAACGAACCTCAGCTCTTTGCCGTAGCGCCAGGACTGGCCCTGCTGCTTGCCACCGTAGGCCTCGCCGAAGACAACGACCTCCATCGCGCCCAGGTCGGCCATGCCTTTGGCGAGCGCCTCCTGGTCGAACAGCTTGACGAAATTGTCGTGCTTCTCGCCGCCCGAGTTGAGGTGCAGCTGGCCATCCTTGAAGGAGATGTGCGCGGACGTGCCGTGGATCTTCTCCAGGGCGTAGCACTCCTTGAAGAGCATGATGGTCTGGTTCTTGTACAGGTTCTCGATGTGTAGGTAGCCCATGTGCGTTCAGAGGATCAAACCCCTCTCCCTCTTCTCTTGACGTGTGATGCGCCAGAACACCAGGTTCGCCAGCTGTCGCTGGCTCATGGTGTCGATGTCCCTCAGTTTCAGCCACCGGGCGAAGCGCTTCAGGTTCTCGTGCTTGGTGCGCTTCAGGTGGCGCCTCTCAAGCCGGATCATGGCGCCTCTTATCTGGGTGGGTAGGAGTCCCTGCCACCCGAACTCTGTGTCTTGACCTTGTGTTGCAGGAGCTTCGGGATGCCCTTGTCGTCGATGGTCTTGTCCTGGTGACACTCGGGACAGGTCACGTAGAAGTCGGCCCGCCTGCTGTCGGCGTCGAGTCCACGCATGTCGGTGCCGTTGGGCACGTACTTGACGTGGAGGTCCTTGGCCTCAGCTTCGAGCTCAGTCTCGCAGTTGTAGCACTTGAAACGGTGCGTCCAGCTTGAGACGTCTTCTTTCTTGACGACCTTCACTTGTCCTTCTCTTTGCGTGCCGCCTTGAGGAACGTCCCCAGCGCCTTGTGCAAGGCTTCCGCGTCGGTGGGCGCCAGCTCGAAGTGGACCGTCCGACCCGGGTTGAACCTGGGTTGCATGGCGAAGGTGAACTCACCATTCGCCGACGTTTCACCAGGGTTGATCACTGCCATCTGAACCACGCGGATGTTCTCTGACATGGAGCCATCCTACACCCCCGCGTGAGGCTTTGCACTCGGTCAGTAGAGGTCCCAGCTCGACAACGAAGGTGCGTTGAACCCCTCATCCCACCAACGGTCCGGATCACGGACCATCTGACGGACAGCGCGGTTGAGCGCCCGGCGGTGACGCCGGTTGGCGTGTCGCTTTTCCCAGTAGATCGTCTGGGCACTGATGCATGCGTAGCGGTGGACGTGGCTGCAGGCAGCCTGTACGGCTGGTAGCGTTGCGATCATCTCTAGGGTCTCCTTCGTGGCCCTAGAGCATCGTGTCCTCCGTCTGCATGGTGGTAACTATCGCGCCGCTTTGCGCAGCTGCCAGGTCCCGTAGAGGGCGAAGCAGACGACCATCATCTTGACGACGAGCAGGAAGATCACCTGCTGTGGCGAGTAGTGGTCCATCATCCACTGCATCTCATTCATGTGGGTAGCCCTCGAACACCGGTTCCTCGTCAGGCTCGTAGAAGCGGCCCTTCTCCCAGTTCCAGTGACGTGTGTCGTAGAACCTGATCGCGATGAACAGCCTCCACAGGTCGCACCACCACTTGAACCCGGCATGGTCGCCCTGCGTCCTGAACGACATCCCGATGTCCACGCCCCGGCTGCTGATCAACCCACCTTCGATCTCCAGCGCCTTCTTGCAGAAGGGACCGAGGGTGAAGCTGAAGCTTCCTGGTGACGGAACGAAACGCATCACTTGTCCTCGTGTGGGTCGCTGCAACACCGCCCGCCCGTCTCGTACCATCCGAACCACTCGTTGTGGCCGTCAGTGATGGCGCGGCACTGGTTGCGCACGCCGAAGACGTGGCCGCTCATCAGGCCAGAACGGTACGGCGCTTTCTTGGTGTGTTCGGGGATCACGGTGTTATCGACGAACTCGTCGATATTGCCTACCATATCACGGACGCCCCATGGGCTTACACAGGCGGGCATCGAGCCAGCGGGCACCAGCAGGTCGTTGAGGATGCCGCTGACGCGGTCCTTCGGGTGCACTGCGTCGAAGACGCTGATCGGGAAGTGCCTGCCAGTCTTCGGATCGATGGGCTTCAGCGGGTCCTCAGGGATGCTGTTGTCGAAGTTGCAGGCCGACTTGTCGCGAACGTAGCCCGGGTGTTCGCCCGGACCCTTGTACGGGTAGGGTTGCATATTGGGCCCTTCGCAGGCGAAGGTCCACTCCTCCTTGGTGCACATGCGTTTGCCCTGCGCCTTGCACGCGTCGCGGACGTCGTACCAGTCCATCCACGCTTTGGGCTTCTCGCCCTCGTGGTTGGGGTACTCATACACGTCAACGCAGTAGTGCTTGTGGGGGCGGCGAGAGGGCGGAGTAGCACAGGTCGTGGGGTACTTCCACTCGCCACACCGTCCCGTCGGGAACTTGCCGTGCGGGGGCGGGAGTGTCTGGCCGTGGGTGCCGACCCAGCGTAGGCAGGTCTCCACCGCTGTCGGGCACCAGGTGCCGTCGATCTCGACCATGTCTGACGGGCACCTCGACCAGGTCGTGGTCTCGTTGGGGGTCGTCAGCATGTCGAGCACGCCCTGGGCAGCCTGGACGTTCTTGATCGTCTGCTCGGTGTCGTGCTGGGCTTGGGCCGCCAGCTCTTGGGCCCGGGCAGCGTTGAGCTCCTCCTCGCTGATCACGGGCTCAGCCAGCTTTGCTGTCGAGTGGCTGGTGCACGCGAGGATGACTGCAACATAGGCGGTGAGCGGCACCACCAAATAGCGTCTCATGGAAGGACCTCTACTGCTGTCCACAGTTTACTGCGAGTGAACGAATGGTTCACTCTTCGTCGGGCAGCTCCGTCACTTTGCGTTCTGAATGGATTGCCTCGATGTGAGGTCTCCACTCGAGCGGGGTTTGCGCGTGGATCTGCTCTTCGAGCATGCCCCGGGCTTCGCCGAGAACGATGACGGCGAGGACGCTCTTCGGGTCCATCCGCTTCGGGTCCTCACTCAGGAGGCCCGATAGCTGGCAATTGGCCTGAAGGAGCTTGACGAAGTGGGAGTCGACCTCCAACGTCAACCGAACTCGTTTCTTCATGGTCGTTCCTTACGGGCGAAAGCTCGCCACGTCGTTGTTGATGATGACGATGCGGTTGCCCATGCTGAGGTTCACCATGTAGGGCTGGCCAGGCTCGCGGGTGTACTCACCCGTCCGCCAGTTCTTGCGCCCATGAGTGAAGACGTACCGGGATGACCTGAACACCTTGACCCGGATCATCGCCGGGTTCTTCTTGCAAGGCCCAACGACCTCGCCCACGCTGAGGAGAGCGCAGTTGTTTGACGAGGCGTAGGCGACGATGTCGCCCGCCTTGATGTCACGTCCGAAGCAGTCCTGCATGGTTCACTCCTGGTTGTTCTTGTCGCGGTTGACCGCGTTGAGACGCTCGATCTGGTCCGCGGCCTTGAGGCCGTGCCACCACTTCCACGTGGCGGGCACCGACTTGTCGACGTCGGCAGCGTTGCGGATCCGGCAGTACACTGGGAACCGCATCTTGCCGTCCTTGGTCAGGCCGTCGGCGGTAAGCGGATCGGGCTGGGCCTCGCACTCGGCGATCTTGCCGTCCCAGGTCTCGGGACCGTCGGCCTGGATCTCGGCACGGAGAGCATCGTTGAAGCCGCCACCCACCCGGGTGATGACCTGGTTCGGGAGCAGCACGTAGAAGCCACCGAACTGGCCCTCGCGCTTGGTGTTCTTACGACCCTGGTAGCTGCCTATGATGACCCCCTCGTAGGTGACGACGGGCTTCAGCTTCAGGATGTTCTTGGAGCGCTTCCACTCGTAGGTGGTGCTCATCGTCTTGAGCATCACGCCCTCGTACCCCTCGTCCATGCACTTGGAGAAGTAGGCCTTGAGCTCGGCCTCGTTCTTCGCCATGATGTGTGGGACCTGGCGGACGGGCGACGATTTGCCCTGCTCGAACTCGACTGTGGCGAGGACAACCTCGTGGACCAGCTTGACGCGTTCGGTGTAGGTGAGCTCGGTCTCCTGCTTGGACCAGTCGGCGAAGGGCATCGCATCGAACACGTTGTAGTACATGTTCGAGTCGTCCTTCTGGTGCTCCTTGTGAGCTCGACCCGACATCATGATGCTGGAGCTCTCGTTCCAGTCGGCGGCCATGCCCTCGCCGTCGAGGACGATGTTGTCGAGCTTCATCTCTTCCAACGCCGCGCGGATGCGGGGGAGCGATGTGAGCTCGGTGCCGTTCCGGGTGAACAGCGTCACTTTGCCGTTGCGCTTGATGGCGATCAGGCGCAGGCCGTCGAGCTTCGGCTCGACGCGGACTGGGTACTTGACGGGTTCGAGGATCTTGATGCCCTCACCCTTGATGAACTCGCTCTTCAGCGTCTTGGCTAGGGCGACCTCGAAGCCTTTGATGAGGTCGGGCCACACCTTGTTGACGCTGTCCTGGACGCCGGCACGGAGGTTCTTCAGCAGGATGCGAAGACACCACTTCTGCTCGAGCTCCGTCATGTCGGCGAAGTCGGCAATGACACGCTCCTTGGCAGCATTGCCCGTCAGTTCCCGTGAGGAGAACCGGCTCAACCCGTTCAGGAACGTCTCGACGACCGCGTCTGAGCTCTCGGGTCGGCGACCCTTGGCGGGAGCTGGCATCTTGAACTTGGTGACGTAGTAGACCGTGTACGGGTCCTGCGCCGCGACGAAAACCCGCTTCAGGAGCTCGTTCTTGCGAGCCGCCTCCATGACGTCGATTTTCGCCAGCTTGCCCGAGGTGCTCTCGAGCTCTTCGAGGATGTCTATGACGGTCCGTGCCATGATTCCAGTCTACCTCAGATAACCCGTGACTTGCACTCAGACGAAGTCGTCGGGCACCACAATTGAGAGAGTCGAGCCACAGCTCGGGCAGTTCCTGAGCTCGAGGTCGGGAATGCCGTAGTCCTTGGGGACCTTCTGGAGGCCCACGTAGTGCCACGTCTCCCACTCAGCCTCGTCATACTGGTGCCCGCACGAGCACTTCTTGGGCCAACTCTCGACGAACAGCTCTCGGGTCTCCGGGTCATCCATGGCAGACTGTGAAGCGGTCTTGGGCATGGTCACTCGTCGTCGTCACATTCGATGTTGTGTTGACGTGAAATGCGCTCATCGAGGACCTTGCGGAGCTCGAGCAGCTCGTTGTAGCCCATGTTGAACGTCATGTTGTTGACGATTGAAACATGCGTCGCTCTACGAGCGGCAGTCTCTTCGTCCTTGAGCTTCTGGGCTTCAGCCTCGAGCTCCGCGATACGCGCCCTCCGTTCTTCACTCACTTGGCCTCTCCCTTCTTGTCGAAAGCTTTCATGATAGCGAGAGCCATGCTGTCAACGTCGTGGCCGCTGATGACCGTTCGGATCGTCTCGTTGTCGTCATTCTGCTGGACGACCTCGACCTGTCCCAGTTTGGCGCTGGCGTAGACCTGCAGGGTCGAGTTGGGGCCGTCGGCCGTGAAGACCTCTACCCACCCGTCGTCCCTGTAGTCACTGAGCCGGATCACGTTCGACATTGGCGAGCCTCTCTTCCAGTTCGTTCTCCTCTGCTCCGAATGCAACGGCCATCACCTTGGCCAGCTCGAACACCTGCTTGAGCGACAGCAACGCGGGCTTCCCATCACCCGTCACGAACCGGATGCGGCCCTTCGACGAGATGCTGACCCAGAGGTTGCCACCGACGAAGACGTCGTTGACCCACCGCTCGTCAAACAGACCGACGACGTTGTTCTCTGCCATGGGTACACTCTACCCAATGGGCCAGCCCGTTTGCACCTCAGCGTCGGGTGACTGGAACGTCGAGCATATCGACCACGGACGGCACCCGCGGCGTGCGATGCTCAGCAAGGATGGCGCCCGCGCGAACAGCGTTGGTTGCCTCCCCGAGCGTCGCGCCCTCGCCGACGAGCTTGTCCAACGTCTCGATCTCGGACACGAAGCCGAGCAGGTGGGCCGCACGCTGGATCAGCCTGTCGACCCGCGGCTCCCACTCGACGTGGTCTTGGGGACAAGGGCTCCAGGGCGGGATGTTGGTGAAGTCACGCATGGTCTTATTCTACTTGTTGGTGTGACTGATGTACTTTTCGAGCGCGTCGGCCGCAGCGATGTAGGCCTTGCGGAGCTGGTGGAACTTCTTGTCCTTGATCTCCTTGAAGGAGGTGTAGTGACGAAGGCCGTAGTCGAATCCTTCGCACTCGATGACGTCAAGGACATCACCGCGCCAGCCCGCAGGCCTCTCGTCTTCGTCGGGTTCAGGCTTCACGTACTTCCCGCCTGGGAACGGGTAGACCCATGATGTCTTGCCGAACTTGCCGCACTTCAGGCACTTGTCTCGGGGCGGGCCGTCCTTGCGTCCGATGGTCTTGAACTTGGTGTGACCGCACTTGCAGGTGAGGACACCCTTGCCTCGCGGGTGACAGGTGCCCGTCTCTTCCCAACCCTTGTCCTTGCGGACCAGATCGACCTGGCCACCGTGTCCATCGAAACGGTAGCCCCACTCCTGGCCGGCGTTGTCGCCGTCGTGCGAGGTGAAGCAGATGTCGCCCGACACCTCATACTTGCACAGGACCTCGAGCACCTCGCTCTCCCACACGTAGTCCATGTGCTCCATGTGGTCGTAGTTGAAGACGAGCTTCCCGTCGTTGATGATGCCGCCCAACATCGGGAAGTCGCACTCATCCTGCCAACAGGAGCAGACCTGAGCGTCGCAGTTGTAGAGTGCGAGCGCGATGGCGCTGTCGATCTCGACGGTGTTCTTGACAAGGTTGATGTGCCAGCCCATGGTGTGTCCTCAGGTGAGTGGGATCAGGTCGCCAGTGGCAACGTCCCCGAAGTGCGCGTAGATAAAGCCAGTGCCCTGTGAGGGCAGGAGCAGGTAGCCGTGTGCCGACTCATCGGTCTGCGGGTCAGCGCGGAAGCGCCGTGAACGGGTCTCCACGGTCCCGGGCGTGCCCTGGTTTCCGGTGTAGGCCCAGGTGCCGATGACCATGGCGATCACCTGGCGGACGCAGGACGGGTCACCGTCGATGTCGAGGTAGTTGCACAGGGTGCCGATGGCCAGGCGGTCCGTCCTCACGCGTGGGCTGCCAGCCTCATGTCGTGGATGATGCACCGTCCCACGTTCGGGATGATGAAGGTGTGCTTGGGAACCTCGAGGTCCACGGTCTCCCGCGCCACCCGTGCCCGTTCCTTGACGCGCACGGTACCAGCATAGATCATGAACATTCCCTTCGGCACTGAAGCGGCCTCTCGCCTGTACGCTCGCCTCAACGTTGGGAACGGGTACTGCGGCTTCTCGTGTGGGATGACGATCAGCGGCACAGTCGCCACCATCGCTGCCCCGATCACCAGCTTCTGCTTGTACGAGGCACAGAAAGTCCCGGGTGACCGGTAGCGTGCGGGCTTCTCCCGTTTCGCCAGGCCGTACCCCACTTGGGGGTCCTTCCACTTCACAACGACCTTGGGCTCGTCGGCGAAGCTGGGTTGACGTCGGTTTGGGTTGCCTGAGGAGCGTGGGGGTCGCCATGCCATTGGTTACAGAGTACCACAGCGGACCAGGGACTTGCACTGGACAGACAAAGGGCCGGTACCCACGGGGATTCGACACGACGACTGCGATTCAGTGTCGTCGTGACGCGCTCGGTCCGGCCCGAGTTACTGGCGGGATGCGGAGCCCGCGTTCACATTCGTTCAAGCTCATATTGCTCCGCGAGCCACCATGGCTCTCCGCTCAGAGCGACGCTTGGGCAAAAGGTTAGGACTGTGCTTTGGGCTGAGCCCTCTGTTCCGAAGAGCGTTTCTCGCCAGCGTTCTCGAAGTTCTCGACCAGCGGACCGATGATGTCGGCCCACACCCTGTCGAAGACCAGCTGCTTGCGAGCGTTTCGTTCAGCGCGGCTGGGCACTGGCTTGCCGACACCCAAGCGTGACTTGGCTGCCTGCTCCTTGGCCTCCGCGCGTTTGCCCTTCGAACTGCCCACCTCCTTCTTCATGGCTTTGCGCCACAACTTCCTGAACTTGCGCTTCAGCTGGCGAGCTTCCTCGGGTGACAGCTGCTTCAACGCGCGCTGCATGTCGAGCGTCGTCTTCTCGATCGGAAGGATGCCCAGCTCGAACATGATCGAGTGGATGAAAGCCCTGTCGACTTCCCTCAGCTGTTCTCTAGGTTTCCGTGCTGCCACTGAGCGATCCTCCGTGTCCGTCAACCTGCAGTGCCCACTTCATGTACGTCTTGATGTACCTGGCGCGGGCTTGGTGGAAGAGCTTCTTGTCGATCCTGATGCCGAGGCGTCCGGCGAGCTTCCGTCCCCTGTCCCACGCCTCAAACTCCTCGTCAACGACGTCGATGCGGTGGTGCAGGGTCTTCTTCTCGTTGGGCTCGTCAGCATTGTACCCCATGCCGAAACGTTGGTCCTTCTCTCGTTCCCCGATGAGGATGTGTCCACACTCGTGCGCCAGGTTGTAGACCTGGTTCTCGGGGGAGAGCTGGCAGTTGATCAGGATCGTCTTTTCTTCAGAGTCGACTTCACCTCCGGCGGCTGTCTTCCCAAACCTGACGCTGTAGCCCTGGCTGCGGGCCCACTCCACGAACGCTGAGACGCCCTGGATGAACCTAAGGTCACGCTTGTGCTGCCGCTCGGCCTGCTTCTTGCGGGCACGAGCAGCCCTGCGGAGCCTCTCCGCCGCCCGAGACTTCCAGACGTCCAGCGCAAACTCCGCCACAACTTCTAGGTATCGTTCTACTTCTTGGCCCCCTTGGCAGGAGCCTTGAAGATGCCCGGGATGTTCGGGACGATCCCGATACCTGCCTCGCCCATGGGCACCCCGAAGACGTCCAAGATGTCCTTGGCACAGTGCTTGTGGATGCTCTTGGCGAGCGCGATCTTGTCGATGCCATGGCTCGTCAGCTTGGACCACAGCGAGATGCGGTGCTCCTCGCCCAGCTCACGCATGATGCTGGTTATGTTGGCGCCCTGCTGGGCGTTGAGGCTCTCGACGTCCCTGACCACGTAGTCGGAGATCTTCTCGATGAGGCCGTTTCGACGCTCGTGCGACTGGCGCCCGAACTTCGCCCTGATGATGCCCGTCTGGAACTTGTTGACCATCTCCTCGCCGGTGATCTGATTGTCCACTGTCTTGCAGTAGTCGCGGAACGCCGTCGCTGCGTCGTTGCCGACGAAGCCGCGCACCAGGTCCCAGAACATCGGGTCCATCGGGTTGTCGATGATACCCGCGTGCGTCAGCGTCTCGTTCACGAACTCCCACCCACGGGGTGTGGGCTGCTGGCTGTTCGGGTCTGCGCCCTTGGCCGGGTAGAGCCAGCTGTCCTTCGACTCGATGAAGTCCGGGATGAAGAAGTGGAGGTTGCCGCCCTGCTCGGGGTCAGTGTCACGGGCCCAGGAGCAGAACTCCTTGGCCGTCGGCGTCAGGTCCACGACGAAGAAGCGGCTCAGCAGCGCCGGGTCGATCTCGTTGACGTGGTACGCGGCGCCGGTGTTGACAGCGACGTAGACGCGGCTCTTCTCGTGGAGGTCGTGCCCGTTGAGCTCGTGGTCCAGTGCGATCTGGAAGGCGCCCTGCATGACCTCGGGGGTCGCGCGGTTCAGCTCGTCCAGGAACAGCGAACACGGCTCGTCGCACGCCCTCATGTACCAGTCGGGCGGGTTGAAGCGGGTGACGCGGCCGTCGGTGCTGGGCAGGCCGATCAGGTCGCCCTCACTCATCTGGCCGAGGCGGCGGTCGATGACCGGGTAGCCTCCCGTCTTGCCGTCGCCCTTCAGGCCCAACTCCTTGCGGATGAAGTGGCTGATCTGGCGGACGACCTTGCTCTTGCCCACGCCGTGGTTGGCCCTGATGAGGACCGAACGGGTTGGGGGCAGCTTGACAGCGACCCTCTTCAGGGTCGCAATCGACATTGCTGTCTCGGTTGTGCCTGTCGTCATGCGATGACCTCGTCAGTGGATAGTCCCACTGTAACACCGTTGCCCCGTGTTTTGCACAGGGCTATGTCAAGCCAATCGACGCCGTACCGAAACGACGAGCTTCGGCAGCTCGTCAGCGAGCTCCTCGTAGACACGCCACGAGTTGCCCATAAGCCTGAAGCACCTGAGGTAGGACAGCCGACCCACGTTCTCGACGAACTCACGGGTCCCTTCGAAGTAGTTGGGCATCACGCTGTCGATGAACAGCACCCAGTCGCCGATGCGCTGGAAGGTTATGAAGTCGCCACGTTCCATGGCGTCCATGTAGGCCAACAGGATCGACTGTCGGCTCAGGTCGTCTTCTGCCGCCCACTTCTTCTTGCCCAACACGCCCACAACGTAGGCGACAGTCTCTGGGCTGTGTGGCAAGCCGTCCAGCTTGCTGGCGAAGTGATCCTGGATCCGTGACACCGGGACGATGAGGCCCATCATGGGTAACTAGTCCTGCTCGGGTGGTTGGTCTTCTTTCTTCCTGCGAAGCTTTTTTGAAGGGCGGACTGTGTCATCCGCGGGGGTTCCAAGGGTGTCCGGAAGCGGGGGTTTGAAGGGCTCGTACGGGTGGTCGGTCAGCACCACGAGACCTGGCAGCTCGACAGGGGCTTCGGGATCGATCTCTCGGCCCGAGAGGTCATCCACGACCCGTGGGGGTTCAAGGACGACAACGCCCTCTTGCGGGCTGTTGATGGGCGCTGGGATGGCCTCCCGAAACTCAGCCTCGGTCGGCGGGACGACCCCGATGCGCTCGCACCAGGTCACCAGGGCGGTGTACGTGGTGACGCCCCTGTCGTTCAACATCTGTTTCAGGGTCGTCTTCCGGCGCCTGATCAGGTCGCTGAGCTTCAGCCGGGGCTGGTGCTTGGGCTCGTACCTACCCGGGATGCCTCGTCCGTCGCGCTGCATGTCGAATACTATACCCTCCGCGCTCGGCGTTGGGCCTCCACAACGTGGAGGAGGTCTGCGATGCCGTGTTGGAACTGCGGCGATTTGGCGATCTCGTCGATCCGCTGCTCGTCCAGGCCAAGCTGCCACTCGTCGGTGAGTGCCGTCGCGAACTTCCGCATGACCCGCAGCACGTAGTTGCGTGCAGACGAGTGGTTCATTGGGAAGCCCAGCTCCGTCATCATGTCCGCGATCTCGCGGTAGTTGTCGCCCTCGTCATCGGCGACGGTTGCGTAGCCCCGGTCGACCCTCATTCCTCTGCGTAGTGCCATGTCCCTCAGTCCTTCTTGGTTGGGTCTTCCGGCCTCGGCATCTTCACCGGGAGCGGGATGACGTTTGCGTCTTTCGGTCGTGGCGGAGGCTGCCTGGGCGTTGAGAACGGCCGCGTCCTGGGCTGCAGCACCCTGGCTGGTGGTATCCTACGTGGGCCACCAGGTTCACCCGGCGACGGCACGTACTCCGCGCGCTCGAGCTGTTTCTGGATGATTGGTGGCGCGAACCGGGCGTCCTGGAACCTTTGGAGGCGGTCGACTAGGCCCACGTCGTTGGCCGCTGTCGTGGGTTCGTCGTCGGGAGCACGTGCCACGAACTTCGGCACCTGCTGCTTGCGTATCAGCCTGACAGTCATGCCCAGTGACATGAGCACGCTGGCGATGCCGCAGCAGTAGATGAGGAAGTCGACGGCCTGCATCAGTTCACGTGTTGGGACACGATCGGGCGCTTGACGTCCTCGTTGAAGACCTTCATGTACCGGTTGAGCCTGACCCGAGAAACGATCATGCCACCCACGACGCCGAGGCCGATGATGCCGAAGAGCACCACGGCGGTGAGCGCCAACACGCTGAGACCGCTAGCGAGCATCTGACTTCTCCTTCTTGGCTTTGACGCTGTCGATGACCTTCAGCGTCGTTTTCCAGCCGACGAATGTGCCGGCTGCGAACGCAACCCCAGCGACGACGGCGCCGCCGACGAGGACCCACTTGATCATGTGAGTGCCTTTCCTGCCATCACCATGCGAGCTTCCTCTTCGGTGATGGGATACGACTGGCTGTCGGTCTGGTCCTCGACGAGGCCGAACCGGAGCCTGAGGATCGCCGCCTCCTTGGGAGACAGCTGGCTGATGACGCGCTTGGTGATCTCGAGGAGCTGCTTCTCAGCCACGTTCTCGAACGGGTCGCAGCCGGGCCGGTCGTCCTCGACCTTGTCCTCGATGGTGTCACCCTCGCCCGAGGACGAGAGCGGTTGCTGGAGCGAGATGGTGCCACGGCCCGAGTGGATCGTTGCCTTGACGACGGTCTCGCTGGCGCCGATGATGTCCATCAGCTCCTCGGTCGTCGGCTCGGCACCGTTCAGTT